>Ga0114915_1000213_pt1 | contig 27439 bp, 30 predicted proteins | sample MalvirAntarct_55_FD_87288 | JGI IMG/M metagenome (GOLD analysis project Ga0114915, IMG submission 87288) | Marine viral communities from the Global Malaspina Expedition - Malaspina viral metaG Antarct_55 | ecosystem: Environmental > Aquatic > Marine > Oceanic | place: South Georgia Island...
CGATGGCACAGTGGCACTAGTTGGCGACTACTTTTTCAATGGCCGCACCGCGATTATTGATCACGGCCAAGGCGTGTTCTCCATGCTCTGCCATTTCGACAAAGTCTTAGTGCAGGCTGGCCAAAAATTAAAAGCTGGCGACCCCGTAGGTAAAGTTGGTGCCACTGGCCGAGCTACTGGCCCGCATTTGCACTGGACCGTCAGCCTCAATGATCAGCGCATCGATCCCCGCCTACTGCTAGCCGAAGACAGCCCAGCGAAATAACTTTTTACGACACGCAGAAACAAAAATGGCCACATTACGTGGCCATTTTTATATGCATCAAACGATAGATTATTTGCGCTTTTTCGCAGCCTTTTTGTGCGTCTGCACGAAGCGACGGCGGCGCTCAGCTTGGCCATCGGTGAGCCTATTCACACGATCTTTAAACGGGTTTTCACTGGTTTTGAACTCGATGCGCACGGGTGTGCCAGAGAGCTTCAAGATTTTACGGAAGATGTTTTCTAGATAGCGCTTATACACCGCCGGCACCGATTCAGTTTGGTTACCATGGATAATAAACAGCGGCGGATTGTGACCACCCATATGGCAATAGCGCAGCTTAATGCGGCGACCACCTACCAATGGCGGCTGGTGTTGCTGCACCGCATCTTCAAGCAATGTGGTTAGGCGATTGGTCGGCACGCGAATCATAGCCGATTCATAAGCACGCTGAATCGATGGGTATAAATCACCGACTGCGGTGCCAAACTTGGCTGAAATCAGGTGGATTTTCACATAAGGAATAAAGTCAAAACGGTGCTGCATGGCATTGCGTAAGGTCAGCTTTTCATACTCGGTCATGCCATCCCATTTGTTGATGGCAATCACCAGCGCGCGACCAGTTTCCAACACAAAACCGAGCAAGTTTAAGTCTTGATCAACGATGCTTTCATGGGCGTCCATGACCATAACGACTACGTTGGCATCTTTCACTGCTTGCAGCGTTTTGATCACCGAGAACTTTTCTACGGTCTCATCAACGCGACCACGGCGCCGCACACCGGCGGTGTCGATCAGCGTATAGCGCTGACCTTGGCGCTCGAAGGGAATATAAATACTGTCGCGCGTTGTGCCCGGCATGTCATAAACCACCACACGCTCTTCACCCAATAAACGGTTAACCAGCGTCGATTTACCCACGTTTGGACGGCCAATGATGGCGATGCGAATGCCACCTTCTGGATCTTCCTCGAAGGGTTCATCTTCAGGAAATTCGGCCAGAATGCGTTCCATCATCAAGGTAACGCCACGACCGTGGCTGGCCGCAATAGCATGCGTCTCGCCAAGACCTAGGCGATGAAACTCTGCCATGCCGACTTCTTCTTGCAGGCCGTCGATCTTGTTAACAATGAGATGAATTGGCTTACCGCGCATGCGCAGTTGATCAGCAATCTGCACATCCGCTGGCATTAGGCCCGCGCGCGCATCAACCAAAAATAGAACGATGTCGGCTTCCATAATGGCTTGCTGCGATTGCTCGGCCATTGGCGCGTCAATGCCTAGATCGGACTCACCAATACCGCCAGTGTCGATGACGATAAAAGATTTGTTTTCGATGCAGGCGTCACCGTATTTACGGTCGCGAGTAAGCCCGGGCAAGTCGGCAACGAGGGCGTCGCGGCTTTTCGTGAGCTGGTTAAACAGGGTCGATTTGCCGACATTCGGACGCCCGACCAGGGCAATAACAGGTTTCATATTTAAGTCTTCACAAGGTCGGGCGCGGCGCGCTTAGGGTTTTACATCCCAAGCGCGGAGTTTGCCTTTCGTGGTTAAAGTAAGCAGTTGCGGGGCGTCAACCACCACGCTCATGAGCGGGTCTCTGGACGCACGCTCGCGGCCACGTGGTTTGCCATCCACCGGACTGAACAAATGCAGATAGCCATCACTGTCGCCAACAACGACTAGGCCACGCCAAATCACGGGGGACAAGAGTTTACGCCCTTTTAGGCCATCTTGCTTCCATACCAGCTCGCCGGTGATGCGATTTATTGCGGCCATAGTGCCATCGTTATCGACAGCATAAACATGGGCGCCATCAAGGCCAACACTTTGCGAGGTGGAAACGTTGATTTGCCAGCGGCGGCGCACGGCAACGGTATCGGTTGCTGTGAGCTGAGACTGGAAGCCGGCGGTGTAGAGCGTGCCGTTATTATCGAGCACGAGATCACCGTCGATGTCCATCAGGCGCTCAATTTCGCCACGGCCGCGCGAATTGGTAACGCGCGTTTGCCATATGGGCAAGCCAGATTTGAGGTCGAGCTGATACAAATCGCCTTGGCCGCTAACGGCATAGAGCTTGTCGCCGCTGACGATTGGCGCGGCATTACCACGCAATGACAGTGGCGGTACTGGCGTATCGAACTGCCAGCGGAGTTTGCCATCACTGATATTAAAAACTTGGATGCGGCCATCTAAGGTTTGCACGATGACATCTTTTTGTGTCAAACGCGGCAAGGACAATAGTGCCGAACCCAGCTTTGCGGTCCAAATAGTTGTGCCATCTTTGCTGTTCAGCAGGAGCAAGTCGGACTGTTCGGTGCCTACCGCCAAGACATCATCGCCAAGGCCAACGCCGCCAGTGATGCCAACGTCAAGATCACGCGTCCAACGCACAGAGCCAGAGGCGCGCCCTACTGAGCGAATGATGCCATCGCGGCTAGCAGCATAAACTGCCGGTGCTTTCACGGCTGGCTCAAGTTGAACCACTTCGCCATCGTTGCCGTCGCCGACATTGACTGACCAACGGTCATCAAGCGTGACGGAGTTGCTGGGTAGCTCAGGAAGCGGCGCGACACCTTCGCGTGATGGGTTGCTGCTGCAGGCTGCCAGTAGCAAACAGGTGGCTGGCAAGCCAAGACCAACGATACGCCGCATCATCTTATTGCTCCAAATCGGTGGCAGTGCGCGCGGCTGGCTCTAGGCCAACATCGGCAAGCTTAAGCTCAAGCAAAGGGCGAGATTCATTGCGCGCAGCAAGTGCGGCGTCGGCGGCTTGATAAGCAGCTTTGGCATCTTCCACTTTATTTTGTTGCATAAATATATCGCCGCGGATTTCATTGACGACCGGCGTCAACGAAGCCTCTTTGATCTCATTCAGTGTGCTCAGAGCATCGGCGAAATCGCCTTTAGCGGCCTGCACTCGCGCCAAGCGTGACTGTGCCAAGGCAACTTCTGTGTGATCGCTGCTATCAGCAATCACACCCTTCAGCAGAGTAATAGCCTTCGGTAAGTCATTCGCCTCAACAGCGACTTTCGCCAGCAGTAACGCCGCATCTTGCGCATAAGGTGTGCGGCTATAGTCTTTCATGAGCTGATCGCCGAGGCGCTGCACTTCCGCCAAGATATCTTTATCGTTGGGGTTGGTGCTCAGGCGCTGCACGTCAATTTGCATTTGCTGTTGCAAGCTTTGTGCTTGCGTGGCGGCCTCGACGCTAGTGGTTTGCCAATAGCGCCAGCCAGCAAAACTGAATAGGCCAACGGCGACAGCAAACATCAACGCAGTGCCATTTTTTTGCCACCAGTTTTTTAAATTTTCAACGACTTCATCATCTTCGTAAGCCACACCAGTTCCCTCGTTTATTGCGCGCTGATTAACAGTGCGTCACGCACCACACCGATAGCCTCGGCTTGGGTACAGGTTAATTGTTCTCGTTGTTCTCGCAGCCACTTCACCGCCACGGTGCCGCTAGCAATTTCACTTTCGCCCAGTACAAGTGCCACGCTGGCACCCGACTTATCGGCTTTGCGAAACTGTGATTTTACGCTGCCACCGCCGCAGTTATACACGATTCGTGCATCCGGTAGGGCATTGTGCAGTTGCTCGGCTAACACGGTGGCGGCGACACTACTGCCCTCACCCAAGCCAATGACAAAGACGTCGGCATCGCGCTCAGCTGTGCTTGGCAGCAATGCATCTAGCAGCAATACCAAGCGCTCCAAGCCCATGGCGCAGCCGACGGCTGGCGTTGCTTGGCCGCCAAGCTGCTCAACCAAGCCATCATAGCGACCACCAGCACAGACAGTGCCTTGCGCGCCAAGTGCGGTGGTAACCCACTCAAATACGGTCTTGTTGTAATAGTCTAAGCCGCGCACCAAGTTTGGGTTGATGCGATAGCTAACGCCGCAGGCATCTAAATGCGCGCAGAGCTGTGCAAAGTGCGCTTTCGAAACGTCATCTAAGTAGTCGGCAAGCTTAGGTGCATCTTTCAATATGGCTTGGGTGTTTACGTCTTTGCTATCGAGGATACGCAGCGGATTTGTGGTTAAACGACGCTGCGAGTCATCATCGAGTTGAGTTCGAAACTGCTCTAGGTATTTTACCAAGGCTTGGCGAAATGCAGCACGTGCTTCTAGCTCGCCTAAGCTATTGAGCTCTAGCGTGACCGCATCGCTAATGCCTAGCTCACGCCATAAGCGCGCGGTCATTAGGATGAGTTCGGCGTCCATGTCGGCACCAGCTTGGCCAAAGGTTTCGATGCCAAACTGATGAAACTGGCGGTAGCGACCCTTTTGTGGGCGCTCGTAGCGAAACATCGGGCCGGCATACCAGAGCTTGGGGCTTTGATTGTGCGTGAGGCCGTGCTCTAGGCAGGCGCGCACACATCCGGCAGTGCCTTCTGGACGCAAGGTGATGGACTCACCGCTGCGGTCTTCGAAGCAGTACATCTCTTTTTCGACAATGTCGGTGACTTCACCAATCGCGCGTTTAAACAACGATGTGGGCTCGACGACTGGCAGGCGAATCTCGCGATAGCCATAGCGCTGCATCAAGGTGCGCAGTGTGGTTTCCAGCTGCTGCCAGCGCGGCGTAGCCTCGGGCAAAATATCATTCATGCCACGGATGGCAGATAAGCGACTCATCAGTAATTCTCTTTTGGGCTGCTTAGTCAGCGGCCGTTTTCACAATTAATTTAGCATCTTGCGCGGTTTTTTCTTTCACGCGCTCACGCACCATGGCTTCGATTTCATTGACTAGATTATTAGTATCGATGAGATGGCTTTTTTCGCCATTGCGATACACCAAGCTTTTTGGTGCCGCGCCGACCACGCCAATGTCGGCCTCTTTGGCCTCGCCTGGGCCATTCACTTTGCAGCCAATAACCGAGACATCCATGGGCACGCGCACATCTTCGAGACGCGCCTCAAGAGCGTTCATGACACGGATAACATCGAATTCTTGGCGCGAACAGCTGGGGCAGGCAATGAAATTAATGCCGTTTGAGCGAATGCCGAGTGACTTCAAAATATCGAAGCCGACTTTGACTTCATCTTCTGGTTCGGCAGCGAGGGACACACGCAAAGTGTCGCCAATGCCTTCAAGCAAGAGCCCGCCCATCGCCACCGCCGATTTCACGGTGCCGGAGCGAAACACGCCGGCTTCGGTCACGCCTAAATGCAGCGGATTATCGATTTGCGCCGACAGCAGGCGATAAGCATCAAGCGTTAAAAACACATTGGATGCTTTCACGCTAACTTTGAATTCGTGGAAGTTTAGACGGTCAAGAATATCGATATGGCGCATGGCCGATTCAAGCAAGGCCGCGCCAGTGGGTTCGCCATACTTTTTCTGAATGTCTTTTTCCAGCGAGCCAGCATTGACGCCGATGCGGATCGAAATGCCGTGATGGCGCGCGGCGGCAACGACTTCGCGGACCTTATCATCGGAGCCGATATTGCCGGGGTTGATGCGCAAGCAATCGGCACCGTAGTCGGCCACGGCCAGCGCTATCTTGTGGTCAAAATGGATGTCGGCAACCAGCGGCACGTCGACTTGTTGGCGAATTAAGCCAAAGGCTTTCGCGGCCTCCATGGTCGGTACTGACACGCGCACAATATCGGCGCCGGCGTCGGCGCAGCGCTGAATCTGCGCCACGGTGGCAGCGACATCGCAAGTTTCGGTGTTGGTCATGGTTTGCACAGTGATCGGCGCATCACCGCCCACAAAGACATTGCCGACGCGAATTTTGCGGGTCAGACGGCGCTTAATGGGTGACTCGTGCATGCTCATGGCTACCTCGTTATACGACTGGTTTAGCGGCCGAGACGGAAACTGGCGATCTCACCACGTGTGTACGGTTTCAAGTTTATAGGCGTGCCATTGCGGCTCATCTGCGTATCGCGGACGCTGCCGATATTAATCGCAAATGGTGGCTGGCCGGTGACAGTAACCGACTGGCCCGCGTTTTTTAGGCCATACACCAGCTCTTGACCTGTGGAGTCACGAACACTGATCCACGACTTACCGGTGAAATTAAAGCTCAGGGTATCGCTACGTGGCGGCACTGGCGCAGCCGCTTCTGCCGGAGCAGCTGGCAAGCTCACCACGGGAATAGTTGTGGTCGGCGCGGCGGTGTTTGCCGCTGCAGGGCTTGGCGTGGGGGCAATGACTGGTATCGATGCAGGCAGCACAGGCTTAGCTGCTGGCGCTGGCGTAGTGGCAGGGGCTGCGGCTGATGTTGCAGGTGCTGTGGCAACTGTTGAGGCATCAGGTGTTGAAGCCGCTGCTGGATTCACTGTGCCAGCTGCAGTCACCGGCGCATTGCTTAATGAGCCAGCGCTTACACCTGTAGAGGCCGATGACCCAAGGACCGTGGCCGGCGTTGGTGCAACCGCGGCATTTAAATCGATGGTTTCGCTAGTTTCTTGTGCTGGGCTAACAGTCGTCGAGTCATTCCAAAACAAGCTGCCGAGCAATAAAGCCAACAGCAATAAAACGGAGCCCCACGACAGCAAGGTCGCCAAAGGAAACTGGCGGGCCGTGCGCGTGAAAAAGGTGCGACGACTGGATGCTGAACTGCTATATGCCGCAGGCTTATGCGCGACCCGAGGCTTTTCATCAGCCACCAATGCTGCAGCTGCCGTACGAGCCTGCCAAATAACATCAAACTCGGCTACTAATGCATCGGCAGATACGCCTACGATGCCGGCATAACGACGTAAATATCCGCGCACAAATGTGGTGCCTGGCAAGGTGTCGTAGTCGTCGGCCTCAAGCGCTTTTAAGTAGCGTGAGGTCAGCAAGGTCTCTTTCGCGACTTGCTCCAAGCTCATGCCTTTGCCTTCGCGCGCCACGCGTAATTTTGCGCCAGGACTCAGCGAGTCTGACTTGGCTGTAGCGGCGACTTGCGCTTCCGTAGCTTCTGGTACGGGCACTTCCTGCGCCTGTTTGGATTCGTCGGCAGTGCTCACGGCATCATCCTCAATCTATCGAACGTGTTGTTATTATTTGGGCATCACGGGTACTGGCTTGCCAGCGCTCCGCGCGACGTGTGCGATCTTTCACCTGCCCCACCAATTGGCCGCAAGCGGCGTCGATATCATCACCACGAGTGGCACGAATGGTGGTGGTAAATCCGGCGCGAATCAATGTGTTTTGAAACGCTAAAATGCGCTCGCGTGGCGAACACAGGTAGGGCGTATGCGGAAACGGGTTAAACGGAATTAAGTTGATCTTGCTCGGCACATCTTTCAGCAGTGCAGCGAGCTGACGCGCATGTTCAGGCTGGTCATTCACACCATCGAGCATGACGTATTCCATGGTAACTTTGCGGCGACCAATTTCTTTGCCTTGATGATGCAATAGCCAGCGCTTACAGGCAGCCATTAACTCAGCCAAGGGGTATTTTTTATTGATCGGCACCAGCTCATTGCGCAGCGCATCGTTAGGCGCGTGCAATGACACCGCCAATGCGACATCCATGGTTTGCGTGAGTTTGTCGAGCATGGGCACCACGCCCGAGGTCGACAGCGTAACGCGGCGTTTCGACAGGCCATAAGCAAAGTCGTCGAGCATGATGCTCATCGCGGGCATCACCGCATCGAGATTGAGCAAGGGCTCGCCCATGCCCATCATCACCACATTGGTGAGTGCGCGGGTACGAGTAAGTTCGCCATCGGCATTGCGGCCAGTCAACTCGCCTTCATCTAAATATGAGCGGTTAGCTATCCAGACTTGGCCAATGATTTCTGCAGCGGATAAGTCGCGCATGAAACCTTGTTTGCCAGTCGAACAAAAGCTGCAATCGAGCGCGCAGCCGACTTGCGAAGACACACATAAAGTTTTGCGATCGCCATCAGGAATGAGTACGGCTTCGACCATGGCATTGTCGCCAACCTTGATGATCCACTTGCGTGTGCCATCGGCTGAAAAATGCTTGTAGGTGACTTCCGGTGGGCGTACTTCAGCGTACTGTTCGAGCTTAACGCGCAGTGTTTTCGCCAGATTAGTCATCTCGGCAAAGTCACTGACGCCCTGCTGATGTATCCATTTCATGACTTGACCGGCACGAAATTTTTTCTCGCCAATGGTGGCGAAATAGTCTTCCATTTCTTGGCGGCTCAAGCCCAGCAAATTTTGCTTGGCAGGGGTATCAGTCATATCATTCTCGACGGGTTGCTACACCAATTATGTCGTTACTCAAGGCTCAGGAAATCATAAACCTTGGTGTGCGAAGGCCGCGGCATCGAAATGCTGCGGCCTATCACGGCGACGTTTAGCTTCGAAAGCTGTGTCGCATGCGCAGCTCATGGACTGTATCAGAACATGAGCTTTCACACCTTAGCGGGTGCGGGCAAAAACTTCTAATTCACTGAAGAAATAGCCAATTTCGCGAGCAGCCGACGTAGTTGAGTCGGAGCCGTGAGCGGCGTTTTCATCGATGCTAACAGCGAAGTCAGCGCGGATAGTGCCTGGCGCTGCATCTTTAGGGTTAGTTGCACCCAAAATGTCACGGTGAGCCAATACAGCGTTTTCGCCTTCTAAGGCGCTAACAACTACTGGACCGGAAGTCATGAAAGCGACCAAGTCTTTGAAGAAGCCGCGTTCGCGGTGCTCAGCGTAGAAGCCTTCAGCTTCGGCTTGCGACAGGTGCTTCATTTTAGTAGCAACAATAACCAAGCCAGCAGCTTCAAAGCGGCTGAAAATAGCACCAATAGCGTTTTTGCCAACAGCATCGGGTTTAACAATAGACAGGGTACGTTCGATCGCCATGAGGCACTCCAAAAAAATTAGTCTGCGCTGGCCCAGTGCCAGTCAATGGGCGCAAATTATACGCGCTTAAACTTCGTCTATCCACGCCATTTGAATGGCTTCTAAGACTTTTTCGCCACAATGCGCGGGGTCGTCATTGAACTCAGGCAGCGCCATTACCCATTCCCGTAAGTCGGTAAAACGCACGGTAAGCGGGTCAATATTAGGGTGCGCATCGCACAGAGCAATGGCGATTTCTAGCGTATCAGTCCATTTTAATGACATGACGACCTCAGTGTTTTTCTGATGCGTGGTTGAGTGTGTAGCGCGGGATTTCGACGACTAAATCTTCGTTCGCCACTCTTGCCTGACATGACAAACGTGACTCAGCCTCTAAACCCCAGGCTTTATCGAGCAAGTCTTCTTCCAATTCGTCGAGCTCGCCGAGCGAATTAAAACCTTCGCGTACCACTACGTGACAGGTCGTGCAGGCACAGGACTTTTCGCAGGCATGCTCAATTTCTATGCCATGGCGCAAGGCCGCGTCGCAGACAGTTTCGCCAACATTTGCTTCGATCACTGCGCCATCAGGGCAGACCTCGTGATGCGGCAAAATAATGATCTGCGGCATGTTATTTCTCCTCGAGCTGAGTCAGGGTTTTGCCGGTAAAGGCCGATTGTATGCCAGCGTCCATGCGCCGGGCGGCAAAGGCTTCACTGGCTGCATTGAGCGCTTCTGCGGCGGCAGTAATGGCCGCGCTATCATCGCCACTAGCTAATGTTTTGAGTGCGCCGACTTGCTCATTGAGTAGCTGCAACTCTGCGCTATCGAGCAAATGGCTGTCTTTCGCTAGCGCTGCCTCGATGGCTAACCACAAGCGTTCAGCTTCGGCTTTGGCCTCATGCAAACTGCGCGCGTGCATGTCATCGCTGGCGTGCGCTTGCGACTCTTTGAGCAGGCGCAAAATATCGTCGTCCGCCAAGCCCCATGAAGGCTTCACCACAATATCGGCGCGCACACCGGAAGTGGTTTCCATGGCGCTAACGCTGAGCAGGCCATCGGCATCGACTTGAAAGGTCACCACGATGCGCGCAGCACCAGCAACCATCGGCGGAATGCCGCGTAATTCAAATCTCGCCAATGAGCGGCAATCGGCCACTAGCTCGCGCTCACCTTGCAGCACGTGCAGGCTCATCGCGGTTTGACCATCCTTGAAAGTGGTGAATTCTTGCCCGCGCGTGACCGGAATCGGCGTGTTGCGCGGCACAATTTTTTCCACCAAACCGCCATAGGTTTCTAAACCTAAAGACAGCGGGATGACATCGAGCAATAACAAGTCGCTATCGGGCTTATTACCGACTAAGACATCGGCCTGAACAGCTGCGCCAATAGCGACGACTTGATCAGGATCGAGATGCGCCAGTGCTGGCTTACCGAAAAATGTACCAACACGTTCGCGCACCAAAGGCACACGCGTTGAGCCACCAACCAATACCGCTTCGCTTAAATCAGCGGGCTTTAAACCAGCATCACGCAGGGCGCGACGACAGGCTTTCAGCGTACGATCGACCAGTGGCATGATCAGCGCTTCGAAAGCTTCGCGCGTGAGTGTGCCCTGCCAATCGGCAGGCGCACCACCAGTGCCTTCACTAATGTTCAGCGTTACCGATTGACGCTCGGTAAGCGCTTCTTTAACTTTACGCGCGGTGGTTAGCAAACGACGCTGTGCATCGGCATCGGGCTGAGTAATCTGAGCTTGCTGCATCAACCAAGTCGCGATGACATGATCGAAGTCATCGCCGCCGAGGGCTGAATCACCACCGGTTGAGATTACTTCAAACACGCCTTTATGCAGACGCAAAATAGAAATATCGAAGGTGCCGCCGCCAAGATCATAGATGGCGTGTACGCCTTCAGCTTCACGATCTAAGCCATAAGCCACCGCAGCTGCAGTTGGCTCATTCAACAAGCGCAACACATTCAGGCCTGCCACACGGGCGGCATCTTTAGTGGCTTGGCGTTGCGACTCATCAAAATACGCCGGCACGGTAATCACTGCGCCCGCCAGCTCGCCACCCATAACGACTTCGGCGCGTATGCGTAGCGCTTTCAAAATCTCGCTGGATGCTTCCACCGGACTACGTTCACCGGCGGCGGTTTGAAAATACGGCACGCCATTGTCATGAGTGACGATGTTGTATGGCAGCTGGTCGCCCAAAGCTTGAGCGGCATCGGCACCACGACCCATAAAGCGCTTTACCGAAGCCAGTGTATTGATGGCGTCATGACCACCACGCTCGCGCGCAGCCTCGCCGACTGTCACCGCACCATCGGCAGCGTAATGCACGACAGATGGCAGCAACACATGCCCAGTGGCATCGGGCAATACGCGAGGCAAGCCACTTTGCACAGTGGCAACTAATGAATGGGTGGTGCCTAGATCAATGCCGACCGCCAAACGATGCTGATGCGGGGCCTGGGCTTGACCGGGTTCGGCGATTTGTAACAAAGCCATTAATACAGATCCTGTTCGTCTTCTAGGCGCTCAATATGGCGATCGATCTCGCTCAGCAAGCGCTGCATGAATTGCATTTTACGCACGGTATCTTGTGCCTCTGACCAGTCTGGCTCGGCATAATCGATGGCAAATTCGCGCTGCAAACTCGCCTGCCATTGCCCAACTTCATCGCGCAGACCTTCTAAGCCTTCAATGCTGTCGGCTTCGTCGAGCTGTTCGCGCAGATCCATTTGCGCCATGAGAAAGTCAGTGTCGGAAACCGTCGTGCTTTCGTTGTCGATGCCGAAGCCTGCAAGCTCGAGCAGATAGCGCGCACGACGCACAGGGTCGCGCAGCGTGTCATGGGCAGAATTGATGCGCGATGACATCAGCACGGCCTGCTGCTGTGCTTGCTCATCGTGGCTAAAGCGATCGGGATGGTATTGCTGCTGCAACTGACGCCATACAGGGCTTAAGGCCTGCGCGTCGAGACCATAAGCCACCGGCAAACCAAATAAGGCAAAGTAGTTTTCACTGCTATCCACACGCGACTCCGGAAACGGGCTCATGGGCCAAACCGCGGCTTACACCGTAAACGATTCGCCGCAGCCGCATTCGCCCTTTTGATTGGGGTTGGTGAACTTAAAGCCTTCGTTGAGGCCTTCTTTGACGAAATCCATTTGCGTGCCGTCTAGGTAGGCCAAGCTTTTCGGGTCGACAATGACTTTGATGCCATGCGACTCAAACACTTGATCTTCTGGAGCAATGGCGTCGACAAACTCGAGCACATAAGCCAAGCCAGAGCAGCCCGAGGTTTTAATGCCCACGCGCACGCCCTCGCCTTTGCTGCGGCCGGCTAGGCAAGCGGCAATATGACGTGCGGCGGGTTCGCTGAGACTAATGGCCATGGACTAACTCCTCGTAGCTATTTGTGTCTGTACGACGCTTAAGCGCCGTGCTTTTTACGGTAATCGGCAACCGCTGCTTTAATCGCATCTTCGGCCAACACTGAGCAGTGAATTTTCACTGGTGGTAGTGCTAACTCTTCTGCGATTTGCGTGTTTTTGATGCCCGCTGCTTCGTCCAAGCTCTTGCCTTTCACCCATTCGGTGACCAGCGAGCTCGAGGCAATGGCCGAGCCACAGCCGTAAGTTTTGAACTTGGCATCTTCGATCACGCCAGCAGCGTTGACCTTGATTTGCAGCTGCATAACGTCGCCGCAAGCAGGTGCGCCAACCATGCCAGTACCAACATCGGCATCGCCTTTGTCGAGCTTGCCAACGTTGCGCGGGTTTTCGTAATGGTCGATGACTTTTTCGCTATAGGCCATGATAATTCTCCTCGTCTACTGGGTAGGTTTAGTGTGCTGCCCACTGCACGGTTGATAGGTCAATACCATCTTTGTACATATCCCAAAGTGGTGATAAATCGCGTAAACGATTAACCGCATCCTTGGCATGCCCGATGACGTAATCGATGTCGGCCTCAGTGGTGAAGCGTCCAGTGGTGAAGCGAATCGAGCTGTGCGCTAGCTCATCGGTTAAGCCTAAAGCGCGCAACACATACGATGGCTCAAGGCTAGCCGAGGTACAGGCCGAGCCCGACGACACCGCTAGATCTTTCAACGCCATGATCAGCGACTCACCTTCAACCAAGTTGAAACTGACGTTTAAGTTACCGGCAATGCGCTGTTCCAGCGAGCCGTTAACAAAAACTTGCTCGAGATCTTGAAAACCGGCCCAGAGGCGGTCGCGCAGGCTACGCAGGCGCTCTTGCTCAGCATGCATCTCAAGTTTCGCGAGGCGGAAAGCTTCGCCCATACCCACCAACTGGTGCGTAGGCAAGGTGCCCGAACGCATACCGCGCTCATGACCACCACCGTGAATTTGCGCTTCTAGACGCACACGTGGCTTACGACGCACGAAGAGTGCGCCAACGCCTTTCGGGCCATAGGTTTTGTGCGCACAAAAGCTCATCAAATCAACTTTCATGGTGTCTAAGTCGATGTCGATTTTGCCTGTTGATTGCGCGGCATCTACGTGGAATAAAATGCCACGAGCGCGAGTAATTTCACCAATCGCAGCGATGTCGGTGATGGTGCCGATTTCGTTATTGACGTGCATCAGCGAGACCAAAATAGTGTCATCGCGCAGTGCAGCTTCGACCATCGCTGGCTGAATCAAACCAGTACCAGCCTCGGGGTCTAGGTAAGTAACTTCAAAACCTTCACGCTCAAGCTGACGGCAGGCGTCTAGCACAGCCTTGTGCTCGATTTTCGAGGTCAGGATATGCTTGCCTTTATTGCCGTAAAAACCCGCCACGCCTTTGATAGCGAGGTTGTTTGATTCGGTTGCGCCCGAAGTCCAAACGATCTCACGCGGATCGGCATTGACCAAGCTGGCCACATTGCCACGCGCGGTTTCCACGGCCTCTTCAGCCTGCCAGCCATACATATGCGAGCGAGAGGCTGGGTTACCGAAGTTACCCTCCAGTCGCAAACAGTCCATCATGGCCTCAGCCACACGTGGATCGACTGGCGTGGTGGAGGAGTAATCGAGATAGATCGGACGCTTCATATAAACCTCTGTATGTCTGTGTCAGGTGTAGCTAACGCGTTAAGCCGTTGCCAATTGGGCGCCGGCTTGCATGGGTGTATCGGCCTGCGCGCCATCTTGGCGGCGGCGTTGTTGCTGTTCGCTTTGGCGTATCGACACGGTCTGTACTTCGCGCCGCGCCACCAAAGCTTGCAGGCTAATATTGTCTAAAAAGCTATGAATCTGTTGACTCAAATCTGTCCACAATTCGTGGGTTAGGCATTTAACGCCTTGTTGACAGTCGCCCTGGCCACCACATCGTGTGACATCGACCGACTCATCAACTGCGTCGATAATTTGTGCGACATAAATGCCATCGGCGGCGCGTGCTAATTGATAACCGCCACCGGGACCGCGTACGCTATTAACCAAGGCGCTTTTGCGCAACTTGGCAAATAACTGCTCTAAATACGACACGGAAATCGACTGGCGATCCGAGATATCATTCAAATTGACTGGGCCATGCTGCGCGTTGATCGCTAGGTCAAGCATAGCTGTCACGGCATAGCGGCCTTTAGTGGTCAAACGCATCGCGAAGCTCCGGCTAATTCCGAGTGTTTTACTAGGGTATTAAATCCGACTACTTTAGTCAACTATTTAGCCTACTAAAGCGGTCGGAATTGTAGGCAGTGAGCGCTGCAATTGCCAGTAGCAGAAGGCATAATTTCTGCCTAATCGCGGCTATACTGCCGTGGCTTGCAGCCTAACTGCTGCTCCGTTAGCTCAAGCACCGTAACTACGTAATACCTGCCGGAGAGTGTCATGAGCTTTGCTCAAGAGTTGCTATTGTTAGTGTTGTTGATGGCCATTAGTTCATTTTTCTCAGTATCAGAAATCGCGCTCGCCGCCTCACGACGCCTGCGCTTACGCGTGTTAGCTAATGATGGCGACATTCGCGCCGTGCAAATTTTGGCCATGCAAGACAACCCCGGGCATTTTTTCACCGGCATCCAAATTGGCCTTAATGCGGTCGCCATCCTCGCCGGCATTTTGGGTGAGGCAACGCTGACACCCGCATTTGAAAACATCGTTTTATGGTTCTACCCCAGCGCCTATAGCGCCACAATTGGTCTAGTGATGTCGTTTATCACCATCACTTCCTTGTTTATTTTGTTTGCCGATTTGATTCCAAAGCGCCTAGCCATGGCCTCTCCCGAAGCTGTGGCACTTCGCGTCATTGGCCCGATGCAATGGATTATTCGCATACTAAAGCCGCTGGTTTGGGCCTTTGACTCACTATCTGACCGGCTTATGGTGGCTCTCGGCCTACCCGGCCAACGCAGCGATGAGATAACCAGTGAAGATATTCATGCCGTGATGGAAGCCGGCACACAGGCCGGCATCATGCACATGACCGAGCAGCAAGTTATTGGCAATGTGTTTGATTTAGAGTCGCGCTTGGTGACTTCGGCTATGACCACGCGTGAAAGCATTATTTATTTCACGCTGCAGGAGTCTGAAGCCGAGCTACGTGCCTTGATCGGCCAGCACGCGCACTCGAAATTTATGGTCTGCGACGATGTCATTGATCGCATGGTCGGCTATGCCGATTCGAAAGATCTGCTGCTACGCATCATCAATAATGAGCCGCTGATACTCACCGGTGCGCCGTGGATCAAGCCCATCATGACCGTACCCGACACGCTAACGTTGTCGGAGCTACTTACGCAGTTTCGCCAAGGCCGCGAAGATTTCGCCATCGTGCTCAACGAGTACGCGCTGGTGGTTGGTTTGATCACGCTCAACGACGTGATGAACACAGTGATGGGCGACTTAGTCAGTGCTAATCAGCAGCAAATTGTCCGCCGCGACGACAAAAGCTGGCTTATTGATGGCTTCACGCCGGTCGAAACGGTCATGCATGTATTGGCGATTGATGCTTTTCCAGATGATGAAAACTACGAAACCATTGCCGGCTTCATGAGCTATCAGCTACGCAAAACACCCAAGCTCACCGATAGCGTGGAATATGCCGGCTTCCGCTTCGAAGTTGTCGATATTGAAAACCATCGCATCGATCAACTACTGGTGACTCAGCTCGACGATTGGGTCGTTGAGTCACCAGAGTAACTCACGCTTACTGCTGTGGAGGCGTAGGCTCAACGTCATCTTCATGTACCGTCGCCAATGTTTCTGCACGAATGGCCTCGGGCCTTTCGCTGCAGACTTCAATGCCTGCCTTATGCAAATCACCACAAATGCGATCCATACGCGCCTCTGATGCCTGCATATGGTCGAGCATATCGCGCATGGCAGCGAGCACTGGATCTGGTAAGTCAGGCTGTGCGGCATAAGACGGGAAGCCTATGCGTTCGGCAAAGTCGCGGCGAGCTTGCTCTTTCGCATCTTGGCAAGCGGCGGGAATAATCACGCGCGCCGCTGGGCCCACGACCGTAGCCTCTGCTGGCACAGCCTTGACCACGACGGCGTTAGAGCCAATTTTCGCACCCCGCCCTACGATGATAGGTCCCAGCACTTTTGCGCCCGCACCAACCACCACGCCATCTTCCAATGTTGGATGACGCTTTCCACCATTCCAAGATGTGCCGCCCAAAGTCACGCCGTGATACAGCGTAACGTCATCGCCAATCTCTGCGGTCTCACCAATGACCACGCCCATGCCATGATCAATGAAGAATCGACGGCCAATTTTCGCACCTGGATGAATCTCAATACCGGTCCAAAACCGTGACAAGGTTGAGATAAAACGCGCCAATCCCTTCCAGTCGGCATTCCATAAACGATGCGACCAGCGATGTGCTAAAGCAGCGTGTAGGCCGGGGTAATTAAGCAGCACCTCAAGCCGAGTGCGCGCCGCTGGGTCGCGATTAAACACCGAATCGATGTCTTCTCGGATGCGGCAAAACAAACCATCAGGCGGGTTGCTGTCATTACTATTCATACGTTTTCCTGTTTTAGCGCAGCAGGTTTCATGGCGATAACGCGCTTAAAAAATCCACGCAAAAGATTGTACTCAGGCTTGTCGAGACGCGTGCGGCCAAATAGTCGGCGCAGTCGTGTCATGATTTGGCGAGGGTTACTCGGGTCCAAAAAGTCCACTGCCACCAGTGCTTGTTCCATATGAGCATAAAATTGCGTCATGTCGGCGCCGGCCACCAACTCTTCATCCCATGGCACTAGGGTAATCGGCATACGCTCAGGCTCAATAGCTGAAGCAGCAGTAGTCAACTCGGCATTGTCGGCGAGCAAATGCGCCATGCGTGCCTCATAACTTAGTACTTGTACTGCCGAGGCCACATTGAGTACACCATAGGCTTCGTTGGTTGGGATAAATACATGGCCATGACAAAGCTGTAGCTCTTCGTTAGTTAAGCCACGGTCTTCTCGACCAAAGACAAATGCCAACTTTGCGCCTTTAGCGCCGTATTGTTGAGCCATCAGGCCTGCTTCACGAGCATCTATTTGCGCCATATTAATGGTGCGATTACGCGCGCTGGCACCCAGTACCACCTCGCAATCGGCCATGGCGTCAGCCAAGGTTTCGACCACTCGAGCATTCGCCAAAATGTCTGAAGCCCCTGACGCCAATGAGGTTGCATCGGCATGTGGGAAAAATTTAGGGGAGACCAACACCAGATCGGTGAGGCCCATGGTTTTCATGGCACGCGCAGCCGAACCGATGTTTGCCGGTAAGGTTGTGTGCACAAGGATGATGCGAGTAGAGATATTCATAAGGCCGCCTATGTTACACTAGCTGCAATCCACGTTCTTTATACAGAGTCCGCTTCATGCAACCCATGCTGACTATGGCGCTTCGCGCCGCCAATTTGGCCGCCGATATTATCGCGAAAGCCGCCGATCGTTTAGATCTAGTTGACGTTGAAGCCAAAGGCTTAAACGACTATGTCACCCAAGTCGATATTGCCGCCGAGCGCGCCATCATCGAATTTGTCCGTAAAACCTACCCAGGCCATAGCATCCAAGCTGAAGAGTCAGGCGCTACCGCTGGCAAAGGTGAAGATGCGGATTGGCTGTGGATCATCGATCCACTCGATGGCACCACCAATTTTATTCACGGCTTTCCGCAATACGCGATCTCGATTGCTGTGCAATACCGAGGTGTGACTGAACATGCTGTGGTGCTAGACCCGCTCAAGCGTGAAGCATTCTCTGCTAGCCGCGGCAGTGGCGCGACCATGAATGGCCGCCGCCTGCGTGTATCGGATCGCCGCACGCTCGAAGGCGCATTGATTGGTACCGGCTTCCCATTCCGCCCAGATCAAATGCACGCGATGGATGGCTACCTAAACATGTTTAAGGCCGTTGCCACGCAAACCGCAGGCCTACGCCGCGCCGGTGCAGCATCGCTAGACTTGGCTTATGTAGCAGCCGGTCGCCTTGATGGCTTTTTTGAGTTTGGCTTAGCGCCTTGGGATATTGCTGCCGGCGAACTCATCATTCGTGAGGCCGGTGGTTTAGTGTCTGACTTTACGGGTGGTCACGGCTATTTAACCAGCGGCAATATTGTCGCGGGCAATCCGAAAGTATTTAAAGGTTTGTTGACGACACTGGCACCGCATATTCCGGCGAGCTTGAAGCGTTAAGTTGAAACAAACGCCGTAAAAAACTAAATGCCTTGCCTAAACAGCAGGGCATTTTTTAGAGCCCTGAAAAAGCTCGCGAGATGCCCACGCGCACATTGCTCGACTCAACGCTTGCGGTTGTGCGATCAGAAGCGTCCATGTCCATCCAAGTTGCCTCTACAAACAGTTTCGCTTTATTGATCTGCGTGCTCAAACCAAACAAACCCTCTACCCCAGTTTGCTGATCGAGTTGCAGCACGCCTGCACTGGCGTAAGCTGAGATTGCACTGCTTAAACGCCAGCTGCTATCTAGCCCCATGCCCATGCCAAACAAACCTTCGCTGCTGCGCTGTGTTAATGAGTAAGTTTGATAGCGCACCCATTCAGCTTTTGCAGCAACGCGGAAGTCATTGCTGATCGGTAAGTTCCAGGCCAAACCGCTGCGATCTTGACGCATACGCAAGGAGCTGCCCGATGTGCAGTCGCCTAATTGGCAGAATCGGGTATCCATATCGCGTTCGCTAGAAACCAGGCCGATGCCAGCATCTGGGCTTTTAATACCGCCCTCTGAACGTTCGAACTCACTTTGCAATAAACGCTCTTGCTTGCTCATCAGGCCAAGTTTAGCCGGCACGCCTTTGAATAAATTCTTCAACGTGAGAATAGGCAGCAGTTCAGCAGCCTGTAAGGGCGATGCTGCTACAAGGCTAATAAGAAGTAATCGCTTCATGGCATAGCTCTTCGCAATATGACCCCATGGTTGGCTATATATTCGCCAATGGCAATGCGCATTGCGCCTGCATTTGTATACTTTTTGTCTAGCACTGCCAAGCTTTAGGCTTAAAAAAGCCCGACTCGCACAGGGCTAAGTCGGGCTTTTCAGGCTAAAGCTTGCGAAATTCGCGGGCTTTATTAATTACCGCTAACGGCTGCTTCGCCAGCAGCTTTTGCATCTTTAGCTACATCAGTTACTGTTTCACCAGCATCAGATACTGATGCTTTCAGATCTTCTACAGCATCTTTCATGCTTTCGTTTTCACGTGTATCAGTGGCATCGCCAACTGCATCAGTAGCTTCGTCAACTACTTCTGAAGCGCTGTCCATCACGGTTTCTGGTTTTTTCTCACAACCTGCCAAAAGCGCAGAACCCATAACCAGTGTGACTGCAGCAGCTAATTTCATATTCATACGTAAAACTCCAAAAGATTAGTAGCTCGCCCATCTTACATGACTGAGCTAGCGCATCAACTCATATGGGCCGCCCTTCTCAAGAGCACGCTGATAAGCAGGGCGAGCATGCATGCGAGAGATCAATGCCTTCAGGAGTGGATAATTCGCCCCTAAGCCACCACGAGCACTTGACGCTTCTAGCGGAAAACTAAGCTGCACATCGGCCGCACTGAACTCATCACCGCAGACCCATGTGCGCCCAATCATTTCAACTTCCATAAAGTCGAGATGCTGCTTAATTTGTGGGTCGATGAAGTTTTTCTGCGCGCCATCGCTAATTTTTTTCGCAATAGGCCGAATAAAAAATGGCATCTTCGCTTTCGGCAGGCGGCTAAAAATTAGCTTCAATAATAGCGGCGACATCGCGGAACCTTCGGCGTAATGCAACCAATAGCGATAACGCAAACGCTCAGGCGTACCCAGTGCCGGCTGAAAACCACCCTGACCATAGGTCTCGACTAAATACTCAATAATCGCACCCGACTCAGCAACGACTGTATCTCCATCACTAACGATTGGTGACTTACCCAAGGGATGGATAGCGCGAAGCTCCGGTGGTGCCAACATGGTCAGCGGATTACGTTTGTAACGCACCACCTCATAAGGCAGGCCTAACTCTTCCAGCAACCACAATACGCGTTGTGAGCGCGAATTCTCTAAGTGATGCACACGAATCATAACGACCTACCTCTCTGTGGCATGCGTTAAAGATGGCGACTAAGGGCGCTCATCTTCGGCCTTTTTCACTTCGACGATAAAATCTTCTTTCGATAAGCCCATCGATAAGGCATAGGCCGAGGCAATGTAGATCGACGAATACGTACCGGCAAATAGGCCAACCAGCATTGCCACCGAGAACCAATGTAGTGCTGGGCCGCCGGCAATCAACATGGCTAAGACTACAACAACCACTGTTGCTACCGTCATGATGGTACGACGCAGAGTCTCGGTCAGTGAAATATCAACAATTTCGATAGGGTCGGATTTGCGTAATTTGCGAAAGTTTTCACGAACGCGGTCAAACACCACGATCGTATCGTTTAGCGAATAACCAATTAGCGCTAACACGGCGGCCAAGACGGTTAAGTCGAATGGCAGCTGAAATAGCGAAAACACACCGAGCGTGAAGATCACATCGTGGATTAGCGAGATAACAGCACCAACGGCGAACTTGAAGCGATACCGAATCGCGACGTAAACCATCATCATGCCTAAGGCGAGCAAAATCGCGATCAATGACTGCGTGTATTGCTCATCACCTACTTGCGAACCGACACTATCGATTTGCTGCACGGTCGCTTGGTTTCCTGGCGTAGACACCGCTTCAGCAATACGCTGACCAAATGCAGTAGCCTCACCCGGCTGCGGCGGTAGTCGTACCTGAATGGTGTTCGCACCACCCAAATACTGCACCACCGCATCTTTAACGCCAGCCTTCTCTAGTGCATCGGCTACCTCTGCCTGATGCGCAGACTGCTCAAAGCGCAATTCAATCGACGTGCCACCAGTGAAATCCAGCCCTAGGTTTAAGCCTTGTGTCAGCAGCGACACGAGACCAATTATCACTACCGCGCCTGACACAATGGCCATTAGGCGGCGAAAACGCATGAAACGGATGATACGAACTTCGTTCATGACGGCCTCTTAAATACTGATTTTGTTGATACGGCGACCACCATAGACCACTTGCACGATGGCACGAGTCACGGTGATGGCGGTAAACATGGAGGTGAGAATGCCGATGGCCAAGGTAATAGCGAAGCCTTTGATCGGGCCCGTGCCGATGGCAAACAAAATTATCGCGACGATGAGCGTGGTCAAGTTGGCATCGAGAATGGTGCCCCAAGCGCGGTCATAGCCGGCGACAATCGAGGCCATCGGACTCATACCATTGCGCAACTCCTCTCGGATACGCTCACAAATCAGCACGTTAGCGTCTACCGCCATACCGATAGTGAGCACGATGCCGGCAATACCGGGTAGCGATAGCGCAGCGCCCAAAGCACCCATCACTGCCATCAATACGGCCAAGTTCAGCATCACCGCAATATTGGCGATAAGACCAAAACCTTTGTAGACCGCAAGCATGACTAAGGCGACCAAAAGCAAACCGATTTGTGTCGATAGCAAGCCTTTGTCGATGTTTTCCTGGCCTAAGCTTGGGCCAACGGTACGCTCTTCAACGAAATACATTGGCGCCGCTAACGCACCCGCGCGCAGCAGCAAGGCGAGCTCTTGCGACTCTGCAGGTGAGTCTAGGCCAGTAATACGGAACTGCGAGCCGAGCATGGACTGCACGGTAGCAACGTTGATCACGCGGCGCTCAATATAGGGGTCGCGAATCTCTACCGCTTTGCCATTGGCATCGGTTTCAAAACGAATGCGCTGTTTGTTTTCGACAAATAGCACAGCCATTTGACGACCAACACTGTTGCGCGTGGCATCAGCCATTAGGCGACCACCACGGCTGTCGAGGTTGATGTTGACCTGTGGGCGAGAGTACTCATCAAAGCTTGATTGCGCGTTGGTGACGCGCTCACCGGTCACGATTTTGCGTTTTTCTAGCAATACCGTACCGCCTTGCGAACGCTCAAGACGCTCGGTGCCTGGCGGCGCACTAAAGCCAGAGTCGGCTTCTTGACTAGTGAAACGGAACTCAAGGCTCGCGGTGCGGCCCAAAATACGCTTCGCTTCTGCGGTGTCCTGTAGACCGGGCAACTCAACGACAATGCGGTTTGCGCCTTGACGCTGAATAATTGGCTCAGATACACCGATTTCATTAATACGATTGCGCAAAGTGGTTAAGTTTTGACCCACGGCGTAGTCGACAATTTCACGGCGTTTGGCTGGCGTGTAATCCAAGCGAATGCTTGGGCCTTCGGAGTGACTAATCAGCTCTGGTGCAAAGTCACTAAACTGCGCGCGTAAAATATCGAGGCCGGCTTGGCGTGACGCATCATCGGCAAAGCGAACTTCTAAGGAGCCGCCAGTTAACTCACTAACGCCACGATAGGCCACTTTGGCATCACGAAATTGCTTTCGAATATCGCTGGCATAGCCTTCTTGGCGCTGCTCTAGAGCTTTGTCGACATCGACTTCTAGCTTGAAATGAACACCGCCGCGTAAATCTAAGCCTAGCTTGACTGGCTTGGCACCAATGGCCGACAGCCAATCTGGTGTCGTTGGCGCTAGGTTTAAGGCAACGACATAGTTGTCACCTAAGGCTCGGCGTAAAACAGCTTGAGCTTGCACCTGCTCTTCTGGCGTATTGAGACGCAGAAGGACGCCCTTGGCCTGCACTTCATCGCCGTGATGGGCCATTTTGGCCTCATCGAGCGCAAACGCGGCTCGCTTGAGCAGCTCAGCATCGATAGGCGTAGCAGCCTGAGCACCGGAAACCTGCAGGGCTGGTTCATCGGGGTAAAGATTGGGTAATGAATAGAGCACCGAAATGACTAAAACAAAAGCAATCAGGACATATTTCCAAGCGGGGAAACGCATGCGGACACCTGTACAAATAAATACCCCCGAGCGAGTCGGGGGTGGTGAAGATTAAAGGCTTTTCAGAGTGCCTTTGGGCAGATTAGCAATGACTGCTGCTTTTTGAATTTTTACAGTCATGTTGTCGTTGATTTCTACGACAGCAAAATCACCTTCCAGTTTGTTAATGCGGCCAAGCAAACCACCGGCAAAAACCACTTCATCACCTTTGCTTAGGCTTTCGATCAAATTTTTCGCTTCTTTTTGGCGTTTTGCTTGCGGGCGCCATAAGAGGAAATAAAAGATCACCAAAAAGCCTAACAGCATGACGATTTGACCAGTTGCTGATGGTGCTCCAGCTGCGGCAGCACCGCCTTCAGCAAGCGCGTCAGAAATAAAGAAACTCATTGATATTACTCCGAAATATCCACATTAAGCGGGGGTGTTGGTAGGTCTCGACGGGCGTAGAAGTCATCGACAAAGTGCTGCAATCTACCTTGTTCAATGGCCTCACGCAAACCCGCCATGAGGCGTTGGTAGTAGCGTAAATTATGGATGGTACCGAGTTGTGCGCCAAGCATTTCGCCGCACTTATCGAGGTGATGTAAATAGGCGCGCGAAAATCCTGTGCAAGCTTCGCAATCGCAATGCGGGTCGAGCGGGCCGGTATCGGTTTTGTATTGGCTATTGCGAATGCGCACGAGGCCATCGGTGACGAAAAAGTGGCCATTGCGTGCATTACGAGTGGGCATCACGCAGTCGAACATATCGATGCCGCGACGTACGCCTTCGACTAAATCCTCGGGCTTGCCAACGCCCATGACGTAGCGCGGCTTATTAGCCGGCAAATGCTCGGGCAAAAAGTCCAAGATGCGAATCATGTCTTCTTTAGGCTCGCCTACCGACAAGCCGCCAATGGCATAACCGTCGAAATCGATCTGCTCAAGACCGGCTAGCGACTTTAGGCGCAAGTCTTCATACATGCCGCCTTGGACAATGCCAAAGAGCGCATTGGGGTTGTCGCCATGTGCGTCTTTCGAGCGTTTGGCCCAGCGTAATGACAACTCTAGCGACTTATCGGCTTCTTCATGCGTGGCGGGATACGGCGTGCACTCATCGAAAATCATGACTACATCGGAGCCGAGGTCGCGCTGAATCCGCATGCTTTCTTCGGGGCTCAAGAACACCTTGCTGCCATCGACCGGCGATTGAAAACGTACGCCCTCTTCGGTGATTTTTCTGAGCTTGCCCAAGCTAAAGACTTGGAAGCCGCCAGAATCGGTGAGGATGGGACCTTGCCATTGCGTGAAATTGTGTAGATCACCGTGCTGCTTGATGACCTCAGTGCCAGGGCGCAGCCAGAGGTGAAAGGTATTACCGAGGATAATCTCTGCGCCGATGGCATGGATATCGCGCGGCAGCATGCCTTTGACCGTGCCATAGGTGCCGACTGGCATAAATGCTGGAGTTTCGACTGTGCCGCGATCGAAAGTGAGCGTGCCGCGACGGGCTTTGCCATCGGTGGCGTGTAGGGTGAACTTCATGAGTTTTCTCGTGTGATAGGCAGCTCGGCTTTTTGCTCATGCCAATCAGGGCCGGTGACCCACATGGCATCGCCATAGCTGAAAAATCGATAATTCTGCGCGATGGCCTCTGCGTAGGCCGAAAGCACGGCTTCACGGCCTGCCATCGCCGAGACCAACATTAATAGTGTGGATTCGGGCAGATGGAAGTTAGTCACCATGGCATCGATTACTTGCCAATCGTAACCCGGCGTAATGAATAGTCGTGTGTCGCCAGCGAAAGACTTGAGCTGCTGGGCGATTGTGGTTTTGTCAGTCGTGAGCTGTGCGCTTGCCGACTGCGACTGGGTGGCGCTTTGCTGGCTCTGCCCTACTCGCCATTGCTCAGGATCAATGCCGCGACTGGCCCAAGCCATCGACTCCAAAGCACGCACGCTAGTAGTGCCAACCGCGATGACGCGACCGCCACGAGCACGCGCGGCTTGCACGGCAGCGATCACTTCATTCGATACCGTTAACCACTCAGCATGCATGATGTGATCTTCGAGCTGATCGCTGCGTACTGGCTGAAACGTGCCAGCGCCAACATGCAGGGTGACAAATGCAGTCTCAATGCCGCGCGCCTTTAAGCCTGCCAGCACGCCAGCATCGAAATGCAGGCCAGCAGTAGGCGCAGCCACCGAGCCCTCGTCGCGAGCGTAAACCGTCTGATAACGCTCGTTATCGCTGGCCTCAGCTTCACGTTGAAAGTACGGCGGCAATGGCATCTCGCCAGCACGCGCCATAATGCCTGCCCATGGTTCATCGGCCTCAAGCACAAAGAGTGCGTCGGCTCGCGCTGTCATGCGCACAAGCGTGCCATCGCTCAAAATGAGCTCACTACCAGGCTTCGGCGACTTACTGGCGCGCAAATGTGCTAACGCTGTGGTCGCGCTAGGCAGGCGCTCGATAAGAATTTCGACTTGGCCACCGCTGATTTTTTGCGCAAACAAACGCGCCGGCATCACACGTGACTGGTTAAACACCAACAGGTCGCCGGGCGCGATAAGTTCGGGCAATTCGCGAAACTGCCGATGCACCACATTGCCATCGCTGCCGCTTAAACATAGGAGGCGCGAGGCACTGCGCTCGGCCAATGGATAGCGGGCAATGAGTGCGTCGGGCAGGTCAAAATAGAAGTCGCGGCGATTCATGCCCACTGCATCGTGAAAAAAGGTGGCGAAGTATAACAGTCTTGTCTTGACGCTGCGTGATGCATCGCTATAATCGCGCCTCGCAACGCAGCAAGTTCAAGCCGAGGTGGCGGAACTGGTAGACGCAGCGGACTCAAAATCCGCCGGTGGAGACATCGTAAGGGTTCGATTCCCTTCCTCGGCACCACTTGACCTTGCTCCGCGATGCTTTGATCCTTGTCTGCTTATGCTTTAAGCGCCCCACGACAGGATCTAAAAATGAGTCGCTCATCTGCACCCTTTCAGCGCAAACGCCGCCAGAAAACCCCAAGCAATACTCAGACACAATCGCCTAGCGCTTTGGAATATCCGCGTGCCGGCGTCAGTGTGCGTTTAATCTGCCTGCTTTATGATGCCCTGCTGCTTATCGCCCTACTCGCCGTGCTTAATGTCATCTTGGTCGGCATTTTTACTAGCGGCACATCGGCCCATGCGCAAGAAATTGAACTGCTCTCGGCAGAAGTCCGCTATGGCCTGCAATTCCCCGCCAGCGTACTCATCATCTTTGGTTTTTATGGTTACTGCTGGACACGCAGCGGGCAAACCTTAGGCATGCAAACTTGGCGCCTAGAGCTTATTCGCCGCGATGGTCAGCGTCCGCGCTGGCGCGACGCACTACGCCGCTTTTTATCTGCCTGCGTTTTACCAGTGACCTGCGGCGCAATCGCCTGGGTATTGCAAGATGGCAACGGCAAAGCCTTTGGCTTTAGCGTACTGCTCGGCTTCATGGTGAATTATGTTTGGGGTTGGCTACCACTGACTGGTTTAAGCCACGGCCGCTGCCTGCACGATGTCATGAGTGATACCGAAGTCGTGCGCGTGCCAGTGCGCCCAAAAACCCGCAAGCCCTACCGCTTTCTCGGGCTTTTTGGCGACAAATAACACCTAGCTATGATTTAGAGCGACGCCACATAAAAGCAGGTGGCTAGCGTTAAGCCGAGCAAGACCCAAACCAAGCCTAGCTCGCGAAGACGCGACCACAGTTTCGTCGACACAAAACTGAGCAAGCGCTGCCCACTTGATGGCCTGCGCTCATCATCAGAATCGCTTGTCGTGGGAGCATCTGCGGCACTGTTAGTTTGCGCAAGCTGCTCGGGCACATCATCCCAATTGGCTTCCACCGCATCGAGTAATTGCTGGCGCTCGCGCCAAGCCTCCTCAGCGGCAAGCTCGCCAGATAGCTGCAAGCGCACCAGCTCTTGCAGTGCAAAATTCACGTCGTCTAGGTCAATCGTCGCCATTGCTGACCTCTAGTAATACCATGCTGGCATTATCATGACCGCCAGCAACCAATGCCTCAGCGACTAACTCGCGCACGGCTGTAACG
>Ga0114915_1000216_pt1 | contig 27302 bp, 30 predicted proteins | sample MalvirAntarct_55_FD_87288 | JGI IMG/M metagenome (GOLD analysis project Ga0114915, IMG submission 87288) | Marine viral communities from the Global Malaspina Expedition - Malaspina viral metaG Antarct_55 | ecosystem: Environmental > Aquatic > Marine > Oceanic | place: South Georgia Island...
AGATAAAGTGACCTTGGTCTCTTTATTACGCATTTTGCGATAGAGCTCATCGGTCGCCTCTACCGTTTTACGGTCTGGGCGGGTACGTACCGACATATAGCCAGTAATTACGCCATTTTCCCAAATTGGCGCGGCGTTGGCCTGCACCCAATAATGATCGCCGTTTTTACAGCGATTTTTAATAATGCCGCTCCACGCCTTGCCAGACTTAAGCGTCATCCAAAAGTCACGAAAGGCCTCTGTTGGCATATCAGGGTGGCGCAAAATATTGTGCGGCTGATTAATCAGCTCCGCTTCCGTAAAACCGCTAATTTCAATAAACGTGCGGTTCATATAGACAATATTGCCCTGCTGATCGGCCTTAGAGAGGATGAACTCGCCCTCGCCTAAAAATCGCTCTGTGCCTGTCACCGGTAAGTTATTACGCATGATGTGTCTCCTTGTTCCAATCAGGCGGCGTCGGCACTAGCCGGCGTCGGTGTATTTGTTAATGCCATGTCTCGGCTGCTCATCAACGCTTCAATGTCCATGAGAATCACCATGCGCTCATTTAGCGTGGCCAGACCGCGAATAAACTGGGCATCTAAGTCGACGCTGCTAAGGCTGGGCGCTTCACGAATTTCATCAGTTTCGAGCTGAATCACATCTGATACGCTGTCGACGACTACGCCAACCACACGCGAATTTAAATTAAGAATAATCACCACCGTAAATGCGGTGTAATCAGCGCTGCCCAAATTGAACTTCAGGCGCAAATCGATAATCGGCACAATAATGCCGCGCAAGTTAATCACGCCTTTAATAAACGCCGGCGCATTAACAATATGCGTCACCCGCTCATAGCAGCGAATCTCTTGTACTTTTAAAATATCGATGCCGTACTCTTCAGCGCCCAAAGCAAAAGTTAGAAACTCATGCCCTGTGTTCGGTTTTGAATTATCACGCTGTAAAATATCCATACCAACTCCCTAGACAGCCTGCGCCATCGCTACTGCCGCTACACCATGCCGCCGCCCTAAGCGAACAGCCTCCGATACATCCAAAATCATCGACACACTGCCATCACCCATAATGGTTGCGGCTGAAATGCCGGGCACTTTGCGATAATTCGATTCCAAGCTTTTGATCACTACTTGGCGCTGACCTAAAAGCTCATCAACAAAGAGCGCTGCACGACCGCTTTCCGTGTCGACAATGATCAAAATGCCTTTTTCAGGTTCTGCGCTTTTTGGCTCGATATTGAATACTTCGTGCAATGCCACCAGCGGCAAATACTCGCCACGAACTAGCACTAGTCGGCCTTTGCTGCCGTCGTGACCTACCAATGATTTCAAGTCTTTCGGCAATGGCCGCATCGATTCGATAATCGCTGTTAGCGGCACAATGTAATTTTGCTCACCGATGCCCACCGACATGCCATCCATAATGGCCAAAGTCAGTGGCAAGCGAATGGTGATGGTGGTGCCAACGCCTGGCGCCGATTGCAGATCGACACGGCCGCCAAGGTTTTCGATATTTCGCCGCACCACATCCATGCCCACGCCACGACCAGAGACATCGGTTACGGTATCGGCGGTAGAGAAACCGGGTGCGAAAATCAGATTCCAAATTTCTTGATCTGTCGGCGTGTCACTCAAAGGAATATTGCGCTCGCGGGCCTTCGCCAAGATGCGGTCGCGATCAAAGCCTTTGCCATCATCTTGAATCTTGATCACCACACTGCCGCCTTGGTGATACGCCGATAAGGTCAAAATGCCTTTCGCTGGTTTGCCGGCGGCGACGCGCTCATCGGGCAATTCAATGCCGTGATCAACGCTATTACGAATTAGGTGTGTCAGCGGGTCGGTGATTTTTTCAATGACGCCACGATCCAGCTCGGTGGACTCACCAAAGGTGCGCAGCTCAATTTGCTTATCGAGCTTGCCGGCAAGGTCGCGCACCAAACGCGGGAAGCGGTTAAACACCGCACTCACCGGCAACATACGAATGCTCATCACGGTTTCTTGCAGCTCGCGCGTGTTGCGCTCTAACTGCTGCAAGCGCTCAAGTAAGCGCTCAGCATCAGCGCTACCATCATTAAGTGGGCTTTGTTCGGTGAGTGCCAACATCGACTGCGTGATAACTAGTTCGCCAACTAGGTTGATGAGCTGATCGACTTTTTCAACACTGACACGAATAGACGAAGACTCAATGACTTTGACTGCGGCTTTGGGCTTCTCCACCTCTACCACTTCAACTGTCGCAGCAGCCTCTGCAACTGCCGACGTAGTGCCAGATGCCAAGGCGCGAACACGGGCACACAAGCTATCAACTACCGATTGCGCAACTGCTGCTGCGCCTTGGTGATGATCAAGCTGAGCCAGCAAAACATCGCGAGCTTCCAAGGTGATATCGACTATTTCTTCGGTCAATACCAATTCACCTTTACGAGCCTTATCTAAAAGAGTTTCCAAGTCATGGGTAACTGCTGCCATGTCAGGAAAACCAAAAGTGCCGGCACTACCTTTAATGGAGTGCGCGGCACGAAAAATTGCATTCATTGCTTCGGGGTCAGGTTGTTCGCGATCGAGCCCGACCAGCAGTGTTTCCAGACTGGCCAGGTGCTCCGAGGTCTCTTCAAAGAAGATGCCGTGGAACTCACTCATGTCCATGTCTAGACTCATACCGCCTCCAAAAGCCCTAAGCTAAGCAAGCCCTTGCCATAGCCATCGACGCTGACTTCAAAGCTGACAACACCGCCTGCTGGGCGCTGCGACATGCTTTCTGGTAGAGGTGATGGTGGGAAGGTCGTGCTAGAGAGCGTGATGCGCACGCCATCGGTATCGGCAAATAAGCGCGACAAGACGTTGAGCACTTCGCCGTAAATTTCTTGCAGGCTTTCATCTAACTGGTTAGCTTTTACCGACTCATGAGCCACAGCCGCAGGAATAAGCGCGAAGGCAGCTGCGGTAATTGCAGCGAAAGCCACATCACACTCACACGACGCCACATTATGGTCAGCAGTCGAGCGATATAGACCCAAAATGGGTAGGCGATCTGGTGTAATGGCAGCAGCGACCTGCACTTTACGGCGTAAAAATGTCGTCAGCGTGAGAGCAACAGCATCCGCGGTAGGTAACTTATGCATGAGCTGCCCCTTAGCCCAAGTATTCGTCTAGTGCGCGCTCAAAATCATCAGGCGTAAACGGCTTGCCAATCAGAAAGGCCGCGCCCGCGCCCTCAGCTAAAGCACGCATCTCTTGGCTTACTTCCGTGGTGACAAATCCAAATGTGGTATCGATGCCTTCGGAGCGAATTTTTTCCAAGACTTCGATGCCGGTCATGCCAGGCATGTTCCAGTCAGAAATAATTAATTCAGGGTCTTCTTTATGAATGACGTCGTAAGCTTCAGTGCCGTCGGCGGCTTCAACGATGTCATGGCCTTTAAAGCCGGCTTGGCGAAGCATATGGCCGATAACCAGTCGCATGGCTTTGCTGTCGTCGGCAATCAATAGTTTCATAGCGCGATACCTGTAATTTCTCGATAGATTGATCCTGCAACCTTTATCGGTAGGTATCTGTCGCGCTTTAGTGAGAAGGAAGCTCAGTTCTTAGTAGATTTGCTGCCGAGTGTTGCTGTCGTGTTGCATTGTCGGCAGCTTCGTAAATATCGCTTATAAAACAATCAATACTTAACGTTGCACCATGGTTTGTGCGCCTTTGACGAAGTTAGCTTTAGCTTCCTCAGCACCATCATCATCTAGCGATGGCATGGGATGCGGAATCGCTACGCCTTTTAGGCAAGCTTCGCGAGTTTTAATGGCATCGAGCCAGCGCCGCAGGTTTGGCAGCTCATCAACAGAAACTCCAGACCATTTATAGGTGCGCACCCAACACCAGTTGGCGATATCGGCAATGGAGAATTCACTACCCGCCAGCCATTCGCTCTCACCTAGGCGACGATCGAGTACTTCAAACAAGCGACGTGACTCATTTTGATAGCGTGCAATGGCAGTTGGAATTTTCTCCGGCATATAGCGAAAAAACACATTAGCCTGCCCCATCATCGGACCAATACCACCCATTTGAAACATCAGCCATTGCAAGCAAGAAAAACGTCCACGCGTGTCTTGCGGCATCAGGCGGCCTGTTTTTTCGGCGAGATAAACCATGATAGCGCCTGACTCAAACACAGTAATCGGCTCACCACCATCTGCAGGATCATGATCAATGATGGCTGGAATACGGCCATTAGGATTAATCGCTAAAAACTCAGGCTGCTTTTGCGCTTGGCTCATTAAGTCGATGGCATGCACATTATAAGGCTGGCCTAACTCCTCAAGAACAACAGAGACCTTCCAACCATTTGGTGTAGATGCGGTATATAAATCAATCATGTTGTGAACCAATGTCGTGTGTGATTTGCGAAAGCCACCAAACTAAGCATGACCGGAACTTCAACTAATACACCAACCACTGTCGCTAAAGCCGCTCCTGAATGCAAACCAAAGAGTGAAATTGCCACTGCTACTGCTAGTTCGAAAAAGTTTGACGTGGCAATCATGCACGCCGGCGCTGCAATGCGATGAGGTAGTCGCATGAGCTTGGCTGCTCCATACGCTAGCGCAAAAATACCATAGGTTTGAATTAGCAAAGGAATGGCAATGAGCATGACCATTTCTGGTTTAGTGAGGAGTGTCTCTGCCTGAAAACCGAATAGCAAAATAACGGTCGCCAGTAAGCCGATAATCGACAAGGGCTTCACTGTTTGCAGAAATGTATTCAGACGCTCTGTTGAGCCTGTTGAAAGCAGCCAACGACGTGTTAGTACGCCAGCTAATAATGGCGCCACCACATAGAGCAACACCGACAGCATCAACGTATCCCACGGCACGATAATATTGCTCACACCGAGCAACCAAGCAGCTATCGGGGCAAATGCGACTATCATGATTAAGTCATTCAGTGAGACTTGAACTAGCGTGTAATTCGCATCGCCCTTCACTAACTGACTCCAAACAAAGACCATTGCTGTACACGGCGCAACACCCAATAAAATCATGCCGGCGATATATTCAGTAGCGGATTGCGGATCGACAAGGTCGGCAAAAATAACTCTGAAAAAAAGCCAACCTAACGCCGCCATGGTAATTGGCTTAATTAGCCAATTAATAACGATGGTCAGTAATAACCCCTGCGGCTGCTTCCTCACGGCCTTAATAGCGGCAAAATCAATTTGCACCATCATGGGGTAGATCATCAGCCAAATAAACGCAGCAATGGGCAGGTTCACATGCGCCATTTCTAGTGCAGCTACCGCCTGAAATACATCAGGAACCCAGCTGCCTAGCAGCACACCAGCCAGCAAACACAAAGCTACCCATAATGATAAATAGCGTTCAAAAAAGCCCATGACTCACGCCTCCTGAGCAATCTTGTTTAATGCATTACTCAACTCATCTGCCGAAAGCACCGCTAAGTCGAGCGCTAACATGGCATTAATGCGTTGCTCAATGGTGTCCATCACCGCAAAAAACTCAGCCTTGATAGCTTCATCTGAGCCAGTCATTTTTGATGGATCTGGCAGCCCCCAATGCACCTTGACCGTGTTACCAAACCACAGCGGGCATGCTTCGTTGGCGGCATTATCACAGACCGTAATCACGACATCTGTCACAGTCTCAGTAAACACATCCCATGACTGGCTTTTTAAGCCATCAATCGCTATTCCCCGCTGCTCAAGGTACTTCAGCGTTAATGGGTGTACTTGACCCGCTGGCTGACTACCCGCGCTATAGGCCGTAATGCGTCCATCCGAAAGATGGTTTGCGATTGCTTCGCTCAAAATGCTGCGGCAACGATTATGGGTACAAATAAAAAGTATATTCACCGGTCTCTCTCTACGTTATTTAGCAGCATGTTTCTTGGCGTAATGGGCGGTCACCCATGGCTTGTAATCGCTCTGCATCCATCTTGAGCATCTGTCGTTGCGCTTTTGCTGCGATGCTTACGATCTCACAAGCCCAGGCTGGCAAATTTGGATGAAGGCGGTAATACACCCACTGGCCGGCACGCCTATCTAGAAGCAGGCCGCAGGCTCGAAGCTGAGCTAAATGTCGAGATATCTTGGGCTGGCTTTCATCCAAGGCACAGGTCAGCTCACACACACAAAGCTCCTGCTCCGTCGTGATTAAGCTCATCATTCGAGCGCGCGTGTCATCGGCCAAACACTTAAATAAGGTGACTGGCGCCAACTGTGCTTGAGCGTCTGTGTTGTCTATATTTTGCAATGCCATCACTCCTGCCAAACCGATTGGCTTCGTCAACTCTCAGGATGATATCTGAAAAATCATATATATGGAATATCGCATATAATGACTTCATATCGGAGCTCAATTCTTTGCGTTATGCATTAATTCGTCGCAGTGATTTCACACTGGCATTGGCTACGAACAATAACGCACAGCACCGTCAGTAGGCATCTGCGTTTTCAACACAAAAAAGCCTTAAGGCAGATGAGTTGTGCTGATTTTAGCACCCGCCAACATGGTGCGAGTGACCGGTGTTTTACCGGCAATATTCAGCAGCTTTTCCCACTGCTCTACCGTCAACGCATTCTTGCAAGAGACAATACGCTCAATAAACGTATCGCCATGCTCATCTTTGCTCAGCTTCAGCTCAACGCGCAAATCGTCCAGCACCCAACCCTTGCGGTCGGCATACATCTGCAGCGTAATGCTGGTGCAAGAACCTAAGCCCGCCAAAATATAATCATAAGGTGCAGGCCCTACGCCTTGGCCGCCGGCAGTTACGGGCTCATCAGAAAGCATGGCAAAGCCACCCGCACTAATCTCTTGGCGATACGCTGGGCGGCAGTTTTTCACGCTTGCGTGGGCAATTTCTTTCATGGGAGCACCTCAAGTTATGCACGGTTCAGAATGTAGCTGCCGGTCATCATAACAAGGGCGAAGTCTAAGGCGTAAGTGGCGTCCCCACGGGGATTCGAACCCCGGTTACCGCCGTGAAAGGGCGATGTCCTAGGCCTCTAGACGATGGGGACGTCGAGCGCGATGCTTGAATAAGCTCACGAGGCAACAGCAAACGCTGCGGCGCGGATGGTAGGGAGCCAGTCGTCGTTGTGTCAAGGCTCCCATCATGCAATATGCGTTTAAGCGCTGTCGGCCGCCGCTTTTAGCGAGAGTAATAGTGCGGAACCATCCCACTGCCGCAAGCCGCCCTGTTCGGCATCTCGCACTAAGCGTACGAGCTGCTTGTTAACTGGGGCGACCTCCCCCAAACGCTCAGCTAAGCGCACCACCTCGCCATTAATCCAATCGATCTCGGTGCGTCTACCAGACTCAAAATCCTCCCACATGGATGAGCGCGCCACGGGGTCAATTTCGAGCAATTTATGCGCAAGGCGCGAAAAGAAGAAATCTGGCAATGACATAAGCCGCGGAATCCACTGCGGCGCTAATGGCGTTAATCGTGCAGGCTTAATCCCAGCTTTTCTCAACAGATCCAAGGCCTCACGCTGCGCCATCGCCAAACAGCGACGATAGGACCAAAGCGACAGCTCTTCTTTTAAAGGACGGCCCGATAAGGCATTGATTGGATTATTTAAGTTCAGTAGCAGCTTGGCCCAGAGCACTGCGCTCATATCGTCATGCCATTGCAAGGTAAGCTTTGCCTTGGTAAATGACTTGGCAATCAGCGCTTGCAAACCCACTTCGCGCGCAATCGCAGGATAGCCTTCGGTACCCTGATGAAATACGCCCGGTGCACGCCGCGCCACATTAAATGGCACCATGCCCGCCACCACACGGCAGCGCTGCAAGCCACGACTTAAAGTAGCAGCATTATCGATGCCATTTTGCATGCTCACCACCCAAGTGCCGTCGCGCAGGTGTGGCGCTAAATCAACCGCAGCTTGTGCGCTATCGGCAGACTTCACGGTGACTAACACCACATCGACTGCACTCAACGCAGAGGCATCAGTGGCCACTTTCACCGTATCGAATTTATGTTCACGGCCCATGTAGTCGCTTACACGCAAGCCGTGCTCGCGCAGTTCATCGCGGCGAGAGGAGCGACCCACTAAGACCACTTCAGTACCCGCCGCCATCAAGCACCCGCCTAAATAACAGCCGACACTGCCTGCACCAAAAATACCAATTACCACTATGAATCACTCCACCCGTAGATGCTCAATGGCCTGTTATATCGTAGTATCGTCGAACTTACAGCGCTGTATTGCAAATGCTCTCAGCGTTGTTACACATTTACGACTGGTGCAGGACGAAACATATGACAGAGGCATCGCGTCAAATTTTAGTTACCGGAGGCAATAGCGGTATTGGCCTCGAAATGGTTAAAGCCTTTGCCGCCGCTGGCCATGAAGTTGCCATTGCCGCACGCGACTTAGCAAAAACTGAGGCCGCAATAATCGATATTCGCCGCCAACACCCAGATGCCAAACTACATGCCATTGCACTTGATCTCGCCGATTTCACTCAAGTCGATGCCGCCGCGCTGACCGTGCTTAGCACTCTGCCCGAACTTGATACCGTCATGCTTAACGCCGGTAGTTTTACCCGCGGTCTGCGCCAGCTCGATAACGGCATTGAAAGTATGATGGGCACGATGCATTTCGGTCATTTCCGTCTCATGCAGCATCTTTTACCGCGCTTGGGTGAGACCAGCCTTGCACGCGTCGTAGTCACCAGCTCAGTTGCTCATTGGGCCGGCCACTTAAACGCTAAGCGCTATGAAAACCCAAGTCGTTATTGGAGTGATTTTGCCGCCTATGGCAGCGCGAAATTGGCCAACTTAGTTTATGCCCGCACGCTCGCTACTCAGCTGCAAGGCAGCTCCATTCGCGTCAATGCTTTCCATCCAGGCGGCGTCGCTACTGGCATTTGGCGTGAATTACCGGCACCGGCGCAATGGCTGGTCGATAAAGTGTTAATCAGCCCTAAACAAGGTGCCGATACCGCCATATGGCTAGCGCTAGCAACTGAGGCCGAGCATCATCACGGCCAATACTTTGTGCGCCGTAAAAAGGCCATGACGTCGAGTGAGTCCAAAAACGCCGCCGTAGCTGAACGTCTTTGGGCAGAAAGCGAGGCGATTGCTGGGCTATAAGCTCAGCTTGCCAAGGCTTTTTCGATATCTGCAACCAAGTCTTCGGGCTTGGTGGTGGGTGCATAACGATCAATCACCTTGCCATCTTTACCGACTAAAAACTTAGTGAAATTCCACTTCACTTTTTTGCTGCCGAGCAGGCCCGGTGCGGCTTGGGTTAGGTGCTGAAATAGTGGGTGCGCATCTGGGCCATTGACGTCGATCTTGGCAAACATCGGAAAGGTCACGCCGTAATCGAGGCTGCAAAACTGGGCAATATCGCTATCGCTGCCGGGGTCTTGGTTTAGAAACTGATTGCAGGGAAAGCCCAGTACAACAAAGCCTTTGTCATGAAAGCGCTGAAATACAGCCTCTAAGCCAGTGAACTGCGGCGTGAAACCACATTTGCTCGCTGTGTTTACGACCAAAACCACCCGGCCTTCGTAATCCTTTAATGACACGGTTTCGCCATCAATTCGTTTTGCTGAAAAATCGCCTAAAGTACTCATTTATTATCCTAATTAGTGAGAGTGTGCCGCGCTCAATCGCGTGGCTTAAGTGTTAACGATGCCGAGTTAATGCAATAGCGTAGGCCTGTTGGCGCTGGGCCATCAGGGAAAACATGGCCAAGATGAGCGTCACAAGCTTGGCAAGTGACTTCTACACGAGTCATACCATGGCTGCTGTCTTTGTGCTCCGCTACAGCGCTAGACATTTGCGGCTGATAGAAACTGGGCCAACCTGAGCCCGAATCATACTTTGTTGATGCGTCAAACAAAGCTTCACCGCAGCAACGGCAGGCGTAAATGCCATCGGCCTTGCAGCCGTTATATTCGCCCGTAAAAGCCCGCTCAGTGCCCTTTTCACGGGTAATGCGAAACTCATCTTCGCTAAGTTCTGCGCGCCACTGCGCCTCAGTTTTTTTCATAATGAGCTAACTCCTATTAGTCGGGCCAAGGCAAAAAACTCAATATGCCTAAGCAGCATAATTTAGTGTTTTAACATGAAAGCCCATTTTCGATGATGAATTCTCTAGCCGCCAATATCAACAGCGCTACGGATTTGCACTAGAATGGGTGCTTAATTTGTAGGTGTGAGCGCTCATGGCCATTTCGAAATCGCTAAAACTCAAAGACGTCTGCTACGACATACGTGGGCCGGTATTGAAAGCCGCCAACGTAATGGAAGAGCAAGGTCACCGCATCATTAAGCTAAACATTGGCAACCCTGCGCCGTTTGGCTTTGAAGCGCCTCAAGAAATTCTCTCCGATGTCATTAGCAATTTGCCTAATGCCGTTGGTTATTGCGACTCAAAAGGCTTATTTGCTGCGCGTAAAGCGGTCGTGCACTACTATCAAACCAAAGGTTTACGCGGCGTTGATGTCGGCGATATTTACATCGGCAACGGCGTATCTGAGCTTATCGTCATGGCCATGCAGGCCTTATTGAATAACGATGACGAAATGCTAGTGCCAGCGCCAGACTATCCGCTATGGACTGCTGCCGTCACCCTCGCTGGCGGCAATGCCGTGCATTATCTCTGCGATGAAGACAATGGCTGGTTCCCAGACTTAGCCGATATCGAGCGCAAAATCACGCCAAAAACCCGTGGCATTGTGGTGATCAACCCCAATAACCCGACTGGCGCAGTGTATTCGCTAGAGATTCTTGAGGGCATTGTGGCGTTGGCGCGTAAGCATCAGCTAATCATTTTTGCCGATGAAATTTACGACAAAATTCTATACGACGAGGCGCATCACACCTCCATTGCCACGCTTGCCAATGATTTGCTCTGCATCACCTTCAATGGCCTATCAAAAAGCTATCGCGTCGCAGGCTTCCGCTCTGGCTGGCTGATGGTCAGTGGTGCTAAGGCACAAGCCGCCGACTATATCGAAGGCTTAGATATGCTCGCCTCCATGCGTCTGTGCGCCAATGTGCAAGCACAATTTGCCATTCAAACGGCACTAGGCGGATATCAAAGTATCAACGACTTGATCCGTCCTGGTGGACGCCTATACGAGCAGCGCGAGCTGGCGTGGAAAATGCTCACTGACATCCCCGGCGTAAGCTGCGTGAAGCCTCAAGGCGCGCTGTATTTATTCCCACGTTTAGACCCCGCGATTTATCCCATTAAGGATGATCAGGCGTTTATTCTGGAATTGCTAAATGCCGAACGTGTGCTGCTAGTGCAAGGCACAGGCTTTAATTGGCCTAACCCTGATCATTTCCGCGTGGTGTTTTTGCCACACCGCGAAGAATTGATCGAAGCCGTCAATCGTTTAGCTCGTTTTTTAGCCGATTATCGCCGCCGTCATGGCACCGATGCGCTATTAGCAAACACCTGACACAAAATAAGCGCGGGATGACTTGAAAACATCATCTTGCGCCCCTAAGTTAACTACTGATTCCAACTATCTAGGAGCTTAAAAGCCCATGTTACGCATCTTCTTGTTCCTGCTCACCAACTTAGCCGTCTTGGTGGTTGCTGGTGTTGTACTCAGCCTACTAGGCGTGGGCTCAACACATGGCGCAGGCAATACCTTGCAATTGGGCAACCTGCTCATTATGTGCTTCGTTTTTGGCATGGTAGGTTCGGTGGTCTCGCTGCTGCTATCGAAATGGATGGCTAAACGCTCGATGGGTGTGCAACTGATCGAAACCCCGCGCTCCAACGAAGAAAAATGGCTGTTTGAAACCGTTACTGAGCTGTCACAGAAAGCCGGTATCAAAATGCCAGAAATCGGTATTTTCCCCAGCTATCAATCCAATGCCTTTGCGACTGGTTGGAACAAAAACGATGCCCTCGTTGCTGTCTCCTCTGGCCTACTGCAACGCATGAATCGCGATGAAGTGCGCGCCGTTTTAGGCCACGAAATTGGTCACGTTGCCAACGGCGACATGGTCACCCTCGCGCTGATCCAAGGCGTAGTTAACGCATTCGTGATGTTCTTCTCGCGCATCATCGGTAACTTTGTCGATCGCGTGGTGTTTAAAAATGAAGAAGGCCCAGGCATCGCCTATTTTGTCACCAGCATCGTGGCTGACATCGTGCTTGGCATTCTCGCCTCCACCATCGTGATGTACTTCTCACGCTACCGCGAATTCCGTGCTGATGAAGCCGGTGCACGCCTAGCTGGCCGCCAGTCGATGATTAACGCACTGCGTGCTTTGCAACGTGAACATGAAGTGCCAGATCAAATGCCTGCAGAAATGACGGCAATGGCCATCACCGCTGGTAAGCGCGAAGGCTTTAGCATTGCGTCGCTGTTTATGTCGCACCCGCCATTAGAGAAGCGTATTGCTGCGTTGCAGAATATGCAGATTGCTTAATGGTTTGACGAAAGTTGTTGTGAAAAAGGCCCGATGATTCGGGCCTTTTTTTGGCTTCACGATTGTTGCTAGATTAGCTAGACGGAGACGGCCATTGGGCCGAAGCAATATGCCCACCATGCTGAGCTATGTATGCATATTGCTTCGGCCCAACGACCTTGGTGCTGATGTGGCGCAGCTGTTTCGCGGGGAGTAAGTGGGTCCCCCGCGAATAGCAAAGCGTAGCGGGCGACCCACTTACTCCCCGCCAAACAGCGTATTTAAAGCCCTACCCAGCTAAAGTCGGATAATCCGTATATCCCTCAGCCCCACCACCATAAAACAACTCTGGCCGCTGCTCATTCAGCGAGGCATCCAAACGCAAACGCTCAGCCAAATCTGGATTGGCAATATACGGGCGCCCAAACGCCGCCGCATCAATCAACGACTTGCCCAATAAGGCAGACGCCTTCTCTTTCGTATAATTACCAGCACCGATAATCACGCCAGGGAAGCGCGCTCTCAGGGCAATACGAAAGCGATCGCTAAGCAATGGACCGCCAGCCCAATCAGGCTCAGACAAATGCAAAAAAGCAATACCGCGTTTCGTAAATTCTTCGGCTAAATACAGGCCCATGGCCTCGCCTTCAGAGTCATCGAGGGCATTAAAATTGCCCATCGGCGAAATACGAATACCAACGCGATCGGCATCCCACGTGGCAATCACCGCATCCAGTACTTCCAGCGTTAAACGAGCGCGATTTTCCAAGCTGCCACCGTAGGCATCGCTGCGATGGTTGCTTTCTGTGGATTGAAACTGATGCAGCAAATAGCCATGCGCGGCGTGAATTTCAACATAGTCGAAGCCAGCCTCTTGAGATGCGCGTGTGGCATGCACATAGCTCGCAATTAGCTCAGGAATTTCCTCCAGTGCTAAGGCACGTGGCGTGCTACAGGGCACACGCTCAGGCTTACCATCAGCACCAAGCACGGTAGTTTTTGTTCTTGCAGGCAAGTCAGAAGCCGACACTGGCGGCTGATTATCGATCTGCAAGCTGCTGTGCGAAATGCGCCCAACATGCCAAAGCTGCATAGCAATATGACCACCGACCTCATGCACGGCACTGGTCACGCGCTGCCATCCGGCGATTTGCTCGGGAGAATAAATACCAGGCGTTTGCATATAGCCTTTGCCCTGTGGCGAAATTTGCGAGGCCTCAGTGATGATTAAGCCAGCGCCAGCACGCTGCTGATAATAAGTCACCGAAATATCACTGGGCACATCGCCTGCACTGGCTCGCATACGCGTTAGCGGCGCCATAACAACACGGTTAGGCAGCGTTAAAGCGCCTACCGTTAATGGCTCAAATAATTGACTCATGTCTAGCTCCTAAGAAAGCAATGATTCAGCCCGCAACAACGTAGAGTGCGGCCTGCTGATAACCCGTGATAATCGGCCAAAGCCCAGACCACGCACGATCTAAATTGGCATTATTCGTATCTAGCCTAAGTGGCCGACCCGATAGTGCAGCAAGCTTGGCGGGCGTAGCCAGCACACGCAATGCGTCACGACCAATTATTTCTAGCAACGCCGCACTTAACTGCTGATTACCACGACCAATAAGGCTGCCCTGCCCACCCGTTGGCGTGATGATGATGATCAGTGAGTCTTGCTCGGCAAAGCGCAGTAAGTCGGCGGCAGTAGCATCGGCGCAAACTAGCTCGCCATCGCAAATGATATCGAAGCCTAATAAGGTGTTTGGCAGCGCTAAGGCCTCGGCAACGGCAGCAACCGTCGTGCCCGGACCTAAGGCGTAATACTGACCAGGCAACATATCTTCGACTACGCTGGCTGCGATCTCTGCAACAACTAAAGCCTCGACCTCAAGGCCTGAGCATTTCACCTGCTGCAATTGATTCGCCGCCACGGGCACACGCATTTCGCCAAAGTGTTTAGCAATGACGCGGCCATTTCGCAAAGCTGCTTCATCAATATCTCGCACTTCGGCAGTATCGAGCGCCACCCATTCGCCACGTAATAAGGCTAGTAGTAACTCCGCTGCCGCTTTCGGGTTAATGGCAAACACACCCGAATGCATTTTCACGCCAGCCGGCAAGCCCAATACAGGCGTCGTTGTGCCAATAGCTGTGCAGACATCGCGCGCCGTGCCATCGCCGCCTGCGAAGAGTAAAAGATCAACACCTGCTGCTTTTATAGCTTGCGCAAGTACTTGAGTATCTTGCGCTGTGGATGGCTGATTAATAGCGATGGGCACAGGCTCATAGGCTAGGCCTAATTGGCTGAGTGTAGAGCCACCCATGGGGCCGTCGATACTGACCCAGTGCGGTTTTACTAGGTCTTCTTGCAACATCTCATCGAGTGCGGTGAAGAATGCAAGCATTCGACACTGCGCTGGGCTCTCGCCAGCAAGCGTTTGTATCACAAGTTGCGCACGCACATCGGAGGGGATTTCATCGCTGCCTTTTAGCGCTAAAGGCCCGCCAACACCGGCATAGGGGTTGATGAGCAGGCCAATACGCAAGGCGCGCGAAGTGGTGGTTTCTGAAACAGTCTGAAATGATTTCATAGATGGTTACATTTTACGCAGGAAAGTCCATGACGCACCCGAGGGCACTCACTATATTGAACTCAAGGAAACGCACGAGGTGCCCCATGAATACAGTCAACGCAAACCACATCGAAAATCGCCAATACAGCAACGCATTTCAATTTGCCGTGCTAGTCGATGAACAGGGCCATGAAATTGCGATCACTGAAGAGATGATCCAGCAAGCCTGTGCCGACCTAGCTAAACGCTGCCATTTTCCGCAAAGCCGCGCCGCTTAATTCAGCGCTAGCTTGCTAAACATAAGCCGCTTCAATAGCGGCTTTTTGTTGCCTACAACTTTTACAGAAAATACTGCTTATCAGCCTTTGCTAGGCCATACAGCGTAGCTTGCCTCTAGCGTCAATGCATCCTCGCCCGCACTTTGCACCACTACTTGCACGCTCACGCGGCCACGGCCATGACTGGCAATGCGTGCTTTCAAGCCGGCTAAATCCTCAGCACTAGGCAATATCGCGATGGCTTTGAAGTCACTCATCACCGGCTTTCTATAACGAATATGTGAATCTGCGGCAGCAACCAAGCACGGCACATACTGCGACTTCGCCCATAAGGTGAGCGTTGCCCAACCGGTAACGGTTGCTAGTGTGGCGAGTGAGCCGGCAAAGGCCGTGCTTTTGTCATTGGTGTTGGGCGCAAGCGGCGCGGCGATGCATAGCGACTGGCCATCCCAAGCTTCAAGCGAGGTTTGCATATAGCTGAGCATGGGAATTTCATCGCGCACGCTTGCCCAAAATGTTTGAGCCTCAGCCAAAGTACTGCTTGCTTGCGGGTTTGAAGCCATAGCGTCACTTATCCTTGTTATTTCGCTGGCCATTGCGCCCAAAGCTTTTCTGGCAATGCCGGTGCGGCTTTATCAGCCAGAGCGCTACCAACATAAACCAAGCCACCAATATGCTCATGTGGCGCTAAGCCGAGCTCGGCGCACACATGCTTCTCGGTTGCCATCTCGCCTGTGCGCCATATCGCAGCCATACCTTGCGCGTGCAGCGCTAACAGCAGATTTTGTACCGAAGCGCCCAAGCTCAGCCACTGCTCCCATTCAGGCACGCCCGGATGATCTTGCAGGCTTAAAATTGCGACGATAATCATTGGTGCGCGAAGCGGTAATTGGCGAAAACGCTCAGCTTCGACCTCGGCACGAGCAGGGTCTGTCTTTGCTATAGCGGCGACAAAAACCTCACCAAGCTGCGCAAGGCCATCACCTTCGATCACCAAATAGCGCCACGGTCTTATGACGCGATGATCTGGCGCGCAGGCTGCAGCCTCAAATGCGATAGCTAGCTGCTCCGGCGTTGGCACTGGCAAGCCTAAGCGTGGCAATGAGCGGCGAGTTCGAATAGCGGTTAATGCATCCATAAAAGCCTCTAGTTAACTGGTGACTGGCTGCGGATGCGGCGAGTGTATTTCAGCGGCTTGTGTGGGGCTTTTAGCGATATGCCCAGATAAAGCGGCGACAGCGGTAAAGCTTGCATCGGCCTCGTGCATTAGCCGCTGCATCAACTCATCGCAGCTAGGCACATCGTCAATCAAACCTTGCGCTTGGCCAATAAGTTGTACGCCGCGATCAAGGTCGCCATCAAGAATAGCTAAGCGAATACGCTCAACCGCAGCAGCGAAGAAGCTCAGCTGCAATGTCGCTAATGGGCCGTGACGGCGCAGGTTAGCGATGACCTGGCTAATCGGTGTGCTCTGCTCGCGCATAAGCTTTAAAGAGGCCCAGAGCGCACGCAGCGGGCTCATGGGTTTGCGGGCAGCATCTCGCGCCGCTGGTGTATCCATGATGCGGCAAGGCATGCCATCGAAGTTTTTGGTGTAGAGCGTGTCGCTGACCGATTTTTTCGCAATCACAGCGCGCGTGTTGGCGTGTACTGGGCTTTCCTGAGTCATCGCCCAGCGCGTGCCCATCACCACCGCATCAGCACCTAAGGCTAGCGCTGCAACTAGGCCACTGCCATTGGCAATCCCGCCAGCGGCGATAATCGGAATTCGGCAAACACGGCGGATGGCCGGCACTAGCACCAGTGTTGTGACATCGCCACCATGCGCAGCGGCCTCATGGCCGGTGACCAGTAAAGCATCGGCGCCATCACGCTCGGCAGCGATGGCATGTCGCTCAGTCACAACGGTTGCGATGACTTTGCCGCCATAGGCATGGGCGCGCTTGCATAGCCAATCGCCCTTGCCTAGCGAGAAATTAATCACCGGCACTTGCTCTTCAAGCGCCACTTCGGCGTTTTCATGAGCACCCGGCATGATTAAGGCCAAGCCAACACCAAATGGTTGGCTGGTTAAGGTCCGTGCTTTTCTAATTTCGGCACGAGCTTGCTCAGGCGTGAGATGGCCAATTTGGATCAAGCCTAGCCCGCCAGCATTGCTTACAGCAGCTGCCAGCTCAGCATTGGAGACATAGGTCATGCCTGCGCAAATCTGTGGATAGCGGATGCCAAACAGCGTAGTGATGCGGGTTTGCCAGCTCATAAAGCCATTCCTAATAAAGTGTCACAATACTGGGCGGCGGCCACTTAGGGCGTGAGTCAGCGTATTGCCATCGACAAACTCAAGCTCACCGCCCATGGGCACACCGTGACCAATGCGACTCACAACTAATGGCAGTGCGCGCGTGGCTTCACGCAAATAATGCGCAGTCGCCTCGCCCTCCACCGTGGCATTGGTAGCGATGATCAGCTCCGTAATGCTGGGGTTTTCGCGCAAGCGGCTCAGTAGCGCAGGCAGGCCAAGCTCATTGGGGCCGATGCCATCGAGCGGAGATAAACGCCCTAGCAAAACAAAATAGCGGCCCCGAAAACTGCCGCTTTGCTCTAGCGCGATCACATCCATGGGGCTTTCGACCACGCATAAGGCGCTGTCATCGCGGCTGGCATCTTGGCATAGGCGGCAAGTCGTTTGCTCAGTGAGCATGCGACAGCTGCTGCAATGCTCCACTTGATGCAGGGCTTGCTCTAGCGCTTTCATAAGCCGTAAACCGCCGGGGCGCTGGCGCTCCAACAAGTTTAAGGCCATGCGCTGCGCCGACTTAGGACCAACACCTGGCAAGATGCGTAGTGCGTCAATCAGCTCGCTGATGAGTGGGCTGAGCATGTCTTAGAATGGCATCTTAAAGCCAGGCGGCAAGCCTAAGCCGCTGGTGGCTGCGCCCATCGCTTCTTTGCTAGTGGCTTCGACTTTGCGCACCGTGTCACTTATCGCAGCGGCAATTAAGTCTTCCAAGATGTCTTTATCTTCGCTGAGTAAGCTGGCATCGATGCTGACGCGCTTTACGCCGTGCTGACCATTCATGGTGATTTTTACCAAACCAGCGCCGGCTTCGCCCTGAATTTCGGCGGCTGCTAGCTCGGCTTGAGCGGCTTCCATTTTCTTCTGCATTTGCTCTTGCATGCGCTGAGCTTGTTGCATCATTTGTTGCATATTCATAATCTTAAATCCATCTCTTAATGTAAATTAGTGCGTTAGTGTTAATGACTCAGGCAGTAGCCTAGCGCCAAAAGTAGACTCTAAGGCCTTCACCACCGGATCATTGCGCAAGGCCGTTTCAGCGGCCTCGCGGCGTGCGGCAGCTAAGCGTTGGCGGCGCTGAATTGGCGTTTCTACGTCGGGCTCTACCAACGATAAATGAATCGCCTGCGCTGGAAAGTCGCGTGCCAATGCCTGCTGCAATGGCGGAAACGCTTGGCCACCCGCCAGCATTTGATGTTGGGGCGATAAGCGTAATTCCCAAGCGGTATCGGCTTGTTGATGCAAATAAGTGTGGCGCGCCAAGTTCAACGGCGCGCCAGTAAGGCCGGAGCGGTCTACCCATTGCGCCCATGCCTCTGCTGACCAGTCGCCGGCCATTAGGCGTGATTGCGGGTGATCGGCAGGCTCTGCAGTTGCAGCTTGAGTCTGTGGACTCGCAGCCTCTTCATTCGATGATGGGGCTTCAGCGGCGATGTTTTGATTTACGGCTGGTGGCTCGTATCTTGGCGTTGGCTCTGGTGAGACCGGCGCAGCCGAAACTGCGCTAGGCTGCGCTACCACCGGTCGTTCAAGCGCTGCAGCAGGCACCACGGCTGTTGGCGGCTGCACTGAAATTTGCGGCGTTGAAGTAGCCATAGCCGTCGTAGAAGAAGCAGAAGCCACTGAAGGCGTTGCCGGCTGAGCCGTTGTAGGCGCCGCTCGCTGCGCTCGCGCCCCACCGCCACTTACTGGCGCAGTCGTATCAGGCCGAAAGCTCAACATCCGCAGCAGCGTCATCTCAAAGCCTGAACGAGCATCCACTGCCAATGGCAGGTCGCGACGACCATGCAGCGCCATTTGGTAGTACAGCTGCAAGTCTTCCGCTGTCAACGCCGCCGCAATAGCCAGCAAGCGATCTCTATCACCCTCACTATTATCAATAGCATCTGGCACTGCCTGTGCTACAGCTAGGCGATGCAAGACACTAATCAACTCTGTAATAGCGCCTGCAAAATCAATGCTTTGTTCAGCCATTCCAGAAACTACTGAAAGTACTGAAGCAGCATCTTGAGACAGCAAGGCATCAAGCACACGAAACACCAAGTCACGGTCGATACTCCCGAGCAGCGTGCGCACATCGGCCTCAATCAGCGAACCATGGCCAAAGGCAATGGCTTGGTCAGTCAGCGATAGCGCATCGCGCATCGAGCCCTGAGCACCACGGGCAAGCAACCACAGTGCAGCGTCTTCAAAGCTAATGTTTTCGGCATGCAAAACATGCTGCAAATGCCCAACCACACGCTCTGGCGTCATCGGCTTTAAAGCAAATTGCAGGCAGCGCGACAAGATCGTCATCGGCAATTTTTGCGGATCGGTAGTGGCGAGCAAAAACTTCACATGGGGCGGCGGCTCTTCGAGGGTTTTCAGCAAGGCATTGAAAGAGTGCCCCGAGAGCATATGCACCTCATCGATCAAATACACCTTGTAGCGCCCGCGTGTTGGCGCGTACTGCACATTATCGAGCAACTCGCGGGTGTCTTCGACTTTGGTGCGCGAAGCCGCGTCGACCTCAATTAAATCAACAAAGCGGCCTTCGTCGATCTCACGACAAGTACTGCACACGCCACAAGGATTGGCGCTTATGCCCTCTTCGCAGTTCAAGCAGCGCGATAAAATACGTGCAATCGTGGTTTTCCCCACACCGCGCGTGCCCGTAAACAAATAAGCGTGATGCAGCCGATTTTGCTCCAGTGCATGGCTTAACGCACGCGCCACCACTTCTTGCCCAACAAGCTCCTGAAAGCAGCGTGGACGGTATTTACGGGCAAGTACGTGATAACTCATGAGCGGCGCTTCTACTTATTTAATCAAAGTCTATCCTAGCGGATGCGCGTGCCTACCCCAAGCCTTTCGGGTAATTTCACTTACGCTCAATTAAAGGCAAAGCTTGCTCAGTGACTGATCAGTCGCTACATTCTGCGCGGTATTTTTATTTTTATACGGAATAATCATGGCATCACCCGCCCAACGAGTCTCCCGTGTTGCTAATCAAGCCTATCGCCAGAGCAAACTCGCTATTACCGGCAGCCCATGGTGGCAGCATTTACCCGAAGACTTTCCCGAATGGCAGGATGAATTTGAGCTTAACGGCGTCGCAAAGCTCATGGTCGCCGGCACCAAGCAAATTGATAATGTTATCCGTACCAGCTTAGCGACGATGGCTGGACTACTAGCTATTCCAACCACGTTAAGGCCCAAGCAAGTAGCGATCGATCGCGAGCAGCGCGCGTTCTACGAAGAGTTTGCTCGAAATGGCGATGCCGATGCCTTTTATCAGCGGCCGAAGCGCGGCGTAAGCATGCGCAGACAAAAATCGAACTACCTGCAATACCGCCCTAATATTGGTCACATCGACTTACTATCATTCGATAGCGCATTTGAAGCCGTCAACCCTGCCTTACGTGAGCATTACTCAAGCTACGAGCGCAACGCCACGGCGTGGGCCGAGCATTGGCAGCATGATGACAAACCGCGCCCCACCATCATTGTCATTCACGGCTTCACCGCCGACCCGTATTGGCTCAATAGCCGATTTTTAGCGATGCCATGGTTTTACGAACAAGGCTATGACGTCCTGATGGTCACGCTACCATTTCACGGCAAGCGCCAAGGCAAATTCTCGCCCTTCAGCGGCCATGGCTACTTCTCCCACGGCTTCTGCCATATGAACGAAACTGTGGCCCATGCCATCCACGATATTCGTGTCTTTATGGACTACCTGGAAGACCAAGGCGTGCCGCAAATGGGTGTCACCGGCATTAGCCTAGGCGGCTACACCTCGGCGCTACTGGCCTGCGTTGAGGATAGGCTAGCCTTTTGCATACCCAATGTGCCGGTGGTGAGCATTATCGACATCATGCTTGAATGGTTCCCCACTGGCCCGATTGTGCGCACTGGCTTAAAGCTTGCCGGCATGAGCATCACCGATGCTCGTGCTGCAGTCGCCGTGCAGTCGGCACTGAGTTATCCCACCAAACTGCCACGCGACCGCCTAATGCTCATCGCCGGAGCTGGCGATCGTTTAGCACCACCAAAGCATACGCACCTGCTCTGGGAGCATTGGCAGCGCTGCCGCCTGCATTGGTTCCCTGGTAATCACTTGATGCACTTAGATCAAGGCCGCTATCTAAAAGCTATGCGTAACTTCCTACAGCATATTGGCTTTGCTGTCGGAGCCAGTGCTAACGCCTCAGTTGAAACCACCTCTACTGCTCATAAGTAGTGCTTGCCTGATTAGCGAACATAAAAAAGCCGCCTCAGAAATGGGCGGCTTTTTTATTCAGCACAGGCTTATTTTTTTAAGCGCGAGCCAATCGATTTCAAGGTGCTGCCGATTTCGCCAACCATGCCATCAACCATGCTTTTAATCTCGTTGGCTTTATCTTCGCCAACGTTACGCATTGCTTCAAACTTGCTCTGCGCATCGGCTTGCAGGCCTTTTAGATTCTCGATTTGTTTGTTGAGTTCGAGCTGTAGGTCTGCGCCGGCGCCCTCTGCGCGTGCTTTCAAAAGGTCAGCTTGCGCTTTCCATTCGTTTAGTTGAGCCGTTAATTTTTTTTGGTAAGCATCAATATCAACCATGACACGCTCCATGCAATTTTAAAGTGGATGCTAGTTATACTCTCGAGTTCGTGACTTTCTCAAGTCATGCGTCAAAAAAGCGTGAGCCGATAGCCCAGCTTTGCGACCAGTGGCAAAGCAAGCGGTTAGCAAATAACCGCCAGTTGGCGCCTCCCAATCGATCATTTCGCCGGCGAAAAACAGCCCCGGAAAGCGCTCTGAGGCAAGTGTCATCGCTAATTCTGTCCAACACACGCCACCTGCTGTGCTGATGGCCTCATCGATTGGGCGCGCGGCAGTGAGCTTTAGCGTCAAGGCTTTGGCGGTATTAATCACGCGCTGGGCATCCGACCAATGGGCCTTTGGCAAGGCATCGCGCAGTAGCGCTGCTTTGATACCACTAAGACCAATGCCCTGCCACTGACGGCTTAGGCTGTGCTTAGGATTGCTGCTTTGTAGCTGCTGAAATAAGTGCTCGACCGAATGATCAGGCAGCAAATCCAAGACTACTTCAGCATTACCGTTGGTCTCGATACGATCACGGATCATCGCGCTGTGGGCGTAAATAACGCTACCTTCAATGCCCCATTGAGTCACAACCGCTTCGCCGCGAGCAGGCTTAAGTGATACGTCTAGCCACGGCAGCTGCAGCGTAATATTTTTCAGCGGGCTGCCGGCCAAGACTTGAACCATCGCACTATGAGTACTGTGAAATCCGCAGTTAGCGGGCTTTAACGGCTGAATAGCCAACGCTGGCAGCCAATGTTGCCACGCTGCATCTGAACCTAAACGCGCCCAGCTGCCCCCACCCATGGCAAAAATCACGGCGCAAGCGCGAATACTGCGTTGGCCATCGGGCGAGACAAAATCAAGCTCGTATCCAGCCTCTGCAGGTGCTTCTGCTGTTATGCCTCTAACGCCGACACAACGATGCCGCGTATGCACTACCAGCCCTTGCGCCCGTAAGCGACTCAGCCAACGCCGTAGCAAAGGCGCAGCCTTCATCTCGAGCGGAAACACACGCCCCGAGCTACCGACAAAGGTTTCAATGCCTAGCTCATGCACCCAGGCTCGCAATGCGTCTGCGTCGAACTCGGCTAAGACAGGTTGTAATCGTGTTTGCGACTGGCCATAGCGGCGCAAAAACTGCGGAGCAGACTCACTGTGCGTGATGTTTAAACCACCAATGCCAGCCAACAAAAGTTTACGGCCTAATGAAGGCATGGAGTCGAAGAGCTCAACGGCAATACCAGCACGCGTTAGCTGTTCAGCGGCCATTAAACCAGCTGGACCACCGCCAATAATGGCAATAGGAATCATAGGGAGGGTCTTGCGAGAGATTGGGTGGCAACCCTACCAGCCCGGCCTCGGCACCGACTCGACAGTGACCGTTGCTTCCTTCCGGATCTGGCGGGGTTAACTGTTTTATCGTGCGAGGAGACCGGTAGGGTCACCATAGCGCAGCGGGCGCGATGCCTGCAGCGAGGGCGCAGTATAGTGAAATAGCCCTCGCCTGCAAAGGCAGTGCAGCGCTTAATTAGCTTTAGCGTCATGAAACTCGTCGAGAGTTTGCTTGAGCACGCGCATCACTTGCGCTGAGTTCACCATTTCCATATGGCCAACACCGGGCAGCGTGATGTTGCGGCCATAATGCTCCGCCACCATGGAGGTGTTTTGCGGTGCAACAATAGTGTCGTGCGGCGACCACACGCTAATAAATGGAATCGGGCATGGGGCAGCTTCGGCCTCACGCAAAAAATCCAAAGCCCAAGCATTGCTTCGCGTTAGCTGAGCAATGATCGGCCCCATTTTCTCTTTACCTTCAGCCAGCACGGTGCCAACTAGCGGTGAACCAACGGCTACCGCCAACGATGCTTTCGGCATGCCGCCAAAACGATGCAAATACAGACGAATCACTAAGCCGCCCATGGAGTGACCAAGTAAAATCACGCGTTTACTACCGGTTTCAACGAGCACTTCATCGACAAAGCGTGCCAAATGCTCGGCGTTTTTCTCAACGCTATGAAAAATCGGCTCGGGGCTGACGGCGTAGACTTTGCCATAGCCATTTTTTAATAAATACCGACGCCAGGCCCATAAATAGCCGCGGTTAGTGAAGAAGCCAGGCACTAGCACAATCGGGTCGCCGCGATGCGTAAGGCCAGCCGGCGGATTTGTCGGCACCAACCACGGCTCAAAAGCGAATAAAAACGGATAGGTTAGGATCGCTGCCCACCATTCTCGCAGCAGCATAGCCACCGTAGAAAAGCAGCCAACTTCATGTTCAGCGCGCTTAGCCGAGCGATTTTTATAGGTCGGGATGACGTTGCCCATGACCATCAGCAAACGTAGCAAAGCAAAGATAGCAACACAGCTCAGCACGACACATAACCAGCTGCTGCCTGTGGCAACAAAGGCGCCACCAATAAGCACATAAAGTGCGAACTCAATAAAAAATGCCTTTAAAAAGCCACGGCCATGACTGGTAAATCCCTGTTCCTTAAGCATATTGCGTCCTTTGATATTTAATTTTTATTTATTAGGATCATCAGCTTGCTGAGCAATTGTCTCGCGCAGCGCTACTTGCAGCTGCGAATGCCAACGCACCACGCGCGGCCATAATGCCAGTGCCAGTAATAAAACTAATACCAGCACGGCAACAAACAAGTGCAAGGGCGGCAAAATAATCGAGCTTAAGGCTGAGATCAACAGCAACATCGCCACTAAGGCCGCCGTTGGTAAGGCGCGCGCAAACAGGCGATACAATGTCACCCGCGCAGGTGTGGTGGCAACGCCCGCACCAAGCTCAGTCAAAATCATTGCCAGCGCTTCTAGCTTGCGATATGCCGCCACCATAAATGGCATAGCCAACACCAAAGTCGCTGCCCAAAACACCGTGCTACGCCACTCTTGCGGCAGTACCGCCAACCATTCAGTTAAATCGGTATGGGCTACCAAAGCCGCGCCCGCGATAAACAAGGCGGCAATAACGCAAAAGTTCAGCACCACATGCAGCAAAATGCGACGAATAAAGGCCGACACATGATTTTCTTGAGCACTCGAGCCCATGCTGCCTAGCCAGTTTTCATAGGCGGTTAAACTGCCTTGTAGTGAGTTCGGCACTAAATGGCGGAAGGTCGAAGCCGCGAGATCAGAGTTTCTAATCAGATATGGCGTAAGTATGGTTGTCAGCACAGACACCGACACCACCACCGGGTAAAGGAAGCCGCTAGTGACGCCAAGTGTTACGCCTAAGCTCGCGATAATAAAAGAGAACTCGCCAATTTGGGACAAGCCCATGCCGACTTTCAGCGAGGTGCGGGCATCGTGACCAGTGGCAATAGTCGCCAAGGTATTGGCCGTGGTTTTACCTATAACCACCACGGCCGTGATGATCAAAATCGGCACCCAGTATTCGACCAGCACGCTTGGGTCAACCATCATGCCGATGGCGACAAAGAAAATTGCCGTAAACATATCGCGCAAGGGTTCGACTAAGCGCTCAATGACATGGATCTGTTTAGACTCAGCAATGATCGCACCCATAACAAATGCGCCCAGCGCCATGCTATAGCCCAGCTCCACCACCAATAAGCAGAAGCCAAAACACAGGCCTAAAACAGTCACCAAAAGCATTTCTTTGCTTTGGTAACGCGCCACCACCGACAGCAAACGCGGTACTAGCAATAGCCCTAGTAACAGCGCCACCACCAAGAAAATGCCCAATCGCCCAAGCGTGTTGGCAACGCTGCTCACGCTAACCTCGCCAGTAAGCGCTAGCCCTGAGAGCAGCACTATCATGGCGATGGCGAGAATATCCTCAACGATAAGCACGCCAAAAATAAACTGGGCAAAACGCTCTCGTTTCAGCTTTAGCTCATCAAGCGCTTTCACAATGATGGTGGTCGACGAAATCGATAGCATGGCGCCCAAGAAAATGGCATCCATCTCGCTCCAACCAAAGGCGCGGCCTAGGCTGTAACCGGCCCAGAGCATCAAACTAATTTCGGCAGTGCCGGCAATTAAAGCCGTGCCACCAACTTTTTTCAGCTTGCTAACATTGAACTCAAGACCTAGCGAAAACAGCAAAAACACCACGCCTAAATCGGCCATGGTTTGGATAGTGTCGCGGTCGGAAATCAGCGGGAATGGTGGTGTGTGCGGGCCAATAATGATGCCTGCCAAAATATAGCCAAGCACCACAGGCTGTTTAAAGCGGTGAAATACGAGCGTAATAAAACCGGCGGCCATCATGATGATGGCAAGATCTTTTAAAAAGGCTTCGGTATGCGTCAAGCAACCACTCCATGATTGGCCAAAACAGCCAGAAAAAAAGGAGTGTAACCGATTGCGCTAAATCGCCGTAGCGCCCCAGGTAGTCATTAGCTGCTGAGTAGCTCGTGCGGCGCGATGGTCACGTTCAGTAACCATCTCAACATCATGACTAAACCATGCCACCGTAGCTTGAGCGTAGCCAAAGCTGACTTCTGGGTGATGATCATTACGCTGCGCCCACGCCATCAGCTCAGTAATAAAGCCTTGAACGGCGTCGAAATGGCCAAAGCGTAGTGCTATGTGTAGGCCATCTGCCCTCACCTGCCATTCTGGCCACACTCCGTCCATGCCCATGCTCACTTTTTCATCATGCGCTGAACAGCCATAGGCTTTACGGCACGATGAAAGGCTTTTTGTTCGGGCATACGGTCATGCTCTTTCAAGCCAAAGAGCTTGGTATTGAGCGATGAGCCGCCGTCGACGCAGATGCAAGCACCTGTGGTGTAGGATGCTGCAGGTGAGAGTAAAAAGGTGATGACGCTGCTGATTTCGTCTTCATCGCCCATGCGACTGGAGGGAATCGTGCCGCGCATTTGCGGAATAACGTGGTTGGCGAACTCATCGCCATAGCTATCCATGCCGCTGGAGGCGATAAAGCCTGGCGCCACGGCATTAACGCGCACGCCGTATGCAGCCCATTCGACAGCCGCAGTTTCGGTGAAGCTGAGCATGCCGGCACGTGCGGCACCGGAATGACCCATGCTGGGCATACCACGCCACATATCGGCAATGATGTTGACGATAGATCCGCCTTTCTCGCGCATAGATTGGTTCATCACCTCTCGCGCCATCAAAAAGCCGCCGGTTAAATTGCTGCTAACTACGGCATCCCAACCATTTTTCGAAATC
>Ga0114915_1000217_pt1 | contig 27208 bp, 24 predicted proteins | sample MalvirAntarct_55_FD_87288 | JGI IMG/M metagenome (GOLD analysis project Ga0114915, IMG submission 87288) | Marine viral communities from the Global Malaspina Expedition - Malaspina viral metaG Antarct_55 | ecosystem: Environmental > Aquatic > Marine > Oceanic | place: South Georgia Island...
CCGTAAACACTGCTTGATCAACGGCCTCGATGATATTGGCCTGACCTTGCAAGATGCCGATGCTATTAGCGCCTTCGAAGTCAAAGCACGCGCCGCACGCCCATGGGTTTTTAACGCGCTCGCGCGCTGATATTAAGCACAACTTTTAGAACAGTTTTTAGGAAAATAAGCATGAGCCAACACATTGTTTTACTCGCCGGCGATGGCATCGGCCCTGAGATCGTCGCTGAAGCAGAAAAAGTATTAACACAGGTCAATGAGCAGTTTTCATTAGGCCTAAGCTGGAACCATGAGCTATTAGGTGGCGCCGCCATCGATGCTCACGGCGTGCCGCTGCCCGATGTCACCTTAGATGCCGCGCGTAAAGCCGATGCGATCTTGCTCGGTGCCGTTGGCGGCCCAAAATGGGATGCGATTGAGCGCTCCATTCGCCCTGAGCGCGGCCTGCTGAAAATTCGTGCTGAGCTGAATTTGTTCGCTAATTTGCGCCCAGCATTGCTGTATCCGCAGTTAGCTGCTGCCTCATCGCTGAAGCCAGAAATCGTCTCAGGTCTAGATCTGCTGATCGTGCGTGAGTTGACTGGCGGTATTTATTTCGGCCAGCCACGAGGCATTCGCATCCTAGAAAATGGTGAGCGCCAAGGCTTCAATACCGACATCTATAGCGAGTCAGAAATTCGTCGCATTGCGCATGTGGCTTTCCAGCTTGCGCAAAAGCGCAATAAACGCGTGCTCTCGGTCGACAAAGCCAACGTCTTGGAAGTCACTGAATTGTGGAAGCAGGTGGTCACTGAGGTCTCGGCCGAGTATCCTGACGTCGCCTTGTCGCATATGTATGTCGATAACGCCGCCATGCAGCTAGTGCGCGCGCCAAAACAGTTCGATGTCATCGTCACCGGTAACTTGTTCGGCGATATTCTCTCTGACCAAGCCGCCATGCTCACCGGTTCGATTGGCATGCTGCCATCGGCCTCGTTAGATCAGCAGAAGAAGGGCATGTATGAGCCTTGCCACGGTTCGGCTCCAGACATTGCCGGCCAAGGCATTGCCAATCCTTTAGCGACTATTTTGTCGGTGGCGATGATGCTGCGTTATAGCTTGAATGCACCGCTGGCCGCTGAAGCTATCGAAGCCGCCGTTGGTCGCGTGCTCGATCAAGGTCTGCGTACTGCCGACATTTTCAGCGAAGGCACTACGCGAGTTGGCACCAAAGCCATGGGCGATGCCGTTGTTGCCGCGCTTGCTGGCTAAGGCTCGAGACCCAGTACAGACATTTTAAGCGTCATTCTCGTTGAGTTTGGCGCCACTTAATTTGATGAGATGGAGACGAAAATGAAAGTAGGTTTAGTCGGTTGGCGTGGCATGGTGGGTTCAGTACTGATGCAGCGCATGAGCACTGAAAAAGATTTCGATCACATCGATCCCGTGTATTTCACCACATCAAGCCCAGGCAGCATCGCGCCGCATTTTGGCGATAAAGATGCCGGTGTATTGCAAGACGCACACAGCATCGACGCGCTCAAAGCCATGGACACCATCATCAGCTGCCAAGGCGGTGATTACACCAGCGAAATTTTCCCTAAACTGCGCGAAGCTGGCTGGGATGGTTACTGGATCGACGCCGCCTCCACATTACGCATGGAAGACGATGCCGTCATCGTGCTCGATCCCGTCAATGACGATTTGATCGACGCTGCGCTCGATAAAGGCGTGAAAAACTTTATCGGCGGCAACTGCACCAACTCTATCTTGCTGATGGGTGTTGGCGGTTTGTTCAAAGCCGGTTTGGTTGATTGGGTCACGTCGATGACTTACCAAGCAGCCTCGGGTGGTGGTGCCAATCATATGCGCGAATTATTGCGCGGTATGGGCGTGATTCACGATGCCGTTAGCGAAGAGCTAGACACGCCATCGTCGGCAATTTTGGCCATCGATCGCAAAGTCTCCAACACCATTCGCAACGATGTGCCGCGCGAATTTTTCGGCGCGCCATTGGCCGGTGGTTTGATTCCGTGGATCGATAAACAACTCGACAACGGTCAAACCAAAGAAGAGTGGAAGGGCCAGGCTGAGGTCAACAAAATTCTTGGTACTAGCGCCACAGTGCCCGTTGATGGCCTCTGCGTGCGCATCGGTGCCATGCGCTGCCATAGCTTAGCGCTCACGCTGAAGCTGAAAAAAGATCTGCCATTGGAAGAAATCGAGCAAATCATCCGAGCCGGTAACGACTGGGTGAAATGGGTGCCGAATGACCGCGACGAGACTGTTGCTGAACTGACGCCAGCGGCTATTACCGGCACTTTGCAAATAGGTGTTGGCCGTGTTCGCAAGCTCAATATGGGCCCTGAGTATGTCTCGGCCTTTGTCATTGGTGACCAATTATTGTGGGGCGCTGCTGAACCATTGCGTCGCATGCTGCGCATCTTACTTGCGCGTCAAGGAGCTTAAAATAGATGGCCGCTATCACGCAGTCAGTGGGTTTGTTTGGGGTGACAGGCGAGGTCGGGCGCGCATTTTTCGATGGTCTCGAAGCGCAACCCGCATTCGTTGGGCGTTTGCGTTTGTTCGCCAGTGCCGCCTCCGGCGAGGAAACCCGCGTCTATCGTGATCGGCCCATCGCCATCGAGGTGGTCGAGGAGTTAGCGGCCGACCGCTTCGATGATTTGAGCGAAGCCATTTTGGCCGTGCCTGCTGATGTTGCCGACGAGTTAGCCGCGCAGCTTTTGCAGGCCGGCGTTCGCGTTTGGGATGTCACCGGGCATTTGCGTGCTCACCCACGCGCCGTGCCCTTGTCACAAGCTACTGGTGCTGACCTGTTGATCGTCTGCGATGATCCATTAGTCGCGCTGTGTCAGCCAGTGCTCGATGCATTAGCTGAGCAAGCACCGCTCACAGAGTTGGCCATTACAGCACTGTCATCGGTGTCGTTGCGCGGTAAAGCTGGCGTGAAAGAGTTAGCAGCCCAAACCGGCAACCTACTCAACGGACGTGGCATTGAGCCTACAGTCTGGACACAGCAAATTGCCTTTAACGTACTTTTAGCTGATGGCCAACGCGATAGCTCAGGCCGTACTGCTCGCGAACGCCGCATCGAAAAATCATTTAGCGCCTACGCACCAGTGATTAGCGTCGAGCAAGTCGTTATGCCGCTGTTTTTCGGCGCTATGGTGCAGCTGCGCTGGCATACAGAAACAGCCATTACCGCAGATATAGATAAGTTACTGAGCACGCTACCGCATACGCAAGTGACAGCGGCTCAGGCCAGCGAATTACCAAGCCCAGTGTCCGATGGTGCTGATCATGATGGCGTTAGCATTGCCCGTGTGCAGGTCAGTGATAATCGCGGTTCGTTATGGATAATTGCCGACCCAATTCGCGCTGGGCTGGTACGCCCTGTGCTTAACGTCTTGATGAATTTAGGATAAAGCGGCATTATCGCGACAAGAAGAATACGTTCGCCAAGGAGACACCCCATGCGCCACGGCCTGCAATACGCCGCCTTTGTGGCCCTAGGCCTGATGTTGACGACGCCTGCATTGGCTGTCTCCGTCGGTGAAATACGCCCACAATCACGTGTTGGTGAACCATTGGCAGTGCAAATTGCCATCATCGATAGCGAAGGTTTTGCTGACGATAGCATTCTAGTTACGCCAGCAACCGCCGCTGATCACGCACTTCTGGGCATGCAACGCCCAATTTGGCTCGACCAAATGGTGTTTACCACTGTGCGTGATGCCAAGGGTCAGCTACAGGTGCGTGGTAAAGCTTCAGCATTGGCTCCCAATAGCGAGCAAAACTTCTTAGTGCAACTCAGTTGGCCTGGCCATGTGCGCTTGCAGCAAGTCAGCGTTAGCTTGCCCGCTGCGGGTAGTGCCTTGCCAGCAAACGACAGTGTTGCAGAGTCGGCAGGGCCAGCGGCATTGCCGACAACTGAAGCTACTGTCGTTATTCCTGTTCGGCCTAGAGCTGTCGAAAAGTTCACCGCAGTGCCGGTGGTCGAGAGCCCAGTCCAGGTTCGTAGTGGTCAACTTTTAGTCCGCCACGGCGATACATTGAGTCAAATTGCCAGTGAATGGGATCAGGATTTAAGCCTGAATCAACGCCAAAAAATCATTCGTGAGCGTAACCCGCAGGCCTTTATCAGCGGCAATATAAACCTTATCCGTGCCGGTGCTAGCCTTAGCTTGCCTGATACTACAACTATCGAAATCCCAACTGAGCGCGCTGCCAATCGTTGGTATCAAAAAGCTTTAAAACAGGCCGAAGGCTTACTTGAGCCGACACTGAAGAAGCCAGTGGTTGCTGCTGCAGGCGCTGAAAATGGTGAAGCAAGTGCTGATGCTAATCTGACACTGGTCTCACCAGGAAAAGATAGTGGTGGTGCTAGTGGTGCGGCCGAAAACTCAGGTAGTGACGCCGCTGCTAGCGCTTTAGCCGATGCTGAGACTGAGCGCACGAGTCTGCTCGACAAACGCCTGCAATTAAGCAATCGACTAGCTGCTTTAAATGAAGAAAATGCCGATGCTGATAAGCGTTTGCAGGTATTGGATGAGCGTTTAGCTGCTATGGAGCGCGGTGAGCCAGTGGCAGATGATGCGGCCGACGCTGTCAGCGATGAATCATCGGAACATGACAATAACTGGCTGTGGTGGCTAGCCGCTGGCATCTTTTGGCTGCTGCTTTTTGTGGTGTTGCTGCGCCAACGTGCTCAAAACAAAGAAGCTGCAAGCGCAGCAGAGTCAGCTCCAGAAAGCTCGAAAGAGGATGCCGTCGAAGCTGCTACCGAAGATCGCACCGAACCCACATTCGACGATACCTTCGCGAATTTGACAGCAGGCTCATCCTCATTAGGTAGCTATGCTGATGAACCCGCTGGCGACGATGATGCCGAAGATGAGGGTGAGTACGACTTCCTCAATGACAGTGAATCCGAAGCGTTCCAAACCCGTCTCGATTTAGCTCAAGCCTATTTGGATATGAACGAGGTTGATGCTGCACGTCAATTGCTCGATCGTGTTGTTGAAGGTGGCACTAGCGAGCAGCGTGCGCGCGCTAAAGCACTTATTGATGAGCTAGGCTAAGCGCGAATTTGATGACTCAGCGCTATGCTATCGGCATCGAGTTCGATGGCCGTTTTTATCGTGGCTGGCAAACTCAGCAAGTCGGCGTTGCTAGTGTTCAAGCTACGCTAGAGGCGGCGCTCAGCAAGGTCGCCAATCATCCTGTCATTGTTCATGGTGCCGGCCGCACCGATGCCGGCGTGCATGCTTCTGGCATGATCGCCCATTTCAATAGCCCATCGATTCGTACCGAGCGTAACTGGCTAATGGGCGTCAATACCTGCCTGCCCGAGAGTATTACTCTACGCTGGCTAACGCCGATTCGTGATGATTTTCATGCGCGCTTTCAAGCCACAGCGCGACGCTATCACTACATTATTTATAACCATCCGCGCCGCTCCAGCCATTTAACTGGGCGAGCAACTTGGCATTACCATGCGCTCAACGCAGGGCGCATGCACGAGGCCGCTCAGCACTTGGTCGGTGTCCATGATTTCAGCGCTTACCGTGCAGTCGCTTGCCAATCCAATCGGCCGGTACGCGATGTTCATTTCATTAATATTGAGCGGCGCGGGCCATTGATTCGTTTGGATATTCAGGCCGATGGTTTTTTGCATCATATGGTGCGCAATATCGTGGGCGTGTTACTCGCGATAGGGCAGGGGGATGCCGAGCCTGTCTGGGCGGCTGAGGTGCTTGCCAGTGGCGATCGCAGTGCTGGTGGCATTACGGCAGCACCAGATGGCTTGTACTTTGTCGACGCGCACTATCCTGATGCATTGCCGCGTGAGACTTTGGGCCCAAGCTGGCTGTCGGCTTGGCCGATTGCTTAGGCTGTTAAGCTGCTTGAAAAGTGTCATAAAATTGGCGTAGCACTTGGCAGCAAGCTCATTTGCGAGTTTACTGCGCAACATATAAAAATAATATGATCATTGGAGAACGTCTGTGCAGAAATTATTTCAAGCCACATGTTTGGCGATAGCTACTTTAGGCTTGAGTGCAACTGCGCAAGCATTCACTGTTGAAAATATGTCGGCGTGGTCGGCTGCCAAGCAGCCATTACGCATGGATATTGAGCTGGGTGATTTGGCCATTACCAATGCCAATGAAGTTCAGGTACGTGTTGCCAGTGAGGCCGAACACGCTCGTCTTGGCCTGACCCGCCCAAGCTGGGGCGATAACGTTCGCTTCCAAATGATTACGCTGCCCAATTTTCATGTCGTAGCACGAGCCACTACTGCCGATGCCTTCCCCGATGAGCGCGTGTCGTTTGTCGTGAACATTAGTACAGCTGGCGAAGGCCGCTTACAGCAAGTGGGCTCGGCTTTAGGCCTGCAACCCATTGCTGCGAAAAACCCGCCACCTGAGCGTCCAGTAATTAAAATTACGCCTGAGAAGAAGCCGGTTGAGGTAGTTGATTCAAAGCCCGCTGCCTCTAATGCAGTTAAGCCGGTATCTATTCAGTCGCAGGCTAAGCCCTATAATCCAACGGTTGAGTCTGTAGCTCCAGTAGCTAAAGCGGAAACCAGTAAGCCTGCTGCAGAAGCGCCGGCACCAAGCAAGAAGCCAGCTACTAAGCCAACCGCACCAGTCGTCAAAAAGTCTGCCGAGGTCGCCGCGGCTCCTGTTGTTGCCGCCAAGCCTGCCCAGCCAGCTCAGTCAAGTGCCCCGACAAGTTCGCAAGACCGTGCCACTCTTGAGCAAGGGCTGAAGGCAGCGAAAGCGCAAGTGGCCGATTTGGAAGCGCAAATTGCTGCATTCGATAGCGCTGCCGCCAAAGGTGCGGCGACTAAAGAAGCTGCTGCCGCAAACGTAACTGCTGATGTGGACTCTGCAGCAACAGATGGCGCAGTGGTAGCTTCTACAGATGACATGCTCATCGTTGAAAGTGATGCAGCTACTGAGAATGAGGTTGATGCTGAAACAGCAAATGCTCAGGCAGTAGCAGCGGCTACAGTTGTCAGTGATGAGACACTGGTAGCTCCGGTGACCTCTACACTGAAGCCGTATCAGTGGTTTGCCCGTATCATGGTCCTCTTTGTTTTGCTGATTTTACTGGTTTTCTTCCTTATCGATAAAATACGCAATCGTCGCTAATTACGCGGCTCAGGCCGTGCCACTAGGCACGGCCTTTGCTACACTCGCAGGCTGATTTGGCCAAGGGTGTCAGCACAGTGTCATTGCCTATTCACGCAAGAACGCGCGTTAAAATCTGCGGTATCACCCGCAAGGAAGATGCACTTCATGCTATTACAGCTGGTGCAGATGCTTTGGGCTTTGTGTTTTATGAGCCTAGCCCACGTGCCGTGAGTGCAGCTCAGGCCGCCGCCATCATTGCTAGCTTGCCGCCGTTTGTGAGCACCGTTGGGCTCTTTGTCGATGCTCCTGCCCAGCAAGTGCACGCTACGCTAGCGACCGCACCATTAAGCCTGCTGCAATTTCATGGCGATGAGACCGAAGCCTACTGCCAGCAATTTCAACGTCCTTATATCAAAGCGTTACGTGTGCAGTCCGGCGATGATGTTGCCGCTCGTATGCGTGAATATCCATCTGCGGCAGCGATTTTGCTCGATGCATGGCACCCAAATCAGCCCGGTGGCACGGGCTTATGTTTTGACTGGCAGCAAGTTCCTAAAGAGATGTCTACGCGTGTGGTGTTGGCAGGCGGCTTAAGCGCGTCTAATGTAGCCGATGCCATTCGCGCAGTCAGGCCTTATGCCGTAGATGTTAGCGGTGGCGTTGAATCAGCTAAAGGCATTAAAAGTGCCGAAAAATTAATCGCCTTTATGGCAGGAGTTCAAGCAGCATGAGTGCACCGCAGTCCATTGATTTTTCTAAATTTCCCGATGCTCGCGGTCATTTTGGCATCCACGGTGGTCGTTTCGCCTCAGAAACACTAATGGCCGCACTTGATGAACTCGATCAGCTTTATGCGCGCCTAAAAAATGATCCTGATTTTCTTGCAGAGTTTGATCACGATTTAGCGCATTACGTTGGCCGTCCATCGCCGCTGTATCACGCAGAGCGCTGGAGTCGTGAGCTCGGTGGCGCACAGATTTATCTTAAGCGTGAAGATTTAAATCACACTGGCGCACACAAAATTAACAACACCATTGGCCAGGCTTTGCTGGCCAAGATTTCGGGCAAAACCCGTGTGATTGCTGAGACGGGCGCAGGCCAACATGGTGTTGCTACGGCGACCATTGCTGCGCGTTTAGGCATGGAGTGCGTGGTCTATATGGGCTCCGAAGATGTTAAGCGCCAGTCGCCAAATGTCTATCGTATGAAGCTCTTGGGCGCGACGGTAGTGCCGGTGACTTCTGGCTCGAAAACACTGAAAGATGCCTTGAACGAGGCCATGCGTGACTGGGTAACCAACGTCGAAAACACTTTTTACATCATTGGTACTGTGGCCGGCCCACACCCATACCCAATGATGGTGCGCGACTTCCAGTCAGTCATTGGTCGTGAAGCGCGGCGTCAGTGTTTAGAGCAGACTGGCAAGCTGCCCGACGCGTTGGTTGCTTGCGTTGGCGGTGGCTCTAATGCCATTGGCTTGTTCCATCCTTTTTTAGCCGATGAGTCAGTGAAAATATTCGGCGTGGAAGCAGCAGGGCACGGCATTAATGCTGGCGATGGCCAACATTCGGCACCATTAAATGCCGGCCGCCCAGGCGTATTGCACGGCAACCGCACCTACCTAATGAGCGACAAAGACGGTCAAGTCATCGAAACACATTCAATTTCTGCTGGTTTGGATTATCCCGGTGTCGGCCCAGAGCATAGCTGGTTAAAAGACATTGGCCGTGCCGACTACGTCACCATTAATGACACTGAAGCGCTTGCGGGCTTTCATCGTTTAACACGTACTGAAGGCATCATTCCTGCGCTTGAGTCCAGCCATGCTTTGGCCTATGTCGAAAAGCTGGCACCAACCATGAGCCCAGAGCAAATCATCATTGTGAATTTATCTGGCCGTGGCGACAAAGACTTGATGACTGTCGCCAATCTTGATCAAGAGGGTTAATGCGTGAGCCGTTTAACAGCCTGTTTTGCCGCGCTAAAAGCTAGCGGCACCAAAGCCTTAATACCCTATATTGTTGCTGGCGATCCAACACCAGAAATTACCGTTGATGTTCTGCATGCGCTAGTCACCGCAGGCTCCAATGTGCTCGAAATTGGCGTGCCATTTTCTGACCCAATGGCTGATGGTCCGACCATTACCTTGGGCCATGAACGTGCATTGACACATCACGTCTCATTGCGTGATGTACTAAAAATGGTCACCGAGTTTCGCCGCAAAGATAGCCAAACACCGATTGTCTTGATGGGCTATTTAAACCCCGTCGAAGCCATGGGTTACGCCACATTTGCCGATGCCTGCGCTGAAGCGGGCATTGATGGTGTGCTCACTGTAGACATGCCGCCAGAAGAGGCTGATGAGCTAATGGCAGAATATAAGCGAGTGGGCATCGATCCAATTTACTTGCTCGCACCAACCACTACCATGGCCCGCGCCGCCCGCATTACCGCAGCAGCCAGCGGCTATGTGTATTATGTCTCGCTTAATGGCGTAACCGGCTCTGCCGCGCTCGATGTTGGCGCGGTAAGCGCACGTATTGCCCAACTGCGTACTTTGACGCAATTGCCCATTGGCGTTGGTTTTGGTATCAAGGATGCTGAATCTGCCGCTGCTGTGGCGCGTGTCGCTGATGGTGTCGTGGTGGGCTCAGTATTAGTGCAGCGTATGGGCGAGCTTGCCGCTACGCCACAACAAATTCCTGCTGCCGTAGCGAATATTTTAGCGCCGCTACGCGCTGCAATAGATCAGGCCTGAGGGCCGAGTCAGCGTGAGCTGGCTCATAAGGAGTCATCGATGAGTTCGAGTTGGTTAGAGCGCATTCTTCCGAATGTTGGTGCCCAGTCTGCAGCCGATCGCCGTGTTGCGGTGCCTGAGGGCCTGTGGCGTAAGTGCCCCAAGTGTGAGTCCGTACTCTATCAAGCAGAGGTTGAGCGTAACCAACATGTCTGCCCTAAATGCCAGCACCATTTACGCATTGGTGCACGTCACCGTATCGACATCACTCTCGATACCGAAGGTCGTGAAGAGCTAGGGCAGGAACTATCGCCTGTCGATATTTTACGCTTCAAAGATTCCAAGCGTTACAGCGATCGCCTAGCCGATGCTCAGGCAAATACTGGCGAAAAAGACGCGCTAGTGGTGATGAAAGGCACAATCAATGAGCTGCCTGTTGTTGTCGTCGCTTTCGAATTTGACTTTATGGGCGGCTCCATGGGTTCAGTTGTGGGTTCGCGCTTTGTTTTGGCAGCTGAGTATTGCTTGAAGCACAGAGTGCCTCTGATTTGCTTCGCGGCCTCTGGCGGTGCCCGTATGCAAGAGGCGCTATTTTCGCTGATGCAAATGGCGCGTACATCGGCTGCTTTGGAGCGTATGAAAGAGGCTGGCGTACCTTATATTTCAGTGCTCACCGATCCTGTTTATGGCGGCGTCTCGGCGAGTTTAGCCATGCTTGGTGACATTAATGCCGCAGAGCCAAACGCCTTAATCGGCTTTGCCGGCCCGCGCGTGATTGAGCAAACCGTCCGTCAAAAATTGCCTGAGGGCTTTCAGCGCTCGGAGTTTTTGCTCGCTCATGGCACGGTCGATGTCATTATTCATCGCCACGAAATGCGCGATAGCTTATTCCGCCTACTCGCTAAATTTATGCACTTTCCCGTGTGATCAAACCGGTAGGTGCCCGCATGATGTCTGCGTTAGATGAAAATGCCAAAAGCGTCAGCGATTGGCTTGCGATACTTGAGCAGCGTCATCCAAGCGCGATTGATCTTGGTCTTGAGCGTGTTGGCGAGGTAGCCGACCGACTCAATCTGCGCCAATTTCCCTGCCCTGTAATCACCGTTGCAGGCACCAATGGCAAAGGCTCGACCGTGGCGACTATTGTCGCCATTGCGCGTGCTGCCGGATGGCGCGTGGCCAGCTATACATCCCCACATTTAGTGCATTTTCATGAGCGTATTAATTGCGATGGCGCATTCATTTCCGATGCAGATTTAGTCAATTCGCTTGATGCTATTGAGGCTGTGCGTGCCGACACCTCATTGACCTATTTCGAACACACCACGCTTGCTGCTTTTTACTGGTTTCAGCGCCAAAACCCAGACCTGCTTGTGCTTGAAGTGGGACTGGGTGGGCGCTTAGACGCTGTTAATTTAGTAGACCCCAGCGTGGCTGTTATCACTAATATCGGCCTCGATCATACCGACTGGCTAGGCGATAACTTAGCCAGCATTGCGCGTGAAAAGGCTGGCATCATGCGTGCCGGCCGCCCAGTAATCTTAGGCGAGCGCGAGCCACAAGCTGCGCTGATTGAGCATGCTCAAGCCTTAGATGCACCGACTTGGGTGAAAGGCCGAGATTACGATTTTGCTGTTAAGGCCGATCGGGGCGCATGGCAGTATGGTGATTGGCTTTTGCCTTTGCCGAGCGTGGCCTTAGACAACGCCGCTACGGCCATTGCTGCATTGCAAGCATTGGCAGAGCTCACGGATAAACCTATTGCCGCTGCAGAAATAGCTGAAGGTCTCCGCCAAACTAGTGTTGCAGGGCGGATGCAGCGCCTGCCTTGGCCTAAGAATCTTGCAGGCAAGGCATCTGTGCCTGAGCTAATACTAGATGTCGCGCACAACCCTCATGGCGCTAAGTTTTTATGGCAGCACATAGCGCCGTTGGCTGCACCAGGGCGCACCATCGCGGTCTTGGCCATGCTTGCCGATAAAGATAGCGCCGGCGTGATGGCGAGCAGTAAGACCTATGTCGACAGCTGGTGTTTGGCCAGTTTGTCGTGCCCTCGCGGACAGTCCGCTGCGGCATTGGCAGATATAGCAGCAAGTATCGATTTAACTGCGTGTTCTGCGCACGATAGTGTGGCTGAGGCGTTAGCATCTGCTCGTCTTCAGGCTACTGAGCACGATAGAATTGTCGTCTTTGGTTCGTTCTACACGGTTGCCGCCGTGTTGGCACTCAGCGAGTAAGCTATGGAAAAAGTGATTGGGCAGCGTGTTTTAGGCGGTGTGGTGTTAGTAGCAGCCGCTATTTTATTTTTGCCCATGGTATTGGAGGGTGCCGGTGTTGCTGCGTTGCAGCCGCCAGAGATCCCTGCGAAGCCCGCTGTGCCTACCGCCAATGACCTTGCGCCAGCGCTGCAAGACCAAGCAGCAGAGCTTGAGGCAAGTATTGCCGATAGTCATGGCGAACCAACATTTTATCCTGTGCAGCCGACTACTCAGGCCGCACCCGAAACAACCGAAGATGTTCCTGAGCGCTTTCGCTTAGCGGGCGAAAATGAAAAAACTAGTGCTCCGGCTGCTGCGAAGCCAGCTGCTCCAGCGCCAGTTAAAGTTGCGCCGACTGTAGCGGCTACAACTAAGCCAGTTGAGGTTAAATCGGCGGAGGCCAAGGTTGCAGCCGCGCCAGCTGTCGAGACCAAAGCTGCACCGGTCAGCAAGCCCGAAGCTAAGCCTGTCGTCAAAACTGAAGCGAAGTCAGATCCCAAACCAGCCATTAAAGCTGAGGCCAAGCCGGCTGGCCCAGGTTTACCAAGCGCTTGGGTTGTGCAAGTTGCCAGCCTTAGTAGCAAAGCCAGTGCCGATGACTTAGTTGCACGATTGCGCAAAAATGGCTTCCGTGCATCAGCTGTAGAGCAGGGCGGTGTATTTAAAGTGAGTGTTGGCCCTGAGTTAGATCGCGGCATTGCCGAGTCTTTAAAACAGCGCTTAAGCGCCGATGCTGAGCTCAAACTCAACGGTTTTATTGTGCCCTATCGCCCTTAAGTCCATGACGGCGCAAGTCGCAGTTGGTATGATGCGCGCCATCCGGCCTTAGCCTCCCGCCATTGACTCTGAGTTCTATGCATCCGGCAGATATCGTCATCTTGGTTGTGCTCGCGCTATCGCTAATCTTCGGATTCTGGCGTGGTTTGGTGCGCGAGGCGATCTCCCTCACCGGTTGGGTTCTCGCAATTTATCTCGCCCGCACTTACAACGAGCCCATGGCCGCATGGCTGGCACAGTGGGTCGGCACTCCCTCAATACGCCTCGTCATGTCCTATGGCGGCTTATTTTTAGGCACATTAGTGGTGTGCAGCCTTGGCGGATACGCCGTTAGCATGATGTTGCGCGCCGGCGGCTTAAGCCTTGTCGATCGATTTTTTGGCGGCGTCTTTGGTGTTGCCCGAGGCTTTGTGCTCTGTCTTGTCGCGCTCATGCTGATGGCACCGTTTATCGTTAACGATGCTTGGTTTCGCGAAGCCCAGCTACCGCGTGCCATCTTGAAATATGAATCCGTTGCTCGTCACCTGAAAGATCAGGCGATTACCATTATTCGTTCCCCAAATACTAGCGAGTCAGCTAGCCACTAAGCTCGAGAGGTCACCATGTGCGGAATCGTTGCCATCGCCGGCAAAGGCCCGGTTAATCAGGCACTTTATGACGCGCTCACGGTGTTACAGCATCGCGGACAAGACGCTGCTGGTATTGTCACCAGCGATAATCATCGCTTATTTCTGCGCAAAGACAACGGCATGGTGCGCGATGTATTTCATACCCGCCACATGCTGCGCTTGGTCGGCAACTATGGCATCGGCCATGTTCGCTACCCAACAGCCGGCTCGTCTAGTTCAGCTGAAGCGCAGCCGTTTTACGTCAACTCACCGTATGGCATCACGCTCGCGCACAACGGCAACCTGACCAACTCAGAAGCCTTGGCGAAAGATATTTATCGCTCCGATTTGCGTCACGTCAACACCGACTCTGACTCCGAAGTATTGCTCAATGTGTTTGCACATGAGCTGCAAATTCGCGGCAAAATTGTGCCCGGCATTGACGATATTTTTGCTGCTGTCAGTGGTGTGCATGTTCGTTGCAAGGGCGCTTACGCAGTCGTCGCAATGATCAGTGGCTACGGCATTATCGGTTTTCGCGACCCCTTCGGCATTCGCCCGATTATTTTTGGCGAACGCGACACCGCGAATGGTAAGGAATACATCATCGCATCGGAGTCGGTAGCGATTACTTCAGTGGGCTTCCGTGTTGTGCGCGACTTGAAGCCGGGTGAAGCGATTTTCATCGATAACGAAGGCAATATGCACACGCGCCAGTGTGCGGAGAATCCGGTGTATTCACCGTGCATTTTTGAGCATGTGTATTTCGCTCGCCCTGACTCGTTTATCGATAAAATTTCGGTCTATAAAGCTCGCCTGCGTATGGGTGAGACGCTGGCCAATACCATTTTGAAAGAGCATCCCGACCTAGAAATCGATGTGGTGATTCCGATTCCTGACACTAGCCGCACGGCGGCGTTAGAGTTGGCAAATCATTTGAACGTGAAGTACCGCGAGGGCTTCATGAAAAACCGTTATATCGGCCGCACGTTCATTATGCCGGGCCAGGGTCAGCGGAAAAAATCCGTACGCCAAAAGCTCAACCCGATTGAGCTCGAGTTTATGGGCAAAAATGTCCTGCTGGTTGATGACTCCATTGTCCGTGGCACCACCTGCCGTGAAATCATCCAGATGGCTCGCGATGCTGGCGCTAAGCATGTCTATTTCGCTTCGGCCGCACCGGCAGTGAAATATCCAAATGTGTATGGCATCGATATGCCGGCGCGCACGGAGCTGATCGCTCATGGCCGTACTGAGCAAGAAATTTGTGAGCTTATTGGCGCTGATGCGTTGATTTTCCAAAAGCTGGAAGATTTAGTCGCTGCTGCACGCGAAGGCAATCCCGATATCGAGCGCTTTGATTGCTCAGTATTTGATGGCGAATACGTAACTGGCGATATCGATGAGTGCTACCTCGATGCCTTACAAGCCTCGCGTAGCGATGGCGCTAAGCATCGAGTTCAGCAAGGGCCAAACCTCGTCGATTTATCCAACGGCGACTAATTTCTTAGTGTGAGGCAAGCATGTCTAACGAGCATTCCACCCCGAAGTTTGACACGCTTGCCGTGCGTGCCGGCAATATTCGTAGCGATCATGGCGAGCATTCAGAAGCTTTATTTCTGACTTCGTCGTATGTTTTTGCCTCTGCAGAGGAAGCCGCGGCACGCTTCGATGGCTCCAAGCCTGGCAATGTCTATTCGCGCTATACCAACCCCACAGTGCAATGCTTTGAGGAGCGCTTAGCCGCACTCGAGGGCGGTGAAAAAGCGGTTGCCACCAGCTCCGGCATGGCAGCGATTTTGTCCACCGTGCTAGGCCTTTTGAAATCGGGTGATGCTATCGTGACATCGCAAAGCCTATTTGGCACGAGCAATGTCTTGTTCACCAAATACGCTCATAACTTCGGCGTTAGCACCACCTTCGTGCCATTAGCCGATCTATCTGCATGGGAAGCGGCCATTACGCCGGCGACAAAATTGTTCTTTGTAGAATCGCCGAGCAATCCATTGGGTGAGTTAGTCGACATTGCCGCACTCGCCACATTGGCGCATAAGCATGGCATTTTGCTTGCCGTGGATAACTGTTTCTGTACACCGGCTCAGCAATTGCCTTTGGCGCTAGGCGCTGACTTGGTGATTCATTCCGCAACTAAATACATCGATGGTCAAGGCCGTACGCTAGGCGGTGCTGTGGTTGGTTCAGCGGTGCTTATTAATGAAATTTTGGGTGTTGTGCGTACTTGTGGGCCAACCATGAGCCCATTCAATGCCTGGGTCTTTCTCAAAGGCCTAGAGACCTTACGTATTCGTATGACTGCGCATGCGCAAAATGCCCTAGCCTTGGCGCAATGGCTGGAGCAGCAGCCGAACGTACTAGCCGTACATTACACCGGCTTGAAGTCGCACCCGCAGTATGAGCTGGCTTGTCGTCAGCAAAGTGGTTTTGGCGGCGTATTGTCGTTTGAAGTAGAGGGCGGGCGAGAAGCCGCTTGGCGCTTTATCAATGCGACTCAGCTGCTCTCAATCACCGCTAATTTGGGCGATACGAAATCGACAATTACTCATCCGGGCTCAACGACTCACGGGCGCTTAAGTCCTGAGGCAAAAGTGTTGGCGCGAATTAGTGAGGGGCTGATTCGCATTGCTGTCGGCCTTGAAGATATCGACGACTTGAAAGCGGATTGCGCGCGCGGGTTTGCTGCCCTTGCATGAGTAAACAGATGCCCGGTTACCGCCGGGTTTCGTATGCGCTTTTGCTCGGTGGCTTTGCCACTTTCTGGCTGCTGTATTGGCCGCAGCCATTGCTGCCGCACTTTGCCCGCGACCTACAGTTATCGCCAGCGCAAAGCTCATTTATCCTCTCTATTGCCACCGCCGCATTAGGTTTGGCATTAATCCCTGCAAGCCTACTCGCCGACCGCTTTGGCCGCCGCCCGGTTATGTGCTGGGCGATGTTCATTGCTGCTGTATTCACGGTGATGACTGCATGGGCGCAAAACCTCGAGCAACTTCTCATGCTACGTGCATTGGCCGGAATTGCGCTCGCCGGCCTACCTGCGACAGCGATGGCTTATGCCGGCGAAGAGGTTGAGCCACGAGCAGTGGGCGGCGTGATTGGCATCTATGTTGCCGGCACCGCATTGGGCGGCATGAGTGGTCGTCTAGTCACCGCCGTAGTTGCTGAGCATTGGCCATGGGCAGATGCGGTCGCAGTAGTTGGAGTTGTCGGCGTACTTGCTGCTATCGTCATGTGGTGGTTTTTACCACCTTCTCAGCACTTTCACGCCCGCGCTTTGCCATGGTCTCGACAGGGGCGACAGGCCTTTGCCGGCGCGATAAAAGCCATTACCTCCGATACCCAGCTCTGGGCGCTCTACATCACGGGCTTTTTGCTTTTAGGCATATTTGTCGGGCTGTATAACTATTTAAGCTTTCGTCTTGAGTTGCCGCCATTTTCGCTCAGTTCGGCGGCTATCGGCGCTGTATTTCTACTGTATTTACCCGGCTCATTGGCTTCAGCGTGGTCGGGTCGCCTAACACGGCAGCTAGGGCGACCTGCAGCATTGGCTTGGATGTGGTTGCTGATGTTTCTGGGTTTATGGCTGTCATTGGCCAGTAACTTGGCTTGTCTTCTCGCAGGTGTGGCGTTGCTAACGTTTGCTTTTTTTGGTGCGCATACCATTGCGAGTAGCTGGGTAGGGCAGCGCGCTGGCCAATATAAAGCATTGGCCGCCGCGCTGTATTTACTGAGTTATTACCTCGGCGCCAGCGTGCTCGGCACTTTGGCTGGTGTGGCCTGGGCTGGCCAAGGTTGGTTAGGCGTTGTCATCTTGCTGACATGTGCCTTGGCGCTTGGCATAGCATTACTCTGGTGGGTTTTACGCGCGTTTGATGAAACGTATGATGGCAATTAATACTACTGCACCAACAGTGGCAACGATGATGCTGGCGATAAAACCGCCGCTCGATGCCAAGCCTAGTGCCTCAAATAGTTTACCGCCGATGACAGCGCCGACAATGCCCACGACGATATCGCCAATGATGCCGTAGCCGCCGCCCTTCATCACGACGCCAGCCAACCAGCCGGCAATTAGACCTACTATAATCATGCTTAACATAGACATCTCCGATTGATTTAATAATGCGCCACGATACAGTTTGTATCATGAGAGCGAGGCAAACGCGTAGCTAAGACAACAATTTGGCCACATGATAACTAACGGAAGTTGCACACTTTGCATTGAAATAAGTACTCTTACGACTACACGTACGCGGTAAGGTTTCTTTACGCGCTAAAAAGCTATTCTTATGGCGTTGCTTTGTTGGCACAAACCGCTCTTTGGATAAAAAGCTTTTATTAACAAGGATATGGAATGATTAAGGTTGTTGCAGCGATTGCCTTGCGTGATGGCTTAGTGTTGGTAGCTAGGCGCGCACTCGGTCAGCGTCAAGCAGGGCTTTGGGAGTTTCCTGGCGGTAAGATTGAGGCCGGCGAAAGCGAAGCAGAAGCATTGGCGCGTGAGCTGCACGAAGAGCTCAATATTGCTGCGCATATTGGTGAGGAATTTGCGCGCACGCAGCATCATTATGCCGATGTCAGCATCGAGCTAATTGGCCTGTTTACTGAATTGCCCGAGATGGACTGTGTGCTCAGTGTGCATGACCAAATAGATTGGGTGCCAATAGGGCATTTAGCAATGGTAGATCTAGCGCCTGCAGACATTGTATTAGCGCAAAAACTGATGCGTGAGTTTGCCTAGTCGCCATTTTGTGCCAGCAGATTGGCCGGTATGAAAGGTGATTTGTATGAAAAGTGTTGTTACTAAGTTTCACTCATGATGTATATTGCCAAACATAAGTAATACAAAAAAGGCAGTACCCCATGTTCATTTCATTTCGAAAGGCAACGCTTGTTGCTCTTGCTGCGTCTACAGCACTTTTAGCTGCCTGTAGCGACTCAACTAAAACGTCTACGACAACTCCTCCTACTCCTCGCATAGATGCTGCCTGTATTGAGGCTGGCCCAAATGCTCGCGAGCAAGTCTTAACGCGACTATCTCTTGCCCGAGCCGGCGACACAGTGGCGTTTTGCGAAGGCTATTTTGAGATGTCCACGGGTTTGCTGGTCAATAGCAAAAACGGCATTACCCTGAAAGGTGCGGGTAAAGATAAAACCATTCTTAATTTTCTTAATAGCGACAGTGGTGAGGGCATTAATGCCAGCTACGCCGACGGCTTGATTTTGCAAGGCTTTACCGTGGAAGACACACCGGGCAACGGTGTTCGTGTGTTCCGCTCTGAGTCAGTGACGATTCGTGACGTGCGTGTGCGCTGGCACGACGCCGCTGGCCGTGACGAGACTAGCGATAAATATACGCCACGCTCCGATGTCGGCGCTTATGGCTTGTATCCTGTTGAGACTCAACATGTCCTGATGGAGGATTGTGAGTCTCATGGCGCTTCCGATGCGGGCATTTATGTAGGCCAGTCTAACGACGTCATCGTGCGAAATTGTTTAGCGACATACAACGTCGCTGGTTTCGAGTTTGAAAATACCTACCGAGCATTATTTGAAGATAATGTGGCGACAAAAAATACCGGTGGGTTCTTAATTTTTGACTTGCCTGACTTGCGCCAGTACGGCGAAAAAAACGTTGTGCGTCGCAACAAATCCTATAACAACAACACGGATAACTTTGCGCCAACTGGCAATATTGTAGGTCTTGTGCCACGCGGTACCGGTATGTTGGTTCTCGCATCAGATCAGCTAGAAATTTACGACAACGATATTACGGGCAACGACAGCTTCGGTATTGCAGTCGTTAACTATGGCTTAGTCGATCGCAACTATCCTGATCTGCGCTATGATTTTTATCCAGAAGGTATTGAGATTCATAACAACCGTTTCTCCGGTAATGGTCAGAGTCCGCAGCTGCCAATAGCCGATCGTGGTGTCGCCTCCGTCTTACCTTTGTTGATGCGTGTGAAGAACTTTGGTCGTGGTGCTGATATCGTTTGGGACGGTGGTGAGGATGAGCCTAACGACTGCACAGACTATCCTGTTGATGAAGATGGTATTGCGCTCAACAAGCCAAACAATGCTGAAACACGCTATGAACCGCGAGTGGATGAGCGTGGCCGTCCTAACTACTATCGCTCAGATAAAGACCCGAAATGCAAATACAACGCATGGAAGTTTGATGCTCAGAAAAAACTGAAAAAACCCGAAAATGGTTTGTGTTTAAGTAATAACACCCACAAATCAAACCCGTTGGTGACACCGTTCTTAAATGCTGGTTTGAATCGATCAGATATTGGCCCAGAGTTAATTCAGCAAATTATTGTGCCTGGAAGCAGTGATACCGCACCGTTTGCTTGTGACCTGCCAGATCGTCCAATTCCCGTGCTTAAGCTACCTTATAAAATAGTCAAAGAAGAAGCGGCTCCTCCTGTAGCTACTATCGCTGCGGCGTGCTCTGCGGTTAAGCCCGGTCAGGTTAACTGGAATGCATTAGCAAAATATGACTGCCCTGAGCTGAGTCAATATGGCCTGTTTAAGGTGGCAAATGATCCGCTGAGCGGAGGTCAGGGCTCGTTTGTTATGCCCTACGAACTCAATAGCACACTGTTTTCTGACTATGCCAGTAAGTATCGTGTGATCTTCTTGCCGCCAAATGCTCAAGGTGGTGTGCAGCCAGCTAAGTATCAAGACAAGAAATCGACCAATAGCATCAATGAGTCACTGGACTTCCCAGTTGGCACTGTGATCTCGAAGACATTCACTTTCCGCACGGAGGATGCTGGTGGACAGCTGCTACGCGAGCATATTGTCGAGACACGTCTGATCATCAAACGTGATACCGCCGTTGGTGAGCGCTGGATTGGTCTACCCTATGTGTGGCAGCAAGGCAGTGACGGCAAACCAACCAAAGCTGTTCTAGCTCTAGCTGGCGACAATGTTGCTGTGCAGTGGGATTATTTAGATCCGAATCCTAATGTGAAGAAAAATAACGAACGTGCGCGCTATAAAGGTGCCTCTGCTGCCTATGCCGTACCAGCCGCACTGAACTGCATCACCTGTCATGGTGGTGATGATCGTCTGGGTGCCGCACCAATTGGGCCAAAAGCACGCAATATGGATCGTGGCATTAACAAAGATAAAACCGGTGAGAATCAGTTAGCGTTTATGGCACGTAAAGGCTGGCTAACGGGCTTTAATGCTGACGCATCTAAGCGTGACACTCCGATGGCGACCATGGAGATTCCAGGCAGTGGGCCAAGTAAGGCTTTACCTGGCACACCGCGTGATGTTCATGAGCGAGTGCGAGCTTATCTAGAAGTAAACTGCGCGTACTGTCATAACAACAATGGTGGCGCCTCCAACTCGGGCTTATTCTTAGATAGTTTCCGTACCGTTGGTGTTCGTTACGGTATTTGTAAAAAGCCTGTTGCAGCTGGACGTGGTTCAGGTAATCGTGGCCACGATATTGTGCTGGGTAATGCCGCAGCTTCCATCATGAGCTATCGCGTTGGCTCAGCCGAGGCTGGTATTCGTATGCCGCCAATTGCTCGTAGCGTCGTCCATGGCGAAGCATCAGCGCTGATTAATGAATGGATCAATACTGGCTTGCCAGGCGTGAATGCTGAAAATAATGACGAAATTCAAAATGAGAACAGCTGTAATGATAGTGAGTTGCCACTGCTATTGACTGAGTTGCTGCCAGCGGAGCTCAGTGATGTGCTCTCTCAAATCCAGGCAGCCTCTGGTGGCCTCGTCAACATCAGTGCGGTTACTGATTTACTTGAGTCCATCACCAAAGGCGTAACGAGTGCGTTATCGCCCACGCAGCAGAGTGAGCGCGCTATGAAGGGAACCCCAGCAGCTAACCGTTAGTTTCCTGCTTCGTTGCTGTAGAAAAACGCCGTCTCCTGAAAGCCAAGCAGGAGGCGGCGTTTTTTCTTATACTGCCGCCCTCGATTATGTTCATTGAAGCTATTTTATGACTGCCGCTCAAAAGCCTATTCGCACCCGTGTAGCCCCATCGCCCACTGGCGATCCGCACGTTGGTACCGCCTACATTGCTCTTTTTAACTTATGTTTTGCGCGCCAGCACGGTGGTCAATTCATTTTGCGCATTGAAGATACTGATCAGCAGCGCTCCACGCCTGAGTCTGAGCAACAAATTTTAAGCTCGCTAAAATGGCTAGGCCTGAACTGGGATGAGGGCCCTGACATTGGCGGCCCGCACGCGCCATACCGCCAAAGTGAGCGTAGCGACATCTATAAGGCGCACACGCAGCAGCTCATCGATAACGGCCATGCTTTCCATTGCTTCTGCAGCAATGAGCGCCTAGATGCTCTACGCGCTGAGCAAACCGCCGCAAAAGCCAGTATTGGCTACGATGGCCATTGCCTGAGCTTGAGTAAAGCTAATGTCGCGGAGCGCCTAGCCGCTGGCGAGTCATCGGTGGTGCGTTTGAATGTGCCAAGACCAGCCGCTGATGCTCCCGCTAGCGAGCGCCTGTGCACTTTCACCGACATGCTGCGTGGCGACATTGAAATCGCCTGGGAGCAGGTCGATATGCAGGTACTGATGAAGGCTGATGGCCTACCGACTTACCATTTAGCTAACGTCGTCGATGACCATTTGATGGAGATCACCCACGTGCTGCGCGGTGAGGAATGGATTAGCTCAGCGCCCAAACATCAGCTGCTGTATCGCTATTTTGGCTGGGATATGCCGGCACTATGCCATATGCCATTGCTGCGTAATCCGGACAAATCCAAGCTGTCGAAGCGCAAAAACCCGACGTCAATTACCTATTATGAGCGCATGGGTTACTTGCCACAGACCGTGGTGAATTACCTTGGCCGCATGGGTTGGTCCATGCCCGATGAGCGTGAGCAATTTAGTCTAGCTGAGATGATTGCGCACTTCGACGTCACGCGCGTGTCGCTGGGCGGGCCGATTTTCGATGTGGAAAAACTCGCTTGGCTCAATGGCCAGTGGATCAAAGCCTTGCCTGTAGCCGATTTTGTTGCGGCGTTTCAGCAGTGGATCACGCCAGAGTATCTCGCGCGCGTGGCCAGTCAAATTCAAACACGAGTGCAGACTTTGTCTGAGGCCGTGGATTGGGCCGGTTTCTTTTTTGCCGGCTCAGTGGGCTTGACTGCTGAGAAACTGCAGCAGAAAAAACTCACACCAGAGCAAGTAAAGCAGTTACTGCAACTGAGCTTGTGGGAGCTGGAAGTGTTGCTGCAATGGGATCATGAGCACATCAACGCACTCATGCAGCGCTTGAGCGAGGCTTTGGGCTGGAAGATGCGTGATGTCATGGCACCGTTTTTTGTCACTATCTCCGGCACGCCATCGGCACCGCCGATTATGGAGGCTATGGCGATTATCGGCCCCGATATGACGCGGGCGCGCTTGCGCGAGGCCATTGCCGTGTTGGGTGGCGTGTCGAAGAAAGAAACTAAGGTACTCGAGGCTCAACTTGCGGCATTTCGCCGTGGTGAGTCGCTGATTGAAGCGCCCGCTGAAGGTTAAAACGCAGTCGAAGCAGGGCGTTAAGTGCTAGTCGAGCTGCTCGCGCCTAAGTAGTTCGACCTTGTGCGCCACGCCCCATTTGTAGCCGCCCATGCCGCCATCGCTAGCAATCACGCGGTGGCAGGGCACGATTAGCGCTAAGGGATTGGCGCCGCAAGCGCTAGCCGCCGCGCGAATAGCGCGTGGTCTGCCAACGGCATCGGCCAAGGCTTTATAGCTGATGGTTTGCCCGCGCGGGATGCGACAGAGCGCTTGCCATACTGCCTGTTGAAACTCCGTGCCTGGCAGCGCCATGGGCAGAGCGACATTAGCCGCCTGACCTTGACTCATCGCCTCGATGGCTTTGGCTGTGGCGGCATGTTCGCGCTGTTGCTCGGCGTTCATGGGTGCGCATTGCGCTTTCGGATGCTCAGAGATCAAGCCTGCAACCAGCTCCTCATCATCCTCGCCAATAATCACCGATGCTAAGCCATTGTGGCCAACGGCTATTAACAGCCGGCCTGCTGCACCATCGAAGCAATGGTAGAGCAGGGTGGTATCAGTTTTAAACTGCGGCGACTTCTGGCTCATGAATCTGTTCTCGCTCAAGCTCTGCAATGAGTCTTCCCCAAGCCGATACCACGGCCTGAATGCTCGCCAAGGTCGTATCATTGGCCATGGCGCTGGCAATAATTGTGCACTCACCATGACGAATTTGCACGCAGGCCAAGGCCTCGGCAGCGGTGTTATTGCTCAAGCTAAACTCATCGTAATGCTCAACGCTAGCCTCTATGCCGGAGTGCTGGCTTAAGCCGTTAACGACAGCTGAGATTAAGCCATCGCCAACGCCGACAATATGTTGCGAGCCTAAGTCGACTTCGATGCGTACTTGGCCATCACGGCGCTGTGCTTGATAGTCGCTGACTTGCCAGCCGGCGGGCACATCCAAGCAGTGTGCATCGAACAAGCTGGAGATGGTGTCGGCATCGACTTCACCGCCGCTGGCCTCGGCCGCCGCCTGCACGCGTTTGGAGAAGGCAATTTGCATCCAGCGCGGCAAAGTAATGCCAACGTGTTGCTCTAGCACATGCAAAACACCGCCTTTACCCGACTGCGAGTTGATGCGCACAACCTCTTCGTAGCGACGACCCAAGTCGCGTGGGTCAATCGGCAAATAGGCCACATCCCAAGGCGAATCAACGCTTGGCGGCACCGCTTGCCGGTTTAAGCATTTGCGAATGGCATCTTGGTGGCTGCCTGAAAACGCCGTGAACACTAATTCGCCAGCATAGGCGTGGCGCGGGTGTGTGGTGATTTCGGTGACAGCTTCCACGGTGTCAATGATGTCGCGCATATCCGATAAGTCGAGCTCGGGATCTATACCTTGGCTGTACAGATTCATCGCCATGGTGACCAAGTCCATATTGCCGGTGCGCTCACCATTGCCCAATAAAGTGCCTTCGACGCGATCAGCGCCGGCCATGACACCGAGTTCTGCTGCCGCGACACCGCAGCCACGATCATTGTGCGTGTGCAAGGAAACACACACGTGCTCGCGCTGCGCCATATGCTCGATCATCCACTCAATGCAGTCGGCATAAACATTAGGCGTGCTGACTTCCACCGTGGCCGGCAAGTTAATGATCACTGGCTGGCCTTTGGTGGGCTGCCAGATTTCAATCACGGCATTGACGATTTCCGCCGCCACTGACAGCTCGGTGCCGGTGAAGCTTTCCGGCGAATACTGAAATGTCCATTCGGTCTCAGGATGCAGTGCGGCGTGTTCGGCGACACAGCGCGCACCGGCGACAGCAATGGCTTTCACGCCAGCGACATCGGTCTGAAAAACTTGCTCGCGCTGGGTAATAGAGGTCGAGTTATAAACGTGCACGATGGCACGCTTGACGCCTTTTAATGACTCATAGGTGCGAGCAATTAATTCAGGCCTCGCCTGTGTTAACACTTGAATGGTGACGTTGTCGGGGATGCGATCTTGCTCAATCAAGGCGCGGACAAAGTCAAAGTCGGGCTGCGAGGCGGCCGGAAAGCCAACTTCGATTTCACGGAAGCCGCAACGTACCAAGCACTCAAACAGACGGATTTTTTGCGGCACGGTCATCGGTTTCACCAGCGCCTGATTGCCATCGCGCAAATCCACGGCACACCAGCGCGGTGCTTGGGTGATGACGTGGTTAGGCCATTGCCGCTGTGGTCTGGCGACGACGGGCGTGGGGCGGTATTTGCGATGATCAAAAGCCATGATGGTGTCCTACGTAGTGCTTTAGGGAGTGAGCTAAGTGTAGGAGGGTGGGTGCGCAATTGCTGAGCTTAAATTGACTTGATTAAGGATTAATAGGTGATACATTGCTATTAATGTATTTAAAGTGGTTTTAAATTGCGCTATGGCACATTACGACAGCATTCTTGATAAGTTCGATAAGCATATTCTCGCGCTACTGCAGAAAGATGCCTCGTTAAGCAACCTAGAGCTGGCCGAGCGCGTTGGACTGTCGCCATCGCCGTGTTTGCGCCGTGTGCAAAAGCTCGAAGCCATGGGCGTGATTACGGGTCGACGTGCCTTGTTGTCGCCTAAAGCTTTAGGCTTGGGACTAACGGTGATGATTCAAATCAGTGTTGATCGTCACACGCCAGAACGCTTTGAGCAGTTTGAGGCTGCTGTATCTAGCTATGATGAAGTGCAGCAGTGCTATCTGATTACTGGCCAAAGCGCAGATTATTTATTGAAAGTGGTGGTGCCGGATATGGATCGTTATCAGGATTTTTTGCTCAATAAGCTCACGCGTATAGAAGGTGTTAGTGGTGTGCATTCGAGCTTTGTCATGCGCCGCGTGGTCGACACCACAGCGCTGCCGCTGCACTACTTGTAGTTGATAGCTATAGTCGGTCGTTGAAACCGACTTAAACGAGGAGGGCACAATGAAGCAGCTATTAATCGTTGCTCACGCACCATCAGAAAATATGCAGGCGCTTGTCTCTGCTTTAACTGAAGGTGCGCAAGACAGCGAGATCGATGACGTCACAGTTGTCGTTGCCGAGGCGCTGAAAACTACACCGAAGCAAGTGTTAGCCTGCGATGGCATTATTTTGTTTACCTCAGAAAACCTCGCTTATATGAGCGGGGGAATGAAAGATTTTTTCGACCGCTGCTACTACCCTGTGCTTGAGCTTAAGCAGGGTTTGCCATGTGCACTGCTCATTCGTGCTGGTTCCGATGGCACCGGTACGCGACGTGCCATTGAGTCGATCGTCACAGGATTGCGCTGGCAATGGGTGCAAGAGCCGTTAATTTGCCGTGGCGCGTGGCAAACTGAGTTTGTCGGGCAAGCGCGCGAATTAGGCATGGGCATGGCGGCGGGGCTATCGGCAGGTATTTTTTAGCTTACTTAGCTCACACCGACGAAATTTTGGCTGTGTTTTAAGCAAATACCGCAAGAACTGAGCAAAGCGTGTGCAGATGTGCGGAAAATTGCGATTAGTGTGTTGACAGCATCTAGCCTGCTCAATAAACTGCGCGCCTCGAACAGCAGCAAGCACCCAGTAGCTGTTCGAAGTGTGGGGCTTTAGCTCAGCTGGGAGAGCGCTACAATGGCATTGTAGAGGTCAGTGGTTCGATCCCGCTAAGCTCCACCAAGTTTGGCCCCATCGTCTAGCGGTTAGGACATCGCCCTTTCACGGCGGTAACCGGGGTTCAATTCCCCGTGGGGTCACCACACAGCGAAAGCCCAGCTCTAAACAGCTGGGCTTTTCTGTTTCTGCAGCAAGCGTTTTCCGCAATACAGTTTCTGCGAAGCTTCTACATACTGCCTCTGAGTTTTCCTTGACTTTCCAGTCATGAAATTGTGTCATTCGCCAACCGTTTCTGTCGACGAATGTCATAAAGGATCTCTCATGTCGTATCGTTCTGCTTTCCGCGCCGATCTTTTTGCCGGCCAAACTCATATTGTTACTGGTGGTGGCTCAGGCATTGGTCGTTGCTGTGCTCATGAACTTGCTGCACTCGGCGCCAACGTCATTCTCATTGGCCGTAATATTGAGCGCCTAGAGTCCACACAAGCCGAAATCATTGCCGATGGCGGCAAGGCTAGCTATTACAGCGTAGACATCCGCCAAGAGGCTGATGTGCGCGATACCGTCGCTAA
>Ga0114915_1000218_pt1 | contig 27136 bp, 29 predicted proteins | sample MalvirAntarct_55_FD_87288 | JGI IMG/M metagenome (GOLD analysis project Ga0114915, IMG submission 87288) | Marine viral communities from the Global Malaspina Expedition - Malaspina viral metaG Antarct_55 | ecosystem: Environmental > Aquatic > Marine > Oceanic | place: South Georgia Island...
CATAGAAGACAAATCTGTACAATTACCCTTATCCTCAGGAGGAATAAAATACTTCGCAAGAGCATTAATTAAAGTTTGAACTAGTCCGTCTTCTCCAACTGTTGCTAGATCAGTTACGAAATTATTAGTTTTTCTTATAACGTCGAAAGCATCTTTGATGCTTGTCTGATCTCTTTGTTCCGATTCTGTTCCTGTGATGAGGGCTCTTGCGATGTCTTGTACGTTTAAGATACCACCACTTTCAGTGCCCTTGCTACCAAGATCGCTCTTAACAGCGTTAGCGTTATCTATTGCAGATTCCCCATCTGGATTTTCGATTTCCTCTGTCACAATGGAGTTAGAAGGTGCTTCTTCCAACCTCTTTGTCTCAATGGAATGCTGAATAATCTCAAGTAATAGTTTATCAAAATTGTTGCTCATGTTATATATCTCCTAGTAGTTTCTCAATGTCAAGTCCTGCGCAATCGATCTTCGTCTTTTTTACGTGATAGTGCGATAATATGCCCTTGAACTTTCCACTCTTTGCAGAGGCGTCATAAGCGTTCTTAGTGCTTCCGGTTAATGTCTCCAGTGGGACACCACAAGCCAAGTTGATGGCTTTCCACAGGGCTTTAAGAGCCTCTAACTGGACAGGATAAAACCCTAGGTGAGTCTCTAGTTTCTTCCCATGAACTTCAGCGTCTGTAACTACTGGGCGCTCTCCGAAACCGTTCTTCTTATACCATGGTTGCCACTTTGGATAGAATGCATTACTGATTTCTACTCCGACAGATAGGTTGTTAATCTTTGAGACACCTGCATGCCATCCGATATTTTGGAGATCCAGAGTTTGATATATGGTTCCATCATTATCAATGAGGAAGTGGACACTGATGCCCCTGTTGTCTAAGACTCTTTGACATGTCTTTGATGACAGGCATACATCCCAGTGATTAATGAACTGAGTGATCTTCCTAGGCTTCTGTCCGGCTTGAGAACGATAGGATCCTAATTTTGCCATCAGTCCGCCCTTATCCGTCCATAAGACAGTTTTGTCCCATTCGATAGGGAACTCACTACCATTGTAGACTATACGTGCTAGTCCATCATTATCGTAGTTTGGTGACACATAATCTGAGATTGCCGCTTGTCTCTCGTTGAAGAGAACTCGGAACGTTCCTGCTCCACACAGTCCATCGGCACTCAGCCCTTGTTCTTTCTGCCACTTCTTGATGACACGAACCAACTTTTCATCAAACGCATCGTGTCCGAACCAAGTTGGATCCCATCCTAATTTTGAGGCAGAAGCCTCATTGTAAAATACTTTATCAATAGCCATAATATTACTCCAAAATTTTATCTGCGATTCCGTACTTGATCGCTTCTTCAGCATTTAAATATACATTCTGCTTTCTTCTCATGAAGGACTTTAACTGTTTCTTTGACATATTCGTCACGTCTGCCAATGAAGAGAGATAGATATCTTGCATCTTCTTGACTTCTGCCAATTCATTTTCGAGATTATGTAAGGAGCCATGTTGTCCGGCGATTACTGAGTGGATCATAACACGGCAGTTCTTTCCGATATATCGTTCGCCTTTCGTTCCTGATGCGAGAATCAATACTCCTGCAGACATAACTTTTCCCAAACCAATAGTGTGGATAGGGCAGTCTTTTTTGACGATCCCTATGATGTCAACGAGAGATGCCATTTCATCTGCAGATCCACCGTACGTAGACACATATAATTTGATTGGCTTTCCTTCTTCTGTAACCTCACCATCATCTGATAACTTTGGCTTGCCTATGTGGTGTAGTGTCAGCAATCCTGAGATAACTTCAGATACTCTTTCTTCTTCGACATCTCCATATAATCCTATGGATCTCATGTCGTCCAGATCGTCTTTGTCATCTTTTTCTGCTTTTCCAGCAACCATCGCAATCAACTCTTCTATGGACATATGATTCTCTTCTTCTTGTCCGTGCATTTCTTGAGAATTTTCTTCTTGTCCTTGCATTTCTTGAGAATTTTCTTCTTCCTCTTCGTTTTTAATGTCTTCGCTTTTATTCATAATTCCTCCTTGTAGAATAAAAAAGGGCAAAACTATGTCTAGTCTGCCCTTTATATACGTTTCTTGACTGTGGTTTATTCAGTTTACTTGCGCTTAGCAGACTCCCTAAGTAAACGACGAGCGACACGACGAGTAACTTCGGCAATGATTTCTTCTTCATCGTCCATTACTTCCGCATCGGCAGCCTCAAGATCAGCATCAACTTCTGAATCGTCAGCCATCCCCAAGTCACCTCCTTCGGGTGCTGCATCCATCATATCGTCTTCCATGCCTTCTTCTTCATCGCCTTCGAGTTCCATGGAAACTCCATTCTCTTCAGCAAATTCTTGAATCTTTCCAAGCAAGTCCATTACCAGTGCTTCTGCGCCGGAACCTGCAGAATCTTCAGCATCAATCTCATCTTCCATTCCGAGATCGGCATCTAATTCTGGTTCTTCCATTCCATCAGCAGGTGGTAGTTCATCACCCATTTCTACTTCCATTTCCATATCGCCTTCTTCTTCTTCCTCTTCAGCCTCTGTTAGGAAGTTCGAAACGTATGTAGGTTTAATGTCTGCATACTTCATAAACATACGAGTAGTGCTTTCATTTAAAATTAATTTCTTTTTAGCCATTTTAAGTTCTCCTTTTTGTCATGACAAATTTTGTACAAAATAAATAGTGACAAGTTACTCCAAAATCATAAATCTGGATGTTCTTTATCAATGATATCGAATATATTTTCGATTTCAGAGTCTTTTAAATTAAAATCCTCATTCATAGTATTTAGTCCTTTCGTTATCATTTCTTTGTTTTTATTACGATTTTTCGACGATTTAATATAAGATTTTTCTTCTAGCAACTTAAAGAAGAAAGATAAGAACTCTTCATCATCGTTTAACAGCCCTGAAATGCACCCTCTTATGAAGTCAGATTGGGATATCCCGTACTGTTTTAACTTGATTTTCAGATCTGCGTGTCTCTTCTCGGTTTCTAAGAATAGTATCTGCTTGTCTTTTTTTATGCTTTTCATTGGAGTCCTCCTTCAAAGGTTAATCTGACTTGCTAGTGTGACTATAGATGTCATTATATTTAATATTGTCATCCATTGGCGTTTTTATATCTGTAGAGCCCAAAGCACCATCCCCTCTTTCCGACATTGATATGGGATATTCATATAAGTCACCATCATGTCTGCGATAGGCTCGGAATGAAATTACTGGGATCATGACGATCTGAGCAATCTTATCACCATGTCTTAAAACTTGTTCTTTGGTTCCCACGTTATGGAGGTTGATAAACACTTCCCCATCATAACCAGAATCAATCACGCATGCGCCTACTATCAAATGCCTCTTGGATGCAACAGAAGATCTGTTCATAACTTGAAGCATGTATCCGTGTGGGACTCCAAAGCGGAGCCCAGTGGGGAGCAGGACTGTTTCATGAGGTGGAACCCTTACTGTATGGCTCGCACTTGTCGGATGTGAGTAATAGATGTCTAGCCCTGCATCTGATGGGTTCGCCCTTGTGGGTGGGATGACATTCTTATGCGTAAATGTATATTCAATAATCATTTTACCTCTTCTAAAAGGACAAAACCTTTTGGTGTGTAGGTGCTGGTTACTGGCTTGTTGTCAACCCAATGATACTCCCACCCATCTTCGGTGCGTGGTTTATTATAACACACAGACTCAAAAGGGAATCCATTGTTCCGGAGCCACTGTTCTGTTGCGTCTGCATGCTCATCGGTTCTAGCAGTGAAGAAGGTAACTCGGTTTCCCTCTGCCAATACCTTGTTAACCATTTCCAATGCGCCTTCAATAGGTTCTGCAGTTAGGAAGCGGTGAGGCTCTTCATTCGGGATATCTTCACAGACTGTCCCATCTATATCAATAAGGTATATTGTTTGATTCATATCTTGTCTCCAAATTTTTGATCTAATTCATATTTTGTTTTTGCTGAAGAAATACTAAACGAGAATACTGCGACACATAAGATCACCAACATACTCCATCCGGGGCTGATTCCCAAATCACTGGATATCTTTATGATTATAGCCCACATCAGACTAACGATGAAGAACAATCCCATAAACTTCATGCCATTAAGGATGCCTTCTTTAGCCCATGGTTTCATTATGTTCTCCGGGTGTGATAGTCTGCGGTTGCATTGCTTTTAGAATTGCATCAAACTTTGAGAATGCAGTGCGTAGGGAGTCCATAGATGACTCCATCTGCTCTTTAGATAGTTCTCCAAAGTCTTCTTCATCATATTGTTCAAGATAAGAGTTGAACGTCTCTGCCAAGGCATATGCGGCGATTGCCAAATCCCCTTGTGTTAGTCCAGACGATTGTTCTGGTTCTTCATTTGTAACTTCCATTTTTTTAGTCCTCCTTTACTTTAGTTCTAAGTGTATTTACCAATGCCAATAGTTCATCTAGTTCATCTAGATTGCTCTTTACCAATCGATAGGCTTTCGTTACCATTGAGATCTCTTCTTTAGTTAGCCAGCCATTTTCGACATAATTTGATTTGAGATCTTTTTTCTGATCTTTAAAAGGTTGCATACATTCTTCTATCGTTTGAATGCTCTCCAAATATTCTCCCATTCGTTCTTCAGTTGTTTTTGATACTTCCATGCGTTCTTCTACTACAATTTGATCCATTGTAGAGACTCCTGTTACATATCCATAATTTGACATAAATTCTCCAGTTGTGTTAGTGACATATATTATACGTTTGAGTTAGGTGTTTTATTCATTTATTCTTCTTCTGCTTTCTGAGATTGGTTAACTCTTCTTGCCACTTAAGCATTGTTTCAACCATATCTTTCTTCTTCATTGATGAGATGTCTTTGTGAGTCATCTTACCGTCCGAGGCTAGTGTTTCTTTCGCTGAAGAGGCATATACTCTTGTATAACCGTCCTCGATCATTTGTTTAGCCACTTTCATTCGTTTGTTCGCAATTTCAATATATTCCTCTGACATGTCAATGCCTAGCCAGTCTCTCCCATTGATTGCCGCCATCTTTGTGGTGGTTCCTGCTCCAACAAACGGATCTACTACCAGATCTCCGGGGTTTGTCCATGTCATGATGTGATCTTCTGCTAACGCTTCGGGGAACATTGCCGGATGTTCAAATGCGAAACTATCTTTTGTTGTGAAAGACTTACCTGTATTGAACTTCCAGACGTTATGACGTGGTGAAAACTCAGGTGTCGGATTTTTATTCTTTCTTTCCTTCAACTTGCCGTCCTTTCCACGGTTTGAGCCGGCTTTGCCGAATGTTTTCCACCCACTCCACTTGTTCTTCTTGTCGCAGATAAGGTTTGCTGTCTTGGGCTTTCCTTTGCTAAACACAAACATGTACTCGAACACTTGAGAGTATCTGTTACCTGTTCGTCTTGCAGGAAACGACGAGCCATTTTTTTCATAGATCATGGTATCGTGAATACGAAGTCCCAGTTCTTGAAAGAAGATTGCCTGTCGGAACGATGAGCCAGACTCGGAGCCTTTAAGCACAGCATCCCCCACTACCCACACAATCACACCACCTACCGCCAACTTCTCATACATCTTTGTGGCTATTTCCTCAAACGGAAACGAGTATCCACTGTAATCTCGTAGATCGTCATAGGGTGGTGATGTGATAAATGCGTCAACTGACTCATCCTTAAGTTTGCCTAAGGCATCCAGACAGTTTGCTAATATAATTTTATTTTTCATTTTCCTTCCATTTCTTTTAAACATGCTTCGAATCTTACAATAAACTCTACCGCTGAAATAACTTCTCTAGTTACTAGAACCGCTTCATCGTCGGATAAGTTTGGATTTGCAAGCATATCAAGGAGCATGCTTTCAATTTTTATTGTACGTTTAAGATTTTTTTTAATTTCTTTTTTAGTCATAATATAACCCTCCCTATAGTATATACGATTCGAGATTGTCATTTATTCATTTATCTTATTATATTCTACATGTCATGTAATAAGATTCTTTCGGAAAGTGCATTTCTATTGTCAGCGTATCGTTGCTCCAGACAAAGTACTTGGCTGCGTTCTCTCTTATAAGAGTGCACACCAGTACCCATTCCGGATCCTTTTTAGAGACTATGTAGACTTTCATCCTAACAGTCGAAACCTTTTGCGAATCGAACGTGTGCTGAAGCCCCATTGATCTGAGTGTTCTAACTTAGCCATGTAAGGTTGATTGACAAAGATTGTGTCCTTGTCTGATGGGTTCCAACACTTAATGCTAACCATTGCGTTGTTCGAGTCAACAACTTGCAAGATCCAATATTCCTTACCTTTTGCCGTTTTCTTCTTAATTAGTTTACGAGGTACGAACCAAACTAACAATTCGTCGTCTTTATCCGCTTCTAGGGACATTGCTATCTCGTATTCTGAGATTGGAACAACTGGAAGTTGCTCTAATTTGATGCGGATTGCGTCCGACATGACGAGATGGAAGGGAAAAATTCCCGTGAGTTCCGACTTGAACGTGATGATCTCACTCTTGGAGAAGTCGCCCTCTGCCTTGTACATCTCAATGTTCTCGGCAAACTTCTTCTTGTTCTTTGGGCGATCTACCACCACTGCGCTCCAGAAATGCTTTGTACCATTGAATCTCGTATCCATCAAATGATTGCATGCTCCGGCTCGGACAAGGACGTCTAAAGCCTTTTTATTGAGTTTGCTATACTTGACATCGGGATTGAAGAGAAAGTCCTCTACGGTTTGAAATGGGCGATTGTTGACTACCTGCTCCATTGCAGATGCACCTAGTCCTTTAATCGTGGTTAGGGGTTGTAGAAGCATTTTGTCCTGTGACACGTATTCCCATTGCTTCCCAGAGATATTAATATTTAAGTCTGAGATCTTATATCCTAAAGTCTTAGCAACTGCGATTGCAGACTCCTTCTTCTTATCTGAAACTTTGTCTAAATATGCGGCAAGCCACTCACCTTCGTGATAAGTCATAAGCCAAGCACATTGATAAGAGATCATTGAGTAACAGACTGCATGTGATTTATTGAAACCATATCCAGAGAAGTAGGCAAAGTTTTGCCACATTGCTGCTGCATCTTCACGTCGCATTCTTTTCTGGACACACCCTTTGATGAAACGCTCTTTGATAGAGTACATCAGTTCGGCACCTTTGCCAGTACCTTTCTTTGTCAAGAGTTTACGAAGCAAGTTCCCCTCGTCCAAAGAGATGCCGTCTCCCAACTTATGTGCTAACAATGCGATTTGCTCCTGAAAGATGAGAAAGCCATATGTCTCTTCAGTTACCTCACGTACAATCTCATTCTCATAGAATACTTTATTTGGCGCTTCCTTCGCTTTGACATAGTCTTCATGGACTCCGGCAGATAATGGACCTGGGCGAAAGATTGAGGTGATCGCTGAGATATCAACGATTGAAGATGGCTTAACAGACTTGCAGAAGTTCTGTGCGCCAGACTCCGTGAACTGGAAGATTCCTGCCCACTTACCCTTATGAAAGACATTCTTGTACACCCTCTGATCATCGAAGTTAAGTTTGGATGGGTGGAGTTTATTGTTGTAGAACTCCTTGATCTCCATAAACGATGGATTTGGATTGCCCTGTTTCTGTAAGATTCGTTGTATGCAACCTTGAATCATCCTTAAGGTTGTGAGTCCGAGAAGATCAAACTTGATAAACCCCATTGGCTCAAGTTGTCTTACGTTCTGTCCTTCACTCCATGGAGTCTGAATAACTCCCCCAGATTGAATCAAGGGCATGTGCTTGTCTAAGTTTTCGGCAATCACCACTCCACCGGCATGTCGAGAGCATGATCTGTATTGTCCAACCATGGACTTAACATGCTTTTCTACCTCTGGATATTTACGTAGGAAGCCTTTGAGAGTATCTGAGAACTCTAAAACCTCTTCCCAAGTGGGAATATACATCCCTGCTTTCATACCATGCTTTTTCTTTGCCAAAGGTGTTGCTTCGGAAATCATTTTGCCAGTAACAATGTTGACTTCTCTGAACTCTATATCGTACATCTTTGAGATATCTTTGATTAGAGACTTGAGTTGAAGCGTATTCCAGTTCGAGATGGGAGCGACACAGTCGTTACCCCACACTTCGATGAGATGATCCTTAAGTTCCATTGGCTCAGCAACGTCATAGTCAATATCTGGATAATCTTCTGCATCCTTACGCAAGAAGCGAGAGAACAGTAGTCCGTATTTGATAGGATCCACTTGTGTGATACCAAGGGCATATGCTACCAATGAACCTGCCGCTGATCCACGTCCAGTTCCTGTAAGCATCATGTTACTGGCTTTGTCTGATACTGCTTTCATAGTCAAGAAGTATTTCGAAAACCCTCTATCAGAGATAACAGACAATTCTTCGTCAATACGTGCTTTGTATTCCTTGGCTGTTTTATCGTCAGCACGATCCTGCTCTTGTAAGATATTGAACATTCCTTCTGTTGTCAACCGCTGTAGATAATCATCTTCTGTGTATCCTGCAGGGACAACAAAACTTGGAAGGCGAACTGTATTATCGGGCAAGAAAGTTTCAATTCGCTCGAAGGCAATTGTTTGAGTCTCTTTGATGGAGTCTAAAATAATCTGATCATCGTATGATACATCACACTCTTTAGAGTATCTCTTGTATGACTCCCACATCTGTTCTGCGTTCTTTGGGTATAGTTCACATTCAAGTTCTTGAATCTCTGCCGGTAAAGACATGTCTAACCATTCTGGCTTTGATCTTCCTAACCATCCAAGTCGCTTGTACATCTCTCTGTCTTGCCACGCTTCTGGAGTGGGGTAGTGTGAATCTGCTGTAGAGATCAACTTAAGTCCAGTTTCTTTATGAATCTGGATAATGTGCCGATTGAGTTCATGTTGCTGAGGAACACGGTTCCATTGCAACTCTCCGTACCAACGATCACCTAGGATAGATTGAAACCGTTCTGTTAAGCGTCGCATCTCGTTTAAGACTGCTTCGTCACCTTCCTCATGAAGACTCCAATAGGCACCGGCATAGACACCACCAAGACATGCAGAGGCTGCAATTACATCTTCTCCATATTTCTCTAGAAGTCCAAAATCAACCCTAGGCTTACGATAGAAGTAATCACCCTTGTGAGACTCTGACACCATCTTAAAGATGTTGTTAAGCCCTTTCTGGCTCATAGCAATAAGAATAAGATGACGAGAGCGATTAATTTCAGAACGCCCTTTGGACTTAGACTCTCCTTCTGTTTCAATTGAGATTCCAGATGAATCATCTTTGATTTCTTTCTTACGTTTCTTGTCTGCTTTTGCCTGTTCATATTTCTGCTTCCAGTCTACCACATCTTCAATGAAGTATGCTTCGACGCCGAAGATCGGCTTGAAGTCTTTTCCTGCTTCTTTCATTTTCTTCGCATGAAGAACTTGATAAGCAAAACCATTCATGTTGCCATGATCTGTTAGGGCGAGAGCCTTTGAGCCATTACTGTGTGCGTACTCCATATGATCCTGTGGATAGCCGAAGCCATCAAAAGGAGAGCCAACTCCAGAATGTGCGTGTAAATTAACAAAATCGATATTCTTGATATCCATAAAAAACCTCTCTAAGTCATGTTGTGTGTTGTATATACAATACGACTGGAGAGGCTAATTTATTCAAATTATCTTTTTTAGTTAATAACTGAAGTTTGTATCTTGAGGTGGCTTGTTCAGTCTGACGCCAATAGATCCGTCCATCAATGCCGCTGCAAAAACTGGTGGATCGATGTTAATGTCATGATCTGTTTTCAGGTAGTTACACCAGAGGCGAGACGCATTTTGTGCGAGTTCAGCAGGCTCTGGGCCCTCTTCCCATTGTCCGGCTTTCTTTTTTGCAAATCCCAAGATTGCTATCACCAAAGATTGAGAGCCAGATATGTTACCAGATTTTCCGTTAATCATCCATGCTAGTCGATCCATGTTTTTTGGACCTTCTGGTACGATGTCGAAGTTACCATAGACTTCAGAGTTCTCTTTGAGAACTGTTTCCAACTCTTCTCTTATGAGTTGCTTGATATAAGATTTTGTTACTTTCATTTTAGATTTTCCTTCTAGTTGATTTGTTCAATTGATTGATTTAAGTTTTAGACATTTAACATATGGAACATAAAACCTATGACATCACTATTATTTGATAATTTAGCCAAAGTTCTACCTGACAGTTCTTTCATAAAGTGCTTCGATACTGCTGAACGAGTTCTGCTGGAAAACTCAGATCCATCTTTATTATAATCCGTGTCCGTGGTGGTTTCTGCTTCATTTCTTTGGGAAGGATATCGTTCCCAACTTGCGGCTATCGCTTCACGGAATGCTGGCATAAATTCTCTACTAATTATCATGAGATCCTTTTCATCATATGATCCTTGCATTATGGCAATGTGTTTTTTGCGTTTATCACCAACCAACATCATGAAGGCGTTAGCGCTATCTCCAAAAAAAGTTTTGGTGGCGTTGGGGTTTTCGTTAAATACCATAGTATTGGTTGTCTCATTCATTACTTTACTCAATTCTTCTCTTATGAGTTGCTTGATATAAGATTTTGTTACTTTCATTTTAAATTCTCCACAAATGATACGTGCTTGGTGTAAATAGTCTTATTTTTTTCTTTCCACTGTAAAACCAAATCTAAAATTACGAAAAATATCATTTTTATTCAAAATTCAACAAAGATTTTTTGTACCTAGATGGCTCTATCCATCTTTTGACTGGAGGTTTCTTTATTTCGATATCAGATTGCATCCATTTTCTGTATCCTTGGAAAGACGTAGCATCGAAATAATAATCTAAATCAACCAGATTTGCTTCGTCCCCTATCTCACAAAACACCTGATCAATCCTAAAGTACCTTCCACTGTACCTTTCTCCTGATGGGAGAATCTCTATCGGTATTCCTCTATCGTCCCTCATGCCGCCGGGAACATATGCCCCAGTGCCGTTCTTCCTAACCCATGCCCTACAATTAATAAAATCTTCCTGCGTGAAAGAAAAGCCTAGCATTTTTCCTTCTTTTATGCCTTCCCCACTCGCTGTGATTCTGAAACGTTTTGTTGTCGAGAGTGCCTTCCTGTGCTCTCTCAGCATCTCTGGAGGATAGAGGCTCCACGGAAAAGACACATAATACATATCCGGTATAATCCATTTAGATAATTGGTTGGATACCCTATAAGCCATGTAGGCTCCTTCTAAGATGCTCCATCCATAACTGTCTCTCTTTCCCCTGTTTCTGATATCCATTGTGGTAAAATAGATAGGTATCTTGTTTCTTTTGGCAAATCTATCCGGATCATGATGTCTGTAATAATTAACTGGATCATAAACATAGTCGCCTATGACTTTCTTCAATACTGGTTGAATGTCTAGATCGGCAACTATCCATATAGTCTCACAACCTGCCCATGCACATTCCATTATTGATCGATGGATCATAAGGTAATCATCATCCAAAGGTAATATACATGGATGATAAGGCGTGTCATACGAGAGGGGGATCGTAGATAGTGGTATTATACCTGCTAGATGAAATGCCGCACTAGACATTGAATTCAATATCCATCACATCCATGTTGATGATATCATCTAAATTGCTACTTATCTTTGTAAGAATAGGGCATTTGGTTCTGCTTTCTAGAATCGGCGTTGCCTTTTTGGATATGTTCCAGTAAAGTTTTTGCTCAAGACGCATGCGGATAGAACCTTCTGAGTGTTTCCAGTCGTCTAGTAAATTGCTTTCGATTATTGATTTTGTGTAACATTTGATCTCTCTACCCTCTTTCACCAAGATACATTCGAAGCCGATAGTCGAGTCAGAATCACAATCATCCGTGATTTGCAATATCTTGTTTGGTTCAAAAGACTTCCCCAAACCTTTAATCGTGAATACATCATTCACGTAGTATGGCGTACTGCCCTTGATTCCACATTTTGGGTAATCAAAAAGTACAGTATTTTTAGAATGAATATGTATGATCTTGCTATTAGAGTGGACTGTGAACATCCGTAGATTTGTATTAATCGGTATTGACTCTTTGAAAGAATTTGTAAAAACATCTGCGAATGGCATTAGTCCCATAAGATTAAGCCTATATGATAAGGTGTTCCACAACTCTAATGCTGACATTCCATGGTGCTTTTGTGATCCGCTGAGATTGTAAAACGTATTGGTTTTATTCTCAATGTCGATCTCTGACAAGTCCCAGTCTGGGGATATGTAAAAGTGAGATAAAGGTATGTTCCTCTTATCAACCAGTACCGGAACACCATATTTATAGGCTGTTACAAGTGCCTCAACACTACTGCCTATGATGACATTATCAAAATGCACATCAGTTTCCCTATGTGGATCAAGCGCCATCTCTAATTTTCCTATAAGCGTTAACTGTTATCGGGAATAGTTCTGTTGCGATGTCTAAACATGCTTCGGCAACTTTCTGTATTTCCCATTGTGCTCCTTCGTGTGTACGAAGATCAATAAATTTAAGAAGATTGTTCAGATTAACTGTTCCGTAATATTCAGTATATAAATTTTGAGGAAGCACCATTCTAGCCTGTTCTCTGCAGATGCCTTTCTCCAGCATACTATTAAACAAATCCATTGAATGATCTTTGAATGCTGCAATTGCATCAGAAGTTTTGATATATGTATCTGCAAACTTTGGTGTGATTGGTGGATTAATTAAGACTTCTTCGTTGGAGGCTTGTCTGTTGCTTTCGTGCTGTGTTCTGAAACTTTTCGGTAAATAAAACTGGATATCTTTATCCGTGTACCTGCGAGATATCTCATTGTAACTCCAAGTACGATGACGGTGATGCTGAGAACGCACGAAGAGAGGGACAACAAACTTAAAAGTGACAAGATTATGCTCAAGAGTCGATGTGTGGCGATGTTTAATAAGATAATTAATAAGGCGTTTGTCTCTTCCATCAAGATCAGATTTTTGTATACCAAAAGAAACCCTTGCAGAGTTAACAACGGTAATGTCACTACCCATATGATCAACGAGCGAAACGCTACCGATGCCATCGTTGTAGATAAAGATTGTTTTTCCATCACTCATTCTACCTCCAAAAGCAGGACAACAAAGTTTTCAGGTATAATTTGGAACACCTCTCCTTCGATCGAGATGTCCTCTATCATCGAAGTTTCTACGACGCACTTGCCAAGATGGCGTATCTTACAGTCATCAGCAAAATCTTTAATACTAACAATCGTATATCTCTCTATTTCTTTTTGCCTATAGCCCTCTGGCAGTAGGAAGGAAGAGGAAGATGATTCTTCTTGCTCTTCATTGATTGGTATCTCTACCAACAGATGTCTGTTAACTGGTTTCATGAAAATTCTCCTATAATGATATATACTATACGTTTCGGTGACTCTGTTTATTCAAATTTAATATGCTTTTTTCCTCTAATAGCCTTATAAGAAAAAACCCAACGAGAGGCAACCTTATCAGTGTGTACTTCATTGGGAAAAAACTTAGTTTTTTTTATTCTTAAAAAATCTCGCAGGATCCCCCTGCACAAGCCAACTCGCCCGAAAGGTTAGTATCATCCTGCTCCTCATTTACATTATCTAGATTAATTTCTTTCAAATGTGTAAGCATCTCTTCATATTGTTCTTTGGTGCAGTCTTCAAATGGTGCCTGTTTATAAGTATGATCCGAGAAAGGCAATACCGATAATCCATTGTAATATTCACGGTTCTGCCACATCCATTCTCCAACCATTTCCCACTCATTGTCTTTAACAGTTATGGTTGCAGAGACATTATGTGTGTTCTGCCCTTTTTGGTGCCCACCACGTACCCAAGAAGACGTTACAGCCTTTACTCGCTCCAACATATCCATTGCAGACTCAGAACGTGTTATAGAGCCATCTGGAGCCTTTTGAGGGGCTGATATAACTGCTGTGTCATGTGGAGAGAAATATTCGTCCTCTACCAGTTCTGGGTGGTTCTGTGCTAAGTGCTTGTAAATTGCTTCATTCTTTCCCACTCGGATTCTGCGTATATAATATTCGTTATGCCACGCATGGATTCCACTAGATGTGCCAAGAGTCAATGAAGTCGTTCCAGCAGGCTTTACACAAGTTGTTCTTGCTGCAGGGTTGATTCCAATTTGCATGGCTACTCTTCTGTTCTCCTTCTTGATCTCAAGGGCTGCTTTGCTCATATTTAGATTGAGAACTCTACCAGAAGCAATACCTGTCATTGAGACTCCAACTAAAGAATCCTTCTCAGTTGTTCTCTGCCAAACTGGACGGAGATAATGAAAGTCAGTATATCCTGCTTGCAAAGTACCAATGAAAGATGCCGTTTTAGAGCGTTTTTCAAGTTCTTCCTGTGTCTCTACGTCAGACACATTGATCTCAGTCAAATTACAAAACTGATATGGGCGTAAAGCGATTTCACAGCACGGATTAGTTCCCCAGTCTTTATCATTAGAGAAGTAGAAGCCGGGCTCCCCTGCTCCAGACAATCTTACTCTTTCCCATATATCGTTAAAGAACTCTTCAGTTACACGATGACGAAGAAGTACAACAGAATTATTTGCTCTACCTCTTTGAGGGTTAGTTTCCCACCAATCTCCTACTTTTGCCGCTAGCATCGACGCATCATCTGCAGAGAATAGAGAGATTAATGCAGCACGACGAATACCACCTGCAAGTACAGCATCTGCGATATAACACATGATATCGTGCGCTTCAATGGTAGACAACTTTTCTCCATCTTCCTTTTCTCGAAGGATGCCTTTGATCTTGACAATGCACTCTCTAAGTGGTTGTGGACCGGGGGCTTTTCCTCCAGATGTAACCAATTTGGCTCCTTTAGGACGAATGTCTGAAAAGTCAAAACGGATCTTTGATGTGCCTTTAAAATAAGAGTTAATTAGGGTTTTGACTGCGTCTGCCCAACCTTCTATTGAGTCGGCAATAAGAAATCGTCGAGTTCTGCCCTCGTTTGGTTTTCTGATTTCGGGCAACTTCTCTACGTGATGTTTTTGCACAGAAAAGCCAACTCCAGTACCACCAAGTAGCAAGAACATTGCTTCATTGAAAGATCTCAAATCATCAATTGGCATATACGCACAATTGAAGATCCGGTTTGGCGAAACTTCAATAGGCTTGCCTCCGAACTGCATTGATCTCATTGATGGTAAGACTTTTTTATCTAATACCATTCGATAGTTTTCTTTGATTTCGTCTGCCAATTGAGGATATTTCTCAATGTGCATATTCATATTTCTAGTGACAAGTTCTTTCCAGTTTTCACGTCTCTGGTTGCCCTCTAGATAACGTGCATATTTCATGTGGACGGTAATGTCCGATAAGATTTGATTTGATACATCCATGATTAATTCTCCTTGTTGTTTTTGTATCTTTGATATAAACTTGCTTTGTGTTCAGACAAAGACTTTTCTTCTATTTGTTGCATTGTCTCAGTCGACTCTGATAATACTTTCATGTTGACGCAACTCCAATCTGCCATAATTGGATAAACAATTCCATCCGGTCCATTACGATTTTTTGCAATAAACATTCTTCCAGTGTTGTTAACTTTGTCTTGAGCCGTTCGAGAGATGGAACAGATAAAGTCTGCAACAAAACACTTGTTGAAAGCCTCTGATATAGCCTCCATCGTCACAACTTCAGCATTGAGTCCTGATCTGTTAGTCTGTGATGCTGTCCATAAGGGACAATCATATATCTGTGCAATACCACGCAATTCTTCATATATGTTCTCCAAGTCATGTCTTTTCTCTCTCGTCATTGAGACTGGCTTAAGGAGATCCGCATAATCAACAATGATCATCCCAACCTCAACTCCTCTCTTCTTGAGTTTTTCTAAGTGGGATTTTATAGATTGTGTAGATGCAGATTTAGTTGGATATTCTTTAATTACTAAAGAGCCGCCTAATTCGCTAATTTGATCATAAACTTTGTCTTTGAACGTATTCAAATCATTAAGAGGGACTCCGGTTATACAAGAATCATATCTTCTACCAATAACTTTATCAGAAAGTTCCATAGTGTAATGAACAACTGCTTTTCCTTGCTTAATCGCATTGGAACCAAGTGCGGTTAACACCATAGATTTCCCTGCTCCTGTTGGAGCCACAACGACTCCCATTTCCCTTTTACCAAGTCCGCCTTGTGTTATCATGTCGATCTCATCCCATCCTGTGGATAGAGGATCACGAGCCTTTAAATGATATCTTTCTTCGAAGTCTGTAAGGTATTCATAACCTGCTTCGTTTCCGGTACCTAGTGACAATGCATCGTTGATTACTTTACTAATCTCATCGAACGAAGATGCTTGCATCAAATTCATTGTCTCTATCAGTGCTGCTTTTAGTTTTTGTTTTCTACAAAAATCTAAACTAGTCACTTTGATGTATTCGGAATCTTCTACAGTATTTGCATGTATTCTAGAGAAGTAATCTTTTACTTGCTGCTGGAGGACTTCGTTTTCTCCATCGAGTTCTGTTCTTAGTATTGTGATCATTGTTTTGTAGGTTGGGTGAACCAAATACTTCTTTCGATAGTCTATAATCTTAAGTACAAATACTTGCAAGTAAGATAATTCAAAAAAGTTTGGATCGAGAACCTCTGTAATCTGATCGCAATATGGGCGATCCTCTAGCATTAGTTGTACCATTGCCTCTTGAAAATGTTTTCCAAATCTAGAAAAATCTTCTGGCATTTTTCTCATATTCATGTTCCCTCCGTTGTTGTTACTTTTCTATACGTTTGTACTGTTGTTTTTATTCATGCACTATTCTTCTCATTGTCTGGTGGAGTACATCCCATTTCAATGACATGAAGCCATCTTCCGCTAGCAACATCTTATAGCCGGTAAGGTTGAGATGCTTTTCTCGCCCCATCAAAGTGTTGTCAATGATTTTTCGCCTTTGATAGGAAATAGAAGGTTGATACAGTTGCATGATTTTGTAATTATCATAGATTATATCTTCACATTCTAGTACTTTTTCTAGATACTTACTTTTCTTCTCTTTAAGAGATTCCTTAGTAGCACTAAGTATGTCTCTGACTGAATATTCGGTTTCATTTTCTAGAAAAGGAAAGAATTTTACAACCCTTCCAAAACCGATACCCGGAACTCCAGGCAGATTGTCAGATGGATCACCTACCATTGCTCTCGCTAGTGCCATATTCTTAGGATGAATCTTTAAATCTTCAAGGATTCTCTTGGTGTTTAGGACTTCCCAAGGCTTTTTAGCAGGGCGACATAAGATAGTATTTTCATCGCATAGTTGCATAAAATCTTTGTCATTTGAAAGAATAACCTTCTTCCAGTCAGATAGTTCTTTTGACTGAGCGATTACAGCGATAACATCATCAGCCTCGACATCTTCGAACATAAACTGGCATATCGGAAGAGTGTCTAGATATTCTAGCAAGCGAGTTTGTTGCCACACTTTATTACTCATCTCTTCTTCTTGAGAGAAATCGTAATTCATATCTTTTGGAAGGTGGACTACTTTTCTTCCTGCTTTGTAATCTTTATTAATTTGGCGTCGACTTCTTGAGCCTCCACCTCCATCCCACACAACTACCACATCATCTGGTTCCGTCAATCTAATGGACTTCTGAAGACTTTTCATAAAACCTATACATCCTCCAGATGGATATCCTTGTAGGCTAATGCTTGGATCTCTGGCATAACATCTGAAAAACATATTCAGTGCATCAATGATTAGAAGTTTTTTCATTATTCACTTCCTAATTTAGTTTTTAGCCATATGCCAATAAATGGTATTGATGATATTGCAGCAAATAGTAAATTCCATTCACCATGACAGTTAGTTAAGTGTTCCATTGTTTCCCCTTTTGTATTGTTATTAACACATCTTATACGTTTGAAGGGGTAGTCTTATTCACACATTAAGTAAAAAGTTTTAATTATCTAATTCCGGCGGCTAAAAGAAACTCCTCGCCCAAAGTTCCATCTTCCATCATCTTTTTAACAACAGCGATGGTTAGTTCTCTATTGTCGTCTGCTAGTTTGTTTTGAATCATATCAAACAACTCTTTTTCACTAAGATCGTTCTGAGTAACCCCAGAATCAGCAGGAGCATTGCGCCAATCATGACTCATTGCTCCAAAGTGAGCGTCTAAATAATGCTTCATGAAAGGGTGTTTTATTATTTTTTGAATTTCTCTTGGAGAAATTTGGGGAGCAGATTTCTTTTGCATCATATGTCTTCTGAGTCTAGACTCGTTTAATTCTTCTTTTACTAGTCGCCTAATGTATGATTTTGAAACTTTCACCGATAATTCTCCTATTTTGATATAAATAGTCATAAAAAAAAACTCCCCACCAAATTAATGATGAGGAGCCACAACTAAACAACAAAGTAGAACATTTCGTATTATGCGTTATTGTCCATCGTCATAATACTGGGATGCCTCGCCCAATCTTTTATCAAACTTCATAATGACTTCTTCATCAATGATGCCCAAAACTATTTTCTTAAACTCTTCATTAGTCTTTACTAATTCAGCAAACTTGGATTTTTGAAATTTCTGCTCAAAACCGTCTTTCTTGAGAGTAAACCAAGCGCCGCTATTGTTGAGATGCTCAGATGATGATATCGCATCGAACCAAGATTCTTCGTCTTGTATACCTACATGATCTCCCCATAGAATTTTAAAGTTACACATACGTCCATGTGTTCCAAAGCGAGATTTCTCTAGTTTACATTTAACTTCAGAACCAATCCTATAGCCTTTTTCATCTGTAACAAATGATGCCTTTGCCTTTCTCCCTGTAAGCCATATACGAAGAGAATAAGAATATATCAATGCTTTTCCTCCGGGAGTAAAATAAGGCGTTGTCATCGCTTCAGAAGGAGATCTGGTAATATTGTCTTTCAACTGATTTAATACCAACAATGCGGAGTTGGAATTTGATATTGGCTGTAAGAGTTTAGCCAAGCCTTTTGACAGGATACGTGGCTTAACTGCCATCGTGCTCTGTGGATTATAATCTGACTCCAAATCAGCAATCGCAGGAGTAAGAGCAAGTGAATCCCATACAAAGAGATTTTTCTCCTCTCCTGAGGATAAGATCGTCTCAATTGTCTCAAGAACAAACTCAACATTTTGCGCCTGAACATATACAAAGTCTCCAAGGCTTTCCTCACCTTCTGTGTTTAGCATACAGCCGCACTCTTCTAAGAAGTCTGAACTGATTGCAGACTCAGAGTCAAAATAATAAACATTGTAACCTTTTTTTTGCGCATTTCCAGAGATCTGTGCCGCCATGTAAGACTTTCCAGTGCCACTTAATCCTGCTAATTCAGAAATTCTCCCTACTGGGATTCCTGCCTTCTTGCCTCTACAAACAATAGAGTCTAGCCAAGTGGATCCTGTGGATATCCAATCATATACATCGGTTGGATTTTCTTGTGTCAGATCATGTGCCACAGCGCCACCTGCCAACTTATTAATTATTTTCAGTTTGTCCTTGAAAGATAGTTTTCCAGTGTTATTGGTTTTACCATCTAGCATACTTCTTTTACGAGCCATTTTGTTTTCCTTGTTATGTTCTATACGTTTGAATTAGTTGTTTTATTCAAAAAAAGACAGTCTTTAAAGAGAACTGCCAAACTCTGTCACAAATACTAGGAGTAAATCATGAAAGTAACTCTTTAAATGCTGCATCTACGTCAGAGGCTTCTTTCGTATTGCTGCTACTAGTATATTTGGTAGTTTCCGATTCTGCTGATTCTCCTGCTTCTGCAGATAAGAATTCAGACAACAGTTGCTCAATTTCTTCGTGAGTCTTCTGATTGAAGTTGCTATCAAATTCTGGAATATTATCCAACATTGATGACACATCTGCAGATTCTTCTGCAAGTGCAGAAGGACGTCGACGAGGATGGATTTTTGTCACAGGAAACTGTGCTCCTGCTGGTTTACCATAATTGATAACTAAATCAGTACCGCCATCTGTATCTGTAATATCACCATAGTCTGGATTGAGAACCAATTGAACTAGTTCTGTATATGCCATCTTACCATAGCCCCAGAGTCGAACGCCAGTGGCTTCTTCTCCACGAACTACTACTGGTGAAAAGAAACGTTCCTTCGGGAATAAAGTCTTGCAAAACTTCATAGTATCTTTGTCATTAGATGCTTTTGCTTCTTGCCATGTGCTCCAAGCAAAATCGCATACAGGACAATCCTTGCCATGCTGTTTCTTAGGACAGACGAAACCAGGGTTCTTACCTACATTATAGTGAAAGTAGTACTGCTTGAACGGATCTCCATCGGGGGTGGGTACAATACGAATTGTTTGATCACCATCTTGTGGTTTCCAAAAAATGTTTTGTTTTGAGTCCCCTCCTTTTCCTTGAAGTGCGTTGAGTTTTTGTTGCATTTTAGTGAAATCTATAGCCATAATAATTCTCCTTTGTGTGTTTAATTTTGACTTTGTCTAAAGTAGAAATGACGATCTGCCATTCCCCTATATTTTATACGTTTGAGTTTGGTGTTTTATTCAGTATTTCTACTTAAATCTAATCTAATTCTTGATCGGAAACATATTTATTCCCACCTTTGCCATCTGAGACTTTATGATGGCTATTATCTCCACTCCAGCCATTATCTTTAGTTTCATAAGAGTCCTTTACTGGACGTCCTTTGTATGTTTTTCTACTTTTACTCATTTTATCCCCTTATTGATTTGAATTGTTAAAATTATTTAGAATTGTTTCTTCTGCGTCGAAAGAAACAACTTCCTCTGTATTGGCTGTTCGCCAATTGAATGTACGCCATCCTTGAGTCTCAAGATCCCATACGGTTTCCAGTCCTTCTTTAAGGTTACGTGTTTTTCCTGTGCCTTTAGTATTGCCTTCTACAAATGTCGTTGGCAAGTCTTGTGAGCGAACAAAGAACATAGTTCGAAGTTCTCCATTTGCTTTTGTGAATGATCCACGATAATATTTGATGTTTTCCATTTTTTTCTCCTTTAGTTGTTATGGTATTAATTATACGTTTGTACTTGGCGGTTTATTCAAAAAAGTTTCAAACTTCACTTCCCCAAACTGTCCACCCTTCTCTCTTCTTTCTAGAGAACATCTCCAAGTATGGACCGAAAGATCGACTTTCAATCCATATAAAAGATTCCTCTGGCTTGCTAGAATGAGCACCTCTTTTCGCTTCAATTACTGAAGGTAGTGAGTTGTTATCTTTCTTTACAACCGTGTGCTTGGCGCCTTTAGTTCCAAAGAGAAGAAGTTCATGCTTTCCTCTGGCATATTGCCCCAAGCCAATTCGATTCTTTACCCATACTATGTTTGTCACATATCTGAAGCCTAAAGACTTCATCACATGAAGAGCATCTTCTAAGTGGTTATTCGTAGCCCACATATACATGTGTGCAACATCACCAATATCATTCCAATGCTCTGATTGTAAGATGACTCTGATAATGTCAGGTGTTTTGAGCAGTGCATAATGCTTGTCCGCTCCTCTTTTGATCTTTCCTCCTCCACGCTCATTCCATGGCGGATCTAGTAAGATAGTTTTAAACTTTGTAGTCATTCTCTCCCCTCTTAGTGTTGTATTATTTATACGTTTGAGGGGGAAACTTTATTCAATCTGAATATCAGAAGAAGATTTAACCGCAAACGAGAACCCTGATTTTAAATCTGTAGGATATACACCATAAGATACTGATTTGTCATCTGAATCTGAGGTTACTATTCTATTTAATTTATCGAGAAGGTTTTCGTCTTCCTCAACTTCTATACGATTGATACCAAAGAAATATTTAACTTGATTACACTTTTCTAAAGAAAAAGTTTCTAACATTAGTTCTGAGTCTATATTCACATAAGACAAACAACATATCCTTGAAGAGATGTATTCCTCTCTAAAAGTGTCAAATACTGGATCTGAGTTGGTATATACATTAAGCCAATGAACTGAAGAGACAATAAAATTATTAATCTTAGAAAAGAAGTTTACTATAGATGTCTTTCCAATGATGCTAGACATCATATCATTGTCGATCAATAGTATCTTACTGAAGACACCTGATCTTGTATATTGCTGTAATATATTTAAGTGTGATCTATTTCTTAATTTAGATTTTTGATCCATTGAGGAAGTATCTGGCTTGATATATATAATATTAATCTTCCTACCTGATAACTCTCTCAAGATCCACAAAGAACATGCTGATACTTTACCGGATCCACATAAGATAAAATATAGTTCCTCATCTTCGTCTAGGCTAGATTTAAGCCTCTTTAGATCAACCGGATTGGCATCATACAATTCTGCTGAGCCTTGCTTGGGGATATAAAAGCAATTCTTTTTTCTTTTTAGTTTTTCATCTGTATCAATCTTAAATACAGTATACTGAGAGTATTGCTTAAACAACTCTGCTATTTTACATCCTGCCTTTCCTAATCCTATTATATTCATTTTAGTTCTTAATTCCTTATTTCTAATTGTTTTAGTTTAATTATAATATATCTTACTTAATAATACTATATTATAATCATTTTAGTTTATTTATAGTATATTATATAATTATATATTAATTCTATTTAAGTTATATAAGTCTTTACCTGCTGAAACAGATGTCATAAAGTTGCCCAACTTTGTGTCTCTGTATTCTTCGATAATAGGCTTAATAAGTTCCTTGTCCTCTGAGTTAAAGTCGAGAATGATGCTGTCATGAAGAGTGAATGCTATATAACTCTTTTTGCCCTGTAAGAGTTTATAGATAGCCACCATTCTATCAAGCACCAAATCTGCAGATGTACTTTGAATAAGATAGTTTAAAGCATGATAATCATCACATTTTATCTTTCTTTTGAATATATTCTCAACTGAACCGTATAAGAAGTAACTGCCCAAAATTGAATCTCTATCATAATGTCCGTTAGAGATTAAATCGTCTGAGTTAGGATTGTATAACCAAGCAAAGAATCTTTTCTTTGCATCATCTCTACTACTATGATAAAGATTTTTTGCATTGTACCCATGAATGTCTTCTTTAGGCTGTTCTTTACCCATCAGTGCTAATAGAGTTCTAGCCTCTGCAGCGTTATAATCCAATTCAATGAAGAAGTCGTTGTTAGGCTTGATACAAGCCCTGTACTCTTTCTTCATGTTCATGATGGGTAACGAACCCCTGTGTAAGGCTAGCCTGCCCGTTTTAGAGCCGAATAGGTTATAGTTACAATATGCGTCCCTGCCATTAAAAGACTTATATAGAACTTTTGCTTTATTGTCGTTCCAAAAGTTAGTTAATGGTTTTGGATCAAAATTGACTTTTCTGTATTTTATATCAGACAAAACCTCCATAGTTTTCAACAAGTGTGTATAATTTTGTGGACGTTCGTATTTCTCAAATATCCATTCGCAAATCTGATTTCTCATATCGCAATATTCTAACAAAAATCTCTTTGGCGTTAAGTCAAAAAAACAATTGTCTACTATATTAACCTTTGCTAAATTATTAGCACGAATAAAAGCCTTGAGTCTGTTTGACACCGATTCCCACTGGCTTAACAAGTGAGAGGGACAAACTTCATCAAGGCTTTTACCCGATACATAAATCGAAGCATATTCAATGTCCATTCCTTTTAGAAAATTAGAATAACTCCAAGTCTTTGATAAGCCTTTCGGTATATCATTGAATTGAAGATCACCATTAGAATAGACACCAACGCACTCTGATTTATCATCGAGCGTTTGGAACAACATACACCCTCCTATATTTTGATTGTAAATGTTCTATGTTTATACGTTTGGTGGTTGTTGAATATTCTATAATTCTCTTCTTTTTTAGTACGATGTCCATAGTTCGCACCTAGTCCGACAATTACAGTCGTTTTGTCATTAATGTGGTTAAGCGACTCTATGAATCCATAATGTTTGTATACTTGGTATGTCTCTTCAAAGGCAAGATCAAACTCTTCTTGAGTCCAGTCTTTATGGATCTCTTTTGCTCTTATGAAGTAATAGAACTGTAACAGTTTCTTGTCTGTGAAAGAATCCTTCTCTCTTTCCTTTCTACTGATTATTCTAGTTTTTGTTCTTCCGCCAGATCTACAAGGTTCAAAATAATTGGGGTAAGATGCGATATAAGAGTCATAATATGATAAAAAATATTTTTTAAGCATATTCACCTCATATAAGTGAGTTCTGTAATAACATGTGTCAAACATACTCTGAAGTGTGTTGAGCCCTTTTTCTTCCATTCTTCTTTTCATCTCGAAAGACTCTAAATCAGCAATTATCCTCCATGGAGCATTTTTATCTGACATGAAACCGTATGCATTCAAAATCTTTTGAAATTGTACGAAATGTTTGTCTAATATGTACTTTCTGTATTTCGACTCGTCGTCATCATGTTTTAAAGTCGATATTTCGAAGACAATTCCAGAAATTCTTGGATCGGCTGTCTTCCTTAGTTGCAAGTTTGATCTGGTTATAGGGAATTTAGGTAGAAACTTATGCAAAAATATCATAAATTCATTTTTATAGTCTTTGAAGTTTCTAATCTTCACAGAGTTCCTAGGATCATTCACATACTTTGTAGTAAAAGAGGTAAATATCGCCTCCATTGTCTTATGATGATCTTGAACAAAACTCTTCCACCCTGTTTTCACCCTTAGATCATAAAATATGCTATTTTTAGATATTTTGCCTGTTTCTTTCATTTTGTCAATCTTTTCAATCATCTCGTTTAAGGCTTCACAAACGAAGTTCAAGAGCATTACATTGTCTGTCCCGTTAACTAGGCTAAGAAACTTTTCGGAGGGGTATATAGGGCGGTTATGAGTGTCTATTCTACCATAAAAGGTTTTATCATGGATCATATCCAGTGATACAAAAGGAGTGAAAATATCTCTAGAGGTGCCTTGGTATTTTGACTGATCGTCAACTGCGTTTCCATCTAAAGAGTTTTGTGATCCTGGCTTGGCGCCTTGAGGGTATGCTCTGTGCCTGTAGTATTGTTTATGATAAAACAGGTTTTTAATTTTCTTATCATTCTTGCCTAATGGGATGACAACCTTGTTAAAAGGTTCGTCGTAATCATTGATGTCTGAATTTTTGACAATATTCTCAACTAATTCGTCAATCTCTTTGTCCGTAAATGTACTCTTAAAGTCTAATGCTTCTTCGTATCTGCTATCAGTCTGAAGGGCTATCTTTTCTTTTATTTGATATCTTTTGTTATTTATATGATTTTTCATGCCTATCCCCCTAGAATTGAACCTACTATATCTCCTGCCTTTCCAATTGCACCTGAAAGCAGTCCTTTGTCGAGTTCTGGTGAATGTTCCAATACACCTTTACATTTAGCCTCGATTGAGTCCACGGTTCCACCCGATTGAGCAAATACACAATCTAATGTAGTTTCATACTGCCCTCCTCTGGAAATAGTAGATTCAACAGTAATTATATCGTAATATCCACCGATTCCTAAAAGATTAGAAATGGATCCTAAATTATTAGGATCTGGCTGCCCACTAATTTTATTATATCCATCGACTTCTGGACGTCCAAAGCCCATTGGCGGATTAAGAAAGACTTTCATTCCGGGACGAAATAGAGAGTTTCCTACCAACTTTACACTAGCATTATACACATCTCTGATCTGTCCTAAATTTCGAACCTCTGCCTGTCTCGCCTCTCTCAGTCCTTCAACATCCGACTTTGAATAATCAATTGACTTGACTATTCCCCTCTCGTTCCCGATATAAAAGTGATAGATACCTTTCGCACGATCTTCCTCCTCTTCTGCTATCAGTTCTTGAGCGGTATATGAGTTCATGTAAAGGAAAAGACAATCCATCACTGGCTCGTTCTCAGTCCTACTATCAAATTCTAAATCAATATCTTCAACATGTAGTCTCCCATTCGGGATAAAGTAATTCTGTTCTAGCCCGTGCTTTACTCCCATTGTCTTTGTTATGGCGAAGTTTGTTAAAGATATATCAATTGATCTTTTTTCCCTTCCCTTGGAAAAGCATTCTGATGGTTGTAATACTTTTTTGACAAGTCTCTCGATAATATCCTTAATAAATAGTTTAAGTGGATATGAAGACAGTTGCTTGCGCACAACCACCTCAAAAAAGAATGTCTGAAAGTCTTGGTAAGATATTGGCAAATCTGCCAAATTAAATTGGATTCTGTTTCCCCTAGGGTGATTGACTACAATCGGTCCTGTGATGAGCGTTGGTGCGCCTGCCTCTGGGCTTAGAGTAGGATTCATTATTTGACATGCTGTACTGATTATGTCTCCCAAGAAAAGAAACTCAATATGCCCCTTAGAAGCATCTTCTTGTTCTGCCTTTGCTTTGTCTATAGCCTGATCAAGTTTTTCTTCTCCCGAATCACTGAAGTATCCACCTTCGTCTCCAAAGGCTTCGACAACATCTTGTGCGTCATCGGCGGAGTCTGGCTGAGATTTTTCAACTAAAGACTTTATCTTAGGGATGACTGGGCGTGGAGAATCCTCATCTATACTTTCGATCCAATCATCAATATCCCCTTTACTGACTTCTAGTTTATAAACCTTGTCATTAATGTCTGTTAAAAATTGTCGATATATAGACTCTTTCGCTGTAGTCAAGTTTTCTTCAAGATCATCTTTAGTTTCTTTGATCTCTTCCTGTAAAGATTCTACGTTGTCTTTGTAGGGATCAATAGCATCTGAGGAAGGATCTTCGATTCTCAAACACTCAATATACTCATTCATTTCTTGGATTCTTTGCCTTTTCACCTCTGCGCCTTCTTCTGCCTTCTCGACTGAACTAGTCTGGCTCATCTTTGAAATTAAAGATAATATATCAGCATCATTTCCATTAATTGATTCTTCTAGCGCTCCAATATAGTCAACAGAAAGTCCAATCTTTCCATTCTCGCTAATCTCAAAGTTATGCTGAACTAAGTTTAGTATGAGTGACATTTCTTGCCTCTCTAAATCTTGGATCAATCTTCTGGTTTCTGTATCGGTTAAGCCGGGTAGTTTGTTGTCACTTAACTGTGGCAGTGCCCAGCCAATGTCCATTTTAATCC
>Ga0114915_1000226_pt1 | contig 26755 bp, 31 predicted proteins | sample MalvirAntarct_55_FD_87288 | JGI IMG/M metagenome (GOLD analysis project Ga0114915, IMG submission 87288) | Marine viral communities from the Global Malaspina Expedition - Malaspina viral metaG Antarct_55 | ecosystem: Environmental > Aquatic > Marine > Oceanic | place: South Georgia Island...
AACAAGAACTAAAAGAACTAGGGCTTACGAGCAAAAAGCTAAAAGATGGTTTACCTAAACTTGATTTGGCTAACCCCGCAGATGCACAAGCTGCTATAGAACTAATTGTTAAATACGCTGAAAACCCTACAGTAAAGTCTAAATACAAAGCTAATCGTATGAAGGCGTTAGGTTTGCTTAACATGCCGGTTCTTACTAGGGTAGAAAGAGAGGCTGCACAAGAAAGTGGGCAGCAAAGTGCGGAAGGGCAAATTACGGAACAAATTACTACAGACGAAGGTGCAAAACGTACGGAAGAAGACATAGCGTATGCGGGAAGAGCAGAGCAGTTAGCTGGGCTGCAAAGGCAAGATGATCTAAAAACAGAGCTAAGTGGAAAACAAGAAGCCGCACAACAGGCAGCAGTAGAACGTGCTGCTAGTTTACCAGAAGGCACTCCTACAGCGATGGAAGCCGCTATGCAACCCGAATTAGCAAGAGGGGTTTCGGTAGAGGGGCAACAGCAGTTAGAAATGTCAGGGGTAGAACCTAGAGATGCGGCGGCACAAGAGACTATTGTAAGCGCCGACCTTAACCAGCAAATAGCTTCAGAACAACGCGCCTTAGAAGCGTCTGAATCTCAAGGCCAAGAACAAATTGCTATGCTTGGCCCTCGCGGTGGGGTAACGCCCGAAGCGAAAGGTAAAGGCGCACGTAAACAACCAGCAGCACCAGCAGAAGCAGCACCAGCCGCCCAGCAAGAAACAGCACCAGAAGCAGAAGCAGAGCCTGTATCAGAATCGGCTGCGGTAGAAGAAAAAGTAGCTGCCGCTCCCCCACAAGCTAGAGACAGAGTTGCCGAGGCTGCGGCCAAAGCTAAAGAGGCAAAAGAAGCGAAGCTTGCTGCCAGCCGTGCTGATGCAGCTATAGCCAGAGAAGAACAAAATCAACGCACCGCAAACCAAGCAGACCTTAAAAACACAACTGAGCAGTACGAACTAGACGCTGAAAAATTTAAAGAAGAGTTTGGCGAGATAGCAGACAATACCGAAGACCGGGCTGTATTCCTAGCTGCATTAGCCGATGAAAGTATAAACGGCAACGCCAAGCAGAAGGCAGCAGCACAAGCCAAAATAGAGATTATAAACGAGAGTTTCTCCCAAGATGTAAAAGATGATTTGGTAGCTGCTCAAAACAGCATACGACGTGATCTTAAACTACCATTACCTGCAAGAGCTTTAGCAGCTACTTCTATAGCACTAGAGCCAGAAGTTGTAGAACTTCTTCGTGAAGGTAAGTTAGTCGAAGCACTTGATATACTAGCGCAAAGCAAAAACAAAGAGGTAGCGAGGGTAGCTAAGGCGGTTAGTTTAGCCATACTAGAAGATGGTGGTACAAAAGTTACGCTTGAGTCTAACTTGATGGGTACTGATGGGCGACTATTAGCAGGTACGTTCGACCCTAAGACCAACACGATTATAATTAACAAAGACCTTACCCCTACTGCCCATGTGCTTTTACATGAGGCGTTGCACGCTGTTACCTCACACGAGCTAGCAAACAAGTCTAGCCCAATAACCAAACAACTACAGACTCTTTTCGATAACGTTAAAGACAGGCTTGAAGATTCCTATGGGGCTACCAATCTTGATGAATTTGTAGCCGAGGCTTTCTCCAACCCTGAGTTCCAAGCAAAGCTTGCCTCTATGGACACTAAGGGCAACAAGTTACCCGTATGGAAACAGTTCGTAAACGCTGTCCTAAACGCAGTCCGTAAAGCGTTAAAAATACCTTTCACTAAAACAACTACAGCACGTAGTGAAGTAGACAAGCTAGTGACCGAGTTGATGTCACCTGCACCGGAGTACCGTAACGCAACACGCTTAAACATGGCGGCTACAGCTAAAGAAGAGGGCAAGCTGTTAGGTGATGTGCTCGACAACTTTGGCGGTCCTGTAACAAAAGAGATGGTAAAGCAGTTTAACGACACGATGCCGGGCCTTACAAGAACAAGACGGCAATGGTTTATGAATATCCTTCCACTGAACTCTATCGCAGATTTTATTAAAGATAGTGAAAACTCAACACTGAGAGAGTTAGGGGGCGAATTAGACTCGTTGTTTAAAATTATTCAACAGAAGAACGGTTCGCGGCAGGAGTATTTATTAAAGACCAAAGATACTGCCAAGCTGCTGGATAAATTATTTGCAAAACTTGGCGATGCGCAACGCAAACTTTTTAATAAAATTGTTATGGCGAGCACCTTACGCCGTGTAGACCCATCTAGAGACAGAGAATACTACGAAAAGTTTCGGTTCAGCTACATAGACCAAGATGGTAAAGAAGTTCGTGGTGAGCAGTTGTTTGACACTAAGGAAGAACGTGACGCGGCTGTAGCAAAGTTGCAAGCTGCTGATACTAAAAAGGAACTGACATTTGCTGTAACTGATCCAAATGCCGGTAAGTTAGAACAATACGATCTTCTCGAAAAGGATTTTAAAGATTTAGACCCGGAGGCACAAAAAGCCTATAGCACATTACGCGACGCTTACTCAGAAGCTTATACAGAACTACGTATGGCTATCGTCGAGCGCATCAACGCAGTCGATGCTGTAACTGAAGAAGCCCTGTTTGCTAAACGCGCCTATAAAGATAGAGTACTAAAAGACTTACTTAACAAAGAGTCTATTGAGCCTTACTTTCCCTTATTCCGTAAGGGTGATTTTTGGTACAACCACCAAGGTTTTGACCCCTATACTGGCAATCTGGAGCAATTCAAAGCTGCTTTTGAATCAGATAAAAAACGTGAGGAGTATGCCCGAGAAGTTTTTATAGTATCACGGCAACCAATTCTTGATAGTAAAATCACTACGGTAGTCGAGCCTAGAGATGCAGCTATAAAAAGAGCAAAAGCGAAAGGAGCTACTGATCAAGAAGCTGAAGATGCGGGGGTAGAAGCAGTATTAGAAGGCACCCGTGCGGAACGTCCAACAAATGCGCGTGGTGAAAAAACTGCGGTAGACATAGGATGGGCGCAAGGAGTACTAGGAGATGTTGTACGTAAGAAGGGTGAGGCAGCTAAGAGAGCTAAGGATAAAGCTTTAGAGGACGGGTTGAGCGAGGAAGAGGCGAATAAAATAGCCGATCAAACACTACGTGCCGGTAGCGCCATAGAAACTATAGTACAAGATGCCATGTTGGAAGCAATGCCGGAACGTTCTTTGGAAAGAGCTTTCAAGAAAAGACAAGACACTAGTGGGGCACAGCAAGATGCTATAGATGTATTCCGACAACGTATGCCAGCGTTTATGGGACAAGTAGACAACATACGATTTGACATCCCTCTTACACAAGCGAGTAACAGCTTAGACCGAGTAGCTAGTAAAGCAAACGGTACAGACGACCAAGAATACGCACAGCAGATTGCAAAACAAGGTAAAGACTACATAGCTTTTGTAAGAGACCCTCAGATAGCTTCTTACACACGCCGATTGAAGAGTGCGGGTTTCTTGATGACGTTAGGTTTTAATATGTCATCTGCTGTAGTTAACTCATTTATTCTGCCCGTCGCAGTACTGCCTTTCTTAGCAGGCACGTATGGATTCCGCGAATCTAGTGCAGCTATGTACCGCGCTATGAAACTCTACATGGGTACGGGTATGCAGCGTAGGTTACAACCGTTTGGCGGGGCGCCGGAAGGTACAGAATTTGACGGGCCTTCGCTAGCCAACCTCGACCCGGAAAACTTACCTGAAGAATATAAACCGTATAAGGCTCTAATAGAAGAACTTGTTTCCAGAGGTGCGGCTAACGCATCGACAGTCGGAGACATGCTTGACACTGATAATCCAACGGGCGGCGCGTTTGATAGGAACCTAACCAGAGTTAATGCTATTTCAGGATTCTTGTTTCACCAAGGCGAACGCCTCAATCGTCAGGTCACTGCCATGGCTGGTTATGATTTAGCAATGGCAGCTCAAAAAAAGAAGAACAAAGGAGCTGAAGTAACCGAAGAGCAAAAGAACGACATAATAAGCCAAGTAATACTTGATGTAGAGCACACCAACAGCGGGGCGTTAATAGAAACCGCACCAAAACTTGCCCAAGGCAATATCCTTAGTGTGCTACTCATGTATAAGCGGTTTGGTGTTTCTATGGCCTACCTACAAATGAAAATGGCTAGACAAGCTTTGGGAATTGGCAACTACTCTGAGCAACAAAATAAAGAAGCTAAAAAACAATTGGTTGGGTTGTTCGGTATGTCTGGGTTACTAGCTGGAGCGCAAGGGTTGCCGTTATACGGTGTTGTTGCTGCCACTGCTAACATGTTATTCCTAGACGAAGAAGACGACGACTTTGATAGTTTGTTCGCGGCTTATATAGGCGAAGGACCGTATTCGGGCGTGCTTAATGAAATATTCGATATGGACATAGCCCCGCGTATTGGTATGACTAACTTATTGTTTAGGACACTCCCTAACAAAGAGTATGACGGGCTACTTGAGTACTCTATGGAACTAGCTGGGGGGCCGCTGTTTGGTATCGTAGGACGTATGTCTCGTAGCGGGACGCTACTAAAAGAAGGTGAATACCGTCGCGGTATTGAAGGGTTACTTCCTGCTGGTTTATCCGCTCCGCTCAAGAGCATTCGTTATGCAACCGAAGGAGTTACTACACTGCGCGGCGATCCTATTATAGAAGACATGTCTATGCGGTCTCTTATGGGACAGTTCTTTGGTTTTGCTCCAGCGGGCTACACCAAGCAACTAGAAATCAACGCTCGTGATAAACGCGTAGATCGCACGATTACTCAAAAACGTACCAGACTTCTTCGTGAGAGATATGTGGCGTATAGAGTGGGCGATTTTGATGGCGTCCGTGAAGCAGATCAGGAAATCCAAGAGTTTAACCAGCGTAACCCTGAAGTAAGAATTACTGGGGACACCAAGGCTAGGTCACTACGGCAGCATAAGATTACTAGTCAGATAATGCGCCAGCTAGGTGGTATAACGATCAGCCCACGTAGGTTAGAAAAAATAATTCGGAAGAGGTTAGAAGAGACAGGAGAAAGCGATTTTTTCTTATAAAAAAATGCCCTCACAAGGAGGGCAAATGATCTCTCTACGAGAACGATGAGGGGGCAATGTACCACAATATAGTGTGGTAGAACAACGTAGAACCACTACATATCGTTTTCCTCTGGTGGTTCCACAACCTTTGCCTCACTCCAATCTAACTTAAGCACATAGGTGGGGGGTAAATTAAGCCCCGGTATCCCTGTACTTAACCTGTACTTGTCATCCCTACCCCCCAATTCTTCGACTATCAAACGGCGCATGTGGCTGTATTCCAGCTTTCTATTGCCGCACCACTTCTTAAACGGGGTTGGTAACATGTACATGACACTAGTATTTACCTCTATCCTAGCCACAATCTTATACAAGGGTTTCTCATACTCCGTTGCATAGACCGCTAACTCTGGGTCATCAGTAGGTTCCGTACTGTCTATCTTGATTACATTGCGGTTATTTTCGGCTAGGTACTGGGCCAAGATGTCCCTAATATCCAGCACTGCCGCAGTAGATTCGTTGCGTGCCTTCTGCAACATCCTGCAAACCCAATCTTCTAGGTTAGCCATGTTGAGATCATGCAGTCCTAATCGTTGCGCAATACTCATCCCAGTTAATGCAGCGGAAGCTTGCCATAGCCAAAAGCGGTTTTGTGCTGTCAGCCCCGTACGGTCTATGAGTTTATTTACGTAAGTAAGTAGCAATCCTTCGGCGGCTTTCTGATGCTTCACAATTTTCTTCATGTAAACTTCCCCAGCCCACCCATAGTTATTTTCCAATAACTTACCAAGAGCTATACCTTCTCTGGTGGTTTCAGCATCTTCTTTAAGTTTTACCAACGTTTCTGTTTCCAACAGACGTTGTGCTTCTCCCTTTGGGTTGGCCCTATAGTCTGTGGAGATCGTGTCTAGAATGCCTGTATTCCCACTTGTCGGTACCAGAGTAGACCACGGTTTACCTCTGTGGCGCTCTACAGTCTCGCCAGAGTTACCTTTCAAACGATTCCGTTGCATCCCTCCACTTACGTTATAGCAAAAGTCACTAAGGGCTTTGCCATCTTTGTTGGATAACTCGTCTAAGTAAACAACAATATTTTTATAGGTCTCTGTAACTTTCCACACAGAAGCCAACGTATCATCCCCTTTCTGTACTACTAGAGAAGGGTCACCCCATACTGAAGCACCAGCGAACTGACCATGAGATTTGCCGAAGCCCGACTCTGTGCTTTTCAAGTGAAAAATACTGCCAGCTATTTTTGGTGCAAAGATCATAAGCGGTGCAGCAAACGAAAGAGCAAACATATATTGGTGTGGCTCAAATCCCGGTTTATCAAAGAACTTAGGGAGTTTTTTCCACTCTTCTAAAGTCCCAGCTTTATCAAAATGACAAAAGTAATTTTCTGTATTACTACTGGGGTAGTTAGGTCTAACCTTGTCCGCAAATATCTCTCGGTCACCTAGAATGAAAGATTTGTTGCCCGCAGTCCAACCGAACTGTTCAGCTACAGTATGCTCGTCCATGTGTTCTTCAGCCTCATCGACAAGAGCCGCCACAAAACCCATGAGGAGGTTTGGTTTCATAGTAAAGACACCCCGTTTGGTCATCTCTACTTTGAAACTTTCTGTGCCAACAAGTTTGTAAGCCGGAAGCATAAAGTCTCGGATACCCTGTCGCTTAGTGTGGTGCCTAAAGATAAAAGAAATACCAGACACCCTGTCGCGTAACTTACGTATAATATATAAGTCGGTGCTAAGGATTTCTTTTACTTCTGTATTACCTTCTTTTATCTCCCTATGCCCTATGCCCCCACCTTCATACCTGAAGTACGGCTTCGGGTACTTAGGTATCTTAACCGTAGCGGGTTTCTCGTCAGGGTTCTCTGTATCGAATACAGCTTCACTACTTTCAGGAACTGCGACTGTGTAGCTTTCCTCAGACGCCTCGTTTGGAACTACTGCTAGGCTTATCGGGCTTTTGAATCTGTCGTTGCCCTTGTGTGGACAACCTTCACACCCCTCTGAGTACTCCTCTTCAAACCGTGCGCAACTGTGCGGTGCCTCAATGGTACGCGCTACGTTGTTAGTTTCTTCCTCAGTGTAATCTTCATACCCACTGGATATAGCGTGCACGTTTTCCATACCACGCGCTTCGTTTATATCTATGTCGGAGAACTTTGCTATGGATATAACATGCGTCCACAGAGCGTAACTTATTGTATTGGGTTCACGTATTGCTCTGTCTATCTGAGCGCAACCCTCCCCCTTTACTGTCTTCTCTAACAATACGTCAAATCGTTTTATCACTCTGTTGCCCAGAGCGTTCTTCATGTCCTCCTGATCTTCTTCTGAAAATTCTTGTATAGAGAGAACTGGCATCAAATCCTTTGGCAGCTTGGAGGAAAACTCTTCCAAACTTATTACGCCATCGTTATGACTGTACACAGTGCAATCTAAAGGGGGACTAGTCTTGTGGTTGCGTGTCCCGGGCACGCGTAATATCCGAGCGGCATCCGCAGTAACTTGTACGTCTGCTTTAAACCCTGCGTGTTTGCAGGTCCTCTTTAATTGTCCCGCAACGGCAACCCATTCGTCTTTACCGTACGGTTTATCTAGCACCCAATAAACATGCCAGCCACGCCCTGAATCAACAATGACGGACGGTTTTGGCAGGGTGTAGCGTTTTGTAAATTCTTTTAAAGCTGTGTAAGCCTCTGTCTTAGCTGGGTAGTCTTTTCCTTCACCACAATCTATATCAAGGAATAAAGTCTTTAACTGCTTAACATTGTTTTTTTCTCGTTTCTCTGTCTTAAATGTAGCTAACGCTACGTACACGTTATTATCATTTTTGTTAGCAGTATTTATGTGGGATAGAGCGTCTTCTTTTGTTTCTGAAAACTTTACATTAATCCCATCTTTCATTCCGACTGTGCAATAAAAACCCTCACTTCCTAAGACAGTATCCAAAAACTGTCGAGTATCCATAATTTATACATCGTAGAGAGAGAACGCCCCGAAGGGCGTCTCAAGTTAAAAGAACAAAAGTTGTTAGTCGTCAAACTCATCAAGCATAGAAGACAAATCGTCATCAGCCGGAGCTTTTTTCTTATTCTCACGTACCTTTGGTTCTTCTGGTTCTTCTTTAGCAGCTTCTTTAGCGGCTTCTTTAGGTGCTTCTTTAGGAGCATCAGTGGGGACAGCATCAAACACACTGTCTTCGTACTGGGTGAACCCTTCTTGGGCATCAAACACAGAACCCTGAGTGTTCTCTTTAAGTTTAATAACTTGTACTTGACGCAAACGTAGAGAAACACTGCTGCCCATACCACCGCTATAAGGGATCATCTCTACAAACAAGTTTACAGTGCTGCCTGTAGTGAGTTGGAAACCCTCGGATAAAGGCTTAGTTGCAGCGTCAAACTGTTTAGGCGGGTTATTATAAGAAGCAGCTATCTTAGCTTTGCCTACGATACCGCCATCTTCGGGCTTCTTAAATGGCATAGACATACCGGGCCAATCATCTTCCCGTGCTTCTTCGTAAGCACTAGTCATGCCAGCTAATAACTCTTTAGCTTGCGCTTTGTCCATTTTAAAGCTCATGCTGTACTCAGCGCCTTGATCAGTAGCAGCGCAAGGCATACTGCCGCCTGCCCCATTCTTACCGCCCTTCTTATCAAAATGGTAGGGCTTGTCTAGCCGTGGATATAACGCTTCCACACCGCGTATCATAAAAGTATTTTTGTTCATATCGCTCTCGTATTAACAAGGATTAATTTGCTTTGGCTTTTACAGCCAAGGTTAGGTATTACGGTACTATTCTTGAATGTATACTCCTTCCCCTTCAACGACATCGAATACATTTGCAACATCATTGTTCTTTGAGGTGTTAGATTTAAAAACAAGTTTCACTAATTCCTTAGTGTCTGGGTCTTTCTGTGCGTGCATAGCAATTAGAATCTCATCTTCCTCCAATGGGCGTACTGCTTTGAAATAAAGTTTAGGTATGTTGGAATCTGTATCAAACCTAGCCTCTACAAGAACAGTAGCTATCGGAGCTTTGTTGTTATTCAAATACTTTGCAAACTCTTGCATTGACATCTTCTTTTGGTCTTTACCAAAAATACTGGTAGACGGAAGGTCAAGTTGGTATACCGTGCCATCAGTAAGCTCACTATTATCATTAGCTAACATGATTGCGATGCGTTGCCGAAATCGACAAGCACGGGAGTTACCTTGCCCGGAACCTTTTATGTTTTGCTTACAATCAAAACATGTGACGTGTTGTTTACCTTCAGAGACATTATTAGAAGGTCTCCCACTCGCATGATCGTCAGACCAACAAGTGGGGGCATTACGTTCGCCGGAAACGAACTGACCAGCATAATACATTCTGGAGATTGGTGCAGTCTTTACTATTACAATTTTAAGAACACCCCCCTCCAATACTTCCGTCTCTCTACCACTAACTACCTTGCGAAACGCGCTCTCTCGAATACTTATTCGATTGATCTCTGACTTTGAGGTCTCAGGTTTTAGCTTAGAAAACAAGTTCTTATAGCTATTGGGTAATTCCTCAGAGGTCATCGTCTAATTCCGACAACATCTCTTCGATATTAGCCGTACTGCCGGGCTTCACTTCTTGCTCTAGTGCAGCAATAGTGTCCTCCAGCATTTGCTTACTCACAGCTTTAGCGCGTTCAGGTTGTTCCTCATGCTGACCTTCGGCTTCTTCAGGCTCTTCTTTTCGTAGTGCGATAACAACATCTTCCACACAGAAACGATAAGTATTACCAGCTTTTATATAAGTACTACGTGGGACGAACCCACGCTTAACCCACTGCCTAACTGTAGATACTTTGACACCTACATGCTCGGCTAGTTCTTCTAAAGTAACGTATTTTGTATCGGCCACTATTTTTTCCTCCTTACGGTTATAGTGTATTCCCTATCAGCGTTTAAGCCGGGGGGTAATTTGTCAGGGTTTTCCTCAAGGAAAGTACGCATGTTAGTTTGATGGAGGCGCTTCTCTAGCAAATCCATCGCGCTATGCTCCATGATAAACTTGTTCATACTCTCCCAATCAGAAGTCCAAAACTTGGTCTTAACTGAGCGGTAGAAAGTACCCGTCGCGGTTCGTACTGACTCTGCACCAGTAGATGCGCAGTGCTCGTTGAGTATTTGCTTAAATTTAGTCAGCTTATCGTCTAGCGCACTGAGCTTAGTATTCATCTCGTCAGCAATAACAGCTTTCCGATCACGAATTTTTACGCAGGCGTCAACGAGGCGGTCTAAACCGACATCCTCTGCTTCCGTCATACATCGTTCTCCTTTATATTTTAATTAGGGGGAGTGATTATAGACGCAGTTTTTTTACATTTCAAGCACTTCATTGTATAAATCTATTATTTTTGCGTGTACATGTATTCTTTGGTCAAGTAGTTTGTATACTCTTTTCTCAACTGGCGAGCCTTGTAACTGTACAACCGTGCAAGGGTGCCTTTGTCCAGCCCGATGCACCCGTGCATTAGCTTGAGCATAAGTTTCTAAGGAAGACGTTGGTCCCCACCATACGATAGTATTTGCTGCGGTTAGGGTGACACCATGTGCTGCGGCTTGCGGCTGTATTATAAGGACTCTGGGGGAGTCTGTGTCTTGGAATTCTTTAAAGAGCTGAGTGCGCTTTGAAACACTTACGTTCCCCCGGATGATCCCGTTAGATATTTTGTCCTTAAAAAGTTTCTCAGATAGTATGTCAATGGCATGTTTGAACGGCACAAAGATCAGCACCTTCTGACTTGCCTCGTCAATAACTTCCTTTAACACTTTGTATCTGTTCTTGGTGTCAAACTCTACCGTCGCCCCACTGTCGGCATAGACTGCCCCGCAAGAGATTTGTAGTAGCTTATTCATAACTACAGCAGCGTTTTGTGCAGTAACTTGTTCTCCAGCAGCCATTGTTAGCATCTGGCTATGTATGGCTTTGTAGTATTTATTCTGTTGCGCTGTAAGTTCGACCTCACGTTTGACATACGTCATCTCTGGTAGATCAAGACATTGCTCCTTGGAAAACCGAATCGCTGGCTGTAGGGCTGCGTGTACTTTGTTTACTGCATTATCTTTGGGTACCCACTTAAATTGCGTAACTTTGTGCATAACCATTTCACGATAAGAAGAGAAACTACGCGGCACGGCTAGTGGATTAAGCATCTTGGCTAACCCGAAGGCGTCGAGAGGAGACTGAGCGGCAGGAGTGCCTGTCATCATCCACACCCAAGTATTAGGTTTTATTACCCTGTTAAGTACTTTCCAACGTTTTGAGTTTGCATTCTTATAGTGTGTAGCTTCGTCTACAATTATTAGGTCAAACCCCGCCATTTGTATATGGTCTTCCACTATCTCAACACCATCATAATTGATGATCACGAAATCTGAATCGCCTGAAATTATCTTGCGGCGTTTGTCTTTCGGCCCATGCGCAATATCCACACTACGGTGCATAGCAAAAGTAAACAAATCCGCTCTCCATGCAGAATCCATAATGGACAAGGGGCAAATAATCAAGACTTTGTTGATGACTCCTTGTTTCAATAGGAAGTCAGCGGCCCAAATAGCAGAGGCAGTTTTTCCTGTACCTTGTTCGTTAAAACAAAATGCCTTGGTATTTAGTGTGAGAAAGGATGAAGTAGTTTTTTGATGCTCAAAAGGTTCGTAGCGCCCCGGCCAATCGTACTGCCCTAGTATGGGAGACGGTACGTCCTTAACGTTGAGATTACGTAACACTCGTGCTTCGTCTATACCCCACTTAACTAAGACTTTGTTATCGCCAAGATCACGACTGCTTGGTATAGCTGTGGTTACCTTAGAGGGGTTACGTAGCTTTAGGAGTAACCCTTTGTTTTCTAAAATTCGCATATATTATTTGTTCCTTGTTGGATACATAAGTTACCCCCTAAAGATATGTGCGTAGTTGGACTCGTTACTAACATCCCGCGCCCGCGCTGTACCATCTCTAGGGGGTAACTCTTCTATGGTTAACACAGAGTCTGCGGATAGACTGGCTCCTGAAGAAGTTATGTCACCCAGAGTATGGGATATAAGCGCGTGCCCCACCTTTCGCAGTGCTGCGTCTTCATCAAGGGCAATGACTTGTGTGGCTAACCCCACTGCAAATCGAGGGCGTTTTACCGTGTCTACGGTCTGGTCAACTATCTTAGTTCCGTCCCCCTGTGTAATTACTGGTCCGTCTAGCCCTTCATCTATCTGTTGGACAGACGTACTAAGCACATGCACTTTCTGACGTATCTTTTCTATACCTGTAACTATAAAGCTATCGTACTTGCTAGTGTCTATAGTCCACCTAAGTTTCCTTTCTATGTCATCCACTTCACACCCAACGACTAACAACCGTTGTTTTATTTTCTCATTAGTCGCCTTGCGGGTTAGTTTTATATTTACAAGGTAAAGCATTCCTACTGTACTTGTTTCCATTTTCATCGTCCTCGTTTGTAGCTATTTTTTCTTTTTTTCTCGCTTACTAGTTTCAGAAATTAACCGGCCTTTAGAATCTCTTTTAAAGGATCGGTTGCGTGACTTACTTTGTATTTTAGTTCCGTCAGAGTTCTTACCTCCTTTACTTAGTGCTTTCTTGTGGCTTACATCCTTACCCTCTCGTTTGTCGGCTTTGCCGTTCTTGTTCTTATCTGCACCTTCTTTGTCTATCTTACGTCGTGCACGCTGCCTTTCCATACGGTCAGCATGTTCTCCACGAGTTTTTTGCTGTTGATACTCTTTCTTGTACGGACGTTTCTTCTTTACATACGGCATTACCTTCTCCCGTTATGAGGACATTCTAGAATAATGCAATGGGCCTTGCACAATCCAGTAGGTCTGGGGTTCCACACATTAGTTGTGAGAGTTTTTTCCAAAGTCCCATATTTTGTTAACCATTTCTTCCACAACTCCGATTCATCTTTTCGTTCATAAGTTTGTTTAACCAACTTGTTACACACAACAAACAACAATCCAGCTTTTACTGTGTGTACTTCTGGGAAGTGTTTGAACACACACAACGTCATAAGTTCTAATTGCCCCACGTCAGCGTACTTGGCAGACTTACCTGTCTTGTAGTCAAACACTTTAGCTGTTCCTTTCTCTCTGTCCAAGATGATTAGATCAGCTACGCCTCTGTACCAAACGTCGGCCCCAAAAAATTCACAAGGTTCCAAGTTAGCGGTGATACCCATTTTGTATTCACATAACTTCTCACCCGGCATTGTCAGTAATTTGTCTAGGACGTTCTGTGAGTAATCAAATCGGGGGTCTAGTTCGTTAACCACTCCCCCCACGTAATCTTCTGCTGCTTGATGGTACTCATTGCCGTACCGCATAGCTTCAGTACTAAAGTTTTCTTTGTAATCTTTAGCTACTTTTAAGTGGTAATACTTTTTCGGACATTGCTCAAAAGTTTTTAGGCTACTGAACGACCATGTTGTTCTTGTACCCATTCTATGCACTCTCCATAATTTTTCCCAATCTCCACGTCTCCACAGACAGGCAGGCCAGAGGCCCATTCGGGGACATAAGCCATACAAGAGTCTATGTAATTACAAGCTTCTGTAACTTGTTCGTCAGGTACACAGCATACCACAGAGTCGTGGACGGTTAACAAAACCCTATATTTCTTCTGTATTTCCAGCATTTGTTCTGCCATTACACAACGTGCTATGGCTTGGCATACATTTTCAATAACTTTACCGCCGTATATTTTAATATACCCCATACGGGTCTTGTAGGCATACTGCTCTCTACCGTCCTCGTCTAGCTCCATCTTTAGTTTGGTGTAGTACATGCTAAGACCGGAGGGTAGCTGGACAGCCCTATCTCTTGGTAGAAGTTTAAGTACCCCTTTCTTACCAAGTTTTGTTATCGCGTTGTTGTTTAAACACCACAGCGCAGTATTAGCACTTCGCCACAACTCGGTAATCTTACTGTTGGTGCTACGATAGGCATTTATAATCCGACGGCATTCTTTCTCGGCAACTTCTACACCAAACGTTTTTAACTGTTCCCGAAACCGTGCAGCCCCCATCCCGTACCCAGCCCCAAGTATCGTGGTTTTGCCTATAAACCGTTGTTCTGGTGTAACGTTTCCTACGTTGGTTTTGTATATACTTGCAGCCATTATCTTGTATACATCTTCACCACGCTTGAACGCTTGAACTAGGTCGTTCTGTTCTGCCAACCACGCAAGCACGCGTGCCTCTATCTGAGCAGAATCGGCTTGGATTAGGGTATGCCCTTCAGGGACGCAAATACATGATTTCAACACCTTTGCATTTGGCCCCCGTGACGGTAGGTTTTGTAGGTTAACCTTGTCAGAACCGCCCCAGCGTCCGGTGTGCGCTGCGTAGTATTTGATAGGAACTGGCATCTTCTTTCCGCGAGTAGCTATATCCAAGAAACGTTCTGTTCTTGTTTCTTCTAAAGTACTTTTCAAACCTAGCCTCGCCGCTACTAGTGTCTGTACTTCTATGTCCTCGTGTTCTTTTAGTGCCTTGAATCCCTCGTCCGTCTTGGCGAACGCATAAGTTTCCTTACCTGTACGTGCACTGATCTTTATTGGAGGTTCCACACCAGCCTCACGCAACAACCCTGCAAACTTGTTGTTAGACATCAGGTTCTCTAACTCAACACCACTCTCTAGAAGAAGTTTCTCTTTCTGTTCTTTAAGCCTGTCGAGATGGCTGTCTAATTTACCCACGTCTAACTCAAGCATTGGTTCAATAAACATACGCAGGGTCATGTCTATTACTTTGAGTTCTATCATGGGGAACCCACGTTTCTTCATAAAGATAGTGAACAGTTTATACGACAACTCCACATCGTTTATGCAGTAATCGCCGTACTCTGCTAATTCTTCTTCGGTAAAATCTGACCTTCTCTTACCTTCTGCTTTGAGCACCTCGGTTCCTTTCTGCCCGATGCCATACATATCAGACAACGCCTTAAGAGATGCCCCAGCCTCCACCCCATGAAGAGCACGCCCCATACTGAGAGTATCAAAATAAACCCTACCCCTAATGCCAAACAGCCAATTAAGAATAGCCCCATCAAACAAAGTATTGTGAGCCAGTATTGCAGAGTTAGCCCAATCGTACTCATCTTGTAAATAAGTTTTGAGATCATCGAACGTCCCACTCAACCATTTGGTTTCGCCATCATTAACTTTTACAGCGAGACCTATGACTTCAAAGTCGGGGCTACGTACGTACTGCTCAGTAGTTAACTTGCTAAAGCCAAACGTCTTACTGTAATAAGTTTCAAAGTCTACGGTTATTACATCCATTATAAGGTTCTACTTTCTTCTAAAATTTTGTCGTACAAGTTATCAAGGTAGGCACGCCAATCTTGTAGGATGTCTAGTTGAATAACAAAATGCTCGTCATGAAAATCCTGCAAAAGGTTTACTTCACCCTCCCCTGCGTTGGGGTCATAGTGTAAAATTCCATATTCCCAAACTTCTTTTTTCATTACAGTTTTCCCTCTTCCTATTCCAAGTGAGCTACATTATCCGCTGCTATAGTTGGCTGCGGAGTTTTTAAATTAACCCTGTCTAACTCCTTGTCACGCACCCAACGCCGATGTTTACCTTGTGCTTCCTCTTTCGTCGGAGCGTACCAGATTAGATTACCCTCACTACTGCGTAACTCCAACCGCCAAAAATCTTTACTGATTTCTTTTATAATCATAGTTTTTCCTCTATACATCGTTCTCTTAGAATTGCTTCTTCAAAGTAATGGCACTTCAAGCAGTACCAGCCCACCCGTTTCTTTTTCTGCATGTTCAGTACTTCTTCAGAAGTTGCCTTACACTTTGGGCACACGTTAGTACTCAGATCATCTGACATCTAGCATAGCCTCAAGACGTTTCTCCAAATCTTCTAGCCTATCTACAACGTCCAACAGTTGCTGTCCTAGCTCTGCCATTTCTTCGCCGTCTTCTTCGCTGAGTTCTATTATGACTTTCATTCAACATCCCATGTAGACATAGCTTCGTCGGCAGCGCGGTCAGCCATCTCTTGCTTGCGCTCTTCTGGAGATACGTAGTCTTCTTCCTGTGTTAACAGGTACTCTTCTAGCTCTACCACTACTCTGTCTCTACTCATTTCTCGCTCTCCTGAATATCTTTTAGTATCTCCCCTCGTAGTCTTTTACGATCTTCGGGGGAACATTTAGTTGCGATCTTTATGTCGCTTATTTTTAGTTTATAACTAGCCGTGTTCCAGTACACCGCTGCTGGGGGATTAGTTACCAAAGTGTACTGCCACTTGTCCCCGTCAATGTCTACGTAAAAAGATTCGCCGTTCATTAGTGCACCTGTTTGTCGTTGGATTCTTCATTGTGCCACTCAACTAATCGCCAAGTGGCCCTAGCCCTTTCCATAAATTTTTCTTCTGCCATGCCCATAGACATAGCAACCTCCACAATTTTGGTAAGTAGTATTGACTGAACCATGCGTACATCGGCCCCGCCATCTATACCTTTTGTTAGTGCTTCCTTTACTTGTTTCTCTACCGAGCAAAACTCTTCTAACTCTTCTTTTACTAATTCATCTATCTTATCATCGTCCATAGTTCTGTCCTCTGAATTAAAAGTTGCGTAAGCACATACAATAGTTCCTCCACCTATTCAGAGTTCATACTGCATGTGCCCACGACTAACCGTGACGGGGCTTACTCGACGCACTCAGTCATACAGGAACCGCCAAGGCGACGTCGATAGCCTAAACGGAGTAACATAACCGTGCGCTGCGGATGTTTTCCAATGCCTATCCACCGTCCGCTGGGATGGGGGCGCGGGAAAAAATATAAACCCGTTGCCCAATACACAAAACTTAGTTATCAAATTCTAATATCAATTGCTGCCATGACTGCCTACGTGGCCCATCATGTTCTCTTGATTCTAAAACTTGTTTGACAGAGCCTACGTTGGCTTCGTTTACTATCCACCCAACACCCCCGGCTTCGTTTATGTTTTCCAACTCACGTAGTTGGAGTGCAGTAGGTTTGTTCTTGCCAGCTTTGCATTCGATGCCGTAGAACCAGCCTCGATAGCAAACGATTATGTCGGGTACACCTGACCGTCCGTAACCGCCCGTTGCTGGGAAGAAGTAGTACACATTACTCATACTCTTTAACTGCTTCACTACTTCCTGTTTTACTTTCTTCTCTGGCGTCATCGCCGTCTCCTTCGCTGGGGTAAACCCAGAACCTGTATTTATTTATACGCCTACCTATCTCCGGTATGTCTTCTGTTGGCGGGTCGTAACTACGCATCTTTAACACAGCTAACTTCCTTCGCATCCAACTTGGTAATTTGTTTATATGGTGAACCTTAGAGGCTAGTAGGTAGTCCCACTTACCAGTGTCATCACCTACCTTATCTAGTATCACCTCGTCATATACCTTACCGTCTTTGTCTACGAATACCTCAACCATAAACACATCACTCATTAGGGAACGCCTCGATAAGTTCAGTAGGGTTTAAGAAGACCATGCCGTGTCTGCCTAATGTGTTGAAAAACTTGTCCAACATAAACACCCCAAGGTTGGGTATGTATTTATACCCCATCCAACTGTGGACTTTCATGTTCGCTTCGTTAATCTGAAGCGCGGCTAACTTAGATTTAATAGTATAAGGAATAGCATTCGCAGTTTCGTACACGGCCAGCTTATCAACAACACCTGCGGGCTGGTAGTAAAGTACTGACTCTTTTGGTAGCCCCTTTACTGTGTAACAGCGGGCCACATCACTGTCACCAAACTGAGAAACAAATACAGCAGTTAGTAAGTTAGCTTCTGCCATCTGCTCGTGCAAAGGTTTGACAGTCTCTAAATGCTCTTGCGCTCTGGCTACAAGGGCGCCACTCTCAGGTACGGGCGGCGTATTGCCAGTCAAAGAATGGGCAAGCCAATTTGCTATATCAGCACTTCGCAAATCTTTATGTCCTAAAAAATCATAGACCTCTTTATCCAGTGCGGTCTCATCCGTCTCCAAAACTTCCCTAGTCATGTGCTGCATATCTTTGTAACGATAGCCAACGATAGTTTCAAACGACAGAGCTGGATATTTCAAGACTTCTTGGACTACCTTCTTCAAACTATTTGTACGAATAGCACCGGAGTTCGTAATCTCATACGGTGCTGGCGGGTTACTGTTACAACGCTCTTTGTCTATAAACGGTGAGATTATCCAGTACCGTAGTGTATCGTGCCCCAAGGAGTTCGGTTCTTTAGACCATGCAATCAAGGCTCGGTACATAATATCCCCAGCTTTCTTAATGCCAATAGCATCAGTTCGTGCTGGCGGTTCTTGTTTACCTACCTCTCTACCGCCCCCCACCATCCAAATCGGCGTGGTCTCGTACCCCACACACTTATCTATTGCGGTCTCTATGTCACGAAGTTCGTCATCTAAGGAGGGCCAAGGACTTAGCTCTCCGTCAACCAAAGAGGTCTGGGCTTTCGCGTAGTTGTACGGATTAAAATAATATAAAAGATTCTGATTGTTAGAGAATGCTTGCGCGAATTGTTTTGGAACCATCAGCTTAGTTATTTCTTGTGTCTGTTCTTGCATCATCGTTCTCCTATAAAAGTACGTCTAGCTTTTTGCCGACGCTTGGTTTTGCTTGCTTATTATTCAATACCGCCCATAGCACAGGCGATGCCCATGTACCCCAACCTCCCCATAGATCACCGTCAGTTAGTATCACAACACCTTCGGCTTGGATGTTGTTCTGCTTTATATACTCAGGCACACATTCTACCTGAGTACCTCCGCCGCCTTTAGGCATTGTTGTATTAACAAGTTCAGACAACGGTATGTCTGCTTCACCATAAGTTTCGTGTCCACGAACCTCAGTATCCCAGTAAAGCACATGTACCTTGTTGATTGCCAGTGTCTCAATAATGCTACGCACTACTGACATAAACTTAGTGAGTTCTTTCGGTGATGCACAGCTACCTGACGCATCAATACCAAGGACAATATCGTTTAGCTTGTCCTGTATACGGCTCGGTCTAATAATATCCATCGGCATATACTTGCGGTTAGGAACACGGAACGTACCGTCCTCACCCCCACTGCACGTTTCGGTAAACCATTCTTGTACAATATCTCCCCAAGGGATGACTACCTCAACAAGTTCTTCAAGACTTTTGTTACTACCCCTGCCTGACTTCTCTGCTGCTAGTAAGCCTTGTCGTATTGCTTCCTGTACATCATTGACTAGCTCTCTCTGCTCTTCCTCAGACATCTTGTTGAACGCATCGACATCGTGCTCGTCCATGCTGCCCTGCTCATCTTCACCTTCACCTTCTCCCTCATCTTCTCCCTCACCCTCACCTTCTCCCTCACCTTCTCCCTCACCTTCTCCTTCTCCACTGGGGGGTGGGATAACGGGGTCGTCTGATTCCTGTTGTTCCTCGTAAAGAAGTTTCCATATATCAGCCTCAAGTAACCCGTCATACTTACTGTTGTACAACGCACCCTCGGGTAGTTTGGCAAACCCATCTCCCAGATTCTCTTGGATGATCTGCCCGTTGATGCGGTAGTCCCACACTATGTTAGCCAGTCTCGGATCACGCTCGTGCATCCAAAGATAGATTGCTGCGTGCATGTATGCGATGTGATACAGCTCGTGGACAATACATCCTCGTATCTCTTCATCGGTAAGTGTTGAGATAAACTCCTTCCCAAACACAATATCTTTGAAGTTTGTGTAGGCGGTACTGACCCCCTCCTCCACTCGTACTTCACCCAGTTGAGCCACACCCGCCAGTGCTGCGTAACGGTTGTGATCCAACACTCTGGTCAGTTCGCGGAACAGTCGCTGTTCCGGTGTTAGTTCCATATCTAATGCAAACATGTCATCGCCCCTCTTCTAATTTTATTATCCAAACAAGTGTGAGTTAGTTTCGGCCCACTGCTGGTACTTAAGATTGCCTGCTACTGCTCGTAACTTCTTCTCAGGGTATCCCTTAACGCGGGTTCCCATACCGAACAACGCTTGGTCTACGTTACTCCAACCAACACGCAATAGATAAGTCATCCACGATTCGGCAAACTCCTTGTCCATATCGCTCAGAGACCGACTGATCAACAGACACCTAGCTGCACCACTCTTAGGGATCGGCACACCCATTGGATTCTGTATGATCTGATCACGCGTGGGTATCTCACCCTGTAACTTGAAGTAGGTCATCATGTGATTCGCTGCTACTGGGCCAACGGTTCCGACTAAGCCATTGAGTAACACTCTCTGACACTTCTTCTCAATATCACCACCTACCTGATATGTGCCCGCCTCGTTAGCTGCTTCTATGCGCTGGTCGTATACGTGAAACAAGTGTGAGCCATTCTCCATAGATCGACCAGTGGCGTACGCGATAGGCTTGTTGACTGCACGCGGGTCATAGATTTCGGGGTACTTACCGATCTCCTCGTGATCAAGAAAGCATGTAAAGATTTGATCGTTCTGATTTGCATAGGACAACATGAACGGGTGGATGCTGTTACGGATAGCCCAGCCCAACCAGTCTGCTTTGGATGGTACTCGCATGGTGCGTACCTGACAGCGATTGATCGCATGGGGCGGTAGCAGGTCACCCAAACCTTCTGCTGCTAGGTTAGTTGTGGCGAACAGTCTGGAGTCGGGGTGTAGCGCATCAGGCCCAGCCTTTCGTTCGTACAGGACACGCAACACAGAGTTGAACGCGGAGCGTGGCATCTTACCGATCTCATCGAACATCAAGATCACCGGCCCCTTAAGATGTAGCCCCAGTTCTTCGTGGGGCACAGTCAGAAACGTCTTCCCATCGGGGCCGTACTTGATCATAAAGAAGTCACCAGAGTCTGACTTCGTGGTGCAATCTATATAGATAAGTGTATATCCCTTAAACCTATCCATTGCACCTAGTGCGGTTAGCATGGCGGTCTTACCCCACCCCATTGGGCCTTGGATAATCAGCGATATTTTATCCCCCACATCAGCGATCTCTTGGATAAGATCAGAATGGGAGTCAGCGTACTGCATTATAGTATTAACTTGCATTTGTATTTCCTCGTTAGTGACAGTTGGGTTTTATAGTGTGGGTAAGTTCTTGATGATCTCATCCACTTGTGCCTTAGTTTCAAGGCGTAATGAATCGGACGATTTGAGTTGTGGCACGCTAACCGAGGCTAGCAAGTCCCTGATCTGCTGCTGGGAGGCTTTCACTTCAGCGTTGTCATAAATGTTACACACGTCCAGCATATTGACGTAGCGCATCACGTTGTCCAACAGAGTCTCGTGAAACGGACGGCACTTGGTTTTGTACTGGCGCTTGGAGTCAAGATTCTCTTCTCGGTCACCCAGTTGTGTTGACATGTTCTCAATAGTCTTACGCAAGTCCGCAAAAACTCTCTCTAGAGAATCACGTAGTGCGTTGTCAGCACCGCGATTGAATTCATCGGTCAGCTCTTCTAGACCGTCTTGTTCTACCTGACTACGAAAATCATCTTCGAGTGGTACGGGCCATGGTCTCAATTCCCAGCTAATCTTCTCTGTAACTTCTTTCAGAGAAGGATATTCAGACGGGTTGAAGTCATCGCCTAGCTCGATCTGATTGCGCGCCATGATCATTGGGTACTGCGACACAAACTCGTCCTTGTGTACTTGGCACTGCTTAAACACAGCACGCACTGCCTCTTTTATATCAATGATCTTGTAGTTCGGGCAGAGAAACCGGCCACGATCAAACGGAGAACACTCATGCTTAACGAGATTGCGTGCGTCACCGCCTAGTGACCGGATAGCCGCCAACAGGGGGGATTCTATCAATAGCTTGCTTATGTTGTGCCTACCTACCTTCGCATTTCGGTTACGCGAATGTTCTGCACTAGCTTTTCTGTCGGTCTTCGTGAATGACGGGCAGTGTACTTCTACGGAGAGTAGTATTGCATTCTCTCGTAGCCGCTCCATCGGCGTAGGGGTGCTACTTAGTTGAATAACGTTTTGGTTTTGCATCCTAATTTCCTCTGGTTAAGTTTTGTTTTGTGAAGTTGTTTGCATATTGTTGCATTGTTTTGCATTGATGGCAAATCAGTCTGTGCCGTTTTCCTCCTCTTCTACTACAAATTCAATTCCCTCGATGTGGCTATTGATTTCATACGTACTTACATCCACTACTTTATTCAAGCCATCAATACGGACAATACGATCCACGTATGCAGAATAGGTAGCTATACCCCCGTCTGCGTCCTCACGATCAAATTCGTCATTCGCGGCCCGTTGTAGGAATTGTTGGATAGCTTGCGGTAAAGTTTTAGTAGCGGGTACATTAATAGATGAGCTATCAATACAGCCATTGTCGAGAGAGTCCCCGTTGTGTGCCCATCGGTATACTAAGAAATACGTTGTTAGCTCCAAGTCCTCATCTATCTCTGCTTCTTCTGCTTTGTTGACGTTCCAGTGCTCTCGCGTGTCGGTCATTTCTTTCAGATGTTGGTGCCATACATCTACGAGGTGCTCTAGCATCCGCTCCTTGTCGTACAGCGTTGGGTCTATCGACTGTATGCTCCTACCTACCATTGATAGCTGTAGGGAAATCTTCTCCCGCGTTGCTTCCAGTTCTGCTTCTGTTTTGAGTAGGGCTTCTGTTTTGTTGACGTTCCAGTGCTCTCGCGTGTCGTCCAATTTATTTTGACTCTCTGTTGTAGTATGTATCGTATAATTTAAACAGTCGTTATTTAATAAGTCTCCTAAATAATTTTCAATATCTACATAATCAGGGGCCTCATCAAAATCTAAATCAATAGTTACTCTGTATTTACTCATTATATTCTCCAGTTCTGCTTCTGTTTTGACTATGCTCATTGCTCTATGCTCCGTTGAATTCGTCACGCACTTCTTCTAGAAAGTAATCAGTGCTGGATGATGGATCAGCGTCAAAACTGTACCGATAGTCGGAATCGAAACGCTGAATGAATGTTTCTGTTTTGGTGACAATCTTGACCACTGTGTCCAGCGTGCCATCGTCTATGATGAATGCTTGCATGGTTACTCCACCTCCGCGTCAGTTGCATGGTAGCCGTAGTTATCGGCCCAGCTCTTCTGTGCTGCTGTCATGCCCTTCCAGTTCTCGATCCAGTAACCGCGCTGGGGTACGTTGTAGCACCGTGTTACCGGCGTCCCTTTCGGGATAGTGGCTAACTTGCCATAAGGCATACTGTTGTAAACAATTTTGTGCTTGGTTTTCATAACTTGTTCCTCGTTGTTGTTGGGTTTAAATGTTAGGCCATGGCCTAACTTTTTTTAAAGGTTGCACGTCCCTGTGCTGCTTCATTGCTCGGTGATGCTGATCTAAAAGATTCCTGACTCCATGACTACAAATGAATGCCCAGTATAGCACATTACGATGTGTTTGTCAAGTCGGCTCAACCAAACTGCAAAGGACTGCATTAGGCTGCGTATATGGGGTAAGTCATTGATTTGTTTGATGTAACATTTTGGGTTTTTGGTAACTCATTGATTTGTTTGAGGTTAATTTTGAAAAGGTTACAAAGGTTACAAAGGGGGTCAAAAAACTCCTTGTAAATCAAGCGTGTAACTTTTGTGAGGTTTGTGAGGTTTTCTAGAGAGGCATTGCAGTTTAGGGGGAGAACACTCTCACTAAACTATTTCTCATACTAGTGAAAAAGAAAGTTAGAAGGTATTAGGTACATATATAAAAAGTTACAAAAAGTACAATATATTATTATTAATTATTTTATATATAAGTTTTATACAAACAAATGTTACCCAAATGGAAAACAACTGGGTAAATATGCAAAACACTTTTGTTCTTTTTCTTCTTCCGGTAAAACCTCACAAACCTCACAAACCTCACAAAGGTCTTTTGGGCTAAAAAGTTAGGCCATGGCCTAACATTTATGAGGCAGAGAGGTACCAACAAAAGTACCTGAGACAGTAAGCAGAGCTGGAACTGGCTTCGCACGGGGGAGGCGAGGCAGCACGCAGCTTGGGAACTGGTTTCTTCAGGCACAAAAAAAGGGAGACCTTTCGGCCTCCCTCTCAGTACTGCTTGGTCTAGATTAACTCGCCTCGGGTTCGACCTCAGGTTCGAGATCAGTTAGAGACGTAATGAACGCGGCGCCGGTTTCGCAGATATTAACAACATTAGGAGAATTTTCGGCCTCCTGAACGTTCTCTACAAATTTACCTACTGCCGTTGCCATTGCCTGATACGGCGTAATATCAACTTCGGGCTCTACCTCGGATTCGGCATTGGTCTCAGTCTCAGTCTCAGACTCGGTGGTAGCAGGGGCTACGGGAGCGCGCCGTTCCATGGCCTTCTTAAACTTAGAGACCAAACCACCCAAATCCTTCGCCGCGCTAGATTTGAGAACCTTCTTAACATCCCATTCTTGCTCAGTGTAATCTTCTTTCTTGGAATCCAAGAGATTACGTTCGGAGGCGGGCATACCGGCAAGCATAAATGCTTTCACTTGATCCCGTATCGGATCGCCTTTTACGACCATCTCGGCGCGTACTCCTTCGGCATAGGCGGCGTCATAAGCTGTAGCCCTAGACTTCGCAGTACTGTACGCACTTCTAACAGAGGTAGTTAACAGCTTGCCGGTGTCGACAGTGATAACCATAGTTTGCACTACAATTGGTTCATCTTGATTTTGCATAATAAAATCCTAATAGTTAATAAAGCGTTCCTTCATTGGAACGACTACTAGCCTACAGGAACAAGTTCCCAAAGTAAAGCATTATCCACTCTTTTATAGTCTTTTATATAAGTATTAGGCCATGGCCTAACCTTTTAAACCGAAAGTATTAAGCCGATTCTGGCGGCACGCTAGCCAAACCAACGGGTATTTTTTGCGCGTGGGAAGGTGGGACAGCACGCAGTTCGAGAACTGGTTTCAGGAGGGCGTAAAAAAGGGGCCATCCTTGGCCCCGGTTGCTTAAGAGTGGGTGTGTCCGTCGGTTTCGACTGCTAACCACATACTGCCCCACTTGACTACAACAGCGTCGTCCATTCCTATGCCGGGCTGCGCTGAGGCGACGAACTCTTTAAGGGTCATACCTTGATCGTTCTGTCCCCATTTTAATGCAAGTGCTACTTTCTGTTCCTGTGTCATAACGTGCTCCTAGTTGGTGGGGGCCTTGCGACCCCCGGTGGGTTTAATGTCCTTCGTCTATTAACTGCTTGGCTAATTCCTGCGCTTTGATGTAAGAGTTATCTGCCCATTCATCGCGTCCTGCAGAAGCTGATGCTCCCATCCATTGTAGGTGAAAGAGCAATGCCTCAGCCGTAGAGACTTCCTTTTTTTCTGATTCCATAATGGTATTCCTGTTAAATTAAAAGAGTTAAAAGGTGGGGCCGTCCGTGGCCCCGGTTGATCTAGTCCTCGAATAAATAGTGGAGATTTCTTAAGCCCACTTCGCATTCCGAGTAATCGTATAACAATTTATAGATTCCCCCCGGGCCTCCGTAATGCTTATCGAAAGCCATTCGATTACTGCTATCCATCTCGCATATTCCCGCATGTATCCGCTCTACTCCGTACCGAAGTGCTTGAGCGCGAGTATCCGCTATGCCTCTGGCTTGTAGCTTCTTGACGAAGCTGGGTATCTCTTGATTGTCTATCATAATGTTGTTCCTGTTTTAAAATTTAGTATCAACTCAGATTTCCCTGTCGATGGATGTATACTCTCATAGTCCTATAGTATTGTCAAGTGCTTTATAGTCTTATTTAGTCTTTTATAGTGCTTTATAGTCTATGCAAGGCGCAGCCTAGACCCATCTGGGAACGGGCGGAACAACGTGCGGGAAGGTGAGGCAGTAAGCAGTTTGAGAACTGGTTTCAGGAGGGTATAAAAAAAGGGGAACCTTTCGGCCCCCCCTCTCTCCCTCTTAAGTTATAGTGAAAATACTATTAGAGTTGCTGTGTAGATCATTGCTAGTAAACAAACAGCGGCTAGTGTCATCAGTGACCAGAATCCTACGTGTATACAGATAAGCTCTAACCGATACTTTAGTTGACGTTTCCTACTTCTTACTGTTCTTGTTGTGTACATCATCGTGCTCCTAGTTGGTGGGGCCATCCTTGGCCCCGATTAGTTTAATAGTTATATTGCTCAGCCCGACGGTCTCGGGTAGTTGGTATAAATTCCTCATAGTGTTCTTTGCATATAATTACCATGGTGCATGGGCCCTCTCTGTTCTCTTGCATCGCTGCCTCACGATTCGAGAACTGCTCGAGTAAACTGAAAGGCCATTCTAATACTTGGTCATATACATGGCGTTCTTTGTTAAACATTCTCGCATCGGAGTGGAGATCAGCCTTGAGAATAAAAACTTGGTCGGATTCAAACTGATCGCAGTCCCTCCCCCATTGATGTACTGCTATAGCTGGCTGACCTTCCAGAGTAAATGCGTTATGGAGTATCTCTTGTAACAATAGTGCTTGTGTTATGTCTTCGTGGTGCATAGTGGTGTACCTGTTTTAAAATTTAGTATCAACTCAGTTTTCCCTGTCGATGTATGTATACTCTCATAGTTTTATATTATTGTCAAGTGCTTTGTACCTTTGTTTAGTCTTTTATAGTGCTTTGTATCTTATAGACGATAGGGCTTCTTTCTATGGGATAGGGTTAACC
>Ga0114915_1000229_pt1 | contig 26467 bp, 19 predicted proteins | sample MalvirAntarct_55_FD_87288 | JGI IMG/M metagenome (GOLD analysis project Ga0114915, IMG submission 87288) | Marine viral communities from the Global Malaspina Expedition - Malaspina viral metaG Antarct_55 | ecosystem: Environmental > Aquatic > Marine > Oceanic | place: South Georgia Island...
AACAATATTCACCTATCGGCAACAATACAAGCTACGGCGAAGTCGAGGATGGAAACATGATAGACGGTGGCATGCCAGAGTACAGTAATTCATTTGATGAAGAAACTGGAACTTATACTCATCTTGGGGTTACTGGTTTAAATCCTGCTGATTATCAAGCTAGTGTTGCAGCTTATAATGCTTCTCAAGCAGGTGGTAGTGCAGGTAATAGTGCAGATGAGGATGACCAAAATTATCGGGGTGCCGAATTAGAACAACTTGCGGATCTTGCGGATGCGGCGGAAGTTGATTCCTCCATGGGAGTTGGCCCCGAATGGATGGATAAATACAACCATGGTGTAATAGACGGTAAGAAATACGGTCGTCTGGCTTACGACAACATGATCAACACTGGCAATGTGTCTGGCGGCTTACCAGCCTCTACTGAGAATAATCAGCCCTCAAATCTAGGCTCTACAACATACGTTATGAGGCTTGGTTCAGATGGTAATTATTCCCCAGTGTCTTTTCAAGGAAGTGGACGGGTGTCCACCGATCAGGAGATAACTGAAGAAGAATATAATCAGGTCACAAGCGGTGTTTCTGATCAAAATAGAACCCAAACATCTGGTCTGCAAGCAGGCGCAGCTCAAGGCTTTACCTCTAGGGATATTCTTAATGCAAGTGTGGGGAACGCGGCACAGTTCCTTGAGTACGATGTTAACGGTGACGGTGAAGTTACATCTTCGGATGCGTTAGCATTTGCTAAACAAACGGGTGGATACGATGTCGGACTAAGCCAAACATCTGGTCTGCAAGCAGGCGCAGCTCAAGGCTTTACCTCTGAGGATATTCTTAATGCAAGCGTTGGGAACCAGCAACAGTTTTTAGAGTACGATATTAACGGTGATGGTAAGATCACATCTGCGGATGCTAGGGCATATTTACTAGACGAAGTTGGCAAACAGACTGGTGGTGGTTTTACTGAGGATGAAGTTTTCTTAGACGAAGACGGTAATCCTTATACTGGCGATCTTGATGTAAACGGACGTCCGTACACTTTTGAAAATGGCGAGGCTAAACAGCAAGCAGAGAAAGTTGCAGAAGTAGTATTAGCAAACACAGACCCTAACGACTTTGCTGGTCAGATAGCTGCCTTAAAAGCAGAGATAGCAAAGCTATCAACATCGGCAGAGGAAGAGCAGGAAGTTGAGGGTATAAACGACTTTGATGGTTTAATAGCTAAACTTACAGAACTTTTCGAAAAGTACATGACTTCTGGTTACAGTCCATCAGCTCTACTGAATATGTTTGGCTTCACAGACGGCAACGTGGAAAAAGACTTTAACTACATGATCCCAACGTACTCAGGATCAGATAATGTCTACACACGCAAGGCAGTCAAAGACCGCGACACAGGCGAAGTACGGTACATCAACGTACCAATAGGCGACATGGCCTCTGGCGGCGGCAGCTTCCAGGAAAACCGCCGAGCAGGTTTCGGAAGCATGTTTTAAGGAGTAACTGCCGTGAGCGCATTTAGTAAAGCTTTTGGAAAGTTAAGTGAGATTCTGCCCAATGACTTGGGAGATGTCGTAGAACTTTATTCGGTAGTTCAAGCCGTAAACAACGGAAATAAAACGCAAGACCAGCTAGATGCGGCATTGGCCTCGTCAAGCGATTCAGCCAGAGCCAGCTTGGACATGCTGCTTGCCGCACAGGAGGATTATACTGAAGGCGGTGACGCCATGATGGAAAATCTTCAAACCCTTTCCGAAGAGTTTGGGACGTTCGGTCAGATTAGCCCTGATATTTACGATGAGTTTGCGGAATATTTGTCCACTCAAAGAGCCAATGAGGAAAGTTCTAACGCAACGTCGGTTTCCGAAGCAATCACCCAATACAAGACAGACGTTAAAGATCTTTCCGACGAAGATCTGTTAGAGCTAGATAGGCTCGAAAAAAACTTTCGGGACATGTCGGACGCAGACCTAACCGAACTTTACGGGGACACGGTAAACAGAGATATAACCACTGCGGCCAGCGCTCCTAATGTCGATGATTACTTGGCTGCGCTTGAGTTACGGGACGACGATGCTCTGGGTTCAGCCCCAGACATCATGCAGAAAGCGCAGCAAACAGACCAGATAGCTTCCAAGTTTTTTCAGTTAAGGCAAGCAAACTCTGACAAAGCGATCAACGAGCAATACGAACAAGCCAGAGTTGACTTACCCGATGGCATGAGGAACAGCACGATGGCTGTTCAACTTGAAAAGGCTCGTATGAATTTAGCCGCAGAAAAAGCTAACGAAAATTTGTTGGCTGCGTTCGACGACGCATACGCGTACATGAACAACGTGACGGGCAGCACGGAAGCGCAGCAAGGTCTGGGCATGAACGAACGCAATATGTCCCGCAACATTTACAGCGATGGCGCAAACGCGACCACAACCAATCAGTCTCTAGGCATGAACGAGCGCAACATGACTAGAAATCTTAGAGGCGATGCGGTGAGCGAAAACAGTACGATGGTTAGCAACGCGCTGTCTGGCGGGAATTACGGACAGAGTAAGTTCAGCCTTCAAAAAGGTCTTGACGGTGTGAACCTTTCCTACACGAATACTTTAAACAACGCACCGATCAGTGACATCAATAACTTGCAAGGTATGCGTAACAATACAGCGATGACCGACATGAACAACGCGCTTACTTCGGTAGCAAACCGTTCGGATGTAGCGCAGGGCTACATGAACAATACGATGGACTTGTATTCTAAACCGTACTCGTACACCGCAGGCGGATACAATTCGACTAATTCTTCGGGCAGCGGAACGCTTGGCACACTATCGGAAAACGTAAAGTACGCAAACGCCGCCGCAACTCAAGCAGGCAGCGCGGTAGGTTCCATGTACGATACGTTGGATAAGAAGGGTTACTTCGATAGCATAAAGCTACCTTGGGCCTCATAAGCGTAGAAAGATAAGCAATGGTTAATATAGTTGGGTTCCTACAAGGCATTCGTGAAAGTGATGACTACTGGACAAAGAAATCGGCAGAGGCTCGTGACGAATATAACCGTTTTGTTCAGTCCAATCCCGACAGCACGGTAGCTGATCGTATCGAACGTCAAAAACTTCTCGGCGGCGACATGGACTACCTCACACGCTTAATGCCCGATGAGGGCAACGTAACAAAAAACGTGGGCGTTCGAACTCAGTATCGTCAAGACGAGCAAAACCAACGTAATCGTGCTGCTGCGAGTGCAGCGCAGTCGGCAGCTAGGTTTGAAGAGTGGGAAGCAGGTGCGGATAATCGAAAAAAGTTACAAGAGCTTCAATTATCAAATGCAACTACAGGGGTACAATTAGCTAAAAGGAAGGAAGTTATTGATGGCCTTGCTTTAGAGCCAGATGCGACATTCGAAGATTATCAAAAGGCAATGGGCGAAAAGGGAATTTACCCTTCGTTTGGAGATGAGGTTCTATCGCTTAATAAAAATCAATTTGATACACAAATGCAAGATCGCAAGAACGCCATAAAACTTGCGCAACAAACAGCACAAAGCCAAATAACAGCAAACGACATGAGGAATGGCGAAGGTTCCATACCGTCTTTAATAAACCTTTATACTACTGGTTTTATTGACAGCAACACTCCTCCTGATCAGGTAATAGCAGAGTTCACAAAAATTAGCCCTAATTTTGGCAACCTAGTCGAAGAAGCTCAAATTTCCGCAGTGTTTCAAGCAAAGGAAAAACACGACGATACGGTCGCCCAAAGAATTCAAGCGAGTATCGCCGCTTGGGCTGACAAGAAAACTGGCTCTAATGCTGACCCCGCCCAGTGGGGCGGCAAAGGGCAGATTGGTTCTGAATTTGATCTAACAAAACTAAGCGAACGCAATAAAGATTTGATTACTAACCTAACAGCTCAGGCAAGCAATACCGCCAGAACCAACGAGGAAAGAGAAGTGAAACTTTTATTTTCTCAGCGAGTAGCCGGTGCGGAAAGAGAAGAAGAGATAGAGGCAATAAAGGTCGGTCTTAAAGCTGAGTACCCGTTGCTGTCTCCCGCAGCAATTGAAAGGGCTTTCAACAGCGCTGGAGCTGTCGAAAGCAGAGTTAGAAAAGGACTTACAAACGGAAGAAACGAGGCAGTAAATAATATCACATCAGAATTGCAGGATAAGATTGCATCTGGTAATTTTGCTAACAGTGCGGATTTAGACAGTGCAATTCAACAGGCTTTTGGTAGTTTTACAAGCTTAAACATTCCCTCGGAATCAATAACTGAAACACAGAAAAAACTCCAAGAAGCTTTCGAAAGTACCTTAAGTCTTGCGGCTTCTGAACAGGATGCCGCAGAACTTCAATTAGCAGCGACAGCCGTTGGTAATGATAATAGCGCAGTTAATTCTAGTGGGATGGATGCGAAAACTTCTCAAGCCAGCATTGAATCGGTGGGTGCCCTTATAGCTAACAAGTTCGGTTTAACTAAAGACAGGGATATAAAAGATTTAAAACAGCCTCTTGTTAGGACTTTTAGACGAGTGCAGACTTTGGCAGAACAGTTAGGTATCCCTGCAAACAAAGAGTTCATTGAAGCAACCGTTGATCATATATTCAATGGAGGTTCAGCAGATGGCATCGAGGCTTTTGGTGAAACAGGCGCAAGCGAGAGAACAATTTTAGACGCTATGGAGGCTAATCTTTCTAAAACGTATTCCGTCAGTGCATCTATGGTTTCGTACATGGCTGTTTTTGAGGGCAAACCGCTGTCAAGTATGGCTGACAACCCTAGACTACGGTCAAACTATAAAAACCGGTGGAATACATTAGGGAAACAATTATTCTACAATAAAGCAACGGATGTTGTGGTTGAAGAGATTGGCAATCCAAGACACGGCAGAAGCAAACTTGTAACCAATATAGAAGATCTTGAACGAGGCGTGTCAACCGATGTACATGCGTCTTCGATAGGAGTAAAAGACGTTTCACTTAAAATAAAAAAATTACAGGCTTCCGCAGAATCATGGAAGTATATGTACTCTGGTGAAAACGCAATCAAACCCTTTGCCGATAAAAAGAAAGACGAGTTTACCGCATCCCGACAAATAATAACTGCGGATATAGGTAAAACTGCGGCCGCGCTGCGCCAAATGATAATCGAAACTAAAGACGATATCGATAGAATAGGCGCCCAAATGAAAGTTGGCAGCTTTTATCAATCTCAGCTTAGCGGGAACAACGAAGGCGTTGGAAGAAGAATGGTTGCCCACATGGAAATCTTAAAACAAAATATCGTTCAGTTTGACGGAATGCTAAAGACCATTGTATCTACACAACAAACCTTATCGGAAACCGAAATGGATTTAGCTCCACCAGATGTTTCTGCCGTAACGAATAAATATGATATACCTAGTCCAACGGCTGACGAAAAAGACGATATAAGTATGTTTAAAAAATTTACAGAAGGTTTATCGGTTGTTCTTGACCGTCTTTTAGTAAAACCAAATGCAAACGTTAACGATATATATAGTGAACTTGACAAACTTAAGCAAAAAATATTAGTCAGCAGAAAGGGAGATGGCACCGTAAGAGTTAGCCAAATATTTGCAGACGCGGAAAAAGTCGCTCTATCGCGAAAAGACTTTTTGGAGATGCAAGCGAACGAACGGCAATTCTTTTCTGGTAGTGAACCATAGGGACGACCTGCTAAAACAAACACGATAATTTATCTTAGGTAAACTGGAGAACCTAAGATGGCTAGAACATTTGACGAAATCTATAACGACGTTTCGGCTTTATACGATCAAGAACAAGAAGTAAAAGTAGCAGAAGACTACACAACTCTGTCAGGTTCGCAGCTATTAGAGAACAACCAATTCCTACAAGACCTCACAAAATATTATAGAAATTCTGGTCAAAGTTTTACTTCGACCGAAGACATGCTTGACGAGTGGTACACCGACGAGCGATGGGACGATTGGAACTCTTTGTGGAAAGCAGGAGATTTAATTGAGTACGCCAATGCTGGAACAGACAAAGAGCTTATAGCGCGACTAGGTAGAGCGTGGTCAAACGCTCCCACTCGCGGCTCGTGGTGGGATAAGACACGCGACATCGGTGGCGCGTTAATCGCTGACCCGCTGAACTTTGCTGGTGGTGCAGGCGTAGCGGCTAAAGGTGCGAAGGCGGCACAGCTTGCGACACAGGCTGGGAAGTCTGCTGCTCAAGCTAAACGTGCAGGAATGTTTGCTGGTGCAGCAAAGGGTGCAAAGCAAGAAGGCGCAATTAGCGCGGGCGTTGAGCTGGGCTTCGACGCGATGGATCAAAAGCGAGAAATTGATTACGGCCTGCGTGACGAATATTCCGTGGGCGATGCCGCGAAAGCGACTGCAATCGGTGCTGGCGTAGGTGGTGCAGTCGGTGGATTAATCGGTGGCGGCATAGGCCGGTTTAGCGGAGCAACTGAGAGCGCAATAGCAGATACTAACGCCGTAGCTATGGCTTCGAACCCAGACTTTGCAGACTTTTCAAAGATTACGGATGCGGATTGGATCGAGGGCGGCACCAACTTAGCGATTAACACACGCAGACGTATAGCTGACTTGGAAGCTGACATTCAAGAAAGCCAAACTGTAATTAACGATCCAACGTCACCTGACAAAGCATCAGCCGCCGAAAACATCGTTGCATCACAAACTGAGATCAACGACATCAGAATGTCGATTGAGCAAGTATCGGCTATCGAACGCGCGGTGGTCGAACGCCAACGTACAATAGATGCTGAATACCAGAAAGCATACGGCCAAGACGGTAAGGTAAATACGGAAGCGCAAGCGGAAGTCTCTGGGAAGATTAACGACCTTACGGCTGAGATGAGTGGGCTGCAAAACCAAGCACGAGATTTGCTGTCCAGATCGTACTTAGACGAACCTGTTGAGGTCGATACTACACCCCCAATATCTAAGAAAGCTCAGAATAAAGCTGCAAAGAAAACGAAAGCGACAGAAGCAAAGGCAAAAGAACCGGCGGATGCAGCCGACACGCCAGAACCTTTTGCTGAAATTTTGGAAGTGGGAACGGCTGATGGCGTAAAAACGAAGGGTATTATGACCCACACGCTTGACGCAAAAAGGAAAGCTATTGCTGAAAATGTTGGCGAGGAAGCCGCCGCAGCATACGAGAATGGCGTAAAATCTAATTTACAAGAAAGCGCAACTTCAACGCCAAAAGTAGAAGCAGAGCCAGTACAACTCAATGCTCTTGAGACTAAAGCAGCAAGTAGCATCGAGGGCGTTGCTCCGAAAAAAGCTGTGACTTCGTTCGACCAGATTAAATACAACTCCCCAAGCCAAAAGGCAGCAGTACGCAAGCTGCTTGATGGGAAGAGCAGCGTCATCACGGAACAAGACGTTGTAGAACTATTTAATGCAGGAAAACTAAAAGCAAACGGAGCTAAGTTAGCGGCTCGTACGCCAATAGCTGTACTCCGAAAGGTTAACAACGAAATCCGTGAGGCTGCTGGGCAGGAAGTAAAAGATTTCGTAAAAGGTAAAGCTGCGACAGCAGCCGACGAACCAGCTACCGAAGCTGTCGAAGACGGAATAGACGCGGAAGCCGTTGTGCAGCAGGACATGGCAGACGCTGATGACATGGCGCAACTCGACAGCGAAGGGTCAGTCGAGGAAACACCAGACGGTAGCGTAGAAGAATACGTTCAAGCTGAAAACGATGGCAGCGAATTAGAGTGGGATTTTAGATCTTCAGGCCAGCAAGCCTCCATCGAAGCGTCCTACCAGAAATACGGTGTAGACGAAGACTTCCTTGATGGCCTGGTCCAGAAGGGAATTGTAAAGCTCACACCAAAAGGCAAACTGTCTCAAGAAGGTAAGAAGACTTTTGAGAAGGAAGCCGAAGAGTATTCGAAAGACATAGACGAATACCTCAAAAAGCCAGAGGGCAAGACAGCTCAAGAAAAGATCGACGCTGACGAGCAGGCAATCAACCAAGAAAATTACGAAGGCGAGTGGGGGACCACTAATCTGCATGCCGAAATTGTTTATCGGGCCATTGTCGAAATGGTTGCTGATGCAAGTGACCCTACGAAAGAACTTAACAGATTAATAGAACAAGTATCTACGCACGAAGGTTACAGTGGTGAGCTTAAACGTCGCGTAAAACAAATGATTACGGCTCAGTTGGAAACAGGCCAAGACCCTGTTCCAAACCGCACCATTCGTAGCGGCGGTAGCCGTGTCGAAACTGCGATGAAGCGTGAAAAGAACGCTGGTATTACGTTCCGACTGGAACCTGACACGAAAGAAGGGCGCTCAGTCTACAAGGGAAAGATACAGTCTTTCCTCAAGAGAGGCTACGCAAGTGGCAGCGAAGACGGTCGCACAGTCATCAGCATTGATGACGTAATAACGAACTCCAAGCTCAAAAAGATGGAAGCGCAATCTATTCTTGATGAGGATACTCGCGGAGTTTCAATTGCCAAGCTGGAAAAAACAATAGCTCGGCTAGAAAAGCAAAAAGCTAAAAACAAATCTGGCAAACTAAAGCCAGAGGCCGAGGCAAACTTAGCAGGTCTTAAAACAAGACTAGCAACAGAATTAGCTACTCCTCCCACAGACACATACATTGCATACAAGCCGAACGGCAATCAAACCGCAGACGACCTACCGCAAGGCACACGATTTAGAGATACGGATTTCGATACGGCCTACGAAGTAATCGTACGTACAAAAGATGGGGCCAAGTTTCGTACATTTTCTACGCTCGAAAGGCTCAACGAATTTCTAGGGAATGTCCGTAAGGCTGACGAGGAAGAAGTGCAGTCTATCGTTCGCAGCGCAGAAGATATGACAGCCGCTATCGACGACGCTCTTTCTGGCGATAAGAGCTTGGAAGAAAAGGCTGCGCTAGTCGAAGAGTTGAGGCGCACAACCGTCAAGCCAAAAGCAAAGCCTAAGACCGCCGCGAAAGACATACCAAACGTGCCTGTTTTCCGCGACGAAAACGAGGACATGGTTCTTGCATTAGTGCCGCGCGATATGGTCGGTACATCGGTTAAGAACGCTGGCTCTAAGCTTGCGAGAATAATTAACGAAACGCAGATAGAAGCTGGGGCAAATGTTAAAGAGCTACTGGGGTCACTAGAGAAGAATGATCTGAACGAATTTGCTATTGGATACTTGCCCGTACAAGCCAGAAAGTTCCGCTCGAACAGACGGCGAATCGAAGACTTGTTCGTACCCCTCAACAAAGAGAATGGTCTGGGCGCAGCTTCGGAAATAGGCAGGGATGCTGAAGGCTTTGAGGCGTTCGTACCTCGCAAGATGCCCTTAACTGCGGCTGAAACAAACCAGACAACATTTAAGTTGAGCGATGAGAAAGTATCCATCGGTGCGGAACGTGCAATCTTTAAGGTTCTTGATGACGTTGGGGCAAGCGGCGTACCCGAAGAGCTACGCGGTGGTAAGCGGTTAGAACACTTCAATGACAACATGAAGAACCGCGATTTTACGTTGAACGAATTGAACCAAATCATTCGTACATACGAAGTTGCGCCGTTTACTTTTAAAGGACAAGATCAAAGAATAGTCCCGATGCAGACGCGGCTGCAAGTGCTGTCGTTCCTTGAGGGTCTGCGGTACGACCTAGCTCCAAATGGATTTAGAAAACCAACTTCTACATTGGTGGAGGCGCAGCAGCAGTTAGCTTACATAACCAAAGGCGTATCCAAAAAGGAGCGCCAAGTTGCCGAAGAGCTTTTGGGGATTGTTTCGACGGAAAGCAAAGCGCCTGTCTTGCGCTTTAACCAAGACAGCGGCGATGTTATGGGCGCGTTCGATCCGTCTACGAATGCTGTGGAAATCGCTGATAAAGCTGGGCCAATAACATTTAACCTAACTCTTGCGCACGAATTGGGCCACTGGTCTTGGGACAACATCGCATCCTCGCAACTCAAGCGTGAGTTCTGGGAAATAATGAGTGAGAAGTTTTCCACTCCGACAGGCCAAGTAAAGTCTGGTGCGGATGCAGTAATGGAAGAGATGTCTCCTGTCATGCGCTGGGGTCAAAAAAGCCAAAAGTCGATTGGTCAGGACATATCGGAGCATACGCCGCAAGAAATGTGGGCTAACCAATTCTCCATGTATCTCTTGCATCGCAAAGGGATTGACGTTGGAGAAAAAGAATTCTTCAAGCGGCATAAGTTCTTCTTCGAAAAGTGGTTCGATAAAATCAAGGTTCTTTACAAAAAGATCCGTGGCGAAAACATATTCGATCCGCAGCTAGAACCCATCTTCCGTAACTTAATCGCTGACAAGCGCGAGTTTGTTTATCGTAACTACCTCAATCCTGTCGAAGCCAAGTCATCGAAAGGCAAAGCTTTGGAGCGTAGATACAGAGAAGTGTATGACGCTCGCAAAGTCTTGCAGGACAAATTAAAGTCTGGTGATCCCGAAGCTGTGGCTATTGCAGCGCGTGAAATTCAGTCGGCTCTTTACTCTATGGGTATGAGTAAAAAAGATGCTGAATTTATCGTACGCTCTCAGAACAAAAAGATTGTATCTGATGCTGCGAAACAAGGCAGAACACCAACCGATGCAGAGATGCGCCAGGTTAATACTAGCGGTACATTGTCGGTGATGAAGGGCAAAGGACTGAGCAACAAGATGGTTACTGCTGGTCGTAGAATAAACGAGCTGATCGTAAACGAGAAGGACGTATTCGATCCGAACGGAAACGAAGCAGGCGTAGTCGGACTTAATACTGTCGAAAACGTAAACGAATTTTATAACACTGAGCTAAAGCAACTTCTTACAGAAGTGATGGAACGTCTTAACACTGGGTTCCAAGACGTAGAATATGGTGACATGCCATCATACGTGCCTACGAAAGACTTCATGGGATTACGTGAAGTCATTGGCATGGACACTATTAACAAGGCCCGTAAGTTTAAGGAAGTTAAGCGAGCCATTAATCAGAAGAGTGCGTCTGGAAAGCAAGCAGCTAAAAACGCTGTTAACAATATTGATAAAATCAAAAGCGAGAATGACGGCTCTGTATCCAAGGAAACAATGGAAGGTGCAGAACTTCTTCACGCGAACGCTGACATTCCAGAGCTGGTACGCACACTTGTTAATGCCAAGGGAAAGACAGAAGAGGCTGCTGCCAAGCATGCGCTTGCTGATGCCATGCACCGTAACTTCATTCCAAAAATAAACGACAAAGACCGGCGGTATAAAGAGGCAAACATAAAAGAATTGCCAGCTTTAGCTCTTGATCGCTTGATAAAGCACGACGATAAAGTCGGTTACTTTCAAGCAATGGCCGAGCTTGCAAATAAAAAATACTACAAGAACTTCAAGATTAACGCGCTCCCAGACAAAAAATCCGAGATGCGTGTTCGCCTGCCAAGCGAAGACAACTTGGGGATCGATCCAGAACTCGACCTCATCACTACGGAAGTTCTTAAAACAAAGAGCCATCGCACAGAGCGTAAGTCTTACGTCTTAAAAACTATGACTACTCGTCTAATCGACGAGGGCTTAGACATAAACGTGATGGAAGACCCAGAAAGTGCTGGGCTGAGTATGAACGCTGCGCGTAAGCAACTCCGTTTGGTTACGAACAACATCACTTCCAGTAACGGTGGCGACGTGCGTGTGGGCATTGGTCAGATTATGGACATGCTTCTGAACAGCTATGGCGGGGCAAACAAATTCGCGTTCAATATGGATGTGTTGGAATACAAGCCAGATGAACTTGTCAATACGTTTGATGAACTAATGAACGAAACTGAGGTAGCGGGTTTCAAAACCAAAAGTCCGACACCGCAGATTTCTGTAATGAAAGAAGCGTTGATACCGATGGTGTTGGACGCGCTTGATTTCACAGGCGCCGAAGATTTAATGAATAAATCAGTGCTATCAAGCGGCGACATCAAATCTTGGAAAGAACGTGCGAAACTTTCCAATTTGGACGTCGAGGCTATTAAGGACACATATCGTTCGATAAACCCAGCCGCAGCCGACGATCAGGTCCAAGAGTTAATGAGAGCCGTGGCGCACATAACTTCTGGGATGATAAGCAATGCGGATGCACAACGCCGCTTTTTGCCACTTAGCTTGTACGATATTGGAGGTGAGTACGCTCAGAGAATGCGTGGCTCTCCTGCTATAGAATATCTCGACGGTGAGGTTCCAGCGATCCTGGCAAAAGACTTCTCCGATGACCTGATGGATACGCATAGTATTCAGCAGAAGAAAGCCATTCGTAACTGGACTGGGAGTAAAAGCCCGATACCACTTTACATTATGCGTGGTGGCACGAACGGGTTCCGCACGGCTGTCGCAGACCCGACGCGAATGCGCTACAATATGGAAGACTTTCTCAAACAGATGGACGAAGAGGGGTTGGACGAAGACGCATTGGACGATGTAGTTTACGACGTGATTAACCTATCGGATAGTTACGATAGGATGGCAGAAGCTAAGTCATCTGGCGCAGACGCAGAGGAAATCATTTCCATACAGAGAGAAATCGCAGATGCTCACAGATACTTGAAAGGTAAGCCTGAGACTAAAGCGGTTTACGATAGAGAAGACTTTGTTACGCCCGTATACGTGAAAGACGATGACCCTCTCTTTATCCCACAGGTAATAAACGTTGAACCAGAGGGCGATGGCGCAAGATACCTACAGGATATAAGCGACCGCCTTTCAGCGGTGATGAAAGCCAAGGGTAGACTGAGCGATTACATTTTTGAAGTTAATGACTACGACAGCACCTTCGACTTGCCGCGAGGTACTCGTTCGGTGAGAGGCGTAGATGTATTGACCGGAATGTATAAATTCGTAGCTGCCTCCATGCCTCACAAGGCACAAGACGTGGAGCGCGAACTGTTCCGTAAGCTGCGACAGGCTGGGTTCTCCACGCTCACTGTGCGATCACCTGACTGGGCTAAATACTACGATCCGTACGCTCCAGAAGTTATCTCACGCTACCAAAGGACGATGGCAAACTTCACGGGCGAACCGTCGATGGCCGATATCGGTGCGCAGTACAAAGATAGCACTCTTAGTGCTATCCGAGACATGAATTTGTTTAGCCCATCGAGTAGGTACACTGCGCCAATTGCGAGAGGCATCAACTCGACTATCATTCTTGACCCCGCGAAAGCCAAGAAAGTAAACGACCCTTACTTTTCTAATCTTAACATACCATCCGAGAAGTCATTCATGGCTTCGGGCGCACCATCCATGTCATACGTGGACGCTCTGATGGACAACCCAGACAGCGCATGGAAAGCGAGGCTACGTGCAGCCAAGCAGCTAGAGGCTGGTGGTATTCCGAGCGCAAGCCTCAACACTATCGTCAAGATGGGTAAAGGGCAGAAGGTTACTAAAGCAGACGTCGAGAAGCTCAACAAAGTCAGCAGCCTTTTCACCATGAAAACAAATGGTGGGATCATACGCGCATCTGGCATGAATTGGCTGGCACGTTTCGTAGAGCCAGAGGACGGTTCGGGCGGTCACTTTGAGCGCGTCAACGCAAAAATGGGACGGTTCCTTGTACCTCTCACACGTAAGCTGCACAGGCTCCCGAATAAGAATGGTCGATCTAGCAATATGGTCGAGCGTTACTACCAGCAAGGCTTCTTGCAAATGGCCGATGCAACGCGCAAGGGCTTCGGTTCTATCGTGGGCATGGCTCCAACAACACGCATCAACCAGCCGATAGCTCACGAAAGAATAGCGCAAGCGTTACGCAACAGAGGTAGTGCTGATGGACTTCGCCCTAAAGAAAAGGAAGTTTATGAGGAAATCCAGCAATACTTTAAGCAAGCGCACAACCGTCTGACCCAAGCTGGCATTCAGATCGGTGAGATAAAGGAAGATTATTTTCCGCAAATCTGGCGAAGAGATTTGATCGAAGCCAACGAAGAAGAGTTCAAACGTAACCTTGCTCGCTATTTCCAAGAGGAGCATCTCGTCCGTGAGGGCGATAATCTCGCAGGAGATAAGGCACTAGCGAAAGCCAGCTCTGTATTCCTAAAGCTCACTGCCGAGGATGGGGTGCTGACTGGTGATCCTATGCAGTTCTACTCTCGCAAGACAGCAGACAATGCCGACTTCCAAAGGCTTATCAGGCTCGACCAGTTCCCAGATTTCGTGAAGGCTGGTAATCCAAACAACTTGTCTAAGTTCCTAGAGAATGACTTGCTTATCGTAATGACTAAGTATGCGGATAACGTCGAGCATCGTCTGGACTTGGTTGACCAGTTCGGTGTCGGTGGTCACGCGCATCACGATTATCTAGCTACAATATCTGGTGGGCCAGATGCTATATCAAGGCTGCTGCGCTCCAACAAAGTTCTCAAGCGTAACTACCGTACATTCCTCAACAACCGTCTTGACGATGATGCGGATGTAGACGAAGGCGGCATGGTCGGTATCTTTAAGACTGACCACTTCAAAGCTCCGATACAAAAGTCTGGTATCGAAGGTAAGATGATAGCTGACAAGAGAGCAAACTCTTTAGTAAGCATGGCTAGGTCGGGCGCATCTTCGAAAGAAATGTTTAACGAGATGATGAAGTCTCTTGATGTTTCGAAGGAAAGCTCTGGACCTGCTACGATGATGAAGAAGAACTTCGGCAAACGGGCCGAAGCTATAGCCAACGCGCTTTACGACACGAAAGGGTTTAGAGAACTTCCGAGCGAAGACAACATACGTCACGCGCAAGGCACGTTTAACGCTGTGCAGCGGCAACCGATTGATGGGTTCAGCCCACTCTATAACGGCAAGACTACATCAAAGTGGCTGCGGTCTATAAACGGCGTCACGTTACTGTCGTTCACAACGTTAACTTCATTGGGCGACTTGGTTCTCCCACTCGTAAGCAGTGGAGACTTTAAGTCTTCTTTCAACGGCATCCGTAAGTTTACCCAGTCAGGCACAGGTGGCGAAGAATATCGCGATATGATCCGTGGGGTAGGAGCCGCCGTAGAAAATATCGTACACCAGCGTATGACGACTGCGTTCGGTGTCGAAGCCACTCAGTTTAGTTCGGGCTTCTTTAATCTGTCATTGCTTACGCCGTGGACCGATACGATGCGCGACATCTCTGCCGCTACGGGCTTCGAACACTTCAAGGCGCAGCAGAAAATTGCGCAGCGTTATTCTGGCACGAAGAAAGGACGTATAGCCAAGCAAATTTTATCAGAGTACGGGCTTGCGGATCTTGCGGATGCGAAAGCCCCTCCGGTCGAAAGTATAATGAAACAATCGCCTTTGGGTCAGACGCACGATATGTACGATAAGGTCGCTTCGTCCGTAATTAAATTTACGAACCAGTCTATCTTCACCCCCAATCCGAATGACATACACCTATGGGGTCAGACCCCTATCGGCGCTATCTTGTACCAGCTAAAATCATTCCCAATGATGATGGCGCGTCTTGGTGGCCGCAACATTCGTAAAGCAAAAGACGGTAACTGGAAGCCTCTCGCGTACATGGCTACGGTAATGCCCGCAATGGGCTACGGCGCAGCATCAATCAAGGACGTAGTGCAGGGCAGAGGTGGCGAGGAGAACAGAGAGTTTGCTTCACGCGAGCGCAAGCTGACAGACAGCTACGCAAGTGCAGAAGGCATGGTCAACAGGGTGTCCGACGACTTGGGCATAGATGCTGACAGATACCTCGGCATGTATCACGATGGTCTGATGATGTCGGGTGGTCTTGGCTTCGTCGGAGAAATGCTAGTGGACATAGCCAACCAAACTGACAACGGCTACTACGGTATGTGGCGTACAGCCACGGCAATCGGTGGGCCATCCGTTTCACTGGGCGGCAGAGCAGTCAGAGTTCTTGGTGGGGTTCAGGATGCGGCCTTCGATGCAATGGGATTTGAATCTACTAACTACAAAGAGCGTGACGCATTTGATGCTTCGTTCGGATTAGTTCCGTTTGTCGGTCAGATGCCAGCCGTAAAAGAAAATCTAAAAGATATGTTGCTAGGAGAAAGCTCTAAGAAGAGCCGGTCTTCGGATCAAGCATTTGGACTTGATTTTGATCTTTAGTCTCTAGCTCAATGATCATGTCAAGATAGTGTTGGGCTTTTCGCAAGTCGGATAGCCCACCTTTATCACGCCAGCGCACAACGTATTTAATTACGTTTGCCTCGGCAAAGGGTATTTGGTTACGGATGATAAACTCTGTAGGCTGGATCACGTACTTACGATAGTGATCTCCGTCTACTTGCGTTTCTAATGCGCTCATTTGTTTTCATAGTCCAACTTGGTGATTTCCGTTTCGACTTCGATCAGTTCACACCGAAGGCTTGTCACCCTATTTTTTTCGAAACGTAATTTCATTTTGGCTTTGTGAAGATCGTCTTTCTGCTCGTTTACATGCTCAGGCATATCTACTCGATTTTCTAACCGTTCTTTGACGTCTTCGACGCGAGTAATAAGACTGTCTATGTCACTTTCCTTGCGTACGATTTCCTGCATTAATGTTGATCTGAGATTTAGTAAGTTAATCATGCTGGCCTCAGTAATATATACTTATCGCAAGGCGTTACAGCCTTGGAGCCGTCTAAATTACAGAGCCAATCCCCATCCTTTGACGGTGACGCATTCTCGCAAAATCTACACTTCGGGTCTACCTCCGGCACGTACCAGCAGGCACTACGTTTAAAGCATCCCTTACATCGATAATCGTTTTCTGTTTCCGCAATCCTGTCAGCCCTACCGTCGAGAGCAGCTTGAATTAAGGAGAACATAGCCACCCATTCCTCGTGATCGTACTCGACAATCTCAGCGTGGTAGCGGGAACTATTTTTGCAGTACGAAATAAAGAAGCTGCGCTTGATGCCCGACATAGCCATCATCATTGTCATTTGGCGGTAATAATGGCGGTGAGAAACTTTCACCCCATGACGACTAAACTTCTTAAAGTTTGCATCGTTCATAGATTTGATTTCTAGTATCGCTCTGGGCGAACCATCCTCAAAGTCTACCATTCCATCCGTATTACATACGACATGACCGCCAAGCCATTCGTACCGAAACTGTTTACCAGTCCACTCGTCTTTTTCGTAGACAAGTAGATCAGCTTTTTCCTTGAGGTCTTTGACCACCATCGCTTCGGTACTGTGACCGGTGCGAAAAATCCGTAGTAGTTGTGGGTCTATTGGGTCTTCGGGAAATCCACGAAGGGACAACTGCATCTTTGCGGTACAGTCCGTACCGGCCATCGACGCACCAATGTACGACCTAGCCTCGCCGCGATCTTCTGCGGCGAAGCCTTTGTCTATATCACTGACAATTTTTGCAGCCAGATCAGAATGGGATTTCGTCATCCAGTGGTTTCCCCGCTTCTGGCGCTTGACTGTCCGACGCCTTCAATGTCGTAGATTTTATCGGCATCGTGTAGTTTACTTCGTCCCTCGCTTGATTATCTTTCTTGCTGATTTTATTCACGACATTGATCGTCAAAGGAATTCCACGGATTGTTTCGATAGGCGGCGTGACGGTGGCGTCCATACCCAGAGAATGTAAAATTTTAGCGAAGCGTTCTCTGCCCCACTTCTGGTGGTCTTCAGTCTCAGATACCCATGTGATCCACTGACGGATTTGACCATTGTCGTTAGCATATTTTAATTCGATCTGTACGTCTGTATTTGACTTTACGTTCACCTTACTCTCGGTGATTGTTACGTCATGCCTCCCAGCGTTGAAGATCGGGGCCATGCCACTCGCTTCTATTTCTGGTAACGCTTGCCCATCAAATCTAAAATCACTCATTATTCATTTGTCCTTTCATTTCCGTTACTCTTTTCATTAATACTGTTATGTCGCTATCGTTCTCGACGGGACGAAGAACACGCTTCGGATCACGGACTTTGCCGTGCCAGCCCTTCACGTTGTCGGTAATCAAATAGCGGCTAACTACCATCTTGTTGTCTTGCTCAGACGTTTTGCGAACTAAGCAGAATACAAAATCAAAGTTGGCCCCGAAGTTTTTCTGCACTTTCTTCTGATCCAGCATGGGCCAATACTCGGTTGAACCGTTGTCGTTAGTTTCTTCTGCCGCTAGGCAGATGGTAAGGGACGGAACATCTAAGCTCCTTACCCAATCCTCATAATTGTGTAGACGCGACTGATACTGAGAGAATACATCCCATCCAGTAAACTGAGCCTTGCACTCTTCCATAATCAAACTGGAAAGCGCAGTCATACTGTCGATACCGACCCACTTGTACTTAGATTTAAAGTCAGCCGAGTTGCAGTAGTTCATCAAGTCACGGAAGCGGATGTGGCGGCGGCGAGACTTGTTACCTTCGTCGTCAACCACATCATAAGTTTCTGTTTCGTATGCGGTAAACTCATACGCATCAATGTCGATATCAGCGATGGAGCTTAACCCCTTCTCGCCTGATAGGATCAAACCTTTTCCGTATGCCTTTTCCATGTTGGCGAGGTTAGTAGATTTACCAACGCCACTGTGTCCGACGAGCAATGCTCTCATGCTCGCCATCGTGTCCTTCGTCGAGAAGGGTTGCGGTAGTTTAACCATTATTTGTAACCTTGAATGTTGTTGTGCCACGTTTAATTGTGAGGGCTTCTGACAGTACGGCACGAGCCTCTGGCTCTGCTCTGTCGAAGTCGCGCTTTGCTATAGTCAGAGATTTTGTGACGACATCTGAGTATTGTTCTAGTTCTGCTGACCCGACAATCTCTGCCAGCCGCTCCTTGTCCCAGTCGTACTTCTGGGCTGTCTTGATCACAAGATCGGTATCCAGTGCGATTTGTATTTTATGCTCTTCGAAATCTTCGGGCAAATCAGAGAGTACAATCTCTTTCAGGTCGACAATCTCTTCCTTGATTACATCAGACCTCTTCAGCAGCTCCGCCAACTTCTCAGCGTTGTCTATCAGACGCGTTTCTTTAGCCAGGTTAATATTGATATTCAATTTTTCCTCCGTTCGAAGTTTGAAAGTTATATTTAAGACTTGTTCAAACTGTCTTTAGTTGTTAATACGCAAACGATAGACAGTCAAGAACTAAATGAAAGAAAGCTAAATGAAGCTAGATATCGAACAGCTAGTAGAGGATCTCGGTGGTTGCAGAGAGATCAGCGATAAACTTAGTATCAAGAAATCAATACCTTATGGATGGCTCCGACGAGACTTCCTAAGTTCGGATTATTTGAGCCTCATCAAGAAGGCGTACCCATCAATAAAAATCGATGCCTACTTTACAAAGAAAGAGGAGATAAAGAAACATGGACAAAAAGGATATGCTGTTAAACGCGGCACTTGAGTACCTCGACCGAGGCTGGCTACCAATACCCATAAGAGAGGGAGAGAAAGCGCCTTCAATAAAATGGGGTCATTACGTTGACAACTCTGTTTTGCCCAGCGAAGACGAAGTGATAAACTGGTGGACAAAATGGCCTGATGCAAAAATAGCATTGGTTACGTCACGCCTAACCAACTTAGTAGTCGTGGACTGTGATAGCACAGAGGCAATGAAACAAGCCGCCGATCTGGGCATAACCCACACACCGATAGCGGTGAAGACTAAGCGAGGCCACCACTTCTATTTTGAACACGGAGATTTTGACTGGCACAAAAATGCAGTGGGCAGTAGCGCCAATGGTGTAGACTGGCCCAAGGTTGACGGATTAGATTTTCGTGGAAGCAAGGGCTACGTGATCGCACCGCCTTCGAATAATTACGAGTGGAAGATCGGCGTGGGCGCAGACGTAGACGACATGCCACAGTGGTTGCCGCAAAAGTTTACGCAATCGAATGTAGTGAGCATTGACCCGAACAAACAATTTATCTTCGAGGGAACTGACCTCTCTATGTTCAAGCCCAACACCATCTGGGAAGAAACGCAGGAAAAGGTTGACGCTCTCGGCCATAAGCTACCGGATGGTGGCGAGAACGGTAGGGATCATCGCCTGTGGTTGTGCATCTCGGAAGCTGCCGCGCAGAAAGAAGGTGTTAAAGGTCTTAGAGGTGACGAACTATTCAACAACGCCTGTCTGTTTATGGACACGTTCTTCCAGAACAACATTGACCATCAAAAAGTATGGCAGATGTGCGAGCGTGTTTCAGCAACGGATGATCGTAACCACCCAGATGTTGAGCCAGCAGTTCAGAAGGATGATGTGCCGACCACGAAAAGCATCAAGCCTATCACGACAGGAGACATCGACAGACTTTCGGCAGAGGATGGTCAGAAAGAATTCTTCATTGAACCTTGGCTGGTCAAGTCAGGCACAATTGTACAAGTCCACGGCTTTTCTGGACACGGCAAGTCGATGATAACTAGACACGCCTTGTACGCAGCCGCCGCAGGCCAGCGCAAGTTTGGGCCTTGGGACATCAACGCTCGTCCGAGGGTGTTGTATCTTGACCACGAAAACTCTCGCAGCAACGTGATCTCTTTTCTATCCCAAGCGAAGAAAATGTACGGTGACGCAGGAGAAAACTTTATGCTCTGGTGTCCGTTCGATGATAGCGAGGATATGAACCTAAAGACCAAGGCTGGCGTGAGCAAGATGCAGGATTGGATCAACGAATGTAAGCCAGATGTAGTCGTGATCGACACGATAAGGTCGGCCTATCTCGGACTGTCTGAGAACAATTCGGAAGAGTGGTCGCTCATAAATTCGATGGCTATGCAGCTACGGAACAATCGGATCAGCGTAGTCATGTTGCATCATAGTAATAAGCCGCAAGAAGGTACTGTCTCTGGGCGTGAAGCTGGATCGTCCAACCAGTTATCTGCGCTCGAAACCCAGATAAAAATTACGCAAGTATTTGCTGACGAAGAGACAGCGCAAGTCCGTGCCGCTATCCACAGCCCTGACCTCTGGGAAAATCTAGGCCGAGGTCTGGAGACAGGCGAACGTTTGCAGATGGTAATCGAAGCTCGCTACGGAAAGACGAGAGAGTGGACGGACGTACATGAGCCTGTGCATCAGATTGGATTTGCATCGAACGATGCCGAAGACATGCGAGTGGTGGCCCAGAAGTCAACGAAACAACGGGTTACTGGTTGGGCTGATGAGTGGGAAGACGCCCAAGGCAAAATGCGCCCAGCGCTTACGGATGCAGAGATCCAAGATAGGATAGGTGGGGTCAAACCTCTCAGCGTAATCAAAAAGTGGACGATGCCGATACGTTCGCTCAAGCACGTCCAAGGATTACTAGCTTCGAAATAAAAAAAGCCGACTACTAGGTGGGAGGAAACAAAACCTTTGTAGTCGGCCAGTTACCACAATGGAATTGTGGCAGGGAGAAAGAAAACAACCGGACGAAATCGCGGCTTACGCTGATCGTTAAACGATCTACTTTGGCTAAACTCCTAAAGAGTTTCGCCATTAAGCTCTGAATTCGCTTAATCGCACCGCGATTTTAGGCTTGCTTGTCAGAAAAGTCAACCCGAAAGTCTAATATTAGTTTGCTAATTTATTATGTTAGTTGTATATAATCGCCCATCGGATACAACATCTAGGAGGCCAGATGGGTAGACGGCTAAGTTTGTCGCAAGACGACATCAACTGGCTTACAGACAACCATGAAAGACTTTCTCTACGAGCGTTAGCAAGTGAGTTTAGCTGCTGCGTAGACACAATCAAGCGCATACTTATGAGACACGAGTTACGACATTTCGAGGGCGCAAAGTACCAGTTTAAAATACCAGAGAAAACTTGGGGTCGCGCATGTATAAAGTGCGGCTGCGAAAAACCTCGTCCGAAATTTCAGTACAAGTGCATTCAATGCACTACGCGTGACAGCCTGTGTCGCGTTCGTAACGATGAGCCGAAGCCAATCTCACTAGCAAACTTAGAAGGTATCGTATGACTACTCCTCAAAAAAACAAAGGCGACAACTATGAACGCGAACTCGCAAAGTTTCTTAACGAAACAGTTTATGGGCAAGATGTCTGTGCGAGGGCGCCTTTATCGGGCGGCGGCACTATTGGGCAAAGCGGCGGTGCGGATTTAATCAACACCGAAGGCTTGTTCGTAGAGGCCAAGCGCGTCGAGCGTCTTAACTTTCGTGATGCAGTCGCACAGTCGGAGCGCAATATGGGCAAGAGAAAGCTCAAGGAAACTCCCATCGTAATCACGCGCCGTAATCGCGAAACGATGGAGAATAGTCTGTGCGTCCTTAGACTTAAAGACTTCATAGAATTCTATCGGGCATGGCTACAGAGTAACGGATCATCCCCTTTGCGGGGGATGACCGCGAGGGACGACTAGCGAATGATCGATGATTAGACTGTAGCAGACACTCTTAAAATAACTCTCATAACGACCTAACATTATGGGAGATACCAGTTGTGCTAGACCACATTAACGAGATCATGCGCTGGATAGTTGCGCCCACCGCCGCATTTGTCTGGTTCATTTACATGCGCCAACAAAAAAATAATACGGACATCGCCGTAATTAAAAGCGAGCTATCTTCGTACCGCCTGTCAAACGACAGGGAGATAAAGGAGATGCGAGAAACTGTCCGTGCGATCTTTATGAAGCTCGACAGCATAGAGCAATCCCTGCGCAAGTGAACAGGCGCATATACATCGGACGTCAGGGCGAGCTATTAGCCGCAAGCATCCTCGAAAGCTACGACATACGAACGTGCCATGTAGACATTGCCCGCGATGACCTCTGGGCTAAAGCACCTTCGAACAAATTCTTTTCCGTCCAGGTTAAGACTGCTTCGTATCCGAGTATCAACTCTGCACATCACACTATAGCTAAGTATAATTTCAGTCTGCACAAGAACCAAAATTACACTGGTGTTTTCTTATTCGTAGCACTCGACCTCAAACTGATCTTGGGCAGGAGTGGGACGACCGTATCTACCAAGACGATTAAACTAAATCCAATCGAATTTACGAAGCAAGCTCAAGATCAAACAATCCGCGAGGCATTCGAACTATGAGAAAGATTAAACGCATTATCATCCACTGCTCGGCAACACGCCCAGAGTGGATGGAAGATACCACATTAGACGAGAGCATAGCAGAAATAAAACGCTGGCATTTAGACAGAGACTTTTCAGACATAGGTTATCATCTGGTCATTTCCCAAAGCGGATTGGTTGGTGAGGGTCGCCCTATCGAAATCGCTGGCGCCCATTCCAAAGGTCAAAATTCTGATAGTATTGGCATCTGCTTACTCGGCGGCTTCGGCGGCGATTCTACCGACCGCGCACTTGAACACTTCACTGCCTCACAGCTTCAATCTCTCTGGGAATTGATAGCCGAACTGAAAAAAGAACACGGCAAGCACATCACCGTCCACGGACATAACGAGTTCAGTTCCAAGGCATGCCCCTCATTCAACGTAGCGCGATGGATGGCTGGGCAAACAATCACCGAAACAAACGCTCACAAACCCATCCGTAAAAATCCTGTGCAATCCAAAACCGTAAAGGCATCCGCCGTATCCGTAGCCGCATCGGCTGGTTCGGCAGCATCCGTACTCGGCGGCATGGATCAGTACGCACAATACTTAATCCTTGGCTTCTGCGGCCTGACTATTTTGCTTGGCATCTACATAATGCGCGAGCGAGTTAAGTCTTGGGCAGAGGGTTGGAGATAAAACATGGCACGGATACAACTTTACGCGCTTATCTGCGCGGCCTTCGTACTCGGCGTTCTTGGAATTTATTCCTCTGGTATCGCACGAGGCCAAGATAAAATTAAACGTAAACTAGATAAAAAGCTGATCGACAACATGCGAACAGCAAAGGATGTAGACGATGAAATATCTGAGCTTAACGATACTTACCTCGCTCATCGCGCTAACAAGTGGCTGCGGCGCGACGATTAGTGGCGACACTTACTGCGACATCGCTTCACCAATCTACTTCAACGGGCCTGAAGGCATCGACATGTTGATGCGTGAGGACAAAGAACTCCTCATCGACGTAATGGTTCACAACGAAACACACGAAAGGATTTGTGGTGGTTGATTATGTGGCTGATCGTTTTCCTAATGTTCGACGGCTTTGGGCAATTCAAAGTAGCTAGTGACCAAAAGGTTTACGCCAACTGGGGCTTGTGTAACGACGCACGGATACAAATTCATAAAGAATTGGAGCGTATAAAGCCAAGCCCCAACGCCGTAGTCTTCTCCACCTGTTCAGACGTGGACGGGCAAGAGAACGCTTAGACGAAACTCATCGACGTAAGGTCAGCCTTTCTTTTTTCATCTTCCAAAGTTTCTATTAATTGTGACAACTCCAATCCGACTTCACACAACTTTATGTTATCGCTCCTCAACTGAACGACCGCCATGAGTATCGGCTTCACCATTTGGGCTGTGAGTATCATGTCCACCCTTTTGCCTCTTTTTAGTGCTGCTTCTACTACATCTATGTATTCGTCTGTCTCTTCACATATAGAGAAAGAGTTTTTTTCTACATTCTTATTTTCTATGTTGACCAACTCTTAACTCCTATTAAAGTATTTAGTCATCTACCTACTAAGCAGTAAAAACCTTCTAGGTTACTCAAAAGACTACAAAAAGTTTATATCTGCGGCAACTAAAAAAAAACTTGGAGAAATATATTGACAAATAGATTGCGGATAGGCAACTTAAGTAGTGCTCACCAACCGGTAGGTAAAAACTTAAACAACGAGGAAACAACTATGAGTAATTTAAATTTGGCCCTAGAGATAGCGAGGCTAGAAGCAAAGGTTGATGTTCTTATTAACTTAGTATCGAACTTAAATGTAACTCACAACAATGCGCCACCAAAAGTGGAGCAACCATTACAACTGAACGCAAGTCAAGTCGGGGTAATGAGAGACATGTCGCCACGCCAACACGCAGCATTACAATTGCTGATCCAAGGCTGGCAGAACAGGGAAATGTCAGAGCTAATGGGCGTCACAGAAAGCACAGTTAAGATGCACGTAAAAAAAGTATGTGACCGCTTCGGAGTAAAGACAAGAGGACAAGCAGCGATGCTTGGGCAAGAGATCATAAACATGATGCCGAAAGAAGACTACACTCGTTACTCTGGCGGGTTCCCCCCCGACTGGGGAGGATCGCTGTCATCCGCTGCCGGCCAAGACGACGCTTACTACCAGCTATACAAGCCAACTAGAATTTAACTAGCGACTCAAGCCAAGGACTTATTAAAATGAGTTACCGCATCACAAAAATATTTGCTGGCGGTGTGTATACGTGGGGATATATTTGTAGTCTCAGTGGAAGAACACATACAGCAAACCAGAATAAGCACAGATTTTCTGTGAAGTCCCTAAAGAATATTAGCGATTGGGTTGGAGCGGACTACTATGTAGAGCGATCCCCAGTGGCCCCGCCACATCCAGATTCAACTTCAACTTCAACTCAAACAGAGAGAAAAGGACATGCTTACATTAACTAAAAAAGGAAAGAACTTCCAACTGGAAGGAACAATGGCAGGTCGCAGGATACGTGAGAGCACCCACACATCCGACAAGCAACTTGCTAATCTAAAGAAAGCCGAAGTAGAGCTTGCCATTATCAACGGCACATACGAATGGTCGGCTGGTAAGAAAACAAAGTCTTTTGGTGACGTGGCAAAAGAGTATCTTGCTTCGCGTCGAACTGGCAAAAGCAGAAGTCATAGAACCATAGTGAACGATCTAATTGATTACTTCGGTCACATGCCGGTGAACCAGATTACTGAGGCCAATGTGGAAGCCTACATAAACGAGCGTTGTCAGACTAGATCAGACAACAGTGTGCGGACATACCTTAACCGTATCACTGCTGTCATAAATTACGCAGTTGACGCAAATTTATGTGAAAAAATAAAGATCAGAAGGCCAAGTGAAAGTGAGAGCCAATCCAACGCTATTGAGGACAGCGTACTCGAAACTATCATGGGCCTGATGAAACTAAAGTACATACCAGTGCTAACCTTCATCAAGTTTACGGGGTGTCGCCCCATCGAAGCCTTCAATATAACCTATGGGCAAGTTAACTACAGAGCTAAACTTGTGAAGCTGATAAGCATCAAGGGGAGTGGTGGAATTCGACCAAGAACACTACCACTCCACGACAATGTTTGGCCTTACCTTCTGCAAGAGGGTTTAGCCAAGAAGACTGATCGTATCTTCGACAATGTAAGTTTAGCAGGATTGCAAACTGCGTGGAAGGTTGCCCGTCAAGAGGCCAATGCTATCGAAGGTTCACACAAGAATACCCTGTACTCAATACGACACAGGTTCGGCACAAAACTTGGTAGAGAGGGCGTACCAGTCGTCGTTATCAAGGATCTCATGGGTCACGCATCGCTTGACATGACTATGCGGTATGTGTCTACTCAACTGGCCGATCACCAACTGGCGATTGGCAAACTTTAGACAAAGTATCTTTATACGTCTTTTGTTTCTCAATAAAAACAAAGACTTATAACGCTCATAGTAGCCCACTGG
>Ga0114915_1000230_pt1 | contig 26458 bp, 30 predicted proteins | sample MalvirAntarct_55_FD_87288 | JGI IMG/M metagenome (GOLD analysis project Ga0114915, IMG submission 87288) | Marine viral communities from the Global Malaspina Expedition - Malaspina viral metaG Antarct_55 | ecosystem: Environmental > Aquatic > Marine > Oceanic | place: South Georgia Island...
AACATTTCCGTTTTCAAGTGTATCTGTAAGCACGATGCTAAGAGATGATAGAGCTATTAAGTCATTGCTTTCTGCACCGTCCCAGCTGATTACATCGTTAGCGATGCTAAATTCTCTAGCTACTCCGTCTACTATCCATTGGTCATTGCATACTGTTACACTAGGCCAAGCTTCTGGTTCACTTATAGCTGTTGGTTCTACTAATGTGATAGTGTTGTTATTCCACTGACCTTGAATTAATTCTGTTTGAGTTAATACTACTGGTTCGATTACTTCTTTTTTACAAGATACTAAACCTAATACTGCTACTGCTGCTGTTAAAATAATTGCTTTCATAATTTTTGTTTTTAATTGTTTGTTTTTAATTATTTGTTGTAATTTGTTATTATTAGTTCCGCCATCAGGAATCGAACCTGATACTTCGTATTGCTACGCACTCTACCAATGAGCTATGACGGGTGGATCGTATATATTTCACTCTGATCCGTAACGCTATACACGCAGGACACTACAATTAAGTAAGTATACTACGATCCAAGCGATCCTGCGCGGTCCTCATGTATTGCTACTAAGGCGACTGTCCAGAATATTATATAATACAACTAGAATATATATCTAATAGTATTCCATGCAATTGTATCTTTGTGTACTTTTTTCCATTCCTTTATAAATACAGGCTTGTGCTTGTACGAGTAACGGATATTTTTACCACCATACTGTGATACTTTTTTCTCTTGATTCTCAGGAGTCCAAAGTAAGTCTTCACCTGTTAAGTTATCTTCTAAATTTCTCACGTGTTTATCTTCGTTGTGAGTAAGGAATATAACTTCGGCTTTAACTTGAGATTTATACTCATCTTTTACATGTGTATCTAATTGATCGAATAGCTCTTCGTAATCTGCCAACCATCCGTTATAGTGGACTACTGGACTGAAGTTTACGTGCACATCATAACCAGCGTCTATAAAGCTATTGATAGCTTTTATGCGATCTAGTATGAGTGGGGTATTAGGCTCTAATTCTGTAGATATACTTTGTGGCATTAAGCTAAATCTAATCCTTACTTTTTTATTAGGATTAAATGCTAGGAATTGCTTAGGTATAACTTTAGTAGCGAATGAGGCCATAGCTATCGGGTGCTCTTTAAAGAACGTAAATATTTCTTCCCACTTATGAAATTTAGCATGAAGAGCGAAGTCTTCGTTACAGCTGATATCATACGTAGTGTATTCTGCATGCGTTTGATTGGGTTTCTCTACATTTGTAAAGAATGCATGATTATTTACTTCTGATAGAATTTGTGCGTAGTTTTGTGCTACATTTAATCCTTTGGGTAAGTGCCGTTTCATGTAGCAATAGCTACAATTTAGTAAGCACCCATATCCGAAAGAAGGCGTTATGAAGTCTGTACTTCTACCGCTCTCCCGAATCAGCATTGATTTCCTTGTTACTTTGTTTACTTTACTTTGTGATGACATTTTAATTGGGTTTAACTTGTTTACAAGTTTGTTACTTATTTTTAGGCATTGTTGCAAGTGCAATAAGGAATAATATAAGTGATATTCCGAAACCTATTAACATTCTTTCCATAATTTTAATATATATAGTTATGTAGGTCGTACCTACTTATATCCACGTTACACTACTACCGAATCAATATTGAAACGAATCTCAATCGAACGTAGTGTACCTTTTTACCCTACTAGACCTGCCGACTCTAACCTCAGCGGTAAACTTAATTCTAAGAAGAAGTCCCGTATATCTTTAGGTTCCATTAGGTCTAATTTAGTAATGTCATCAATAACAATAGGTAAATAGAATGCTCCATTACCATGTGTGCTTTTGAATCGTAGTTCTGCTATATCTCTATTTACAAATATACCTCCATAGTTGAACCAAGCTGGATGTTCTATGGGATTAATATCGGCTAATAATGTATATGCGTTAGTTTGTTTTGAAAGTAGTGACAAGTAATTAGTCTTATACTTATGCAACCACTCTGAGTTGGGATTAAGTTCTTCCATTACTTTTTATTTTTAAGGTTAATTTATATATATCCACCTATCACTAGGATTACTACTGTTATTAAAAACAATATCATATATATTTAATTTAGTTATTTCTCGTATGTAGCTACGATTATCGCAACTACTATTACTAATGCAAGTACATTCATACTTTTAATTTTTAAGTGCACATGCGGCACCAATTGCCATACTTGAAAGTGTTTCTTTTGTCACTTTTATTGCACGTCTTACTTTTACTTTTGTTCTCTTTGACATAGTATAGTTATTTAGTTGTTATATAATTTGTAATATACTCTAGAAGATCTGCATCATCTGGTATAGATTCTTGCTTGTCATTTAACATGTTAAGTATGTCTAGTACAAGTTGAGGTATTTCTTCTATATTATAGTTAGTCTTCTTCATAAAGCTTGCCTTTTAATGTAAATTCATAATCATTACATAAGCATAGGGTATTCAATCCTTCATCTGAATACACATACTCACTATCATCATGTAGCGCGTTTATTACTCTATTTGCATTACCATCTTGTTGCATGCTTTCAATTAAATCAACATCCCAACATACTCCAGTTAATGGGCAGTCATCAGCAACTAGTCTATCTAGCAATTTATCATCGTAACTTGTAAAGGATACAAATTCACTTTTACTTGGGAATTGTCCGATTGAATAAGAAACAACTCCTCCTATTAATTCACTTAGGCTATTTATGCTATCTATAACTTCAGTTACAGAATGATCATTCAAATCATGCATAGTATTTCTTATATTATCTAAGCATAACTCTTTGTTAGGATGATTATCTATTGTGTAAATTGTTGTTTTTATAGTTCTCATTATATTTAGTTTTAGTTATTTATACGGGCTTGTTTATAGCACGTTATTCTTGTAAATATACACATACACTAGCCTAAGGTCGTCCTCATTGCTTTTTTCCACGCAAATTGATGGAAATTGTACAGCCAAGTGGAAGGGTCGTAGTGGGAAGTAGTTATGTAATTTTTATGTTGGGTGAAGAGAATTTGTTGGGATTGAGGGGTGGATGGGTTGTTAATCATAGGTGGTCTCTTACATTCCTAAGAATTCCCCACCAGTTTCAACAACTCACCCACCCGTCTCCCCCGTCCTTATGTATTTCGGGTAATATAGCTACGACTCCGTGCGAATTACGCGTCAACCCTTTATAAGGAAGCCGATATACATCCAGAGGACTTAGTTATTCCCCCTCCGTCCCCTCCTCTTATAGTTTTAGGATGGGAATTCTTTACGCGTTGGTAAGACTTCTACAAGCCATTCCATTAGCGGCATCAAGTTCATCATAAGCATTGGCGAGTAATTCTTTCAATGTTTCATAGTCCCAGGCAGAGTACGCCATATCATCTTCTGTTGGAAGTTTGGACAGCTGAACAGTTAGCCAAAGTATATGATTGTTAAGTTGGTCAATACATCTCATAGTTATATATTTAGGGTTAGTATTAAATACGCTGCCAGTACATCCCTTAACCCTATCATGGGAATCATTATATTTGGGTTGTACTAGCGAGGATAGGTCACTTTCTGTGCGGATAAAATGATGTACATCATAATAAGGCATTAGGTGGTTATCCAGTTGTCGGTGAGTGCGATAGTAGTCTAGCTAAAATCACGGGCGGTTACCCTACACTCAATGTCTTGAAGTTGCTTATTATTAGCTGGCAACTTATAAAAAGGTACTGTTTTAACTTAACATAGTATATAACATGTTAGGCTAGTTTTAATTAAATACAAGTCCACTGTATACAATAAGCTTTGTAGCCTATTATATACAGCCCCTTGTTGACTTTATCTTATGCAGCCGCAAATGCAGCCCAGAAGATTGGTACAATAACTAATACTATAAATAGTAATGAGTATTTAACCTCTTCTTTTGCAGTGTTTTTATGTATCATGGTAGTGATTTTAAAGTTAAGTAAATCCCTCCACACTAGGTGAAGGGATTAATGTTGTTACATGTTCGGGTTGAACACGTTTGTGTGATCTGTAAGAAGACCATCTGCTGTGATAACTAATTGCTTTTTCATGTGATGATGAATTAAAAGTGACACATAACTTATGTTATGCGGTATTAAAGTTCCCTACAACCCAATCAAGGATTGTAGGGAATGTCTACTATGCTTCTTCTACCTCAGCAGCCTCTGCAACTAATGCAGAAAGACCAGCGAACATAGACTTGTTAGCGCGAGATGCACCTTCCAAGTGAGATACACGGATAGTAGGTTCTCCTGCATCGTCAAATGACAATGTAGAAAGGTAAGAGCGACCAGCTTCCATACCATGTGCGAAATTCGCAGCATTGATGAATGCAGTAGCAACCTCACGCTTCCCTTGAGGATTTGTAAATGATACAGACGCAATGCGGTATCCTTTACCCTTAGATGTAATCAATTCTTTTGAACCAATAGATTGAACTACTGATGTAAATTGGTATTCTGTGGCACCTGTTTGTGCGTTTTGAATAGCTTTAAATGACATAATGTGTGATGTTTGGGTATAATTATTAATGGTGTCCGTCTAGTGGACAAATCTTTTAGCCTATTCTTAGAAAAGACCGGGGGTAAACCCCCAAACTTAAGAAAGGGTGGGGATAAAGTTAATTAGAGTTCTCTCACAACCCCTCACCAAAAAAAAAAAATAAAAAATAAAAAAATAAAATCCACGATGGTCCCCAAAAGTATAACGGCTTACATACATTACTACCCGCTAGGTCATTACCTTTCAGGTAAACCTACGTATAGTACTAGTATATTTAACAATAATTAGTTAAATTACTAGGAATAATCGCAAACATTATATATCTTTGTACCACCAATTACCATTATAAACCGTTAAGCCTATGAAAAATTCAACAAGAATAGAACTCGCCCTAGCAATACTGATACTGATAGTATGCACACTACTAGTGATACGTGGGTGTAATAGGGAAACAGAATCGGCAAGTAAGGTAGTAGAGCTAAGGACGCAGCGAGTATTAGTAAAGACAGAGCACTCGATTGACTCAGCTGCGTATCAAATGGAGATTACGTATTTAAACGCCAAGCTAGTGGAACTAGAGGAGAAGGTTGCTGCTAAAAAAGTAAAGTACGTAACTGTATACAGAGATTACCTAACGGATCCTACAGACTCTGTAGTAATTACAGAAGTAGTTGAAGTATGCAATGACTTAGTAATAGAACAAGCCGAAGTAATTGTAGCTCAGGATTCGGTGATTACAACACAAGAAGAGTTCATCGTGGTACAGGATAGTACTATCACGCGACTAGATATCCTACTACTAAAATCACATGATGTATTAGAAACAGTAGAGGTAGCAAACATTAAGTTAAAAACTAAACTAAAGCGGACCCGTAAGATTGGAATAGTCGGGTTTATATCTGGAGTGATTGGTGGCGTTATACTTACAATAGCAATTTAAGAGGAAGTAAATATAGTTTAATAACAAATAACAGTAAACAATGGTGGAAGTAAACAAAGGGAGAACGTGGACAGCATTACAGGAAGATGTAATTGTATTTGTCAATGAGAGAGAAGGGTCGGCATTTCCTAGACCAAGTAATAGTGGAGTAGCTATTCTTGCAGGAGTGTTTAATAGTGGGTACTTAAATGAAGGAGGTAAATTACTATCGTCTAAAGTAGCTTTAAAGGAATTACTAGGTTCGTATGAAGTAGAGACTAGCTTAGACCTTAATATAAACTCAGATAAGAATGAGTGGCATTATGTACTTACTATGGACAAAAGTGGGTCTATCACACCTGCAACTACAGTAGCACCCGCAATACCTAAAGCAGAAGAAAAGGTAGAGGACGCTGTAGACTTCGAAGAAGTAGCTATGCTAGAGAGTGAGGATAAAATTGAACTACCCCATGAAGGTATTGGTGGAATGAAGAATGCAGATGTAATTGCATACGTACTACAAAAGACTGGTGAAAAAATACCAGCCAGAACTAAACGTGGGCAACTAATTAAGATGGCTGATGACCTCTTAGATAAAGCAAGAGATAACAAAAAATAACACTACTCACACAATAGCACAAAAGAGCAGTGCTCCTTTAGTAATAGGGGGTGCTGCTTTTTTAGTATATACCTCTAGGTTAGGGTGTAAAAAATCCTTAACTTTGTAATAAAATTAAAATTATGAAAATATTTAGAAAATCAATTCCTACTATTAAGAAGTTAAAAACAGGAGGGACATCCCTACTATTGTTTGACGGGAATAAAGATTACGCATACCAAGCAAACTTAAAAGACGTACAAGAAGCATTGAATGCTTTTGCACCTGCTGCAGAAGAAGCAGAAGAAAGTACTGGAGGTTGGCTCATACCAGAAACAGCATTCATCCTGCCAGGAGCTACAGGTGGGGTAATTGGTGATGGAAATGATCCTTTTCCAACTCACGCAGCTGCGGTAACCGCAGGAGCAACTTCATTTGTATTATTGCCAGGTAATTACTCAGAGTTATTTGACCTAGTGTCAGGAGCAAACTACTACTCTTACGAAGGGGTTACTTTTGTAGCAGGTGGGATTACAGCTACTGTAAATCAAGACGGAACTAAGTGGCTAGGGAATGCTGATTTTATTGGTAATTTTCAAATGTTGTATTTCAATTCTGCTGTGGATTTAGTTGATGTCGAAATTGAATTCAATGAGATAGAGGAAACAGGTTCAGGCGGAAGAGGATTAACTTTAAAAGTAGGTACTACAAATTTATCTAATGTAAGTGTTAAGGGTAATAAATTTACAGGTCTTGGTGGAAACGCGTATGGTATTTATTTAAGAGGAAGACTAGGAGGAGCTATTAATATAAATGAAATTTATGGAGATTACAGTGTTATAGACGCCTTCACTCACTCGAATGCTACTTTAATTATTTCTTACAATAAGTTAGTATTAAGAGACGGTGGTATTGGAGGTAATTTACCTCAGTACAAGCATGCATTTATATCTTACTTATCGGACGCTACATCTAATATAACATTACGAGGGGATATTTATAATGAAGTATCTACCTTGATGGCAAGTAACGGGGCAGCTGTAGTTAGTTGGACAGCTAACCTTGGTACAGTGACTATTGAAGGTGATATCTATGCTCTTAATAATAGAGGTATTATTTGTACAACTGGTAACGTTGTCCACAAAGGAAACCTTAAATCTTTAGATAGAGCTTATGTAATTGACGGTACTGGTAAAATAGACGCTGTAAATAGCATTGTAGAGCAAGGTAAAACTTGTACTATTGGTGGTACAGGAGAATTAGTGATACTTAATTCTACAATTAAATCTACTGCTGCAGATCATATTATTGACGTTGTAGCCAGTGGAGCATCAGTTAGAATTACAAATTCAATTTTAGAAGGTACTTCAGGAGTTTGTGTTGAACATAATGCAACTACACCTACTATAGCATTCCAAGGGAGTGTTTCTTCTAACTTAGCAAATAGCGCATTTACAGACGCGTGTTCTCCAACAGGTTTCACACAGCAAACTGGTCTTGTTGCACCTATTGTAAATTAATATGCGACATACTATGGAAAAAATAGCTAGATTAAGTAATAAGAAATGGAGCCTGGGTAAAGCTAAGGTCGTTTCTCAAGCTACAGAGATAGTACTACTAGGAGACTCCATGTTAAAGTATACGGAAGTAGGTAACTACCCTGTGAACTTAGAACCGTGGACAAGTCTATTAGGTACGGATAATGTATTTAATTACTCTACAAGTGGAGCACGAATTCGTAATATGTGGGACTATGGTACTCCTACTAACTTAAGTGAAGCTCTTGCTAAAGCACCTGACTTTACTTTAGTATCTATTGGAGCAAATAATAGACCTGACTCGGATAGTACAATAAGAAGTGAATACATTACTCTAGGTGAGTCACTGGAAACTCTAGGGACACCATTTGCTTTTAGCCTTGTGTTCCCTTGTACGGAAGCCTACAGAGATACATATAATAACGGGTTTAATACTAGGATACCTGAAATTATAGACTTACTAATAGGTGTATGTGAAGATAAGGGTTGGGAATATGTAGACCTTAAAAAACAACTAGTCTACACAAGCCTAGCTGATAACTTATCTTACTTGCGAGCAGATTATTCAAGTGATGGACTACACCTTAACAATAAAGGATATAAAGAGTTCAGTAAAGCAATTGCCGGATTTATCAATACCAAATTTTAATACAAATAAATAACTAATGAAACCCTAGGAGCAATCCTGGGGTTTTTTGGGTTTAGGGCATACCTGAGGTACGAAGGTATGTGTAGTAATAAGGGCGAAAGCCTTCGGCTTTTTGTTCTGTGTGTTAGATTCGGCACAGCAGGCCCTGGCGCGGTAAATTTTCGGATTTGATTCGTTTTACCCCCAAGGGTGGCCGCCGAGTTTTTAAGTCGCTTAGATCGCGTCAAATGACTTTTGCAAATAAATATTAACTTTTCTTGGAAGTATGAGAATTAAATGCGTACCTTTGTACCACATCACACACATAACAATAGTAATTCCTTTACGGTGCTCCTCTCTTAGACGGGTAATACTTACGCACTAGTTCGGCGTTTGGATCAGGCAACTGCTTTTATAAAAAGCAACATAAGTATAGGAGAGGGTAGGAAGGAAGTATAAGTATAGAATATTCTACACTTATAATAGCCAAGTACACCTGTAGTGTTAACTCAGACTCCTTCTGATAAGTGTACCGGCTATGATACGTCTCTGTAAATATAACTAAAAATAATCCCATAAATTACTTGGAATAACCCTAGAGATTACGTAACTTTGTACCTAGAGACAGAGAAACAATAACATGGAAAAGAAAGAATTTAATATACCAACAAAGCAAAACAGACAGGCCGTTAAAATGTACTTTGCACTTATACGCCCCTTTCTTAAGGGGCTGCAGCCAAAAGAGGCTGACATATATGCAGAGATAGTTTACCAGTATGCAGTGAAGTCGCTAACCGTACCTAACAAAGAAGACTGCCTAGCACTTGTGCTAAATACTGCAGGACGAAAAGTGATCAGTGACGAATTAGGGATTACCCAGCAAATACTAAGAAACGTATTAGCTAAGTTAAAGAAGACTGGGATTTTAAAAAACGGAAGTATAAGTGATACTTACTTATTAAAATTAAATAGTGATAGTCTTCAAATTTGTTTTAACTTTGTAATAAAGTAACACAATGAGAAACACAAACGAGCAAGATATCGAGTTTGCTCTATTTGATTTAGAAGAAGCAAACAGAGCCAAGAGAGTAGCATTAAAAGATATGCAAATTAAAAGACCTAAGAATGCAAAGAAAAGTAAAAAGGATACTAGAACAAGTAGCTAAGGAATCAAACATACCAGTCTCAGTTGTCCAGGCTGCAGTGGAGTCCCAATTCCAGTGCGCTCGTGAAGCCACTAAGTCCGGAATATCTGGTGTGCCTAGTTCGTTTAAAAATATTCGCTTTCCAAACTTAGGTCTTTTAGTTGCAAAAGAGTGGAAAATTAAAATGCTACACTCACGTAAAGAAAATAAAGTTAAAGCTACAAATAAATAAAAACTTAGCAGTGTTATTGAGAAGTAAGCACTACAGGTAAGGATAAGCTTAAGCAAATGGACTTAAGACACCTTTAATAGTATAACCGCCTAGGGGCAAAAAGTAAACAAGTAATGGAGAATGTAAACAAAGAATTAACAGCAGCATTAGATGATTTAGCATCTAGATTTGAGAACTACACAGTATCAGAGTGTCCTACTCCAACAGGTAATGATGTAATTATTATCAATCCTGAGGCAGCGCATTTTAAAGAGGTACAAACAATTGTAGAAGACTTACCTAAAAAGCATCACGAACAGTTTACATCTATGTATGTAACATTGGCATGGTCTAGACCTCATAGGATTATTAAAGCAGGTCCTACTTGTACACGTTATTCTAAAGATGATTTAGCACTATCAAGTGAAACTACTAAGTTACTTTCAAAAGTTATTCTAGGTGGGAAGTACCTAGTTTTACCAGAGAACGCATTTACAGTTAAAGTAAACGGATAGTAAGATGATCGGATCAGGAACAACAGAAAATGTAACAGGTTCAGCGGTTCGCAAAGGATTAATTGAAGGTAGTGCAGAGATCGCGGAAGCGGTCTCTACTACTTTTGGACCTTACGGGCGCAACGTAGCTATTACAATGAAATACAATGTACCACGTATTACTAAAGATGGGGCTACTGTAGCAGGCTATATGGCTTCTACTGACCCTATACGTAACGTAGCTATACAAATTATTAATCAAGCTGCAAATGAGACAGCTATATTAGCAGGTGACGGTACTACAAGTACAACTATCCTTTCTAATGAGTTAGTTAAACAGTGCTTTGAAATGATATCGCAAGGTTACCAACCTATGCAACTAAAGAGAGATTTATTAGATTTACAAGATGTATTACTACGTCACCTTGAAGTAGAGAGTGCGGAGTTAGGAGTAGATCAAATTAAATCAATTGCAATGGTAGCTTGTAATGGTAATGAGGAGTTAGCTAATTTAGTTACAGAAGCTTTTCAGGTAATAGGTGAAGATGGATCTGTTACAGTAGTACCTTCTCAAAGTCAGTACACAACTTTAGAGGCTACAGAGGGAATTAGACTTGAGCGTAGTAACATACTTACAAATGTAAGTGGAGAAGCTGCAAGAGTTAAGCACGAGAACTGTAAAGTTCTAGTAACAGATTTAGATATTACAACTTTAGCTCAGGCGCAGGTTGTTGTAAATATACAGGCTGAGTTAGGCTCACCGCTTTTGATTATTTGTAATGATTTAGTAGGGGAAGCTGCAGAAGCAATTACATTTCACGTAAGAGAGCATAAGTCTCCTATTTCAATTATCAGAGGTCCCGGTGTAGCTGTAGCTCGTAGGGAGTCCCTAAAAGACCTGGCTATAGTTACAGGTGCTAAGTTTATCTCTAAAGATGCAGGGTATGACATGGAAGATGTTAAATCTAAATTTGTAGGTAAAGCTGATATTGTTGAGATTACTGCAAATGAAACTAATATTGTAGGCCGCCACGGTGATCCTAAGTTAATTGAAGATAGAATTAACTATTACAACGAATTAATTGATCAAGATAAGCAAGGGAATACTACTAATTACAAATTACGCCGGGCTTATTTTACTTCAGGTGCCGCTGTTCTATATGTAGGAGGTACTAGTGAATCTGAAATTGATGAGAAAAAGGATTCGCTTGATGATACTATCCGGGCAGTACGAAGTGCACTAGCAGATGGATATGTAACAGGTGGGGGTTTAACTTACGCCAGACTAATGCCTAAAAGGTTATTAGCTTCTATACCTAAGAAAAAATGGTATAAAAAACACAAGTTAACAAGTGTAGAGGTTATGCAAAATAGTTTAACTAGTTTAATGACCCTTATCCTTTCTAACTCAGGGATTACAACTGCAGAAATGCACGAAGAATCCGTAATTACAAACAAAATAATTGACCCTACATTAGTAATCAAGTCAACTATCAGTAATGCAATAGGTGCAGCAATACTTATTAGCACTACGGATTGTGTAGTAGTCAGAGAAGAATTACACCATTAATATGAATAGTTTAGTTAAAGCCTGGAATCCTACTGAGAACTACTGGTCACTGCATCCAATGATGACTACATTTCTTGCGTTTAAAGAATACTATGCGCAAGATAAAACCAAAGGCAAAGTAGAATCAAGTAGGGTTATGTGGGCTATAGCTATGTTATTAGATCCGCACACTGATAACGTGCTTAGATCAATTGAACGTGGAGATCGCATTCGTATAATCTCAGAAGACTTCTTAGAAGCACCTGACTTTGACTGGGATCACACGTATGTAGTTGAGTTGATTAAGGATTATAAATTTTTAGCCTTGACGCATTTAGAGCGTCAGGTTATTAATTTTCAAAAGAAATTAGAACAACGTGACATTTTCTTGGATCAAACTAATTATACGTTAGATTCTTACAGCGAAAGTAGTAAGGCCGTTGTAAAAGGTACAGCCAAGGAATTAGATGTGATGATGATTAATACCTCTAAGCTTAATGTAGAATACAGAGGATTAACCGCATCTCTAGAAGCAGAGGAAAACGCAGGTGATATGAAAGGCGGTGCTACAGAAAGTGCCGGAGAAAGTGGAGCATTGTAATGATAAAAGAAGAAATAGAAGGAACTATAGTAAAAGAAGATGTAGGTGTACTCACAGAAGACGTAGTAAATTACTTTATTACTATTAAAAATAGAAGTAATTTCCTACTAAGTAGCATACCTACGTTGCACCCTAAATCAGGTGCTTACTTGGCGTGGTGGAAACTACACAAGCAACGTTGTATAGAAGGGTTTTGGTCTCAGGATGCAGCGGACGTTACTGTAGATGTTGACAAGTCGTTGCCTAAGGCAATACGTAACTTAGAGGGAGGTTGGCGATTTATGCCAGGTAACCTTTATTTTTACGTTAATTTTGGTACTATTATGCACCAAGATCCTACAGGCCCTAAGACTGCCCCAAAAAAAGCTATGAGACCATTTTTACGTGACGTAGAGTGGGAGTTTTTTTATAACTGGTTAGAGGCTCGTGGGTTTTCTGGATTTGCAGATGATGATGTTTACACTTGTGATAGGGCTGTCTTATCTGCAGGCAAAGATGAGTTTGTAGAAATAGGAAAAGATTGTTACAATAGTGAAGGGGAGTTAAAAGAATATATAGATGCAAGGGCTTATTTAAAGCAACTTCATTTAAAACCACTGGGGTTGCCTCTATATGAAAACGAAGCTAGAAACTTATTTATGCTAGGGTCTAGGGGATTTGGTAAGTCTTTTATGGTAGGCGGCGGAGTAATACTCCCCGAATTACTTTTTGATGGAGCACAGGCTTACACAAAAGAGTCTAGAGAAAATCCATTTAAAGTTGAGATATTCGTAGGAGCTGCGATATCATCTAAATCAGCAGATATACTAAACAAAACTAAAGAAGGACTTAATAGCTTACCTGGGGGTTGGGGTGAGGGCACTAGGTCTGCAGTGCCTGCACCATTCTCGAAGATAATGGCAGGGTCGCTTGCGCCTAACAACATGAAGAAGCCTTGGGAGCACCGTTACTCTAAGAAAATTGGAGGTATATGGAGAGATGACTGTGGTACTGGTTCTAATATTAAACACGGACTATATACAACAGCTAACCCAGAGGCTGCAGCAGGTACACGACCTGGAGTAATGGTTGTGGAGGAAGTAGGACTTTTACCTAATGTACTTACTGTACACGGTTCTAATACAGCCTGTCAGTTAGAGGGATCTTGGAAATTTGGATCAACAGTATATTTAGGGACAGGGGGTAACGTTGAGAAAATTATGCAATCTGAAATTATATTCAGAGACCCTGAGGGGTTTGATTTTACATCGTTTCCAGATATATGGGAAGGTAGTGGCAAGTTAGGTTGGTTTGTACCAGCCATTTACGCCCTTAACCAATTTAAAGACGAGAACGGTAATACGGATGTATTTAAGTCTACTCGCTTTCTTAATAAAATTAGAGCTAAGAAAAAGAAATCAAAGGATGTGTCAGCCCTTGCGCTTGAGATGATGAATAGACCTATGGTCCCTTCTGAAATGTTTTTAAATGCAAAAGGAGCAATGTTCCCACAAGTAGAACTTAAAGAACATTTAGCACACATAGTAACGCATCCAAAACAGTATATAGACTCACATTGGCATGGGGAGTTGGTATGGGATGATAAAGGTAAACTTAAATGGGTAGCAGGCGATTCTGCCACCTTAGAGCGTACATGGCCTATTACAAGTAATAAAAATAGACCTGGTACTATTGAGATTTACGAAATGCCTAAAAAAGATGCACAAGGAGATGTTTACAGTAGCCGTTACCTACAAGGTACGGATACTTATGATGATGATGAGTCTAATACTTCGTCACTAGGATCCACTTGGATTCTTGATTCTCTTACAGATCGTATAGTAGCAGAGTATACAGGTAGACGTGGTACAAAAGCATTTTACGAGATTACACGTAAACTAAATATCTTTTATAGATGTGCTCATAACTATGAGCAGAATAAGAAAGGACTATACGCACACTATGACAATAAGAACTCAGTACACTGGTTAGCTGATACACCAGAGTCTCTTAAGGATGTGGCAGATATTTCAATATCTAAAGTGGGAAATAAACGAAAAGGTACAACGGCATCTGCACCGGTCAACGCTTACGGGCTGCGACTAATACTAGATTGGCTAATGACTCCTGCGTATGGGGCAGAAAATCAAGAAATACTAAATCTACATACAATAAAAAGCCCTGGCTTACTATTGGAGTTAATAAGTTACAGTGAAGACGGTAACTTTGATAGGGTGTCAGGTATGATTATGCTTATGATTATTCGAGAGGATAAGTTAAAATATGCATTTAAAAAACAACAAGCAAAAGTAGAGACTTTACTAGAAGATGATGATTTCTTTAATAGAAATTACGCAGTCTAATAGGAAATATTAATATAATCGCGTATCTTTGCAAGGTACTGTAATACATAACATATGACAAATTTAACATCTAGATTTCCTTCTCAAAAGAAGACTTTAGCTCAGAAAACAAAAAAGTGGCGTAAAGACTCCGTACAAGGAGCAATAGCCTTGGCACTTAATCGAGATGAAGGAGTGAGAGCTTCTTATAAAAATAAAGTAATTAACTTTAATTTATATTCAGATATATTAGATCCAGCAGATGTAGAGAAAATCTGTAATCCATCCGGATTAACAGGTAATATGACTGCTCCTGCTAAGTTACAGAATATGCCTATAGCTAATCCTAAGATTGACTTATTATATGGAGAATCTATTAATCGTAAATTTGATTACGCAGTTCGTGTAATTAACCCTGATGCTATAAGTGATAAAGAAAATAAATTAAAAGAAGAATTTACTCAGTTGCTAACTTCTCACATAACAGAGAATAAGTCAGAAGAAGAAATGAAGAAGGCGTTGGGTGATTTCCAACAATACTCTGAATTTGAATTCCAGGATTTTAGAGAACGCAGTGCTACTCAAATATTAAACTACTTAAACAAACACTTACGATTAGATTATAAATTTGCAAATGGGTTTAAGGATGCTTTAATTAGTTCAGAAGAAATTTACCAAGTTGACATAGTGGCTCAAGAGCCTGTTTTAAAAAAACTAAATGTACTTAACGTACATACGGTAAGATCAGGTGAATCTAACTACATTGAGGATTCCGATATTATTGCTATACGAGGTAAGATGTCACCAGGGCAAATTGTAGACGCTTTCCATGATGATCTTAAACCACATGAAATAGCTAGAATTGAAGGTGGACTTAAAAGCGCAGATGACGCAGAAGCAGGTAAGTTTGGACTTAACATTGGGAAAACAGGTAATGCTGTACCTATGGCGGCAGAAGGCCTTGATTTAGAATCCTTAGCTGGTACAGGTGACGCAGATTACACTGCAGCAGTAGATTCTGGAGGTAACATTACTGTTACTCATGTAATATGGAAGTCTTTACGTAAAGTTAAACGTGTAAAGTATTACGATCAACACGGTGATGCTCAATCTGATATTATGGATGAGACATACGAAATTGATAAGGCAGCTGGAGAAGAGGAAAAAATCCTCTGGATTAACGAATGCTGGGAAGGGACTGAGATTGGTGGAACTAACGGATTAGGTGGAACAACTGAGCCTATTTATATTAAAATGCGCCCTAGAGTTAATCAATTTAGAAGTGCAGAAAATCCTTCACGATGTCATCCAGGTATTGTAGGTACTGTATACAACACTAACGGTAACTCAGGTATGTCCCTCATGGATAGAATGAAACCATACCAGTATTTATATAATATACTAGCGTACAATGTTAACTTGTCTATTTCTAAAAACTACGGGAAGATAATGGCCCTAGATTTAGCAGAAGTACCGGGTAACTGGAAAATTGACAAATGGCTAGGGTTTGCTCAAAACATGGGTATTGCTGTTAAAGATTCATTTAAGGAAGGTGTAAAAGGCTCCGCTCAAGGTAAGTTAGCAGGGCAAATGCAAAAAGGATCTTCAGTTATTGATATGGAAATGGGTAACACTATTCAGCTATATATGAATATGATGGCTTTTGTCAAAGATGAGATGGGTGAAATAGCCGGTGTATCTAAAGGAAGACAAGGTCAAATCTCTAATCGCTCTACTTCTGGTAACGTAGAGAGAGAAGTATCACAGTCTTCGCATATTACAGAGTACTGGTTTATGGAACACGATGAAACTAAACTAAGATGTTTACAGTTGCTATTAGATACGGCTAGATCAGCTTGGAGTGATAAGACTAATAAAAAAGTACAGCACGTTCTTGATGACGGGTCTACTACTCTTATTGATATGGATCTTGATAAGTTTAGAGAATCTGAGTTTGGTTTACTTATTACTAGTGGAGGGGGTTCACATGCTCTAATGAGTACTATGAAGCAACTAGCACACGCAGGTATTCAGAATGGTATGATTAATTACACACAACTGATGGACATATTCTCAACAGAGTCCCAATCTTCAGTTAGACGTAAACTTGAAAAAGTAGAACGCCTTAAAGAAGAAAAAGACGCTAAGTCTGCAGAGCAACAGCAAAAGATGCAAGAGGAAATGATAAAGCACCAAGCCAAGCAAGAAGAATTAAAGAAGGACTTTGTACGAGAGGGCTGGTCAAGAGAAGATAATATAACTAAATCTAAATTAGATAACGACATTGTAATAGAAAGAATGCGTCAGGACAACAATGACTCTGATTCATTTAAAGATACTCATGTGGATGACTCTATGGTTAAGCTTGCTGAAATCAGAAGAGAAACTGCCACTACGGACAAAGAGTACAAATTAAAAAATAGAGTACAGGCAGAGGTAGAACGTCACAATAAAGTACACGAAGCTCAAACAAAAAGTCACAATAAATTCAAAAGTAAATAGTCCCTGTGAGTTTTAGCTATAGAAAAGGGTAAAAATTAAAAGCTACCTTGTAAAATGATGGTACGTAATTAAAATAAATACACTAAATTTGTACCAGGGAAATAAATATAAATTTAAAGGGAAGAAATATGGAATTTGATGGAATTGACTTAGATGAGATTGCTAACGCAGACTCAGTAACTGATGCTACTGATATTAAAACAGAAGAAGTAGCTATTACAGAAGACATTGCAGTAGAAGTAGATAGTAAAGATAGTGATGCGGATGATGGAGAAGAATCAAACGCAATAGATTTAGATGTGCTCGAGGATAGCGGTGACGCTGTTGAAGGTGGTGAAGATAAAGAAAAGGCAAAAGGAAATAATAAAGCTCCCTCTGATAGCACAGCCAATTTCTCTTCTCCAGATAAGTTTACTTCCCTAGCTTCGGCTTTGCGTGAAGAGGGGGCTTTAGGTAACTTAGAAGACGAGGATTTTTCAGAAATCTCAAACTCAACGGAGTTAATTGCAGCTATGGCAAAACACGCCAAAGCAAGTATGTACGAAGATTCACTAAATGAGGATCAACGTCAGTACTTAGATGCAATGGAGTCAGGTTTACCCCAGGCTATATTCCAAGACCGAAAGGCGGAATTAGACCAATACCAAGCTCTTACAGATGAGCGTATTACTGGTAGTAAAGCTCTTACAGAAGAATTAATTAAAAGATCATACGTAGCAGACGGATTAAGTGTAGAAAAAGCATCTAAATTTGCAGCTAGAGATATGGAAGGAGAATACTCTGCACAAGCAGGCATAGAAGCTAAAAACGCCCTAGTTGCCAGTGAAAGTGCTAAGCTGAATGCAGAGATTGAAACCAGTAGAGCTAAGAAGGAAGCCGATATTAAGGACGCCACTGCAAATCTTGCAGCTTTAAAATCTAAAGTCAACGAAGCCACTGATGTTATTCCTGGAATGAAAGTGAACGCGACTGTTCGAAGTAAAGTATTCAAGTCCATGACAGAAAACGTGGCAAAAAGGGGAGAGTCTCCTATGAATACTTTAATGAGAGAGTACGAAACTGATGAAGGGTTTAAAATAAAGTTGCATACGCTGTACGCACTAACGAATGGTTTAAAGGATTTCAGTAAGTTCACCAAGTCAAAACAATCTGACATTGCAGCTAAATTAGATGCAAAATTAGGATCTACGGCTAGATCTGCTGGAACACCCGTAGGATTGGGTACAGGCGCAACTACAAATAATATCGGTGCTGCATTAGCGCACTGGGAGTACGGTAAAGAGTAAAAACAACTAAAAAAAAAAAAAAATGAAAATTTCACCATTACAAATGACAGGTGCAACTAGTTGGAAAGGATTAACTACAGAAAACCATATTGGTAAAATCTGGCAGTCTGCTCCACAAAAAGTATCTGACATGATTATGACAGTGCAACAAAATGCATTTGGGAATAACATCGACAGCGTTTTGGCACAGTTCCCTACAAAAGAATTAGATTCAGATGACGATTTTACATGGGAGCTTCAATCACAAGGTGTTGATAACGTAGCATTACTTGAGTGTAGAATTAACGGAACTGCAATTGTAGCTTCTGACGAGCCAGGTAAAAACCACACAGAATTTGAATTAGTATTCCCTAAAGATTGGTTCTCTGATACTCAACGTATCGTAGGAGAAATGAACGAGATGTACCCAGTATTAATCCAAGGAACACGTTCTGAAGGAATGACTACAGTTTACACTTGTGTTATGGATACAGGTTCAATGGAAGACTTCATTCCTTACGAAGAAGTTATTGCAGGGAAATTGTTCTCCGGAGAGTATTCTCCAGTTGAGCGTACTATGTCAAGAAAAGGTCGTGAGATCGCTTACAAGTCGCACATTACAATGAGAAATGCATTCTCTCAAATCAGAATTGAGAAAAAGACTCCAGGTAACATGAGAGACAAGAAGATGGGTTCTTTCTTCAAAGGTCCTAATGGAGAAGTTATTAAATTCTGGCAACACTATGAGTCTTTTATGTTTGACAATGCGTTCCGTGAAGATATCAACAAATTGATGATGTTCGGAACTTCTAACAGAAGCTCAGATGGTAAATACAAAGTATCAGGTAAATCAGGTTATAAGATTACTGAAGGTGCTGGTATCCGTCAACAAATGGAAGCAGCTAACACTAGTTACTACAACACTTTCGCTATTGATGATTTGTCTTCAAGATTATTAGATCTTTCAGAAGGTAAATTGATCGCAGATGAGCGTGGGTTTGTATTGAGAACAGGTGAGCGTGGTGCGTGGGAATTCCACAAGTCACTTGAGAAGTTTGCTCAATTGTTTACACCATTACAAGATCAGTCAAGAATGTACAGCACTAAAGCTGGAATTTCAAGAATGGAAAAAGGTTTTGGAGGTCAGTTTGTTGAATTTATGGGACCAAACAACACGAAAGTGAGTTTGTCTGTTGATTCAATGTACGATGATAAAACTCGTAACAAATTGAAACATCCTAATGGAGGTGTGGTTGAGTCTTACAGATATGATGTATTTGACATCGGAACTGCAGAAGGTGAACCAAACGTTCAAAAGTACGGTGTAAAAGGAACACCAATTATGCACAAGTATATTGCTGGATTCAGAAACCCTTTCTCACCAGATGGTGAAGTATCGGCTATTGGAACTGCAGAAGATGCATGGGAAGAGCACAAAATGTTCGTAGGAGCGGCTATCGTAAGAGACCCGTCAAGAACACTTAGCTTCATCAACAACATGCAAGCATAAAAATAAACCAAATCACATGGGGCAAAGATGGGAAATTATTCCTATCTTTGTCTTATGTAATTTAAACTTAAAGAGAGAAGAGAATGAGTACACAAAACACAAATTGGAAAGCACCCTCGGGAAGGATTAAGGTGCAACCAGTACAACGAGCAATTAACTCTATGATTCAGGACCCTGCGCACGAAGCGTATTTCCTTTTTGGTAATTCAACTAACGAGTATGTATTACCTAGAAACAAGAGCGGTTACCTAATGAATCCTTTTACTTCTGCTGAAGAGCAAGAGTGGTTGGAAAAAATACTAGAATTAGATTTAAACTACCATAAAAAAGGTAGTGAGTGGGAAAAAGTAAAAGTAGTTTTAGGTAAAGATGCAATTATCCTAGACATGTCAAATCCTAGAGATTACATGAATTACTTAATCCTATTGGCTAACAAGAGAGCTATTGCTCCAAATGGTACAGTACAAAAGAAGAAACTTTCTTACCGTTACGTAATGTTACAGGAAGACTTCGAAGTAAAAGAAAAAGCTAAATTAGTTAACAGTACTAAAGACGCATATATGTTCTTAGGTAAACTACAAGCTAATAAACAATCAATGTTAGACTTCTTGACAGTTTACGGTAAAGGTGTAGATGATCAGTCTACAGTTGCCTTTTTAACTGGAGCGGTTTCTAATGTAATGGAAGAGGATCTAGAAGGATTCTTAGAAATTGCTAGAGACAAAGAAAACTACACGTTACGCCTAATGATCCAAAAAGCTGTTAAGCTTAATGTGGTAATACTTACAGGACGTGAGTATTCTTTACCAGGTGGTGACAAATTAGCAGATGTTGGTACAGTGGCTACGTTAGAAAACGCACTACAGTACTTAAAAGCTACAGAGAATCAAGATATACTACTTACACTCGAAGCAAGAGTAAAAAATGCAAAAGACTAGATTATGGATAACTTAGACATGAAACGGGAGTTTTTAATTTTGTACGATAAGATTACAAACTTTGAAGCTGCCGGATATGAGGATGAAGAAATAAGTCGTATCTTGACTAAAGCGCAAGAACGTGTTGTACTTTCTCGTTATAAGTCTCTAAGTAACCAAGTTCGCGAAGGGTTTGAAAACACAGAGATCAGACGTAAGGAACTACAAGAACTAGTAAAAGGTGTAACTATTACTACACCTTCACTTGACCAGACACAGGCACTACCTAATGGAGTGTTCTATGACTTGCCTACAGATTGTCTACTTGCAGTATCAGAAGAGGTTACAATAGCCTCTTCTGTTGCTTGCACAAACGGCAATAGGGTTAGAGTGAAGCCCGTAACGCACGATGAATACAGTATTAACGTAAGTAATCCGTTTAAGAAGCCAAGTGCTCTCAGAGCTATATGGAGGTTAGATTACCAAGGCCATAAACACGAGCTTATAACAGACGGGGCGTTTACAGTTAATGAATATCACTTAAGGTACATACAGGTTTTACAACCGATTATCATAGGGGCACAAACAGTTGATGGCGCAACAGGTCCGTTGAATTGTGAATTAAACGATATCCTTCACAGGAGAATAGTTGATGAAGCAGTGAAGATAGCTACAGGGGTAACTGACCCAGCTATGTACCAGATTAAGACGGTAGAGCAACAGGGGAATGAATAATAATTAACAAAAACAAGGAAAAATGACATTTTCACAAAAAGACATCCAAACTTTATTTGTAGGTAATGCAGCAGATATTACTGAAGGAGGAATGGATACAATGAATGCAGGTGAAATCGGGATCTTTAGTCCAGGTGGAACTAGAATGACTGAAGCTAGAGCTGTAACGGCATCTCATTTCGTTATTGCAAAGAAAGTAGGAACTGAATTGTTGGTTTCATCTAAAATTGCAAAAGCAAACATCACTGCAGCTTCACTTAAAGTAGGAGCAGCATCTACGGCTACTGTTTGTTCAGTAGGTTACAACGGAGTAAATGGTTCAATTGATGCAATCAATGACAACCCTTATTACCTTCGCTTAGAGATGATCGCAGGATGTGTAAATAACCACGGTGGTTACTACGCAAAACCTTCTTATTTCAAATCAGATTTAGATACAACTGAAATGGAAGTAGCTAATGCTTTAGCAATTAACACAGTTAACAACTTCTCTAGAGAAGCTTCTAAAGCTGTCTCAGTAGATGTATTAAGTTCAGCAGCTGCTACAGCTTTTGGAGTAGGTACTGGTACTTTGTCTATTGTAAAAGGAAGCACTAAAGCTATTGCGTCTGTTGATGCAACAGTAGGTGTAGAAGTAGGATCGTTTGTACGTTTTGGTACAGCTTTGACTTCTCCAGTTTACAAAGTAGTTGCAGTTGATGCAGGTACAGACACTATCACATTTGATAGAAAAGTAACTCAGGCTACTACAGTTCTTGCTAACTCAGTAGCTTCTTACATTACATTGGCTGACGCTGAAGCAGGTAACTGTGGTCTTAGATTCACAGGAGTTGAAGACGCACACGTTCTAGGTAAACTTCACAATGACGGACAAATTGTAAACTTTGAAATTACTTTACAGGATTTCGGAACTACAACTAACGCTAAAGTTGGAGGAAACGTAGGAAGTGGTACAAACTTACTAGTTTCAGAATTGGAGTATTTTTGCCAAGGTAATGAAGGTGATTTCTACGGAGAAATGGGTTTCCCAAATAACTTCGCAATTAGAAAAGAAGCTGTATTGCCATTGTATAACTTACTTACAATCACTACAAAAGAGATCTACGCTGAGTCTATCGTAGCGGGTCCAATTAGCAAAGAATTTACTTTAGCTATCCCTGCAGCTGCAGGATACGCAATTACAAGTTCTGATGATGACATCACTAACGTTCTTGAAGTTCTTTCTTCAGGTTCGGCAGATGGTGCACTAACAATGGTATAGACCATTGTTTAACACAGTAATAACATCGGGGGTGTTGGTTCAATCCTTCACCCCCTTTTTAATATCTAAAAAATGGCAATAGCAACACTAGTTCCTACAATTAGAGTGTGTATTTCTAATAACAATACTACACTCCGCGTGTATGACACAACTAGTCAATACGCAGCTGAAAATACAGGTGGTTGGGGTTCTCCGAATTCTAGCGTACTGGATATAACAGCCGCTACATTAACGTATACTACTCCAGGTGGTACAACGGCTACTAACTCTGTACTTACAGTAGTTAATGCACAAGTCACTACTACAGGAGAATTTCTGTTAGGTGAGTACACAATTACACCTGAAGACGGACAATTTGATTTTAACTACATATTAACAGCATCAGATGGTACAGTTACAACTGACTTAGCTATATTCTGGCTAGGAAGTGTTAGGTGCTGTATAGATAAACTTTGGGCTAAACATGCTCAACACTTAATAGATAACGTGTGCGTATGCACAGGTAAATCAACTCCTTATGATATCCAGGCTATAGAAGCTGAAAGTATATACGGAGCAATTAGACATGGGGTTAGCTGCGCTAACACTGTGGAACGCGATAAGTTGCTAAAAAAGCTTCAACGTATTTGTAAACTAAATAAATGTAATTGCTAATGTGTAATTCATGTAACAGCTGTTTAGATACAGCTCAAATAACAATACCTAACGGTGCTACCGGAGCAACCGGAGCTAATGGTACAGATGGTACAAATGGGACAGACGGTACAAATGGGACAGACGGTACAAACGGTACGGATGGTACAAATGGTACAGACGCAACACTTGGGTACGCTCGGTACACTGCGTTAATAACACAAGACGATGGGGATGACCCAGTAGTAACTGTACTTGGTACTAATGATATTGGCACACTTGTGTGGACAAGAGGAGCTGCTGGACAATACGGAGGTACGCTCGTAGGTGCTTTTCCTGCAGGGGCTACTTGGTTAGCAATAAATTCAGATGGTGGAACTAATGTTGAAATGGGCTTAGTACGACTATCTAACGATGTAGTAAGAATAACAACGGCAACTTTAGGAGTAGCTCAAGATGGGATGCTTAACGGGATGTCAATTGAAATTAGAGTATACAGTTAAACCTTAAACTATGACACTAGCAGACAAGATAAAATTAATCCAAGATCTACAGTGTAAACATGCAAAGGGATTGGCCGCGTTTGATACCGGCCTCTCTTTAGGTTTATGTGTAGACAGTAAAATGAAGTCCAACATACAGGTTAACTATATGGTGGATACTTTATACCGTTATAGTCCATTTACGTCTGCCGTAACAAATGCAGACAAGATTACTATAAATGTTGCAACTACAGACCCTACAGAAGAATATACTATTAGTATCGCTTATGGTTCTACGTTCCTAGTCGAAGATGCAATTATTGTGGGTACTCAGGCAACTGTAGTAGAAACACTTGTTAATTTAATAAATGCAGGAACAGATTCTCACGAATACTATTGCATATCAGCAGGAAATTTCGTATATTTGTACACGTATTCGGACACCTACAGTTACAGCGACACGCCTATTCTTACATACGAAGAAGCTAACGCTAGTAGCCCTGAGCTAGTTATAACTACCACACCCCTAACTAGTGCAGACCTTTATCTTATCTTGGACACAATAAACTGTCTTACACTTGCTGAAGTTTGTGCATTAATTACAGAAACAAAGCGATTACTTTCAGAAAATTGTTAAATATTTTAAAAGTCATCCGGTATACGCATTAAAAAAAAAATAATGAATATAACCTCAAATAAAGATTTCCTGGGCTTCGAAAGTGGTCGGGATTTTATAACATCTACTCTCGGAATGAATTCTCCAATACTCAACTCAATCGGAGCATTAATTGCTCTTTTATCTAGCTTTATAACTGATTACATGTGGGACAGCTACGAAGCTGTCTATGTACTCTGGCTACTAATGGCTCTAGACTGGTTCACAGGACTAAGCTACGCAATAAAGTCTAAGACTTATTGGAGCCGTAAAAACTTCAGAATGCCTATTTACTTTATCGCGACAAGTGTCCTGTTATCGTTATCCTGGCACCTATCCCACGTTAACGTCTTTTTCTACCCTCTACCTAGTCTAGTGTACGGTGGATTTTGCACGGTGTACCTTTCTTCTTTAATGGAGAACACAGGTAAACTAGGATGGTTACCTAAACCACTAGCGGATATGATTGCTAAAAGATTTGGACTTAAGGAACTTGCTAAAAAAAGAAATACTACCGATAAGTTGTAGTCTTAACCTATACGCTACTCTCCGTATTTTATACTAACTAATAAACATTAAACTTAAAATGACGCAATCAGAAATTAATACATTACAGCAAACACATAAAAGCGAACTATCCGCTCAAAATGCAATTGTAAAGCTGACAGGGGAATTAGTAAACGCTACTGATTTAGCTGCTTCACCTGGCACTGTAGGTTTTACTACAAATGAACCAGCAAGCCTAACTGCTGTTACTTTAAAGAATAGTAACGCTGTACGTAAATCTCTTAAAATAAACAATGCAAGTGCAGGTGTTCTTTATATTCAAGAAGGAGCTAGTGTATCTACTAGTTTATATACTTGGAGACTTGTACCTAACGCAGTTGTCATTATAGATGATTACACAGGAGTAGTTACCGGACTATGGGATGTATCTACCGGATCAGCAGTAATCACAGAAACAACTTAAAATATGTCAAGATTAATTGAACCAGCTTTAACTTCCGCAATAACCCGTACTGATATCCAAGGGTACCTTGGCTTATTAACGGCTGTATACTTTGACGGAGCCGCAACTTCTTCTGAAATTTTAATTACAGATGTAGACACATGGATAGACGTAGTAATGGACATACACCCTTCAGGTACAAGTGATGAAAGACCTACATCTATGAAATCGGCTCTATCTTCTGGATATTCAGGATCAGGTTCTGCGGGAGATCCTATTAAATTTCTACTAGAAGGATTAGAAGTATCTTCTTCTTGTAACATTAGAACATCTTTAACTTTTACTCCAGATGAAGACGGGGGGCGTTTAGATTCAAGAGTGTTCTTAGAGCGACATTCAGTAGCAGTTCCATCAGCTGATTTCCCTATTAACGCAGCAGGGCTTGCAATGGAATCAGGTGCAGATGAGCCTTATCCTCACCTCGTAAACGTTCAGTTTTTTGTAGGAGATACAATTAATACTAACGGAGTAGGTGACGCAGGTAAAATACGTTTCCAAGTAAAATCGGATGTACCTGGAACAATAGAAATGAACGAGATGGCATTATTTATTCAAAAATAGTAAAAAATTAAAAATGGGACAAATAAAAATATATTCAGAATTAAAATCAGGACAAGTTAATTTTGAAGGGTCGAGAGTTAAAAACAAAGCAATTGGTACATTAACGGTAAACGCACATCCGTCTTTAACAAATAGAATACAAATAAAATCTAACGTTTTATTAAAAAGAGACTCTGCAACAGATAACAGAGTGTTTTTTAGAAAATTAAACATTAACCGTATTCAAAATAAAGAAGGGCAAAATTTAGTTGATGCACCTCTTAGTATGGATAGAGCAGCAGTTATTGCTTATATAGAAGGACAAATTACAAAGCCAATTATTACTGAGTACTTTGAGTATGACCCCACTACAGATAGACTTGTAGCACAGAAGGATATTCAAGTAGA
>Ga0114915_1000232_pt1 | contig 26355 bp, 17 predicted proteins | sample MalvirAntarct_55_FD_87288 | JGI IMG/M metagenome (GOLD analysis project Ga0114915, IMG submission 87288) | Marine viral communities from the Global Malaspina Expedition - Malaspina viral metaG Antarct_55 | ecosystem: Environmental > Aquatic > Marine > Oceanic | place: South Georgia Island...
ATCACGTTCCGCATAAATGTAATCACGGTCATCAGTCAATGCTGAGAAGACCACGTCGTGATCTTTCATTTCATCCCAAACTTTAATAATATCTTCGTGCTCACATTCCATGTCAGCATCAATATACATTGTTATATCATACGGAGATTTTGCCATCCCCCATAACTTGGCGCGATAGTGGTCATCACAAATTATAATGTCGTCCGCAACGTCCCTACCACGATCATCAAGAAACTGTTCTTCGGTAACCAAACAAATCTTACATTCTTCTTCAGGTTCATAGTAGTCCCTGAGAGATTCTGCTAGATTGATTGCGTACAAATAAAAGTTACGTTTCTTGGACGCAACAATTATAAATCCTTTACTCTTTTCCATCAGTCGCGGCCTCTAGTTGGTCTTGAAGAATCATGATTGAATATAAATCGACTTCAATCTTTGACTTTGCTCGACGCAATTTTGCCTTTAACTTACGGTTTTTTGAGTCTTTAATCTCTTCGACTTCGAACGCTTCCATTTTATAGTTAAAGAGCTTTTCTAGTTTACGCGCTTTCTGATGTTCATCTTCGCGCATTTTCTCTTCATCTTCCTCGGCCTTCTTACGAGTAACCCTATCAATAGTTTCAGCATCAATGGACTCTGTACCGAGGGAATCAATCACTTCATTAAACAATTCATTATCACTACCGTCCTTATTAAAACGGTGTAGAAACATTTGTTGACGTGTGACACGACCAACATCATCTTCAAGTTCTAGAATACAATTTAGTTCTTTCTTTTCTTCTGTTTCCCAGAAGGCGTTATCCATCCATTGCTTACGACTCATTAAATATCTCCAGAGATTTCAATTCAAATTATAATATTATATAGTACTAAGATAAGTGGGTCAAATTAATGACCCACCTTTCTCATATTATACCACAGTAAAAGCGATTAAGCAACCCTTACGTATAAAGTATATGTTTCTGGTGTGTGTACTAGAGTATCACTGATTGTTGCACCAACATAGTTACCTAGGAAAGAACGTGAGTAATTTCCAGTATAATCTCGTGAGTAATCACCTGTGAATCCACGTGAGTAATCTCCAGTGAAGTCACCAACATATGTTGATACACGTGCACGTGAGTAAATACCTGTGTATGTTGAGTTACGCAATCTTGAGTAAGCTGATACACGAACTCGGCCGTAGTTACCTACGAAGTTACGTGAGTAATTTCCAGTGAAGTCGCCTACGAAGTCTCTTGCATAAGCTCCAGTATACTCTCCGGCAAACGCTCTTGTATAGTTACCAGTAAAGTCACCAGCGAAGTCGCGAGTGTACTGACCAGAGAAGTTACGTGAGTAGTTACCAGTGAATGTGTTTGCGTAAGTACCAGTATACTCGCCTACATAATTTCGAGCGTAGTTACCAATATAGTTTCCGCCAAATGCATTAGTATAAACTCCGGTATATGCTCCCGTATACTCACCAGCGAATCCACGACTATACGTACCGGAATATTCTCCGGTAAACGTTCTTGCATAGTTACCTACGTAATTTCCACCGAACTGTCTAGTGTAGTTGCCGACATAGTTACCAGCGAAATCACCAACGAAATCACCAATGAAGTTACCAGCGTAGTTACGAGCATAGTTACCAGTGAAAGTTCTTGCATAGTTACCAGTAAAGTCCCCAGCGAAGTTAGTTACGCGGTCTCTTGCGTATGTTGAACTACGAGTTCTGGCGTATGCAGAAGTACGAGTACGGATATATGCAGAGTAACGAGTTCTTGCAGAAGTACGAGCGTATTCTCCGGTATAGTTACCAGCGAAGTCTCCGGCATATCCACGAGCATAGTTGCCAACAAAGTCTCCGGCATATGCACGAGCATAGTTGCCAACAAAGTTACCAGCAAAGTTAGTTACACGGTTACGACTAAAATCACCAACATAGTTAGTAATACGAGTTCTTGCGTAGTTACCAACAAAGTTACCAGCAAAGTTAGTTACACGATCTCTTGTGAAGTCACCAACATAGTTAGTTACACGAGTACGACCATAGTTTCCTACGAAGTTACCAGCAAAGTTAGTTACACGGTTACGACTAAAATCACCAACATAGTTAGTTACACGAGTACGACCATAATTTCCTACGAAGTTACCAGCAAAGTTAGTTACACGATCTCTAGCAAAGTCACCAACATAGTTAGTGATACGTGTTCTTGCATAGTTACCGACGTAATCACCAGCATAATAACCAACTCTTGTGTAGTTACCTGTAGCAGTTCTAGTTCGAGTACTTGTACGACCATAGTTACCAGTGTAGTGACCAGTACGAGTACGACCATAGTTACCTACGTAGTAAAGAGTGGCTGCGCGAGCACGAGAGTAATCCCCAACATATGAGAATGCACGGTTGCGACCGTAGTTACCAACATATGAGAATGCACGGTTGCGACCGTAGTTACCAACATACGTAGCGGCACGGTTACGAGAGTAATCCCCAACAAAGTTCCCTGCATAAGAAGCAGAACGGTTACGAGAGTAATCTCCAACGTAAGAAGCAGAACGGTTACGAGAGTAATCCCCAACAAAGTTCCCTGCGTAAGAAGCGGCACGGTTACGAGAGTAATCGCCTACATAAGAAGCAGAACGGTTACGAGAGTAATCGCCTACATAAGAAGCAGAACGGTTACGAGAGTAATCTCCAACGTAATAAGAAGAACGGTTATATGTAGCGGTACCACTATAGTTACCAACAAAGTTTCCAGCGAAGTCTCCGGCATATGATCCACCACTGCTACCACCAGAAGTAAATCCATAACCTGCGAAATAGCTATATGTTGATGATGCTGATGAATCCTTGACGTACAGAGTAGATCCGTAAGGGTTGGAAACGTTTAATTGAGTCACTGCTGACGCCTGACCAAAAGAACTATATGGTTGTGCAAGTCTGAGAACACCACCATGATAGATTCTAATAAATGTATATCCTTGTGGACTACCCATTATCTGCCATGCGTTACTATTGTACTGGTAAGAAGTATGCGTTCCAGAAGATCCGCTAGTGGAAGTTCTAGTGCTTGTACGTGTAGAAGTACGCGTAGAGTATACAGTTCTTGAATAACCACTTGTTACAGCACGAGTACGACCATAGTTACCAGTATATGTAGCGGCACGAGTACGACCATAGTTACCAGTATATGTAGCGGCACGAGTACGGCCATAATTACCAGTATATGTAGCAGCACGGTTTCGAGTAGAAGTACGACCATAGTTACCAGTATATGTAGCGGCACGAGTACGACCATAGTTACCAGTATACGTAGCGGCACGGTTTCGAGTAGAAGTACGGCCATAGTTACCAGTATACAGAGCGGCACGAGTACGAGAGTAATCACCAGTGTAGTGACCAGTACGCGTACGTGAATAATCTCCAGTGTAGTGACCAGTACGAGTACGGCCATAGTTACCAGTATAAGAAGTGCCTACTGCACGGGTACGAGAATAGTCGCCTACATAAGAGAATGCACGGTTACGTGAGTAATCTCCTACAAAGTTCCCTGCATAGTACAATGTACGAGTATAGTTTAATGTACGCGTAGAAGTTCTAGTAGAAGTTCTTGCATAGTTACCGACGAAATCACCAGTAAAAGTTGTTGCATAATTACCAACAAAGTTTCCAGCATAATTAGTAACACGATCTCTCGAATAATTTCCTGCGAAATTACCAGTAAAGGTTGTTGCGTAGTTGCCTACGAAATCGCCAGCATAATTAGTAACACGATCTCTCGAATAATTTCCTGCGAAATTACCAGTAAAGGTTGTTGCGTAGTTACCAACAAAGTTACCGGCGAAGTTAGTTACACGATCTCTTGCATAGTTACCTACGAAATCACCAGTAAAGGTTGTTGCGTAGTTGCCTACGAAATCGCCAGCATAATTAGTAACACGATCTCTTGCATATGCAGAGTAACGAGTACGAGTAGAGGTGCGAGCATATGCAGAGTAACGAGTACGAGTAGAGGTGCGAGTCGAGGTTCTTGCATAGTTACCTACGAAGTCTCCTGCATATCCACGTGAGTAGTTGCCTACAAATCCACGTGAGTAGTTACCTACGAATCCACGAGCATAGTTGCCAATGAAGTTTCCAGCGAAGTTAGTCACTCGATTACGAGTATAAGTGGAAACACGGGCCCGAGAGTAAATGCCTGCAAAGTTAGTTACTCGGTCACGAGTATAGTTAGTTATACGAGTACGAGTATAATCTGCTGAGTAAGCAGAAGTACGTGTGCGAGTATAGGTTCCGGCATATGCAGATACACGGTTACGTGAGTAAGTTCCGGCATATGCAGATACACGGTTACGAGAATAAACACCCGAATAAGTTCCGGTATATGTGGATACACGTGTACGAGTATAATCTGCTGAGTAAGCAGAAGTACGAGTACGTGAGTAAGTCCCTGCGTAAGTTGAAACACGACCACGAGTGTATGCAGATGCACGAGTACGTGAAAAGGTTCCGGTGAATGGAGTTATGCGGTTACGTGTGTAAACAGAAACTCGTGAACGATTGTAAGTACCGGCAAAGTAACCAGTAAATGCAGTTAGTCTATTACGAGAATATGTTGAAGCGCGAGTTCTTGCGTAATCCCCTGCATAGCCACGTGTATATTCTCCGGCGAATTCACGAGAATATGTACCAGTATATTCACCAGTAAAAGTTCGAGCGAAAGTATCTACGCTGTTACGAGAGTATGTTGATACACGATTACGGCTATATGCAGAAACTCTGGTACGAACGTAAGATGAATTACGAGTGCGAGTATAGTCTGCGTCAACAATAGTACGTTGAGTATTCGCAGCAGAACCACGGTTAGCCCAAGTACCTGCTGAAGTTGGAGCACCCTGTACAGAAGAACGAAGCTGATAAGAACCAATCGCTCCTGCTGATGATCGAAGTGATTTAGCACGTTGACCTAGAGTGTATTTAATTTCTTCGTCCGACATTTCTTTGAAACCGTTAAATGATGATCCATCATAATCGGTTGCAACTGGACGAGTAGTTGTCACACCAGTAGGAGGTGTGGCCATACTGGTTTTCTTCCAGATATGGTATGTAGTTGTAGTTCCATCACCGTGAGTATTAGAGAAAACATTATCAATATGTTTTGTCCAATCGCTTCCTGGCGAGTTGGTAGCAAGTTGAAATGCACCTTGAAGTCCTAATGTTTCAAGATTCTTGAGTGCGCGGTTTGTAAGATTATCCAGATCCCCATCTACCATTTCGTAGAAGCCAGGATTTGAATTATCTGCATAGTAACCGACAGGACGGGCAAAATCAGTACCAGATTCACTCGCAGAACCACCAACCTGTTTTAAGGTAGTAGTCACTGTAGTGCCAGTGATAGCAGACATCGGGTGTGTGCCCGCTGGTTCATTGTAGTACGTATCTACAAAAGAACCTATGTTTGCACCATTGGTTAGACTGATGTCACCGACATCACCAACAGAGGCCTCTGCTAGTGCTTCACCCACCTTTACAGCAAGATATAATTCTTGTTGTGGAGTGAATTCCTGTAGGTCACCATCGGTATTCTTAATTTTTAGTGGTATACTAGATGCTGACATGTTTGCTTTCTCTTTAGCTAAAGTTAAAGTTTATTTGTTAATGACCTGTTTATTTATAATAAAAAAAATGTGCATATCAGGAGAATATGCACATTTTAATGAAATATTCTATAATTTTTATATCATATATTTATACTTATAGAGTAGGAAATATAGGCCAGACCACGTCCTCTACACTACCTACCACAGACATATCTAAAGTACTAGGTAAGTCTCGCAATAGTTGACGGTAATCAAGAACGAGTGATTTTTGTTCTTCTGTTAGAGGAGAATCTATAACAAACATCCAATCTGTCTCAGCAATTCTTACAGACCTTGCATATCGAACTTCATTTAAGATAAGGTCAGTGTCCCATGTCCATCTAGCAGGGGATTCACTTCTGTTCCATGTTGCATAACCGTTCGGTTTTGGCGGAACTTCAATAAACCTTTCTTCGTCTTCTTCCCAGACACGAGTATTTATAAACTCCATCACCGACAATTCTTCGAGATCCCAGATTCTATGAACTATTCTACCTTCTGCTGTTTCATGTCCGTCTTCTGGGTATAGACCACTGTCCATATCTGTTCTTACGATCACACCGTCTTCTGTGTGTATGGCGACTTTAGGGTGCATGTTGTGTTACTCCAATTAATAAATTTTGTGTTGTTTCATGATCACTCTGGATCATATGTACCAAGTGTTATTCTTCCGACAAACGGCGGTGTCAGTGCTTGCGGAAAGGTTGCGGAACTGCTTCCTGCAGCGGATGTGAAGGTGAAATTGTGTAAGTATACACCACCACCACTACCGCCACTACCAGCGGCATTGATATAACCTACGGTTGAGTTATTAAAATTAGGGTATCCAGACGATATCGTAGTTGACCATATTACTCCGGTGGTTTGGGTAGTAAACCAGATACCAAACGTACGTATATAACTAGTCACAGAACTGTAATCCATACCATGGCAAGAATAGTAGTCGTCCCCACCACTCTCACTAGTACCGAGCCATCCGTAGCCTATGTTCAGTCCATGTCCAGCCTGACCTTCGGAGTACATTTTGCTAGGAATCAATTGAACTTCACCCTCAGTAGAGGTGAACTGTCTACTATCGAAACTGACTGCTCCCGATCCTCCACTGTATACACCATCATTACATACAAGACCGTAGTTACCAAATCCTGTAGAAGATCCAACATCACGTAATACAACGTAGTTAACACCAGTTACTCCACTATATCCAGTACCACCACCACCTTGTCCAGTGCTGCTGCTAAATACCCAATCAATATACTGTCCAGATACAGTCTTCTTCGCTGTTACCAACATAGTAATACTACCAGAGGGTTTAGTAATATTGATCGCAACTAGGTCACTTACTAGGGTCGTTAGAGTAGACCCAAAAGCAATAGTTCCTTTAGAATGTTGAACCATACCTCTACCGACACTGCGACTATCAAATAGGACTTTTTCTGTTCCGTATTTCATACCAGTAATTTGTAAACCGTAATCTGCCATGTTAATTCAACCTTATCGCTACGTAACCAAAGGTGCTAGTAGCACCAGCGGTGATGGTAAATGAAGTGTACCCACCAACCGTACTGTCATATGTCCCGTAACTAACACTGAATGAAGCAGGATCACTGGTCGAAGGCCCATTAGCATAAACACGGTCAAATCCAGTCGGGATAGAGACCGTTTCGCTTGCGTTATTTGCCAGGGATATAACATCAGAAGTTACCACTTTAACGTATGCGTCCATATTTTCTGAATCGAATGCTAAGTAACTGCTCGCTGTCCAAACTTTTAATCCATATGCCATTTACAACTCCGTTATGGGGACTCTTGTCTTATGTAACTTGTTCTGCCCATGTAAATTTTCCAATTCTTTTAGTAGGGTTGACATCCAAGAGATGAACCCCTTTCCTTTACCACGACCGCTTTCTTTCACAGCGATACCCGATATTCGCATATCGTACATGTACGTAGGATGTTTTTCATCATGGGCTACCAGTTTCAGTTCGCCTCTGTCATGAGCATCCTTTATCTCTAAGTACTGGAGAGTGTCTTCCCCAACCACTAAACTTTTGAATCTATATTGTAACACTTTACGTGACATGAAAACTAATCGAGTACTTAATTCATCTATACCCATAGAATGTTGAAGTAGTGTAATATATCTTTTAAAAACTTCTACTTCTTCTTCCTTTATATTAGGGACATTTTCTGCTACTAAATCGCCTTGAGCAAGAATATCCCAGTCAACTACTACAGACCCTTGAGTATACTTAGTACCTACCATATTAGACACATCTTCATTGGGTCTAGTAAGTGACTGTGTTCTATCAACCGAAAGATTGTCTTCGGAAATAATGCTTATTTGATTAAATAATACAACCGCATCTGGGCTATCATTATTTCCCATCATTCTTTGATAACACTTAACACCCCTTCGCGTTAGAAAGTCATCCCCATCAATCAATACAGCATGTGTTACACCGTCTTTATCAAACTGGTCTAAGAAACTGTTCTTACCAGTAGCGGCTGTACCATCACTCTCCGTTATAAAGTATCGAAGATCTTCTTCTTTACAATACGATTCTGCTTGTTCTCGAAACGTATCGTTTAATGTGTTTACAATTACCGTAGTATTGTTTTTTGGTAGTGTATTAAATTGTCGTCTTAGTGCATAAATATTGTGGCTAGATAAAACATAAAACATATAGGATCCTAACTTAAATTGCCTAATTTCACTCTTCTCTGATTATTTTCATAAATTTCAATAACATCATCGGTAATTGACATATGAGAACCAGAAATTCCGGTTCCTATATTTAGTCCGCCAGTAACTGTCGCATTAGATAACACAATATTGTTACCATCAATTGTGAATGGTTGGATTTCATTATTGCTCGCATTGATAACTTTGAAGGTATCTGCGGTTATTGCAAAGTTAGCGACAGTACCATTATTGTCCAATCTAATTCCTGCAATATGATTGTTTACGTCAAGATCGAGTGCATATACAGCAGAAGAACCTATCGAATTACTAAGTGTGGTTAAACTGCTATTGACAGTAGCAAAGTCACTATCAACGCTCGAAGTTAAATTAGTAACTAGGCCTGCGTTCGCGGTTACTACACCGTCTAATGCAACTACGGTTGCAGATAATGCTTGTCTCGCCGTCGATTCTGCTGAGATTAAAACACCAGTATCACTATCAACTGTGTTTATCGCCGCGTTCAGATCAACTACATCCTGAGTGTGAGCAGTTACTACACCGTCTATTGTAGAGACCGTTGAAGTTAATGAAGCGACAGAGGCTGCATTTGCTGTGGTTGCGATCCCTGTATTGGTATCCAGAAGAGTTAAAGCTGCGTCCAGTGCAGTTACTTCACCGGAAAGAACCGTAACATCACTATCAACCGCATTTATGCTGGAGATAAGAGTGCTGTTTGCGCTTGCAATTGCTGAGGCAAGTACCGCAGAATCTACACCGTCCAGTACTAGACCGTCAACGTCTACTTCTAATGCCGTAAGGGAGGCAGCGACAACAAGAAGATCGCTATCCGTTGAAGATATACTAGAAGTAAGAGATGATACCGCACTAGAGTTAGCACTAATCCCCGATTGAGCATTTGTAAGAGACGTATTTAAAGTAGTAATATCCGACGCAATTGTAGTTAAAGTACCGTCAATAGTTGTAATACTAGAAGTAAGAGATGATACCGCACTAGCGTTTGCTGCAATCCCAGCATCAACATTAGTGAAGTCTACCGTCGTCGTTAGATTAAATTGTTCTATATACGTTTGATTTATGATAGATAGAAAATAGTCAGAGTCGAGAATATTATTGACGATGTTGGTTACATCAGATGTAGAGGTGCCTCCATAGACGCCCGTCTCAATCTCATCAAAATTCTGATTTATCTTTAGTATCGCAGCATTAATATTGTCTGCGAGATTTACTGTTTGTATGGCCATCTCTAATCTTTATCCTCTACTAAACGAAAAAGCAATTCTTTTATTAGTTTAACATCATCTCTCAGGGTATTGACTTCATTAGTCAGAGTTAAGAGTTGGTGCTCTTTTTCTTTCTGAACGATATTTTGTGTTCTCGCTCTTTGGATTTCAGTCTTATTAGTATTTAGGATAGCGCCAGTGCGTCTATCCCTTACTAAATTATTATGACCTTCAACCTTTAAATGATTATGCATTAGTTGGCAGTTACCAATGCGATAGCACGTAAGTCTCTAATCACTGGTGACTTAGATGAATTGTCCGATTGCATAACAATCTTCACTTGGAAAGCAGTGAACTGATTCATTTCGTGGGTAAACTCATAATCTCTGTATGTCGACGGATCATCATCGGTAGGTAATGCTTTATCTATAGCTACAAGATCCCAATCTACAGTGAATAGACCATCATCATCGGTAGCAAGCAATGCATCTTCGTCTGCCGCACTTTTGACATATACTTCGAAGCTTGCGCCTGAAGGTCTATTTGCAGCAAAGATTACTTTTAATCCAAGAGATGCGTCGTCAATTACAACCGGAGTTGTTATGTGTTGTGCCGCATCACTATTGTCGATTACGTTTTCTAGTGCAAGTACAGCTACACGTTGAAGATCAATTAATGGAGATACCTTAGAATCGCTTGTAGATAAACTCAAGTTAAACTTCATTGTCTCTGCACCGATAGCATTATCACTAGAAGCAACAACACTCTGTTCAGTGCTTGCGTTATAGTCATTCAAGACTACTTGTGTAGCATCTCCTACTGTACCTAAGTTATAATTTACAAATGGTGCCGAAGATCGAAGAGTGCCATACGAAGCGAATGTGTTAGGATTACGTAACTTAGCAGTTATGTTTGTTCCATTAGGGGTTATCGTTTGAACTTGTGGTACGAACTCATTGTACACCACTTGTTGTGTAGCAGTAACTTCGTCCCCTCCTCCTATAGCTGAGGAAGTTGCTGGGCTACCGATATCAATTGTATAACCTTCCCAAGTGACTAGGGAAATTTGGAAAGTACCTTCGTATACCGTACTCGCTTGACCACCTATTGCATTTGCGACGTTTGATAATGTAACGTAGTCTCCGAAACTGAATCCATGACCTTCATGACTAATCTCGACTGAATTAGATCCTACCGTAGTTTCAATTGGATTAGATCCTAGGGTTACTTTAGGTAGGGTTGCATTGTCAAGCACAAGTTCACCGGATGCAGAAAACTCTGCTCGGTCTAGTTCAAACATTAGATCTTTAGTTTGATCTGGTGTCCAAGTGAATCCGTTCTGTGATAGGAACAATGAACCTAGTGTAGGCTGTCTTGATATCTTATCTTCATCACTACCTACTACGAACTCATAAGTCTCTGCAATATATGCATTATACTCTACCGACTCAGCAAGGAGTATTATCGCATACTCTTCGCCACTTGTCAAGTAAATTGGCTCATCGAATATTACTTCGGTGTGGTTCGCTGCGACGGTGGCCATTGTGGTCGATGTGTCGAATGCGGTGACATTAACTTGAGCAGGTTCGATGAACTTAACTGCGCCAGGTAAAATACGTGTTGTTGGTACACCATTCTCTACTGAACGAATCTGCACTTGTAGAGGGATATTAGAATCCTTGCTCTCTAAAAAGATTCGTGCCTTAGTTATGAACATACCATTTGGATTTTCTATCTGATCAACAAAAAATGTCTGTGCAAGTGGATCTTGTCGACCAGCACGTCCATTAAGAATGCGAGTAGTACGTATAGTTCTCTGTACAGTTTCAATAGTTCCTGTAGACGAGTATACTGCACGTGAACTACATGTTGCTTCACTCTCATCGTTAACATTAACGTCAAGTAGTTTAAATTCTTGAGTACCAGTTCTAAAGTTTATTGTTGGTGTGTTAGGTAAGAAGAAACTACCGATTATGGTACCATTACTATCAGATTCCAAAGGAAACTTACCACCCAGAGCAGTAGGATATTCTAATGCATTCGCGTACTCACTACCGAACTCTTGTGCGGTATCAGAGAACCTAGCTGCAGTAGCCTCTAGTCTTACCCAATCACTAACGTCTTTACCACCAAAGTATGCAAACATCTTAGTGTTAGGACGAAGTCCTTTAACAGTGAAGTTGACCTTACGTGATCGCATGAACGGAATAATTTCTATGTCTGCCACTTGCTCACCGATAAAGTCTTGTACGCTTCGAGTAGTAGCTCTGAAAGAGATATCTCTTGGTATAGTAGTGAACAGTCCAGAGTTAGAGAACAAGTCTCTAGTTGTACCCTGCATAGTTGGGCGAGTATCGAAATCTTCGAATCGACGTACTGTAGTCTGCATAATAGCAGGAAGACTACGAGTCTCCACCCACTCATCAGATGATGGGGATAGTTCCATATGTCCAGTTTGCGTAAGAACAGCAAATGGGTTTACATTCAATATACCTGTCGCTAATTTCTGTGAGACTAGGTTGACATCAGTATATGGTAATGTTACAACGTCACCATGCTTAACAACTGCGTTAACATTATCAGCACTATATTTTAGTCGAACTGAGTTCTCGCGGAAAGATGGTTTTAACAATCCTTGTGGATCGATTGACGCACGATAATCAACATTATTGATATCCGAGAAAGCGAATGAACTAAAATTGTCTGCAATGAAACCTGCTTTAGTTCGAGTATTGCCATTAGCATCTAATACCGTCAATGAGTTAGTACTATTCTCAAGTAGGCTCAAGGTGGTTAGTTCGAATAAGTCTTCGACACGTTGCTCTAACTTACCAATGTCTTTCATCGTGAAACGTTTGTTATGAATAAATGTACTCGTAACATCGGTAGTGCCGAAAGTGTATGGTTTCAAGTAGTAATTATAGAGCGCCATAGAACCTGTAGGAATTTCTGGTGCACGAGGAACGTCGTTAGCCTCTCCTTGTATTACCTGTAGTTGCCCAAATCCAATATCACCACGACTATCAGTTGCATTTGCAACCAGAACGTCTATACGTGGTAAGTAGTATTCGATCTCATTAATAGTAATTGCAGACGCGTTCTGCGGTAGTTCTGCTTCAACGGAGAACTCATTTAGGTAAGTGCCTGTAGCACGTGCAGGACGGAAGTCTAATACGTCTCTTAATGAGACTACTGTTCCGGTTGCTGTAGTATAATTAGGAATATCTTCGTAGGCATCATCTGTATATGAATTCACAGAAAAGAACGTACCAGCATTGAGGTTTCCGTGTGTATAATGCGTGTAGTTTACTTGTATCTCGCACCCAGTTCCAGTCTGAAGCTCGTATCCTGACTTAACATGTGCTTGGATTTTATCGTAGAAGTTATCACGTTGTCCACCATCAAAGGTAAATTGGTAAGTAATATCTTCGGCATATTCCCAAGCAGTTTCAATACTATTACCGTTTGTATCAGTTGCTCCAGCGTCAGATCTAAATTTAACTGAGTCTAAAGATATACCATCAACATCTAATGTTACAACTGGACGTGCTCTCCAAGATACGTCTGGGAGAGTTTGAATTTGAGTTTTAACTGTTCTTGCTTTAGTACGACCAGGCTGATTAGTTAGTTCAACATAGTATGCAACATCGTAAGATCCTCCAGCAGTAAGACCAGAATAAACTCCGGCAAGACTAGCTTGTCCGCTAGCATCTGATACTATAGGCCCGTCTGTTTCTGAGATTACCCAACCAGTAGGCTCTACTCCAGCAATACTAATTTCGCCATTACTGTCAGCGTTAGTTTGAAGGAAACGTTGAGCAGTGTAGTTGGCTGTGATTGCAGACGATACTGGAGTTGATCTAGGGAGACTGAATAGAAGACTATTGTCTGACGCTTCATGTATCACTGCATCTACCAGTTGTATCACTGCATTAGTAGAGGAAGGAGTGCTGTTTGTCATGGTATGACAAAGTGAAAAACTAGCATTAAGTAGTCGAATGTTGAAGATGTATAGTCTGAGACCTATTGAGTCATACTGGACACCACGTACGTTACAGAACCCAATGGTAGTGCCATTAATATCCTTTAGCACTTGAGCGCCAAAGGTACCTAATCGCCCAAACCCTTCTGAGTTATCAGCAACATTCGTCTCGTCATATTTAATGTATACGTAGTTACCATATGTTGCTGGAACAGCTTCGTTTTCTTTAGCAACAGTGTCTCTAGCCTTTGGTACTGTAATATCAGTAGTACCAATCTCTAGGCGGTAACCATCTACGTATGCGATACCTTCGGTTACGTCTAAGTTTAGATTAGTAGCATCTTTTTCTTCGAAGATCGATTTGAACTTTTCTACTACATAATTACCAGACTCTTCCTTTGTACGTTGTGCAAGTAGATCGTTGATTCTATTGTAAGAATCGAATGTACTTACTTCGCGAGTGATAACTCCATCAACAACACGTGCGACAAAGACAAAGTTCTGGTCTAATGATACTTGATCACGTGTAGTAGGAACTAGTTTAATCTGATAGCGATCTGCGCCTGGGGCAGATATGTCCGGATATTCACCTTGGTTGTCGAACAGTTCTTGATCTTCATCCGTTGTGATAATATTCTGTTCGATACGGAAACCGATGTCTGCCGTAGGAAGTGAACTATACTTGGAGATGAATGAACTTCCACCTTCCATATATACAAAGTGTCCAGCGGCAAAGAAGTCGCCTGGGGCAAAGTATGCTTTAGTTGCACGACCACTCGCGGAAATAGGATCTGATCCATCGTTAGCGACAAGTGCAGTCAAAGCAACATTGTCTTTACGATACAAAGTGTCTTGTGAAGTAACACGAGGTGCTGTCGCTGCAGGGGATACGCTTGAAGTGTTTGTGTACTTAACGTATAAAGTAGCAGGATCTGTCGCAGAAGCAGCTACAAATTCTAGAACTTCTAATTCTAATCCTTGCGTGTTAACAAGGTTACTGGTAGACAACGTTGTACCTACCCAAGTAGCATCTACTGCAATTGAACTTGCGTCTAGACGAATGTACTCTATTTTGTTATCTACAGTTGCGCCGCCTGGATTTACCAGAGCACCCTCTTTAAATATGTTACGACCGAATCGTGCAATCTCTTCTTGGATGATTGTCTGCGACTCGTTTAACTCACGTGCTTGAAGCGCTTTACCAGAGTTAAATAGTACACGATAGTAACCGTCTTCAGCTTTGTAGAAGTCTCTATATTTTTCTTTGAACGTTTTGTTTGTAAAATCTACCATGATTTATTCCTAAACGGTTATGACTATCTTAATGTCTTCTTGTTGTTCTACGTCACGTCTTATTCTAGGACGGTTCTCAAGATACAAGAGTTCCCCAGAAAATCTGTCTACAGTGTTCATTAGGGATATAGATGCGATATCGCCAGTCAGAACGTTACCCACTTGCGTAACTGCTTCACCTACGATAAAAGGTTTAAACCCTGTCGAGGTGTTTTGGTGATAGTATAATACACTACCGACGGATTCGTTAACGTATGCCTTCGCACCAGACTGAGAGCCTGTAATCAATTTCTCAACTTCAAATGGCGAAGTACTGTCGAATGTCATGGAAGGTAATACTTTTGCTGACGTACCAGTAAATGGAGTTGTACTATCCGTTTGCTTAGGATTTTTGATAAGACCCATTTGACGGAAAGTAATTCCTGTCATGAATGTATCAGTTACAGTACCATCAGGCTTGATGTTAGTTAGAATAGAACTTGTTTTCAAATCATTTATAGGGTTGAAACCAAGGCCTGGAGTTGGAGTAATCACTGGACTTACTGAACCAATTGTAGTTGCACTCGCATCTATAATTTCAATCGAAGCATAGGTGTATCCTGAACCATAGCTCGTCATTATAATCCTAGTAATCTCACCTCCAGCTACAGTGGCAACTGCTACTGCACCTGTACCGTCTCCGTGAACATTTATGACTATAGCAGGGGTATGACCCAATCCAGCAGAAGTTACTCTTGCGCTGATTATCTGACCATCAATGACCGCGGCCTGGACAGTTGCTTGCAAGTCTTCAACTGAATCCCCTTCTGCTATAGAGAGTGCTTCATTGACAGGCATATGATTAGATGATAGGAATTGATAGATGTTTTCGGGAGTCAATGAATATAAAAACTTCCATACGTATTCATCTGATGTGGTAAACGGCAAATGTATATCAGTTTCAGGAATTCCTAACAGTCCATAATTTGGTTCTACAACTGACTGCTTCGTAGTGCCGTCTAAGTTAGTTCCATTCTGTAGACAAATATAAACTTCCTTGGCGTCGTTCATGACGTACCACGGAGTCCAAGGTGGCACGATGTCTGAATTGACAGCATCGCTCCAACCAGCATACTCAGAACCAGATGACCAATTCACACGCTTGGCTACAAACGTAGCACCTTCGATCTTTTTGATTGACTGTAGACCGTGAAAGAACTCTCTCTCGTCATGAGCACCGTCGATAGGATCAATCACTGTATCCAGTGGATTGAAAGGATCGCTCTTACCGATACCTATGTAATATTCATTAGTAGTGCCTAGCATATCTGTTAAAAGATCTTTTGCTAAAGTCCTACTCATTGACTGTCTTACTATTGCTGCCATTGTATTTTCCCACGCATGTTAGAAATATTCTTCTTATATTTATAACGATTTTAATAGTTATTCTAAGAAATTATTCAACCAATATTCTTTTTGGTGCTGATTCATTAGTAATTTTTTGTAAATGACTGGAAGTTCGTAAGGACTACTCCTCCAATGCGAAACATGTCGGAGTGCTTCTTCGCGCATAGGTTCCAGATAATCATCATAGGAGTGCATCTTTTGTGCACTTCCTTCGGTAGTTCTGTCTATACAGTATAGGTCACTTGACATTGATAAGAAGTAACAAATGTTTCCCTTTTGATGTTCGCCCAAAAGTTTATAAGTGTAGGCATGGTCTTCACCATTACCAATATCCTCGTTCATCTTTATCTTTGCAGACTTCCTGCTCTGTAATATAATGAAGTCTATTGATACGGGACGGTCTTCTGTAAACAGATGTCCTACTCCAGGCCCTGGCGGTTGAGATGGAGCACACATCGATGTACCCCAAACACTTGCATAATAGTTATCGTTAACTTGCCAATGATGTCCTGACTTTAGTTCCCAATCTAATATACTATCACATGGTATCGCACCTAATACATCAATGCAAGGATAATGTTTTAGGTGATTGTGTAGCGACTGTAGATAGGATGGATATAGAAAGTCATCTCCATCTAACTGAGAAACATAATCATTATCACTTTCCAAGAACACGTCAAGACATGCGTTCTTACCTTTGCCTGGCTTTCCATTACTTTCGCTGTTTACCACACGAAATGGTTGGTCTAGTTCCAACACCTTTTCATAATATCCTTCATGGATACTATTGACTACAATTACAACTTCCCACTCTATAGGAGTTATTCGTATGACACCTTGCACAGAGCGAATAATTCTTTCTAGTTTAGGAATGTCATTTGAGGTTAATAACGTGGTCATCAACCTCATTATTCTGCCTCGAAGAAGAATGTCTGAAATAAACGTCCATCAAATTTGTCAGTACCGAAGCCAGGCACAACACTTCTGTGATAGTACATAGCGTCATATATGACTAAACGATTATATACATTCTTTGCTTCACCGACGATGTCCCAATCATCTTCAACTAATTGAAACTCATTGAAGTCTAATAGAGCATCGGGCCCGTGTCTGGTTATACCTGTCTGTCTGTGTTTGTATATCGCAGTACCGGAATCTAGAGGAGCATTAGGAGTTAGGTATATGACGGCCGCATATGACATTGCGTCGTGATGAATCCAAGTTGTGGATTCTTCGGTGGTGTACTGAAAGGAGGTATTATATCCATCTAACGGAAAATGGGTTATGGTTTTTCCTATGATCTTCCCTAGAGAAGATTTCATAGAGTCTGCATACCCACCATCGTTGCTACATGAGGCAGTTCTTAAGCCAGGATAGTTACCTGACACATTAAAATTTTGACTTAAGGCGTAATCCCGAACTGAATCGGGATCCGCATAGAAGTCTTCAACAATCGTAAACATAATAAATCCAATAAGTGTTTCATTATAAGGCGCCGAGAAGTACCCTTCGTCGGTTACCTGAGTCGTATATCTTAATAGTATTACTAGAGAATTCTATCCGTTCTCCAGATGTACTAGTATTTAGGATGCCACTAAGATCGATTATCCCGTTACCTGCTGTACCACTAGTATTAGTACCAGAGGTAATTTCACTAAATGTTGAATTTGTAGTAGTGTTAATACGGTCTACAGTTGCTCGATAAATACGACCAGTGTTAACATGCCACCATATATCACCTTCATATACAGTGTTTACTGTACGAAAAGTACGTATCGCAGCAGATGCTGTTACGTTGACATTAGAGGTTAACGTGGTACTTGTATCGAAGATAACAGCATTACCAAATCCTCCAACTGGGCCTTGAGAACCTGTAGCACCAGATACACCTTGGCCTCCTTGACCACCTACTGCGCCAGGCGCACCTTGTCCACCAACAACACCTTGTACACCTTGGCCTCCTTGACCACCTACTGCGCCAGGCGCACCTTGTCCACCAACAACACCTTGTACACCTTGTGGGCCATTGTTACCTACCTGACCCTGTTGTCCTTGACTACCTACAGCACCTTGTACACCCTGAGGCCCGTTATTACCTACCTGACCTTGGGCACCCTGCCCACCTACTGCACCTTGTACTCCCTGAGGCCCGTTATTACCTACCTGACCTTGTTGTCCTTGACTACCTACAGCACCTTGGACACCTTGTGGGCCATTGTTACCTACCTGACCTTGGGCGCCAACAATACCTTGAGAACCTTGCTGTCCTTGTGGGCCATTGTTACCTACCTGACCTTGTTGTCCAACAACACCCTGAGCACCTTGGACACCTTGTGGCCCATTATTACCTACCTGACCTTGTTGTCCAACAACACCTTGAGCACCTTGTTGTCCTTGTGGGCCATTATTACCTACCTGACCTTGTTGTCCAACAACACCTTGAGCACCTTGTTGTCCTTGTGGGCCATTATTACCGATAGCACCTTGAAGTCCAACAACACCCTGAGCACCTTGGACACCTTGTGGCCCATTATTACCGACAGCACCTTGAAGTCCAACAATACCTTGAGAACCCTGTACACCTTGAGGGCCATTATTACCTATTGCACCTTGTGCACCAGCAACACCTTGAGAACCTTGAACTCCCTGCGGGCCATTGTTACCGACAGCACCTTGTGCACCAGCAACACCTTGAGAACCAACAGCACCTTGTGTACCATTATTACCTACGGCACCTTGAAGTCCAACAATACCTTGAGAACCTTGCTGTCCTTGTGGGCCATTGTTACCTATAGCACCTTGTGCACCAGCAACACCTTGAGAACCAACAGCGCCCTGCGGGCCATTGTTACCTATTGCACCTTGAAGTCCAACAATACCTTGAGAACCAACAGCACCTTGTGCACCATTGTTACCAATAGAACCTTGGTTACCTACTGGGCCAATGACTCCCTGTTCTCCTTGTGGGCCATTGTTACCTATTGCACCTTGAAGTCCAACAATACCTTGAGAACCAACAGCACCTTGTGCACCATTGTTACCTATTGCACCTTGAATACCTTGGTCACCTTGGTTACCAACTGAACCTTGAGCACCATTATTACCTACTGCTCCCTGTATACCCTGTGGGCCCGCTGCACCAGTAGAACCTTGAGCACCAGAATCTCCTTGAGCGCCCTGTTCACCGATAGAACCTTGAGATCCTACTGACCCCTGAACACCAGCAACACCTTGTGCACCTTGGAAACCAATATTACCTTGTCCACCCTGCGCTCCTACTGCCCCTAAAGCACCCTGTATACCTTGTTCTCCGATAACACCTTGTGCCCCTTGATCACCTTGAGCACCAATTGCCCCTTGTGGGCCTGCATCTCCAGCGTTACCTTGTGGGCCAACTGGGCCTGGAGTAGTTCCAGCAGGGCCTTGTGGGCCTGCATCTCCAGCGTTACCTTGTGGGCCAACTGGGCCTGGAGTAGTTCCAGCAGGGCCTTGTGGCCCATCAATACCTTGAGCACCGACATTACCGACCGCACCTTGTGCCCCAGAGGAACCTTGAATACCTTGAATACCTTGGTTACCGACAGAACCCTGAGATCCTTGTTCTCCAACTACACCTTGGTCACCTTGAGCACCGATAGGGCCTACATTACCTTGTAGACCAACAACACCTTGAATACCAATAGTACCCTGAGCACCAACTTCACCGACGTTACCTTGAAGACCGATAGTACCTTGAAGACCGATAGTACCCTGAGCACCAACTTCACCGACGTTACCTTGAAGACCGATAGTACCTTGAAGACCTTCAGCACCTTGCGGGCCTGCTGCACCAATATTACCTTGAAGACCGATAGTACCCTGTGATCCTACAACCCCTTGGGAACCTTGTTCACCAACGTTTCCTTGAAGACCGATAGTACCCTGTGATCCTACAACCCCTTGGGAACCTTGTTCACCAACGTTTCCTTGTAGACCCTGATCTCCTTGAACACCATCTGCTCCTTGTGCACCGACCGATCCAATATTACCTTGAAGACCAGTTGCACCCTGAGTACCAGTAGCACCTTGTGAACCTTGTTCACCAACGTTGCCCTGGGCACCCACAAATCCTTGAATACCCTGTGCGCCTTGAGAACCAACCGCACCAACATTACCTTGCAATCCTTGATCACCCTGTGATCCGATCGCACCTTGCGCGCCAACTTCTCCGATATTACCTTGTAGTCCAACAATACCTTGAGAACCCACAGCACCTTGGTTACCTACTGGGCCAATGTTTCCTTGGAGTCCAACAATACCTTGAGCACCCTGAGAACCTTGAGATCCTGTTTCTCCGATATTACCTTGGAGACCAATTATACCCTGAGCACCGATGTCGCCTTGAGATCCTGTTTCTCCGATATTACCTTGGAGTCCAACAATACCTTGAGCACCCTGTACACCTTGAGATCCTGTTTCTCCGGCGTTTCCTTGAAGTCCGATTATACCCTGAGAACCCTGTACACCTTGAGATCCTGTTTCTCCGGCGTTTCCTTGGAGTCCAATTATACCCTGAGCACCGATATCGCCTTGGGGGCCAGTCTCGCCCGGATTACCTTGAAGTCCGATTATACCCTGAGAACCCTGTACACCTTGTGGCCCAGTCTCGCCCGGATTACCTTGAAGTCCGATTATACCCTGAGCACCGATATCGCCTTGGGGGCCAGTCTCGCCTGGATTTCCTTGGAGACCAACAATACCTTGAGCACCTTGTTCACCTTGGGGGCCCTCCTCGCCTGGATTTCCTTGGAGACCAACAATACCTTGAGCACCTTGTTCACCTTGGGGCCCCTCCTCGCCTGGATTTCCTTGGAGACCAATTATACCCTGAGAACCTTGAACTCCCTGAGGCCCAGTCTCGCCTGGATTACCTTGAAGTCCGATTGTACCCTGAGGGCCGATAGTACCTTGCCCGCCTATAGTACCTTGTGTACCAATAGTACCTTGCCCGCCTATAGTGCCTTGTGCACCAACAACACCTTGAACTCCCTGAGGCCCGATAATACCCTGAGGCCCGATAGGCCCGGCGCTGTTTGCAATAAGGTTATTAATATCAGCAATATCTTGAGTAAGATCTGTGGTTGTCGCGTTTAAGTCAATTAGTATAGTATCGTGTTGAGTAACACGAGCGTCTAATGATGTTATATCTGTAGCGTTTGTAGCAATAGTAGTCGGGTCGACTCCATCTAAGACATCACTAACAGCAGTGTCTATGTAATTAGAGACGAACGCTAAAGTTACTCCACCTTCCCCACTAGGTAGTGCTGCTACCTCGTAGAGTTCTGTGAAGTTGGAATTTATTTTTTCGCTGGCAATCCGGAGAGTATCACCAGATCCGTCGTTTGCCGATCCACCAGTATTTAAAATTTGTCTTGACATTGTGAGGTTCCGTTATTTTAGTCTGCGCCGTCTAAGGTTTCGTATTCTTGAGATATATCTAACCCTTCATCATCTAATGTCGGTGGTCTTACCCCAGCCCAATCTGCGACTGTGACAAAATCATCTACCAACTGCTGTAGTGTTTGTGTTTCATATCGGTCTAACGTCTCAAGAGAACTTACGATGATACCTGTCCCAGTATCTTTCTCATTCTGTGTACGTGCATCAATCGCATCATTCTCTTCCATAGTAAGTAGAGAGTAAGTTGCTTGAACATGAGTACCTAGTTGAGTAGTTTGAAGTTCGATTGCATAATTAGGTACTTCTAATGGATCTGTCACATCCCCTGCGTCCAACCCTAGGTCAGCAGAACCTTGGGTCTGAGTTTCAGCAGCAAGATGGAATCCAGCTGGATGTATTAACTTGGTGTATAGTGTTTCAAAATCGCTGAAAGATAGACCTGTTTTCAAAAGAACTGAAAATATCTGGTATTTCTTATTGTTTTGAATAAAATGTGAAGACTTGGGCCCTATGAAAGAACCACCTAATCTATCATTCAACTTGAAGATGCTTCTCTTAGGATAAATTACTTCAACGTCTTCATTGTAGAATGCTTTAAAAAACTGTTCGATTGATCTTTCGGTACCCTTGCCACGATACATCTCAGCGAGAAGTCTTGCCATCAATCTAGGGCTCTGGTAGAATGACGACGTTTCTAATCCGTCACTGATCTCTCCTATCAGATTGTCTAAGTGCTTAATCTCTGTAGATGATATATTTCTTATATCAAACAAATCGTGGATCTGATCAATTACTGAACCAGTTCCGTCTTCTCCGGAATACTCGTAATACTTCTCTAAGAAGGATACCAGTTGAGGATACTCTTCCTGAAAGAATGACGGTAATGCCTGAGTGACCTGATTGCGGTTAAACTTAACATCAGATCTATATTGTTCGTTTATAAGATTTGACATTATACTATTACCTTAGTTGCTCCAGCATCAGCGTAACCTGTGGTCGACGACAGAGATTCGTCTAAAGTAACAGTATAGTTACGTAGAGGGTTAAGTGTACTTTGGTTAGCAGGGACAGCAGATATCTTAATACCTGTACCAACATATCCATTCTCATCAATCCTTAGTGAACTAATAGATACTATACCTTTCGCTGCATCGTAAGAACCAACGTTAGGTACCTTCACCACATTATTAATATCTACTAGTTGCAGTTTACTGCTCCCCAATTCGTTTTGGATCAAAACGTTCTGTCCGTTGGACTTAAATAGCGAAGAGGTGATTGTATGATCATCTTTGTCCGGTGATGCTAACTTGAAAGGGAAGTTTACTATATGTTCTCTCTCTAGATAATCTAAAATAGATAGAGGAGTAGGAAGTCCCTGTCTGATAATATTAATACTAGCAATTTCTTCTGAAACGTTGATACGTTGTTGTGCGCGAATCGACATTTTAGAGTTCAATATTGCGCTCGATAGTTCGTCTATCTTAGCTAATAGGTTAGACCTACGGAAGATAGCACCAAATTTAGTCGTAGTATCTGCCATGTACTGGACGATATATTCATTTACCTGTACCTGTAACGCTTGAGTAGACAAAGGGCTCTTGATAGGATCAATGTTAAATACTGTGGTCAACTCCAAGAACGTCTCTGCTGGAGCAACAAACTCAGTGTCTATAGACATGATAGAGAGGTTATCTATCAACTGACTTTTGATATCCGCTTGAACCAATTCCTGAGTAGCTGCTGATAGACCATCTGCAAATTTTAAGCTAACAAACACTTTACCATACTGCGGAGGTACGTTTTCATTACCACCCCATGTAATAGCATCGTCGACGTAAGAACTATACCCACTTAATATACGGGCGGTATAGTCACTCGCGGTAACAAGTCTATTCTGTGTAGTGAACGCTCGTGGAGCATTCAACTTAATCGAGTTGATAGATTCCTTTTCTGCACCGCCTGCCGAACCTGCTACCAACCCTACAGTGATATTCTTACTGTTTGGAGTTAATGCAGTAGAGAATGATATCGCACCGTTAGCACTTGCGCCTCTAGACGAAATATATTCTACTTCGATTCTATTGTTCGCTAATGGAGCAGCACCCAGAATGTTTCCGTCACTAAAGAATATCTCGTACTGACCTTTAGGGGTTTCACGTACGATGAATACTCTTGAAGAATCAGTCACGGTTGCTACCGTGTTTATATCGTTGAAGGTTTCGAAGCTGGTAGATAGATAGTTATCATATACACGAACACTTATAGTGGACACGTCCAAAGTATCATCCGGTATCACGTACACCGCACCAAGAGAGTCTTTGTCTACGATGAATGTCTTTGTCTTCTTAACGCCTTCTTTTAGAGTGATCGAAGGTGACCCCGAAGAAGTTTTAAAAACAAATGTACCCGACTCATTATACGCAGTGCACTCGTCTTGAGTAGTAAAGGAATACACATTGTTGCCAACCGACCCACTAAACTCTGTACCCAAAGGTATGGTTAGAAACGAGGATCCATCGGCGTTGTCAGTAATAGATAGTGACACGAGTGCGGTAGAGGCTACCCTAGACTTAGGTACATACCCTAATGACTCTGCGTGAGATACCACCGATGAACGTAACTGAGAGGATGACAAGAATGCTTCGTTGATCGCCATGTTTGCGGTCAGAGCATTGATGTGAGTATTATGCGCCAATACATCTAGGATGTTAGAGAGTCCACTCGCAGAGAAGTCGTAGTCACGAAATTCTTCTTGTTGTTCGAAGTGCGTTTGTAGTTGAGATTTGATTTGGAAAAAATCTAACTCAGAATTCTGTATAGCCATTTATCTAGTCCTTGCAATATTAACGTTCAACGTAACAACTTTTTGTGTATTGACAACTTCAAAAACTATCGATATGTCCATAGAGTTATAATCTGGTCTAATGGTACTTCTAATAGTTTGTATTCTTGCTCTTGGTTCGTACTTTTCTATAGCATAACGTACGTTACTTTCTACATCACTGCTTTCTAGATCCGTAGACAGAGAAAATAGAAGATCATTAAGGTTACCACCGTAATAAGGTCTAAAAGGCAATTCGCCATGGTTAGTCATCAATAGGTTCTTAACTGATTGACGAACAGCAGCGGCATCTGTCTTTTTGTATATTCCTGTAACCGGAGAAGCTTCGAACGTACAGTCGATATCCGAATACGTACGAGCTATCGTAGTAGTGATCGGAGCAACCTGTAGGTTACCGTCTTGGATAGAGGAGACTTTATTTGTTGACATAATGGTTAATCTCTTTTAGTACTATTTATACCTATAGCGTAACATCAATTTCAGGTAATTCAGGTAAAGTCAAATCTATTGACAAAGGAATCCCAATTAACTCCAAAACATCACAGAATGTTAGTGTTAGGAAGTCAAGTACAGCCCCTAGTCCTATGGCATCTAGGAATGACTTGACCGTCTTTATCCACATGTTGATGAGTTCTTTCTGCCACTGCGCGAACCAGTCACGTGCGGCACGTACCATTTCGTTTATCTGGTCTTCTGGTACTACTACATTGGTATTGATCTCACCCCCAATGATATCCAGAAGAGACATACCGAACAAGGACACTCCTTTGAGTTGATCTACGACATATGCGTTTACACTGAAGTTCTCTACGTCATCCTTTAGTGCTTCACCCTTAGCCTTCGCAGACTCTATCTCTGCGCGAATAAAAGATTCTACATCAAACTCTAATAGGGAGGGTAGACTAGGAAGACCCAAGGTATCCCATATCGTCTTGAACTTGTCGATCAATGCTCCGAAGGTAGACTGCAATAGATTGGTACATAACTTGACCAACTCGTTTTTAAAATATGCCCAAGTAAGTTTACCCTTCCACTCATTACACTCAACACCGAACTCACCTTTATAGTACTGATATCCTTCGGGTACCATAGCATAATACCTGTCTACCTCGTCGGTGATTTCTTTCTTGATACGCTCTTGCTCATCCTTCTCCAGTATCTTGAGTAGGTCGACACTGATACCCATTACGGATACCGAGAAACTTACGGGGATAACACTCGATATCAGTTCTAGCATCTTGACTGGAATGTATATGTGGAACTCATCAATCAGTTCCGACCATGCATCGTTAGCTTCCTTCTGCCAGTTACGTATCTGTCCGTTCTGCCAGTACGGTGATAGGATAGTAGATTGTAACTCCGCAAAGTCTTCTATCTGTTTAATGGCATCATCTATTTGTTTCTGTACCTCGACATCCAAGTCTGGGGTCGCAACGGAGTATGCCTTCAACTTGCTAGGTATCATTAGGATATCATTGTATACCTGAACAAACTCGGCCTTGGTAGGTAGAGTTGTACCAGAACATGGAAGTCCAATATTCATGAGTTCAGTTTGACCACATCACCGCTTACGTTCACTACTGATCCAGTGACATTGATTTGGCCTGATGCTTTGATTGTTATAGTTCTAGCCCCAGTTTTAGTAGCGTCAATCGTCATGTTACCGTCTTTGTCCATTTCATAGAAAGTACCAGACTTGTGAGATTCTTTAATACGTTCAGCGCCAGGCGTATCGTCATACTCTTTATAGTGTCCGGTCTCTGTCTGGTACACTTTGTTGGTAGGATAGTTGGCATCCGCCTTAGGGTTCGCATCACCTTCTTTAGGTACAGTACCAATCACCATAGGTAACTGAGAG
>Ga0114915_1000242_pt1 | contig 26002 bp, 24 predicted proteins | sample MalvirAntarct_55_FD_87288 | JGI IMG/M metagenome (GOLD analysis project Ga0114915, IMG submission 87288) | Marine viral communities from the Global Malaspina Expedition - Malaspina viral metaG Antarct_55 | ecosystem: Environmental > Aquatic > Marine > Oceanic | place: South Georgia Island...
GATCAAGCCTCGCTCTGGTTGCTCGATCGGGTGAGCAGGCTTGCACCAGGGCTGGCTTTCACCACGCAGGTGACACCCGGTGGTGGGCAGTATCTGCTGACGCTTAGTCGAGGCTAGGACTGAGGCGTGAAGCTAACGGGGAGCACCGGTCCATGAAGATCGTCATTGCGCCGGATTCCTTTAAATCCTCCCTGTCATCGCAACGATGCGCATCGGCGCTGGCCAAAGGGATCTTGTCAGTAGCGCCCGATTGCACCGTTGTTTCTGTTCCCTTAGCTGACGGTGGCGAGGGAACAGTGGACTCACTTGTTCTGCAGGGCTTTGAAGCTCGGGAGGGGCTTGCGCCCGATGCGCACGGGGTTCCTCGGTCTGTGCTTTCTGCCTGGAGCGGCACCACTGCTGTTATCGAATCATCCCAGGCCTGCGTTTTCGTCCCAGGTTCCAGCCCAGAAGACGCCTTGCGAGCCTCGAGTAATGGTGTGGGGGTGATGATCAGCGCCGCGTTGGACCATAACGCCTCTGAGATCATGTTGACGGTTGGCGGCACGGCTTGCTCTGACGGCGGTAAGGGAATGCTGGAAGAGTTGGGAGTTTCCTTCCTGGATGTAAAGGGCACGCCGTTGGCACCCGGTGGTGGATCACTGAAAGACCTGGCCAGTGTGGAGTTGGGCGGCCTTGACCCAAGAGTCTCTCGGATTTCCCTTCGACTCCTCAGCGACGTGGTCAACCCGTTGCTCGGACCCACTGGTGCGGCTGAGGTGTTTGGGCTCCAAAAAGGTGCGGATGGTCCAGCAGTTGCGGAGCTAGAACAAGGCTTAGCGAAATTGGCTTCACTACTAGGCCCCGAAAAGGCATCCTCGGCGGGAGCTGGGGCGGGAGGGGGTCTCGGTTTTGCTGCAATCGCAGCGTTGGGGGCCAGCCAAGAGTCTGGTGCGCTGACAATGATTAATCTCGTAGGGCTGGAAGCTCACGTTAAATCTGCTGATCTGGTGATAACGGGTGAAGGGTCTTTCGATAGCCAAAGTGTGAATGGGAAACTGACGGGGCAGGTGCTGGCGCTTGCCGCCGGGCATGGTGTCCCATCAATCGTGGTCTGTGGAATTGAAAGCCTGTCTGAGAACGATCGAGGGGAGCACCTGACCGTTGACTCTGTCGTGCCTTTATCTCTCTGGGAGCCAAATCGAGAACTTTCCATCACCAATGCAGAGACTTTGATGGAAAAAGCGGGAAAGCACGTGGGGATGTTGGTTTCAGAGTCGCGCCTTAGCCCGGCTTCGAAAATTTCCCCCAACCCTTTGCCCTAACCGCAGTTATCCCACCTGATGGTGGCGGTCTATGGCGTGAAGACTTTCCCAGGATTCAGGATTCCCTGTGGGTCAAAAACTTCCTTAATCTTTCGCTGTAATTCCCACTGTGTCTCGCCGAGTTCTTCCAGAAGCCACTTCCGTTTCAGCAACCCCACACCGTGTTCCCCGGTGAGGGTGCCCCCGAGGGCTACTGCCTGGCGAAATAAGGCGTCAGCGGCTGACCATATTTCTGCTGGCACCTCGTCACCGGTGTAGAGAAAGTTGGGGTGTAAGTTCCCATCACCGGCATGAGCGACCGTGGGAATTTCGATTCCAAACTCTTTTTCAATCTCTCGAATGGCTGCGAACATGGCACCGATGTGAGATCGAGGGACAGCGACGTCCTCAATCAACACCTTTCCCTGAGCCTCCATCGCCGGGTGCATGGAGCGACGGAACTCGATCAGGTCTTCCCGGTCCCGCCCCACCTCAACGTCGATACCGCATTCTTGCCAGGTTTCTGCGATGCGTTCGGCCTCTTCTGCTGAACCGGGCCCATCAGCCTGAGCGATGAGCTGGACGGTGCCAGGGTGGTCAATCTTCTGGGCAAGCAAGTTCGAGATGTGACGAACAGAAGCTTCATCCAACAACTCCATGATCGCTGGCTTGAGCCCGCGGGTAATCGTTTCCTCGATCGCGGTGGTGGCCACACTCATGTGTGGAGCACGCCCCGAGATCGTCCACACGGGATGCGGGTCGAGGGGTTCGAGCGACACCCGGGCTTCGCAAATGATGCCCAAGGTGCCCTCGCTGCCCACCATCAATGCGGCGAGGTCGTAGCCGGTGACTCCTTTGACGCTCTTGTGGCCGACCTTCAGGATTTCTCCACTGGCCAGCACCACGGTCAGCTCTAGTACCGACTCTCGGGTCACCCCGTACTTCATGCACAACAAGCCACCGGCGTTTGTGGCGATGTTGCCCCCCACCGTTGACCACTTGCGACTGGCGGGATCAGGAGTGAACCACAATCCCTGTTTCTTGGCTGCTTCGTTCAGGTCGTGATTGATAACCCCCGCTTGCACCACAGCCCATCGATCACTGGCAGAAATCTCCAGGATGGCGTTCATTTTCGCGAGCGAGAGGACGATTTCTCCGGGGCCGCCAATGGCGCCCCCGGCAAGGCCACTCCCGGCGCCTCGCGTAACCAGGGGCATCTGGTGCTGGGAGGCAATGGTAACCACCTTCACCACATCCTCGATTGAGAGTGCCTCGACCACACACACAGGCGGTCCCGCGCTGGTGTGCCCAGATTTATCCGCCATCAGGGTCAGGAGTTGTTCCGGTTCCAGAACTAGCGCGTGGGGCAATTCCTGTAAAAGCTGGTCGAGAACAAGAGACTGCTTCGATGTGGGATCGCTCATGAGGGTGTCCTGATCACTGGGTGTTCTCCCAAGCTTAGAAGGCGGAGCAGTTGATAGGCAGAAAAGGCTGTCCTCAGCGTTCCCGTTTTCTTTTCTCGACGTAGCCTCGGTGGTGTGGGAATTGCGCCATAACTTTTCCCTGTGCGACGCGTTTTACGTCGCGATTGCGTTGACTCACCAGGCGCCCTTGGCCACCTTGGATCGGAGAATGGACTCATCTGCCGCCGCGTATTGCACGGTGCTGGTGGGGCCCGAATAAGACGGCTGGGGGACGCGGTGGACTAAAGGTTTTCCACAGCGCGTGAAGCTCATCACTTCAGTGCGCTTGCCCGTGTTTCCGCCTCTTATCCGGGTGTGATTCCGTGCTTTAGACCCTCGGCAAGAGCCTTCGCAGTTGAGTAACGTGGCCGGGCTCGAGCTCCTCCAGGGAGGCAACACCCAAAAGGCGCATCGTCCGCGTCATTTGTTCGGTCAGAATATGGAACATCCGATCAACGCCTTGTGTGCCACCGGCCATCAAGCCATACAAGTAGGCGCGACCGACCATCGTGAAGCGGGCTCCCATTGCTATGGCAGCTACAATATCGGCACCGGACATAATTCCCGTGTCGACATGAACCTCAACATCCTTGCCAACCTCTTTGACCACGGAAGGTAAAAGGTGGAACGGAATGGGCGCGCGGTCTAGCTGGCGTCCCCCGTGGTTGGAGAGAACAATTCCATCTACGCCCATGTTGGCCAGCTTCTTCGAGTCCTCCAGACCTTGAACGCCCTTGACGACGAGTTTGCCTTTCCACTGCTTCTTTATCCACGCCAAATCTTCATAGGTCACAGTGGGGTCAAACATGTGATCTAACAGTTCCCCGACAGTTCCTTGCCACGACGAAAGGGAGGCGAACTCCAACGGGTCGGTCGTTAAGAAATCAAACCACCACCACGGTCGAGGAAGCGCGTTCAGCACGGTCCCCATCGTCAACGCCGGGGGAATAGAGAAGCCATTTCGTTTATCTCTCAGCCTCGCGCCAGCCACCGGAACATCGACGGTAACCATCAAAGTATCTACGCCTGCTTGCGCGGCACGCTCCACCAACTCCATTGAGCGTTCGCGGTCTTTCCACATGTAGAGCTGGAACCAGTTACGCCCCTCGGGGGCAATCTGCTGGACGTGTTCGATAGAGCGCGTTCCCATCGTTGACAGCGTGAAGGGCACCCCCCACTTTGCCGCCATAGAGGCACCCGCGTCTTCTCCGTCGGACTGCATCATTCGGGTGAAGCCTGTGGGGGCAATCCCCACCGGGAAAGCCACGGGAGACCCCAATACATCCCACGAGGTGGACACCTGGGATACATCGCGCAAAATAGAGGGCTGAAATTCGACATCCTCGAAGGCTTGTCGGGCGCGAGCTAACGATATTTCGGCTTCAGCGGAACCGTCGCAGTAATCAAAGGGCGCTTTGGGTGTTCGACGCTTGGCGATGGTGCGCAAATCCCAGAGCGTGAGGGCAGATTCCAGACGCCGCTTCTTAAAATTCAGTGTTGGCGTTTTGAATTTCAATAACGGTGCCAACTCAGCGGGCCTGGGAAAACGACGCTTTGTCATTAGAGGGTTCCTTCCAGTATTCGATCGAGCCACATTTTTCGCGATGAAATGGCTAATTGGGAAACGCGGGCGCTAGGAAATGTCAAGTCGAATCCATGAAATGCCCCAGCCCAAAGGTGGAGTTCTACCGTAACGTCTGATGAGGCGAGGCGCTCGGCATACTCAACAATCTCGCTACGGAAAACTTCTAGTGCTCCGACGTCAAGATATGTCGGGGGCAAACCTGAAAGGTCCTTCTCTAAAGAAGGAGATGCATATGGGCTCACTTCACTGGTGTGCCGCCGACTTCCCAATAAGGCGTTCCACCCGGTGTCATTGCTTTCCCTGTCCCAGAGGCCTAGTTGGGAGAACTGGTGGCTCGAGGCACTGTTGTTCGATTCATCAAGCATGGGACACATCAACAATTGGCCGGCGAGCACAGGCCCACCTAGGTCTCGGCTCATGAGCGCGAGGCCGGCGGCGAGGCCACCTCCGGCGCTCATCCCAATCGCAATGAGGGGAATGTCACCATGCTTGTCGCTCACGTCCTTGGCGAAGGAAACAAACCCGTCGTAACAGTCGTTGAGCGGCGTCGGGTCGGGATACTCAGGGGCGAGGCGATAGTCCACACTCATGCAGACAAGATTCTCCGCCTCTACCCAATCAGCCATCAAGTCCATGCCAATCAGACGATCGCCCGCAATCATCCCACCACTGTGAATATGGAAGAGGGCTGCCCGCGGGTGTGTGCTGCCTTTCTTCGTGAGCGTGGTCGCCAGCAAGCTCGTTCCGTCCCGGCTGAGAACGGAACTCTCCTGGAGATCCACCTCACGGCCGTCGGTGAGGGCTTTGGCTCCCGGGGATCTAAATTGTTCGCGTAACTCTGTGATGCCCTCTGGTTGCAACGGAACTTGCCCAATTTCTGGGGACGAGTCGAGCATGCTCTGCAACTCGCGGTCATACCGTGGTGGCTTCTGCGACATGATGAGAGTCTAGACCCCCAACTTGATAACCTATAGGATGTAGTATCCCCCCGATTGTTCAGATGAGGCGAGGAGTCTTTGCAATGTCCGGCCAGCTAGACACTCTCCCCTGGGGTGAGGACCCCCTAGATTCCTCGATCACCGTTTCCATGCTTTCTGATTCCCTCGATAGGGCAGGGCTTCGAAGCCAAGTTCTTGCCTCCCGGCTCCAGCCTCTGGTTCCCTTGACACGAGCAACAGGGCGGGCAAGAACCGCTCTGTTTGTGCCCGATGACACCATTGATCCTGAGCGCCCCTACGATGACGCCATCGACTTTATCGATGGATCTCAGCCGGGGGATTTCATCGTCGTCTCCACTTCTGAATCAAACGCGTCGGCTTTTTGGGGAGAACTCTTCAGCGCGGCCGCGCACGGAAGACACGCAGCCGGGATGCTCACGGATGGAAACGTCCGGGACTCGGACAAAATTATGGCATTGGGTTTCCCGGTATTCGCCGCCAGCAGGCGCCCCATAGATTTTCGCGGGCGGATGAAAATTGAATCTCAACAAACCACAGTGCACATCGGCGGCGTAGCTATTGAGCCAGGCGACCTCATTGCGGCCGATGACGATGGGATTGTGGTCATTCCCCACGCCAGTGAGAGGGAAGTTATCGAATTTGCCCGGGAGAGAGCCCGCGCAGAATCGACCGTTCTTGCTGAGTTACTTGCCGGTGCGACGCTTCGCGACGTCTGGACCCGGCACGGGATTTTGTAAATAGATTAAGGAGAAGAAAATGGGATCTGTCCAAAGAATAGCTTCGGTCATCAACCTTGACCCAGAAGGTATCGAAGAGTACGAGCAGCTTCACGCCGCAGTCTGGCCCGCCGTCTTGGCAAAAATATCTGAATGTAACATCAAGAACTATTCGATCTACCGCTATGGGGTGTTGCTTTTCTCCTATTTTGAATATGTTGGCGAGGACATGGATGGCGACATGGAGTTGATGGGGCAGGATCCCAACACTCAGGACTGGTGGGCAGTCTGCAAACCGCTACAGCGTCCCGTTTCCGAAATACTCGAGGACGAGTGGTGGCACACTCTCCCCGAAGTGTTCCACCACGACTAAGACCTGAGCCCGAGAGCTGGACCCCATGAGAAAAATAGATCACTGGCACACCGAAGACATCCGGTTCCCCACCTCAAAAGAGCTGGACGGGTCTGATGCTATGAATCCAGACCCTGATTACTCCGCTGCCTATATATCTTTCGGCCACCATGGCGAAACCCTCTCGGCGGGCCACGCATCAGTTTTCACCATAGGCCGCGGTAACGATGTGCAGGTTGCAGCTCTTGAAGCGCTGAAGCCTTTTGTGGTGGGCCGAGATTTGGACGAGTTGCTGGCGGACATGGGTGCTCTCTATAAGGAGCTAACCGGTGATTCCCAACTGCGGTGGCTGGGCCCGGAAAAGGGGGTCATGCATATGGCCATTGGCGCTGTAGTCAACGCCCTGTGGGACATCAAAGCCAGAGAAGAGAGCATGCCGTTGTGGGAGCTACTGGCTAGTTTCTCCCCGGAGGAGCTGTGCAATCTGATCGACTTTAGGTACCTTTCTAGTGCTCTTACTCCAGAAGAGGCCCTCGACATCTTTGTGCGCGCCGAAGACGGCCGCCCCGAACGGATAGCGGCCTTGCGCGCTGAGGGGTATCCGGCCTATACAACAAGCCCCGGGTGGCTCGGTTATGACGATGAGAAGCTTGAAAGATTGTGCAAGGAAGCTCAGGCGGATGGGTTTTCCCGCATCAAGTTGAAGGTTGGCGGGAACCTCCAGGATGACATTCGGCGGATGGGCATTGCGCGAGCTGCCTGCGGCGACGGGTACCCCATCGCTATTGATGCGAACCAACGCTGGGAAATCAGCGAGGCAATTGAGTGGATTAAGGCCCTGGCTCCTTTCGGAATTGACTGGATAGAGGAACCCACCAGTCCCGACGATGTTGCTGGCCACCGAGAGATTGCTCGCGGGGTAGAGCCTGTTCGGGTATCCACCGGCGAGCACATGGCCAACCGTGTGGTGGCGCGTCAGCTGCTCGAGAGCCAAGCTGTCGGGCTGCTCCAAATCGACAGCGCGCGAGTCGCCGGCGTAAACGAAAATATTGCCATCCTTGCCCTTGCCGCCAAATTCGGGGTCCCGGTGTTTCCTCATGCCGGGGGAGTGGGTCTCTGTGAAGCAGTCCAGCATGTGGCGTTCTTCGATTATGTCGCCTTGACCGGGATGAAAGAAGACCGCGCAATCGAGTATGTCCAGCATCTGCATGATCACTATGTTGATCCCGTGGTCGTGAAGAATGGGCGCTACTGGCCCTCAGACGTGCCGGGCAGTAGCCAGGAGATTCTCGAAGCCACGCGTCAGGATTATGCCTACCCTGATGGCATCATCTGGGGCAGCTAAGGATGACAATCCCTACTGTGGCACTCGGCCAGGGTGGAATTGTCACGAGCTCACTGTCTTTTGGTGGCGCTGTCATCGGCAACCTCTTCACGGAGGTCAGCGATGAACAGGCCGAGGAAGCCCTGTCGGTTTCCTATGAAGCGGGGATCCGATATTTTGACACCGCGCCGCACTACGGGCTGGGACTCTCAGAGCACCGTATGGGCAGGTTCCTCTCGGGACTTGACCGATCGTCGGTCACGCTTTCCACCAAGGTGGGCCGGCTTATCCGGCCCAATCCGAACTATGCAGGTGGCCAGGACACCCTAGGATTTGCGGTCTCGGGGAAGCTCCACCGCGAGGTCGACTATTCCTATGATGCGACGATGCGCTCCCTGGAGGAGTCGTTGGAGAGGCTCCAGACCGATTACGTGGACCTCGTGTTTGTCCACGACTCTGACGACCACGAGAGCGAGGCCCTGGAAGGGGCTTTCCCGGCTTTGGAAAAACTTCGCTCCGAAGGTGTGATTCGCTCCTATGGGGCGGGGATGAACCAATCTGCCATGCTGACGCGGTTTATCCAGAGAACAGATCTGGACGTGGTGATGCTTGCCGGTCGGTTTTCACTTCTGGAGCAGCCTGCTCTCGAAGATCTTCTTCCCCTGGCCCAGAGCAAGGGAATTTCCGTCGTGGCGGCGGGAGTATTTAACTCCGGGATCCTGGCCCGGGAGTACCCTCCCGATGGCTCGCACTACAACTACGACATCGCTCCGGCGGATATTCTTGCCAAAGCCCGTGAGCTTGCTCGCGTATGCGGGGAGCACGGCTATTCGCTGCCGCAAGTTGCCGCCCAGTTCCCCTTGACTCACCCTGCTGTTTCGGTGGTGTGCCTCGGAGCAAGAAATGGCGACCAGGCGCTCAGAAACGCAGCCTTATTTGATGAGCTAATCCCCGAGCAGTTCTACCGGGAGCTGTTGGAGCAAGGCCTGCTCAGCGAGGGCTCGCTTCGTTACTGATTTTCTTCCATCATTGACATGGTGGGGCCAAAGCGTTCCAAAGAACTGTTGATGTGCTCGAGCATTAATGTTGAAGCCTTCTCTTGGTCCCCTGCGGAAATTGCGTCGGCAATGGCTTGATGCTCAGTGAAGGCCAGGAATCCCGATTTTGGTTCGTAATAGAGCTCGAAGAGTTCGCGGATGACGGCGGCATCTTTTCGGTCTTCGCTCAATCTGGTTTTGAGAACCGTGTACAGCCTGAAGAGGTGTAAGTGGCAGTGCGTTCGTATGTATGCTTCGCGAACAAAGTCACTCCCGGAAAGCTCGGCCACCAGCGCGTGAAATCTGGCGTCATGCTCACTCATCGCCTTGTACGAGTCTTCCGTGTTGAGGTGTTGAGCGTCTTTTCCCGCGGTGAGTTCCGCAGCCAGGCGCTCCCTCCCGTCCTCTGTGATTCCTCGCGCCGCGGTCATAGCTGCCCAAGGCTCGATGATTCCGCGAAACTGAAAAAGATCTTTGAGCTCTGAGGCCCTGAGCAAAGCGGTCGCCTGGTATCCGCGAAGGGGTTCCTTAATGACTAAGTCATCGGACTCCAACCTCGCCAATGCTTCTCTCACCGGCGTCTGGGAGACATCTAACTCCCGGGCGAGGGCGTCAATGTTAATTCTCTCGCCGGGAGCTATTTCATGCGTGAGCAACATTTCGCGAACACGGTTGTAGGTTTCGTCCGACAAGACGGTTCGGAGGGGTCGGGAGAGTCGGGCTTTAGGCGCTTCTGCCATCACTCAGTTTTCTCCTGCTCTCAGCTTCTGAAGGAAGTCTAGCTCTCGAGGGCGGTGCTACCGGGATTGGGCCAGGAACTTAAATTCGTGCCCGTGTTCTCAGCCCGTCCATGCCGCCATCAACGGCGAGAGAAGTTCCGGTGGTCGATGCCTGCTGTGGGTTAGCCAAGAAACACACTGCGGCGGCTACTTCGTCTGCTGAGACGAGGCGACCAATCGGCTGGCGGGCGTTGAGCGCTGTGCGCTCCGCTTCTGGGTCATCTGCTTGCGCGAGAAGGCGAGCAACCCAGGGAGTGTCTGCGGTACCCGGATTGACACAGTTAACGCGAATGTTGTCGGGGATGGCGTCCGCAGCCATTGCGCGGGTAAGAGAAAGCACTGCCCCTTTGCTTGCGCTATAGACCGCCCGATCGGGAAGCCCGACCGTTGCGGCGATGGAGCATATGTTGACGATGCTGGCGCTGGCGCTTTTGCGCAGCAGCGGCATGGCGCGCGAGGAGATGCGGGCGGTGCCCACGACGTTGGTGTCATAGACCCGAGCCCACTCTTCATCGGTAGCCGTCTCGACAGACCCGATGGCACCTATTCCCGCGCAGTTGACCACAATGTCAAGCGAAGGGGTGAGGGCTTCAATCGCCATAAATGCCTCTTCGATGGCGGAGTTGGAGGTGACATCGCAGGGGAACCACTCCATGTCGGTTGAGAGCTCACCACGGCTGATGTCCAAACCAACGACGGTGACGCCGTATCCACGGAGCATATTCGCGGTGGCCAAACCGATTCCCGAGGCGCTGCCGGTAACAACGGCGTTGAGGCCTGCCAATTCTTGATTCACGGGAACCCTCAATCTTTATATTTTGCGAGGACACGAATGCACTCCGAGCAGATTTACAATAGGATACATGATTTAAGGGAATGCTCGACAAGTTTTTCGTGAAAAAGTTACGGGGATAGCAATGGCCGAGATGACGGTACTCAAGGGAATGACCTGGGATCACCCGCGGGGGTTAGATTCCGTGGTCGCATGCAACGCGCTCCTCGAGGAACGTTTCGGGGTTAGCGTCGAATGGACGGCAAGAAGTTTGCTCGAGTTTGGTGACCAGCATGTGCGCGAGTTCGCCCCGGGCCACGACCTGATGGTTATCGACCATCCTCATGTGCCTGACGGCGTAGCGGATGGGGCCCTCTTAGCAATGGATGACCTACTGAGCCACGAACAGCTCGAAAAATTGGCAAGAGAGAGCGCCGGGCCTTCCCACGAGTCTTATCGTTTTCGCGGAAAGATTTGGGCATTGGCCATCGACGCGGCCACCCAAGTGTCTGTGTATCGCCCCGACCTCAGCGACGGGGTCCCTCCTTTTTGGGACGACGTGATGACTGATGCGAGGAAAGGCAAGGTGTTGTGGCCGCATAAGCCCGTGGATGCCTTCAGTACTTTTGCGACGTTGAGCGCGCAATGGGGATCGCCCCTAGGCAGCAGCGAAAACTTTCTGGATGAGGACGTCACTCAGGAGGTGATGGAGTTTCTTCTAAGTTTTGCCGCCCTGGTTCCCGAAGAATGTCAGCGGTCCAATCCGTTTGAGATTTCCGAAATGTTGGTGAGCTCCGATGACTATGCCTACGCGACGCCGCTCTACGGCTACACAAATTATTCACGCCAAGGCTTTCGCTCTCGGGTACTGGCCTACGACGACGTGCCCAGTTTTGACGGGCTTGCTTCCGGGGCACAGTTGGGCGGGGCCGGGATAGCAGTATCTGCGCATTCTGCTCAGCCCGAAAAGGCAGCCTTGGTTGCCGCCTACTTGTCCTCCGCTGAGGCGCAAAACGGCCCATATACCGAGATGCATGGTCAGCCCGGAAATGTGCGAGCGTGGCTATCGCCGGCGATGAATTCGCTTACCCACGGTTTTTTTCGCAACACGCTGCGCACCATTGAGCGGTCCTGGGTCAGGCCCAGGGTCGTGGGGTGGCCCGATTTTCAGTTTGCGGTGTCCCAGGTGATTCATCAGGCATTAGTTAATAAGGTCTTCAACGCTTCAGACTGGAGCGAGATGGTTGCTCAGGTTGAGCATCTTCGAGAAAGGGCAGAGCAGTGATGTATTTCGACGACTACGAGGTCGGCTCGTTGGTAAAGAGCCATGGGCGGACCATGACTGAGGCCGACATCGTCTTACACGCTGGGCAGACAGGCGATTTCTATCCCCATCACATGGATGCGGAGTTCTGTGCCACGCAGCCTTTTGGGCAACGTATTGCCCACGGCACGCTGATTCTTTCCGTTGCCGTAGGAATGTTGGCTTCGGGAGATATCAATGAAGCCGCTATGACCTATGGGTATGAAGCTATTCGGTTCATCCGACCAGTCTTTATCGGAGACACCATCACCGCTCACGCGAGCATTGCCGAGAAGCGGGAGTATCGCAAAAATCCCGAAAACTACGGGCTTGTCGATGAAAAAGTAGAAGTACTCAATCAGCACGGTGAGATTGTGATGGCCCTGACACACATTTATCTTGTCTCCAAAAACCCGGACAAAGGCTAAGAGAGGAAAACCCATGCCCTACACACCAGCTCACTGCGTGGACACCCATCAGCACCTCTGGGTGATGTCTGAGCGGACCTACGATTGGATCTCCCCTGATTACGGAGTTCTTTATGGTGACCATCGTCCGGAGGATGTCGCTGAGGACATCGTCAAGGCCGGCATAACGGCGACCGTACTTGTTCAAGCCGCTGACACCTACGACGATACTTTTTACATGCTCAGCGTTGAGCGCGCTTTCGAAAACGTCCGAGGGGTAGTGGGGTGGGTTCCCTTTGACCGGGTCCACGAAGCACGAGAAGCACTGGACCTCATATCGGGCCATCAGGCGCTCAAGGGGTATCGGAATCTCACCCACAATTATTCAGACCCGCGCTGGATCCTCCAGGCACCGTGTCTCGAAACGCTTCGCGATTTAGCATCGCGCAACTTAAGCCTGGATATGGTGAGCGTCAACTCCGACCACTCTCGGGCCATCGTCGAATTGGCGGACCTTATCCCCGACCTGCGCATTGTGGTTGATCACATGGCAAAACCCGACATTGCCTCCAAGGCTTGGGACTCCTGGGCCGAAGACATGGCGGAGTTGGCCAAGCGCCCGAACGTCTATGTAAAACATTCTGGATTGAACACTGCCTCTGGTCCCGGCTGGAGCGCCACAGACTGGGAGCCCTACGTGAATCACTGCCTGGAGCACTTTGGATCTCAGCGCATGATGATGGGCAGTGACTGGCCTGTCTCATTGTTAGCGGGTGACTTCGTCGGTGTGTGGCAGGCACAACGCGACTCTATTGCGAGCTTTTCAGACTCAGAGCAGGATGACATCTACTTCAGGACCGCTCAGAGTTTCTATCGGTTGGAGCTCGCGTGACATCAATCAGTGGTGGCCCACTAGAGGGTTATCTAGTTCTCGATTTCAGTCAATTTCTTGCCGGCCCTATGGCCGCTATGCGGCTGGGGGACCTTGGCGCCAGGGTCATCAAAGTAGAAAGACCCCCCGCGGGCGATATCGGCCGTGGTCTCGCTTTTGGCGGAATTAGCGAAGACGGCGACACGCTTTCCTTCCACATCACCAATCGGAACAAGGAAAGTTACGCGGCTGATCTCAAGAATGATGATGACCGCGAGAAGGTGCTGGAGCTGGTCAAAAGCGCCGATGTGATTGTCCAGAACTTCCGCCCCGGCGTGATGGAAAGATTGGGCCTCGGGTATGAAGCGGTGCGGGCGCTCAATCCGACCGTAATTTATGCCAGCATCACAGGTTATGGCGCAGAAGGTCCGTGGAGCACTCGACCCGGGCAGGATCTTCTCGCACAGTCACTTTCGGGACTGCCCTGGCTGAACGGAAGTGGCGATGGTCCTCCTGTGCCAGTGGGAATAGCGCTGGCGGACATAATTACCTCAATTCATCTGGCTCACGGTGTAACAGCTGCCCTTTTGAAGAAAGAGCGCACAGGCGAGGGAAGCCGCGTGGACACGAGCCTCCTGGAATCGATGCTCGACCTGCAGTTTGAACTCGTCAGCGCGCACCTCAATGACCCCAGTGTTTTGGTCCAGCGAGGAGCGCCCCACACCGCACACGCTTTCTTGCAAGCCCCCTACGGCACGTACCCCACCTCTGATGGATATATAGCCCTTGCCATGGGGTCTGTTCCTGACCTGGGCGAATTGGTTGGTTTGGACGCGCTTGCCGAGTTCGGTGACCCCGATACCTGGTGGACCGAGCAAACTCGCATTACCCAATTGCTTGCCGCTCATTTAGCCACGAATACTACGGATCACTGGCTCAGCATTTTAGACGCTGCTGATTTTTGGTGTGCACCGGTGCTTTCTTTGTCGGAGCTGGTGAGTCATGAGGGTTTTGCCGCTATCGATATGGCCCAAGAATTCACTCGCACTCGTACAGATGGCACCGACATCACGCTCACGACAACGAGAGCCCCCGTGCGATTTGATGGCAAGCCGCTCGGGTCCCCCCGAGGGGCGCCGCGGGTGGGGGAACACACGAAGTCCATCGACGTTGAATTCAGAGGAAAAGATAATGAGTAACCCCAACCCGGATAAGGCCAAGCGCTATGAGGTTCCCGTGTGGAATCAGGATGTCAAGAAATACGAGGACTACCAGGTGGGCGAGGTCGATCGATCGATCCGACGGACAATTTCCGAAGGGGAAGTGATGCTCTTTAATTCCCTGCTGCTGGACATGCACCCTTATGTCGCGGACGAAATTTTTGCCCGGGAAGAGGGACTCTTTGGCAAGCGACTTGTTCCCGGGGCGCTGGTTTTCAGTTTTGGCATGGGGTTAATGGCCCACAACAACGTTCACACCTTTAGTTACGGGTATGACAGGCTCCGGTTTATCAAGCCCGTGTTCGTGAATGACACCATCTACACGATGAGGACGCTGCTGAGCAAAGAGCCAAAATACGATGACATGGGCCTCTTCAAAGTCAGTTATGAAGTTTTTCGGGCCGATGATGAACAGATTGTTTTGTACTGCGAACACTTGCAGACCGTTAAGTATCACGATCCTGTCGAAGCAAAAAAGGGTGGCCTCGAAGAGAGGAAGGACTCCTCCTCATGATTGACCTGTTTCACGACATCTCAGCAGCGTGCAAACTCTCTATCCCCGCACACCACCACAAAGGTGTTGGGGTCATCGGGGCGGGCGGAATAGTCTCAGGGGCCCACCTGCCCGCATATTCTAAAGCCGGACTGCCCGTGCATGCGATTACGGATATCAATCACGACAGGGCTCAGCAGGTGGCTCAAGAATTCTCCATCCCCCACGTGTATCAGAGCGTGGAAGAGTTGCTGGCAGATCCTGCTATCGAGGTTGTCGACATTGCGGTGCCCGTATCCGAGCAACGCGAGATACTGCTTGCTGCCCTTCAAGCGGGCAAGCATGTTCTGGCGCAAAAGCCCCTGGCCACATCGGTGGTCGAGGCCCAGGAGATGGCCGATAAGGCGCGTGACGCTGGTCTTATCGTGGGGGTTAACCAGCAGCTACGGTTCGACGAGGGCATGGCAGCCGCTCACATGATGGTCAACAAGGGGTGGATCGGAGAAATATCAGGGTTCTCCATCACCGTGAATCTTGACACCCCCTGGCATCTCTGGGATTGGGCTCTCACCTGGGAGCGCCTCGAAATAATGGTGCACTCTATCCACTACCACGACGTGGTCCGGTGGTTCTTGGGCGAGCCAGCGATGGTCTTTGCCACCTCGGGTCGAACGCAAGGACAAGCCCCGATTGGCGAGACCCGAACGGTGAGCACCTACGTGTATGACGACGGTCCTGTCGCTGTCGTGCATGCCAATCACGTGAACCGAGGAGGAGACAATTCCGCGGAGTTTCGCATCGATGGGTCCGCTGGTTCGATTCGGGGAACGTTGGGCTTGCTTTATGACTACCCGGATGGCCGCTGTGACACTTTAGAGGTGAACTCTGAGGTAGTACCGACCGATGGCTGGGTCCCTTATCCCGTGACGCAAAGATGGATCCCCGATGCCTTCATCGGGACCATGGGCTCACTGCTCGCTGAGATCGCCGGCGAGAAGGCTTTGCGCAGTCCCATAGAGGACAACGTCAACACCGTGCGTTTGGTCAATGCCCTCTATGAATCGATCGACTCCAGGTCGGCAATCACGCTTTAGCGAGGCCCAATTACAGTCTGGCGCTGTGACCCGAGGCCTTCGATGTGGAGCTCTACGACGTCGCCCTCGTGCAAATACTTCGGCGGCTTCGACCCCATGCCCACACCGGGAGGCGTGCCCGTATTAATCACATCTCCGGGTTCGAGAACCATGAATTGGCTTAAGTAATGCACCAGGAAACCGGGCGTGTAGACCATTTGACGCGTGGAGCTGCTCTGCATGGTGGCTCCGTTCACGCTCAGCTCCATGCTTAATGCCGTGGGGTCGGGGACTTCGTCCGCCGTGACGAGCCAGGGTCCCGCGGGATTAAAAGTTTCGCAGGACTTCCCCTTAGACCATTGGCCTTGGCGTTCGATCTGGAATTCCCTTTCACTGACGTCATTGCAGATCATGTAGCCGGCAATGTGTCGCATTCCATCTTCCTCATCCGCAAGGTAGCTGGCGCGTGATCCAATGACAATTCCGAGCTCGACTTCCCAGTCAGTCTTCTGGGAGTTTTTGGGAAGACGAATGGAATCGTTGGGTCCGACCAACGTGTTGGGCGACTTGGTGAAGATGATGGGTTCGCTGGGGATATCTTGTCCGGTCTCGGCGGCGTGATCTGCGTAGTTCAGGCCGATGCAGACAATCTGGTGCGGCCGACCAATGGGAGCCCCGATACGTTGGCCGGACAACGGTTGGGGCTGTGCGCCATCCACCAGTAGCTGGTCCACCAGGGCGGGAAGTTGCGCTAGCTTTCCCGCGCGGAAGAACTCTTCGGTGAAATCCCCTCCCACAGACACGTCGAGAAAGAGGCCATCGCCCATCAGGACAGCCGGTATTTCCGATCCAGGAGCGCCAACACGGAGAAGCTTCATCTGCATTCACCTAATTTTCTTTAAATGAAACAATAAAATAACGATACCCTGTATCCTATACGAAACGACACTTTGTGTTATAGAGTCGTATGAAACGGGAGCGAAGAAGCTTGTTGGGCTTCGCTCTTACAATCTAAATGGAGGGAAGTTGCAATGAGTAGGAAATTGATTGGTGCGCTCGTCATGTCGGGGGCGCTTTTGCTTTCCGCATGTGCGGGGGGAACCACCACTGCAGAAGAAGCGGCCGGAGGCGGAGAGACCGCCGAAGCCGCTGGCCCACGCACGCTGCTGCTTTATGTAGACCCCGTTCGGGAACCTGCCGCACTGGCCTATCAAGCATCCGTCGAGGGTGAAATTGAGGTGACAGTAGAAGTGCTTGGACAAGAGGAGATTCTTGCCAAGGTTGCGCTGGCGAACCAGACCGGGCAAGGCTGGCCCGATGTTACCTTCAACCCATCGAACAACGTCGGCGTTTTCCAGGACCCTCTGAATGGGTATGCACTAAATCTGGACGAATATGTTGATTCAGCAATTATTGAGGGTTACCAAGGCTCTGGTGACTGGTGTCTCATTGACGGATCATATTGGTGCCTCAAGAATGACCTAGCGCAGACCGTGCTCTGGTACGACACAGTTATCTTTGATGAACTCGGGCTCACTGTGCCTACGACCATGGAAGAATATGCTGCTACCGCAATGAAGCTAAAGGGTACCGACTACGTAGCAGGCGCCATCGGCGACCAAGGCTTCTATGCAGGCTACCTATGGCCAAGTGGCTGCCCGATTTCTCAAGTGCTTGACCAGGAAACAGTCCGGATTAATCCCGACGCGGTCGAGTGCACACGAGTATTCGAGCTGGTCCAGCCCCTCGTTGATGCTGGAGTCGTGGACACTCGCGGATCCTTCGACGCTGGCTTCCTCGAGGACGTTGCTCGTCAGCAGAACGTTGCGATGACCATTGGTCCATCTTGGTGGGGACAGTTTGTCATCCGGCCTGAAGATTCATGGGCGATTCCCGCAGGGCGAATGGCTGCTGCGGAAATGCCTATTTGGTCCGGTGAGACCACGAACTGGTCCGGTGAGTGGGGCGGCGGCGTCTGGGTTGGAAATGCCAACGCCGATAACCCTCAGGATGTCGCGGACGCAATTGTGTTCTTGGCTACTGACCCAGACATGCGGGCTGACAAGGTAACCTTCCCCGGTTACGGGCCCGCATTTGAAAAGTGGGCCGCAACGATATCCACCGACCCATATTATGTCGGGGACGTGACCGCAGCAATGGTTGCGCAAGTGCCAAAGATTCGTCAAGACGAGCGACCTGCTCGTTTTGATAGCCGTGGACAACTCGGCGTTCTTAGCACGGAGCTCCAGGCTTCAGGTGACGTAGAAGCTGCAGTCCGCATATTTATGGCGGGTGCGGCAGAGCTCGCGGCGGGAGCCGGTTACACAGTAGTTAAGTAATCGACTAAGAGCTGCAAATTAGGTGAAGTGTTCTCGTGCAGGGCCATTAGTGCTCTGCACGAGAACACCACCTGACTGAGAAAGAGGAAATATGTTGCGGCATCGTTCAAAACTAATGGGCCAAATAAATGCGCTCCTGATGTTCGCGCCCTATCTGGTGCTGTTGGTCATGTTCGCCATCATCCCGATCATCATGGCATTCCGTGTTTCCATCGGCCCATCGAGGCTTTCCCCAGAGGGAGGTTTCAGTAACTACATGTTCGTTTTCGAGGACTTCCGCTTCCTGTCGGCTGTTGGCAACGTTGGTCTTTTTCTCCTGATCTACTTGCCCGCGATGCTTATCGTGGTTGCTGGATTGTCGCTACTGATGGACACGATCAAAATGAAGTACACCCTGCCTCTGCGCTTGGCATATCTTGTTCCAGCTGGGATTAGCGGATCGGTTGCAATCTTGGTCTGGTACTTCATGCTCGAGCCGACGTACAGTCCATTTGCAGGGATATTTGCCGAATTTGGTCTAACTGAGGGTGTGCAGATATTCAATACCAGCAACCTCGTATACATTTTTGCCCTCATGGCGTTTTTCACGGGAGCCGGCAACTGGATAGTTATTCAGTACGGATCGTTGCAGTCCATCCCCGATGACATTTTAGAGGCGGCCAGAATGGATGGCGCAAATGCTTTCCAAATGGCCTTCCTGATCAAATTACCCCTTATTCGAAAGTATCTCGTTTACATGCTGATTTTGGTATTCGCGGCGGGACTTCAAATTTTTGTCGAACCGTACTTGATTTCTTCTTCGGTCTATCCGGGGCTGGCAAAAGACTGGTCACTTAACCAGCTGAGCTACACCCTTGCTTTCTTGGGGTCCAACTTAGGCGCTGCGATGGCGCTGTCGATGGTTATGCTCCTAGTCTCTGTGGTGGTCGCTCTAGTGATTATTTACAGGACTGATTTCTTTGACGAGGCAAGACTCAGAGTAAAGGACACAAAATGAGTGAAAATTTGACGGCTCTGCGGCGACCAGGGAGTGCGCGACTAAAGTTTCCGGCTGTTGTCGCTGCGAGGAATGTTTCAGCCAAGGCTGCCGCGTGGTTCGTAATGGTCATGTTCGCGGTTTTTAGCGTCCTGCCTATGCTGTGGTTGGTCCTGGCTCCGTCAAAGACACAGGTCGAGCTGCAAAGAGACCCACCTCTGTCGTTCGGTCGCTTTCAGGGCTACAGAGACGCCTGGGACAACTTGACTTTGTTCCAGGACGGACGGATTGTCGATTGGATATTCAACTCGATTTGGTACACGGGAGTTCAGGTTCTGGTGGCCTGTTCCGTCGCGATACTCGCCGGGTACGCGCTTTCCGCAACTCGTTTACCGTTCAAGAAGACCCTGCTTATTGTCACCTTGGTGGCGATGATTGTTCCCCAAGTGGCCTTTGTTCTCCCTCTTTTCGTTGAGATCACTGCCCTCGGTCTGTACAACACAGCCTGGGCTATTATTCTCCCAGGCAGCTTTTATCCGTTTGGCGTTTTTCTGTCTTACATCTATTTCAGCACCACGATTCCGAGCGAGCTTTATGACGCCGCGCGAATTGATGGGGCTGGTGACTGGGGAACCTTTTTCAGGGTTGCGCTTCCGCTCGCTGGGGGCCTCATTGGGATGCTCGCTTTCTTCAGCTTTCAGGTGAATTGGATTAACTTTTTCTTGCCGTTCGTGGTGGTTTCTTCGGGTGAGGTGCTGACTCTGCCGGTTGGGCTGGGAATTTTGTTTTCCTCCACGCCGGCGTTGAGCCCCCAGGTTGGCGCGAATGCCCTGCCGATTCGAGCACCCGAAATCGCCTTGGCGGGAATGATTGTTGCGATCCCGATTCTGATTGTCTTTCTCTTTTCTGCGAGATTGCTCGTGAGGGGAGTGTTGGCCGGCTCGGTCAAGAGCTGATTCGTGGACACGCTCGGGGGTCGCGCGTGAGCGCAATAATTTGCGTCACCGATGCAGAGGACATTTTTACCGCGGCCTTTCCTTCAGAGCACTGATTGCAATAAGAGTTCCGAAGGTCAGGGCAAGTACGGCCAGTGAAACCCGCGAAACTTCCGGATCAATCACGTTTGCCAGCAGGGCGCCACACAGTGACCCTGCTGCCGCGGGTACAATCATGGACGCCCCGAGGGCGACGTCTAGGCGTTTTGCGCGGTAGTTGGACAATGTTCCGACGATACTTGCGGGAATTAGGGCTAACAGTGAGATACTTTTTGCGTCGAGGTCGGAGAAGCCTGACAAGATGAGAAAGGGGACTAGCAAAATTCCACCGCCGGCCCCGAAAAAACTGGAAAAGCTGCCTGCCAGGACACCGAGTAGCGCAATGCCAGCGTAAAGCGCCAACCCACCTTCGTTATTCATAGCATCTGTGGCAGGGGCGTCGATGAGCAAGGTACCCGCAGCCACGATCTGGAGCCCTACAAAGCTCCATTTAAGCGCGGTCGCGTTGGCTCTGGCGAGGATAATTGAACCCAGGAACGAGCCACTCACCGCAAAAACTGCAACTGTGGTAGCAAAGAGTGGCAGAAAGTGCCCATTAGCACCGTAGGTGATTGAGCCGATTATCGCGATGGGGGCGATAACGAACAGAGACGTTGCACTGGCTCGTCGCGCGTCCAGTGAGCCCCAGACTATGAGGAGCGGAACCATAATAATTCCGCCGCCAACACCGAATACCCCCGACAGAAGCCCACCGAGGACTCCGATAACGAGAAGAACGGCAAATTCCCGACCAGGGCGCCTCATCATTGCTACCTCCGTGACCATTGTGGCGGATACTTTAAAGCGACCGTCACTGACGTGCACTCCACAGCCGGATACCAACTGGAGGGGGGTCGAGAAAATCGTGTAGGATATATCTTACCGCACAGACAGTGATCTACTCAACCTAAGGCGGGCGCACCTTGATTTGACAGGGAGAATCGTATGAGTGGGCAGCCAAACATATTGTTCATTTTGGCGGACGACCTTGGCTATGGAGACCTATCCGCGGTAAATGGTGGCCTGAGCGACACCCCCGTTCTCGATAATTTCCTGAGTCAGAGCGTATCCCTGACGCAGCAGTATGCCTCCTCACCAGTATGTAATCCTTCGCGGGCCTCGTTGATGACGGGGCGGTACCCGCATCGGACAGGGTCGATAGACACGCTCGAGTGGCGAGGGCTCGAACGTCTTGCCCTTGATGAGACAACGCTCGCCGATTTGCTTTCGAGAGGGGGCTATCGGACTGGGCACATCGGAAAGTGGCATCTAGGCGCCTTTGACAACCGTTACGCGCCACTCAGCCGCGGTTTTGATGAATCTGTCTGCTTCCGCGGCGGTGGGCATGATTATTTTGATTGGAGAATTGAGTACGACAATATTCCCCAGCATTCAGATGGTCGATATCTGACCGACGTTTGGACTGATGAGGCGATTGGTTTCCTTGGTCGGGTGCCCAAAGACCAGCCGTTCTTCCTCAACTTGTGTTACAACGCTCCTCACGTGCCGCTCCAGGTTCCTGAGGAGGAAGCAGATATTTTCCGGGCCAAGGGTCTTTTTTCTGAAGATGTGTGCAAGCTGTATGGCATGATCCGACGGATGGACTCTGGGATCGGTCGCGTTTTGGAGGCGCTTAAAGCCAACGGACAGTATGAAAACACCATTGTGATTTTTACATCGGACAATGGCCCCGAATTTATGTCAGATTATCTCCCTACTCCGACCCATACAGAACGCTTTAACTCTGGACTGCGAGGTTCAAAAGGTAGCGTTTATGAGGGTGGGGTGAAAGTTCCGTTGCTCATGCGTTGGCCAGGGGAGCTTCCGGCTGGAACAGAAGTCAATCAGATGACACATTTCACCGACTGGTTGCCGACGTTGCTCGCGGCGGCCAACATTTCATTGCCGTCGGATCTCGCAATTGACGGCGTCAATGTACTTCCCCTTCTTAGGGGAGAAAGCCACTCATTGCCCGATACTCGCTATTGGCAATGGAACCGCTACTCCCCTGTTGCCGAGTGCAACGCGGCCGTTCGTGAGGGGGATTGGAAACTGGTATTCCCCGCTATACCGGAGGCTATGAGGGTCTTTGACCTCGAATGGCTTGCAGTGAGCATGTACCAGCCCGAGTATTTCATTGAGAGAGGAATTATTGATGATGCCGAGCCTTTTCGGGTGCTAAGCACCCCTGGTCAAGTCGAGCTTTACGACCTTAGCGAGGATCCGGCAGAATCGCATGACCTTGCCGAGAGGAACCCAGAGAAGGTTCGGCACCTCAGGCTGAAGTTAGAGAACTGGTTTCTCGAGGTGGAGGCTGACCGCCAGCGAAACCGCTAAACCTTTTCTTCGGTGAGGCTTCTCGATCGTTAGGCGCATTTTCAGGGGCCGTCGGCTGGAACTGAATTGTCTGCTTCATAATGCTTGGCGCACACGGGCGCTGTGCTGGGGCCCTGATTGGAGGCTCTGACGGGTTCCATGAAATTAGCGCCTAAAATAGCAACGGGCAATGGAACGGCTGAATCCTGGGAGTAATCCCAACGGGTGGAATCCCCAGAATGATGAAAGGTCCTGCGCCAGTGCCCACAGCGATGTGGCTAGCGTCGTCCGGGGAAAGAGGAGGTATGCAGTGGTAGTCGCCCTTAATCCAGATTTCCTAGCCACACGAGCGCCTGCTTTAACAAAGTTCGAGTGAATAATCATGCTTCCTCAAGATAACTGTGCCGATGGGTGTGGGTGCGGCGCTCCGAACCGGTTGGAATTCTCCAAAGCAAATTCCAGAGAGGCTCCCGCGGTTCGAGTGTCAGCTCCGGGGAACCACCGAATCAAGCAATCACAGATTCCATCCGGCACCATGTGGATGGGCGATTCGTCAGGAGATGAAAATCTTGGCGACGGTGAGACCCCCGTTCACGAGGTCTCACTGGACGCCTTCGAGATTGACACTACGACCGTCACGAATGATGATTTTGCACGTTTTGTGTCCGACACAGGGTATGAGACAGAAGCCGAAGCGTGGGGCTTTTCTGCAGTATTTCATTCCGTTGCCCGCGCAGCGGACGAGGAAATTCTGGGCTCAGCTCCTGGAACGCCCTGGTGGCTCGCTGTCCGTGGATCGAGTTGGGAGCATCCAGAGGGACGGGATAGCGGGCTGGATGGGCGCGGTGATCATCCAGTGGTGCACGTGAGTTGGGCTGACGCAAACGCCTATTGTGCCTGGGCCGGCCGGCGTCTTCCGACAGAAGCTGAATGGGAGTTTGCCGCGCGTGGGGGGTTGGACGGCTCCAAGTACCCCTGGGGGGAAGCAGAGGTTGACGCTGGCGGGTGGCGTGCCAATATTTTTCAGGGAGATTTTCCTGGAATGAACACCGGAGAAGACGGCTGGCTTAGCACCGCGCCGGTTCGCATCTTTCAGCCCAACGGATTTGGGCTCTGGCAGCCAGTGGGAAATGTATGGGAATGGTGTGAAGATTGGTTCGACAATTCGTATTACGCGGTTTCTCCTCGACATGATCCACGGGGCCCTGAAGAGGGGACGACGAAAGTGATGCGTGGTGGGAGCTATCTTTGCCATTCCTCGTATTGCAATCGCTACCGAAACTCGGGCCGCTCGGCCAACACCCCAGAGTCTTCAATGGGTAACGCGGGGTTTCGGTCCGTTGGGCTGTCAGGGAACTGAGCGCTGGTCTCAAGGTTGGTTGTGGGGATTTCCTCAGGCTAGTTGCGCTTGAGCAATAGGTGTGCGACGCGCGCCTGGCCTTACTCACGGGGGGAAATGAGTGGACTCCAATCGGCGCGGGACGACCATGGAGTGTCATAACGCGGCGTCCGTGAATAGCGATCCATCGTCAGTCGAAGAGAAACGGTCACATTGCCAGGGACCGATATTTCTAGCCACGGTGTGGGTTCCGCGAGCGGCGCAGAGTCCTCGGCATTCTCACTCACGCCCGTGATGAGGTGCTCACCGAAAGCGCCTGCTTGAATAACAATGGTGACCTCTTCGTCCCCCGTGTTCGCGAGCTGAACATCGGCATCGGTGGCACTGATCCGAGTAACCAGCGCGGCGACCGAGTCGGGCAGGCCAGGACGCTGGGTTGCACTGTTGTAGTAACGAAAGGTGGCGTGTTGGAAGCCACCATGCGAGATGTGCATGGGGGCGCCCCATTGCAACTGCACCAGCGACTCGAAGTACACCGGGCAAAATTCCTGCCATGCATGGATTGCATAGCCATCGACTTGCATGCTGAGCGAGTCTGGGTACCCGTTAATTTGCTCGACCGTGTCCCAGGTCAGTGGGTCGCCATCCCCAGAGCGCATTCGCGCAAGTTGCTGGTCAATGAGCCTGTTGTTTGCAGCGAGCACCTCTAGGGGATAGTTCGGCAAGTTTCCTGTGATGTATTCGTACCACGCTGTTGTATTGGTGTTGTAGTGCTTGGCGCTGAAAGGTTTTTCCGCGATAGACACGAGGGACCAATCGAATCCGCCGCGGGATCTCTCAACTCGATCTTGGTCTTCTTTCGCGAGGCTTTTCGTCCACAAATGAATGGAGTGGAAGGGCGTGATCGGGCGGAAATCTGTCCAGCCGGCGTCGAAGTGCTTGTGGGGGGTGAAGCGCATGCCGTCTCTGTCTTCGCCCAGCGCATAGTTCGCATCTATTTGCTCCCGGGCGAGTGCCAAGAACGAGGAATCTCCCGTCAGCAGGTAGGCATTGCTGCAAGCATTAATTGTTGGCTCGATAATGGTCAAAAATCCGTGGGGCCAGCGCCACCCATAGTGGCCGCCCCACCATTTGCCATCGAGGTATTCGCCCACTTTTCCGGAAAGCCCGACGTTGTCGGGAAGTATTCCGCCATTCTCGATGGCTCGCGTGCGCCACCGAAGCAGGTAGTTGGTGATCCAGTCCTTGAGGCTTTCGTCCCCCGAGTACATGTATGCATGAGCCATCTGCCCGGTGGCATTCATGTTCAGAGGGACATCTCCCCGGGTCGTTCGCTCGTTCATCAAGCGAACTACTTCGTCAAACACCGCGTCGTCAGACCAGTTGCAGGTGCCCAACGCAAAAGGGGAGGTTTTCATGTCTTCAAAAGGGGCTAAATAGTCATCGAGCACGCCACGGTGGGTGCTCAAGTCCTCCTTGGTTACCTGGAGACGCGGGCCGCGAGAGCCGCTCTGTGGCGCCCTAATGATTCCCTTCTCCGTGTCGTAGTTGGCCGCCTCGGGGTCTTCGCCCGTGTACATCCGAGCAAAGCGGTCAGCACGTGTTCGGTCTTGTAGAGATTCCGGTTTGGTCAAGCCAAAAAAGTAGTGGAATAGGTTAGCTTCGCCGTGGTGCATCCAGTCGTAGTAGCCGTCGAACTCTCGATGAATCTGCCCATATTGAGTCCATTGCCACGTAATGGACTCCCACATCTTCCGGGCTAATTCATAGACCGACTCGTCTCCTGTCAGCGCATAAAACAATGCCAGGTACTGGAAAGCTTCATAGGGATCGTCCGACCCGTCCATACCGGGCCAGCTCTCGCGCCAGGTCAGGGTGCCATCAGGGCCCGTGTAGCGGGCGACAAATTCATGAGCTCCTGCGCTGAGGCGTTGCTTGAGGCTGACCTGCTCGAGTGCCCATTGCGGCACGACTGGCTCCGAGTGCGTGAGTGTGTAGCGTGAGAGTGCAGCGTCACCAGACATGGTGTCCCCATTTCGTCTATGGAAAAATCCTATAGCATCTAGGGACGATGATGGACAGGGGCAATCATGCGCGCAGCACTCGTTACAGGGTCAACTTCAGGATTGGGGCTCTCTACGGCCCGAAAACTTTTCGAGGCGGGCTTTGCTGTGTCCCTCCATGGGAAAAGTGCCTGGGAGCAGTTGCCCGCAGAGTTCCAAGCCTGGGTGAATTCGAGCCCGTTGCTCGAGTACCTGTCGGCTGATCTCTCGGACAGCGCCGCTCCCGATGCACTCGTCCAGGGTGCCGCGGCGCACTGGGGGCAGCTCGATTGCCTGGTATCTAACGCCGCAATAACGC
>Ga0114915_1000243_pt1 | contig 25986 bp, 30 predicted proteins | sample MalvirAntarct_55_FD_87288 | JGI IMG/M metagenome (GOLD analysis project Ga0114915, IMG submission 87288) | Marine viral communities from the Global Malaspina Expedition - Malaspina viral metaG Antarct_55 | ecosystem: Environmental > Aquatic > Marine > Oceanic | place: South Georgia Island...
GCAGGTCGTTTAACAATGACTCAAACGGCTGATGGACCTAGTGGTTTTGCTAACTGCATGAAACTTGATTGCACAACAGCAGATACAAGTATTGCAACCGCAGAGTATTTACTTTTACAACACAAAATTGAAGGTCAAAATTTACAACGATTAAAAAAAGGCACTTCAGATGCAGAACAATTTACAATTAGTTTTTACGTAAAAGGAAATGCTTCTGCTACTTATGCGTTAAGTTTACTTGATAACGACAATAACCGTTCAGTTTCAAAACTTTTTGCTGTTACTACCGCTTGGAATAGAATTGAAATGACTTTTCCTGCTGATACAAGCGGGGCATTTGGTGATGACAATGGAGCAGGTTTAACATTAGATTTTTTTCTTCATGGTGGTGCGACTTATACAGGTGGAACATTAGCAACTGCTTGGGCTACTACTAATAATGCTAACAGAGCAGTAGGTATATCGTCTTTTTTTGATGCTACATCTCGTACATTTTTTATGACTGGATTGCAATTAGAAGTTGGCTCGTCAGCCACACCCTTTGAGCATAAAACTTTTGCAGGTGATTTAAAAGAGTGCCAACGGTATTGTCAAAGATTACCTGCTGTTGACCAAGCAGACGGAGGAGACTTTTCAAATTTAGGTTATGGTTTTGCAGATACTACGACAACAGGTCAACTAGCAATTTCTTTAAAAACTACTATGAGATTAGAACCAACAGCCACCTTTAGTGGAAATTGGAGATTTATACACGAAAATACTGCCACTGCAATTTCTTCTGGACCTACTGTAACAGACGCATTTTCAACGGCAGGTATCATTGGTTTAGCAGCAACAGTTGGTAGCACAGCATTGACATTAGGGTCAGGGCTTGCTCTTACACAAAATGATGATGTTGATGCTAATATAATTTTTGATTCGGAGTTATAATAATGGATATAAAAGAAGTAAAATATTATAAACATCAAGACAAAATATCAGGTATTAAACTTACATTAACTGATGACTCTGTTTACTATGTACCAAGGCGAGTAGGCAACAGACACTACGATGAGATTAAAAAACAAGTAGACGCAGGTGACATAACTATAGCGGATGCTGATTAGTATTAACAAGTAGTGAAGGATTAAAATGGACCCTATTAGCATAGCCTTATTATCATTTACTGCCCTCAAAAAGGGTATTGCTTTAGGCAAAGACCTTTCAGCTATGGGCAAAGACCTCAACAAGGTTTTTGATTTCATTGATGGAACAAAGGAAGCCCAGAAGTCTGGTAATAAAAATGACCCACTCTCCGATTACATTGCCTATGAGAAGGCACTGGACATGGAGAAGCAACTAGAGCAGGTCATATGGGAAACCAGAGGGTCAAAGGGTGTAGCTACATTTAAACGCATGAGAGCACAAGCCACAGAGCGAGACATACAATCTAAGTATGCATCTGTAAAAAGACGTAACAAGATAATGAATGGACTGTCTATAGCATTTGGTTTAGTAGTATTTGCAGGTGGCATAGTGGGCATGGTATTCTTAGCTAAGTATCTACAAGAAATACAATGATGGAAATAACACCGTGGATACTATGGAACGTAATATTAAGTTTAGTTATAGCACCTGTAGTATGGGTCTTTAGGGGAATTATCGTGGAAATGAAACGCATAGACATACTACTGAATAGAACTAGGGAAGACTACGCTACTCGTACAGAGATGAGAGATGACATGAAGGTTGTCGTTGATGCACTGCACAGAGTAGAAGATAAATTAGATAGAGTATTGAGCAAGGATTAAAATAGATGGCAACAGCAGAACAAATACAGAAAGCTAGAATGATGCAAAGCACACCTTCTGTAACTCAAAGAACTAAGTTTAGAAAGTTTAAAGGCTTTAACCCTAAACAACGAGCTATGGTTCTTGAAGCTGCAGGGCAATTAGATGATGGCAGTTCTAATGCAGCAACTGTACTAGCTGAAGCTACTCAAAGTGCTACAAATCAAATAAATAAAATGTATAATGGTGGAATGATACATGCTGCAGAAGGTAAACTAGTTAAAGGAGCAGGAGATAAACATTGGCAAATAGAGTCTACTGACCCTGCTACAGGTGATGTAATACTAATTGATACAGGTAGAAAAAGTGAAGGAGATGCAGCTAAAGCTCTAGGTGCGTATGAAGCTGTTACATCTAGTGAAGCTACTGCTACAGGAGAGTTAGTCAGAGAAAATGGTCAATGGTCTGTAGAGATGCAAAATGCAGATGGAACAAAATCTAATGTTCCAACAGGTAAAACTAATAAAAATTTAGCTACAGGTTTAGCTAATCAATTTGTACAAGACCCTCAAGGTGGCGGTGATGACGAAGAGGGAGACCCTGTAGTAGAAGAAGAAGCTCCTATTAATGCTTTAGATTATACACAAGATATTTTAACTGGAGAGCAAGGGTTAAATCCAAATGCTAAAGCCGTAGCTACAAATATAACAGATGCCCAAGTAGCAGCAGGTAATATAGACTCCTCTGTAGGCAGTGTAGACATAAATACAACACCTACTGTAACCGCAGCACAAGCTCCTACAACTACAGCAGCGACTCCTACAGGAAAAGACGCTGTACAAATAACAGACCCTGTATTAACTCAAGACGCTATAGATGCTGCAGCACAAGTAGATGCAACTAAAGGCATAGTTAGTGCAGAAGCTCAAGTAAATGCTGAAACTATGGATGCATCAGATTTAGCTGCTTTAGATTTAGAAGCAGCACAGATAGCAGACGAAGATGTAACAAAAGTAGAAGGTGCTCCTGTACGAGAAGAAGTAGAAGGAGAGATGATTAGCAAGTACGATGCAGATGCATCTACTGCAGCAAAGTTTGCTGAAGAAGTACAAGCAGCCCAAGGAACAGTAGGAGTATTATCTACAGTTAGAGGTCAATTAGCTGAGATACAGAGGGAATTTGATAACGGTGAAATACCTATGTGGGCTGCAGGTCCATATAGACAAACTCAACAAGCGTTAGCAGCTAGAGGTATATCTGGCTCTAGTATGGCAGGTCAAGCTTTAATTCAGTCTTTAATGGAAGCTTCAGTGCCTATAGCTACAATAGATGCTAAAACTTATGCTGACATGGATATGCAAAACTTGTCTAATAGACAAGCTAGAAACATGTTAGCTGCAGAGCAAAGAGCTATATTTATCGGTCAAGAGTTTGACCAAGCATTTAAAATGAGAGTAATAAATGCAGGTAAAGTAGAAGATAGAGCAAATATGAACTTTACTGCTCAACAACAAATAGCTCTTGAAAATGCTAGAATAGCTGCTACAGTAGATTTAGCTAATTTAAATAATAGACAAGCTAAGATTATGGCAGACGCAGCAGCTATGACTCAAATAGATATGATTAATCTTAATAATAGACAGCAAGCTGCAGTAGCTAATGCTCAAGCTTTTTTACAGATGGATTTAACTAATGTAGCTTTTGACCAACAGGCAGCTATGTTTGAAGCTCAATCTAGAGTTCAAGCTTTGTTTACAGATGCAGCAGCAGAGAATGCAGCTAAAAATATAAATGCTCAAAGCTCTAATGATATGAATAAATTTTTTGAATCTTTAATTAACAACACAGATATACAAAATGCTGCATCTGTTAATGGCATGAATCAATTTAATACTAATGCTGTAAACTCTATAGCTGAATTTAATTCACAAATGATAAATCAAAGAGAGCTATGGAATGCAGAAAACGCTAGGGTAATAGCTGAATCTAATGCTAACTGGCGAAGGGCTGTAACAACTACAAATAATGCTACGGAAAACGCAATAAATCAAATAAATGCTCAAAATGAATTTGGATTACAAACACAAGCCTATGCTAATACGTGGCAACGAGATAGAGACATTATGAATATGACATTTCAAACTCAAATGACTATAGAACAACAAGCACATGAAATTGTAGTAGCTAAAATGGGGCAAGCAGCAGCGGAGTCAGAAGCAGGTGGTATATTAGTAGGTGCTGTAATTAATGGTATATTTGAGAATTATTCAAGTATATTTGGTGGAGCAGTAAAAGCAGTGACAGCATAATGACAGTTCTATCAGAAAAATTTACAAAAGATATTGATGAGTCTGTAAAAGCAGTTACAGATAACAGACCTCTTGCTAGACCTTTAAAAATTAATACGGCTGCTCAAGAGGGTAAAAAAGATTTTACATCAGATTTTAGTTCTTTTATAAATGAAGCAGTAGAGTCTGTAGTAAATGATAAATCAATAGTTTCTCAACCTGCAATTAATGAAGAATTAACAGATTTTCAACCTGTGGTTTCAGTTACTCCAAGTAATGTAATGTCACTTATAAAAAAAGGAACACCTACTCTTCAATCTTTTATGGAAAATTTAACTAAAGAAGAGTCTTCTGAAACACTAAGAATGTTAAAACAAGAACAAGTTGAAGATAGTGTTAAACCTATAGATGTACCTATAGATGTATCTATAGAAGAAAGTCTTAAAAAAGTAGTATTATCAGATAAGAGTATAGAAAGTTTTATAGAAAAGTTAGCTTTAAAAGAAAGTAGCGGTAATTATCAAGCTGAATATAAAGATAGTAAAGGAAGAAGATTTGTAGGTTTATTAAACATAGGTCAAAGAAGACTTAATGATTATAATAAAGAGTATGATACAAATATTACTTTAGATAAACTTAAAGCTAATAATGCTCTACAAGATAAATTTAATATCTGGCACATAAAAAATATAGACAAAAAGTACGATGAAAGAGATAGAAATATGGGTAGAGATTCTTTTCGTGCAGTAGCTCATTTAGGTGGAAAAACTGGAGCACTTAAATATTTTAAAACAGGCGGTAAATACGACGAGCCTGATGAGCTAGGTACAAAACTAAGTAAATACGATAGAGACTTTAGGAGAGAAATGTAATGTATAATTTTAAATCACCTATTCCAGGGGAATCATTAACTAGAGAACTAGGTAATTATCCTTGGGAACAACCTGCTAAGTTTGATAAAGTAGAAGATGCATTAGATGACTATCTTGAATTACTTCAAGATGAAGACACAAAAGATAACTTATTTAACATGATGGAAATGGGTGTTCCTTTAGATATATTAGTTGAAACAACAACTATGCAAGGCACTATGCAAGGTAAACACACATTAGATGTTTCATATCTTCTTAATCCTATGCTTCACGAATATTTGAAAGCTATGGCTGATATAATGAAAATAGACTATATAAATAAAATAGCGGATTTAGATAAAGGAACAAAAGCTAAAGAACAAAAAGAAAAAGCTAGATTAGCTAATCTTTTGCAAGCAGAATTAAAAGGTTCAACAGCTAAACAAATAAAAGAAGATGGTGGGTTAACTTTAATGCAACAAGTAGAAGATACTTTGCAAGAAGGTGAAACAATAGAACCTAAAGAATCAGATATAGAAATGAGTGCCACACCCTCTGGTGAATTAGAACCACCTAGAAAAGGGTTAATGGGAAAGGTTAATTAAGATGAGTTTTGCTGTAGGATTAATGAAGTCATTAACTAAAGGTATAGATGAGCGTTCAGCTAGAAGAAAAAAGATAATAGATGAACAGATGTTGTTAGCTAAGACTAAAGGTGTATCAGCTAGAAATAAAATGAAAGCCACTGCTCAAAGTTATAAAGATATGATTACCCAAATTAAAGGTAATGTAAATGGGCAACTAAGTGATTCTTATTTACTAGCGTTAGCTTCAGGTAAAGGGGGAGCAGATTTAAAAACTGTGCATGGGTTAGTTACATCTAGAGCAGCAAATGGTAAAACGCAACGATACACAGCAGAAGATTTAAATGCTATGATAAATTTAAACTCATACGCATTACCTAAAGGTATGGACTTAAATAAAGGATTAGAACAACTTGCAGGGCTACAACAAAAAAGAGAAGAAACAGATACTAGTAGACCTAGCGACTCTAAGTTTGGTAAGAATTTACTATTAGCAGGATTTCAAATAGACCCTCAACAAAATGCAGAAACATATTTAAAGAAGGCACACTATGATGGCTTACCTGTAAATGAATTAATACAAGGAATAGGTTTTTCAGGTAAAGGTAAAATAGAAGGAATGGGTGTTGTTCAAACTGGTAAAGGATTAAGTGCATTATCAGGGGGAGATACGATTGCCAGTGTATACAGTAATCAAAAGTACTTTACTAGTAATGTAGCTACTAAATTTTCTAGTGAGGTAGACGGTTTTTCAAATCAAGGTGGCTATTTTAGTGCTATAATGAGTACAAAAGATGGTACATTAAAAGGGGATGCTAAAATAGCTTTAAAATCTAAAGTAGAAGAATTAGCTTTTAAGGCTTCTGATGTGTATACATCTTTAAGTAGAGAGATAGGAGATAGACAAGCCCTTGCTTTAGTTAATCAAGCTTTAGGAGACAGTAGTATATCTGCAGAAGAAGCTTTTAGTAATTTAAAAAAGTTATCAGACGATAACAATCTACCTGTAAATTTTTCTTCTGCTGTAATTGTGCCTAAAGAAGAAGAAGAAGAACAGTTAGGATTTAAAGAAGGAGAAGTTGGAGAAAGCGATTTAAATGAAGGACAAGCTAATGTAGAAACGATAACTAATAGCGAGATAATTATTCCTGTAACAAAACCTGAAATAGAATCTCAAATAGTAGAAGTAGCTAAAAAGTTAGACGTAAACTTGTCTACTCTTTCTGTTGAAACTATCAATAAAATAAATAATGAAATTTCTAAAATAAATTCTGATAAAATTCCTGCTGTTAAATTAGACTTAATAAAAATGTTTATACAACAAGATGACTCTACACCTAAATCTCCTGAAGTAGATACGGAATCTAAATCTAAACCAGAGGTATTTACAGAAACACCTAAGTTAACAGAAGATGAAAAGTTAACAGCAGATATGCAACAAAATATTTATGCAGGTTCAGAACAAGACAATGCTATGGCTAATTTGTATTTAGGTGCAGACTCACCTACTTTAGGAGAAATAAATAATACAAAAATAAATTTAAAAGATTTAGATGATGATATGAAAGATAGATTAGTAGATGGTGCTCCTTCTCCATTATTAAAAGTATTAAAAGATAAATTTACAGAATTGGATATAGGAAATATAGAAATTACTAAACTTGAAGATAAACCTGTAGCTAAAAAAATAAAGAAAAAAATAGAAAGTAGTGAAACTAAATTAAATAGAATTGCAGAAGGCTATCAAGAATATTATGAAAGTAAAGTTAAAGGAGAAGGTTTATTTTTTAATAGAAGTTTATTAAAGAAACAAACAGATAAAGATACAAAAACTTTAGATAATACTTTAAAAGATGCTGCACTAGCTTTAGATAGAGCAAAAGCTTTAGAGAGTAACGCCAATGAAACACAACGACAATTAAACATATTAGATAAACTAATGAATAAACTAGATAAACTTTTAGGTTTTGATAAAGTAAATACTAAAGAAGCATACGATAGTTTTTACACAAATAGACCCGATTTAAGAACTATTGCTGTTGACCCTGATGTAGAAAAACAAAGAGGGCTAATGTCTAAAAAAATAAATAATAAACTTTTATTAGACAGAATGCAAACAATACAAAGACAAAATAATAGTAGATAGGTAAATTATATGTCATTAAATTGGTGGACTAAAGAAAACTTAGAAAATAAAACTATGCGTGAAGCTGTAGATAGTAATCCTCAAATACTATCTGATGCTTTAACATTTCTTCAAGGTGAAAGAAGAGGTTTTACAGATGAAGATTTAATGGATATGAATACAGAAGATGTAATGGATGAAGTTTATGAACACTTACGTCAAGGAGCACAAGGAGCAGCTAATACGATTACGGTAGCTAAAGATTTAAGTCATCTACGCAATGAATTAGTTCCTAAAGAAGAACGTGAAGCTTTCGCTAGATTATATGAGGGTTTTGGTAACCAAGGTGAAAAAGAAGGATTCTTTGATGCTTTTGGAGATTACGCTGCAGGAGTAGCTTTTGACCCTACAACAGTAGCTAGTGTAGCTGTTGGAGCTATGACTGGTGGTGTAGGAACTGCTGCTGTTCAAGCTGCAAAAACTGGAGGAACAAGACTAGCATTTAAAGAATTAGTTAAAAGTACATTACTTAAAAATAGTTTATTAAATGCAGGTGCTGAAGGAGTACTAGGTGCAGGTGCAGGTCATCTAGCTGAAAGAGTAGAAGAAGAAACTAAAAAGAATACAGGTCAAGATTACGACTATAACTTAGGTAACGTATTAACTAGAGGTGCATTGTCTGCAGGACTAGGTGGAGCTATTACTTATGGCACAGGTTCGTTTAAACAAATAGGAGCTAGTCAAACATTCGATGCTCTAGAGGAAGGCATAGCAGCTAAAGGAGTAAGACTACAATCTGCTGAAGATGCTGCAAAGCTTACCTTAACTAAAGCCAATAAAGATGAAACATTAGATGGTAAAGCTACTCTTGAAGCTATAACAAGTAAGTTAAAAGCATTAGATAGAAAGCATGTAGGATTAGATGCCAATCGTGTAAAGAGAGGCATGGAAGTAGAACCCAAAAACTTAGAAGCTTTAATATTAAATCCTACAGTAAATTCTGTAGATGCAGTAGTAGGTGGATTTGATGTTAGTGCTTTAAAGAGAATTGCTGCAGCAGGAGTTGAACTATCTCAAGGGTTAGGTATAAAACCTTCTAAAACAGTTAAGTATCAATCGGATGGAGTATACGAAATTGTAGACCCTGAGATGACTGTTCGTCTTACTGATACATTAGCTAATGCATTTGAAAATGATAAGTTAGCTACTGTACCTAGAACTATTGCATTAGATTTAGTTGACAGCATTAAAGATAAATACAAACTTAATAATGCTCAGTTTTCTGCTTTGTTTGCTGCAGAGTTTTCTGAAGCAGGTAAAAAACTAAATGTAGCTAGTCAGATAGCTAAATCTAGAAGAAAGAAAGAACTAAAAAGATTGTTTGAATCTACTATGAATCTATCTGAGTATGGAGTAAAAGTACCTTTAACTAAAGAAGAATTAACTGAGTTACAACGATTAAAAGAATTATCTTCAGGTTGGGATAAAGCTTGGGGATTTTTACGTTCTGTAGAAGACACTCGTATAGGATTAATGACCTCTCAAATAGCTACAACAACTCGTAATACTATATTTGGTGGAGTATACGTAGCTATGGATGCAGGTGAACAAATTGCAGCAAATGTAGCTAGAAAAGCTACTGGCAATTCAAATGGTGGAAGTATATTTAAAGGTTCATTAGATGTAATTAATAGACTTACATGGAATAGAACAGAATCAGAAGCTGCTATAGCTATGTTAGAAAAAGAATTTCCTAAAGAGTTAGCTAACTTATTTAATAAGCGAGGAATAATTGAAAGTGAATCTAGTTCAAGAGATAAAACAAGTAATGTCTTAGTTAACTTTGCTACTAAAATGAATGTGTTAAACTCTTTTAGTGATATACAATTTAAGAGAGCCGTACTGTTAGGTAATTTAAATAGAAGATTAGCTTCAGCTAATAATGCAGAAGAAGTAGGCAGTAGTATTGCAGAAGTAATGAAAAAAGGTACATGGGATAAAGTAGATAGAAGAGTATTTGATAAGTCTGTAGACGAGGCGTATAATAAATCTTTTCAAACACAATTTGGTTTAAAAGGAGAATCTGCAATAAGTAAAGGAACTAAAGTTGCTGTAGATTTAACTAAAAGAAGCGTAATAGGTACTTTAGTATTGCCTTTTCCTAGATTTGTAGCTTCTCAAGCTAAGTTCATAAATGAATACGTTCCTTTTTCTTTTTTATACAAAGGTATATCTCAAGGCAATGAAGTGTACATAGATAAAAGTACAGGAAAATTAGTTAAGACTGCAGTATCAGGGACTACCAAAGAAGAAGATTGGGCTAAATCTTTTATGGGTGCTGTGGGTCTATTTACAGGCTACAACCTTGCTGCGAGTAAAGCTAAAGATGGATACAGCTTTAATGAAATGGAAGCACAAGATGGTGGAACACTAAACATACAAGCTATGTTAGGACCGTTAGCTTTACACTCTTATGTAGGAGATTTAGCATACAGATACCGTCACGGTATGAACTTACCTAAAGGTACAGAAATTAGTAAGCAAGTACAAAAACTTTTAATTGGTACAGATTTACGAGCACAAGGACCACTAGGTAATTTTGTAGAAGCTGCTTATCGTCAGGATGCAGACTATGTATTTAAAGGTTTATCTGATATATTAGCTTCTGTAACTTACCCTGCTTCTGTAATTAAAGATGCCTATGGACAAATGGACCCTCGTTCTGCTGCATTGCCTGAAACTAGAGATGCAGAAGTAATGATATTTGATTATTTTGGAGGGTTAGTAGAATTAGACAGGTCGTCTTTTCAAAGAGCTACACGTTTCTTACCTGATGTACCATTCATTGAAGGCACATCTAGTAAAACAAACAGACAAGAATCCTTAGATGAAGATAAACAAAATAGGTATGACCCATACAGGTATGACCCATTTACTACTCATCCTTTATATCTTAAAGACCCATTTATATCTAAACAATTAGGTGGAGCAGAAAAACAGCCGAAGAAAAGTTTATTACAAGCTGAAATGTCTAGATTGCAAATTAATTCATATGAAGCCTACAGAACATATGGTGTAAAGAATACATATTTAGATGTAATGACTCGTATGCATATGTCATCTTATGTACCAAAAAAATACGAACAGATAATACAGTCACCCTTCTACAAGAATATGTCAGAGACAGAAAAAAGAGAAGAGTTACTTGATGCTCTTAAAGCTGAAGCTAGTTTTAGTAGAGGAAATGCTAGAAACTATTTTGAAGCTGCAGAAAATAAAGACGATGAAGATATACTATTTTATATGAGAGGTGAATACAAAGATAAAATTAAAGGCTTAGATATAAATAGAATAAATAATTTAGCGGAAGAACAAACTGGTGAAAAATCTAATATAGAAGAACAACTAAAGGAAGCTAGAGTAAATAAAGATGAAGCAGTAGAATTAGCTCTGTTAATGAATGTATTAGAAATTAAAAAACGATACGATAAAGGTTCTAGAGGATTTACTAAAGCTATTGTACAAGACTTTGACGGTAAATTTGGTGAAGAGCTATTAGACTTAGGACCAAACCAATAAAAAAAATAGGAGAGAAAGCATTAATTGCTAACTCCCCTATAAGTTGCCGTAGCCACCACAACTACTATTGCATAGTATCACATATAAGCTTTACTTTGTCAAGTGATTCATCTAGTGTTTTATATATTTCTGTACTTGATTGATACGTTTCTTCTTCGGTACAACCACTATAATTAATTATGTATCCATTGTCAGCTATGTCTATTGTAATACTTTTAACTTCTTTAACTATTGTTTTCATGTGTCTCCTTGCTTCTTCGTTTAGTTTCATTTCTATCAACCCTTTCTAAGTTTCTAAAATATGCACTGTTAAAACCTCGTAACCACTCTCTGTTCCAGTGAGTGTTTTTTTTATATGGGTTGTTTATTTTTCCATATTTAAAAGCATCATTACCTTCGTTGTATTTAGTTGCCATGTTATTGCTTCCTATCATCTAGTTAGAGGGGATGAGTTAAGTTTATGCTCCTATATCTACCATTTCACAGCTATCTCCACTACATGCAAAAGTTTGACTTCCTGATGTGCTATCTACTTTTTCATAGTCCATTAGTCTATTCCAATCTATATTGCCGTCCATTTTAGCTAACATATCATTGTACTCTTCTTTATCACATTCCTGATATGGTGCTTGTTGATATACATGGTCAGAGTGTGGCAAAAAGGATACACCTGACATGTCATCAAAGTGATTATATACATATGCACCTACCTCTACCCACTCATGGTCACGTACTGTAACAGTGCAGCTAGGCTTGTGCTCGCACCAGTGATTTTGATATGCCATCCACATACGTAGTTGTTGAACAGCAGTCATGTCGTTGCGTGTAACTGAACCTTCAGGTGACTTCATAGCAAAACTAAAAACTGTAGTAGCGTCAGGTTTCATTACATCAGGTTCATTAGGTACGCCTTGGTCAATCATAAACTGTGTCAATGGGTCTTTGTTGTCACCTCTCACAGTTCTGATATAGTACTCACTATGTCTAGCGTGAATGCCACTTGCACTGTCACATAGTTGTGACACTGTTCCTGATGGCTTGACGCAAGATATAGCCGTGGACTGCGGTATGTTCCATTTCTTAGCGTACTCTTTGTTTGTATTTATAGCTTCTTGTTTTAACTCAGGTAGTATAGTACTCAACTTTCCTTCGTGAGATAAAAACTCTTGATTACCATTTGTTAGTTGGTTGTCCATGATACCTGTAAGAGATACGCCTAAAAGTCTTTCTTCCTCTGTATTATTCTTCCATACTTTACGTAGATAAGGAAAGTGTACAAGAGTAGACTGTGCTGTACCTAGTATGGTAGCAAGTCTTACCTTACGCTTTAGGTCTTTCAATGAGTCTGTAGCTCGTATAACTACTTCAGTTAAATTACAAAATTGGTATGGACGTAATATTATTTCCGAACAGGGATTTGTACCGAACTCATGTTCAGCATTTCTCCTGCCATTCTTAGCTGCTTGTTTCTTAGCTGCTACTCTATTGAAGATACCACGCTCACCTGACTTAGATTCAATCAGAGATGTCCACTCACGCATAAATGTCTCTGCATTTGGCTTGTCCGTATATGAAACAGAGTTGTTAGATAACGCCATGTGAGGTGCAGTATCCCACCATTGACCTGATTTAGCTTGTCTCATACGAATGTCAGACAGATTGCTTAAACTAATCATAGCTGACCTACGTACGCCACCTACAACTACAACCTCACCTATCTTACACATCAGGCTGTGACAGTCGTAGCTTGTTAGTTTCTTACTTGCATTGTTGTTAAACAAGTTGATAGTAAACTTAAACAAGTCAACTAAAGGTGCAGGTCCACTAGCTCTGCCACCAAATGTTTTAAGCCTAGCTCCTGCTGCACGTACTTTGCTGATGTCATACGTGGGTATCTCACCTGCATACAACAAAGCAATCAACATACGTAGTGACTTAGCCCAACCTTCCTTGCTGTCTTTAACGACAATAGTAGTGTCGCTTTTGAACAACTCGTCAGGTATCTCAGGAAGCTTATCAATGTACTGACGCTCAACTGAAAAGCCTACACCTGTACCACAAAGTAAGATGTACATAGCTTCATCGAAACACTTAGGGTCATCTACAGGTAGATAGCTACAGTTGTACCCTGCTGTGTTATCTCTTTCCAATGCATCTCCTGCTGTCATTAATGCTCTCATACTAGGCATAACTTCTAGCCCCAGTATAGCGTCATTAATTTCTATCTTATCTTGTGTAGAGAAGCTAACTTTATCATCCATATAATTTACATAGCGTGATACAGTCTCAGCCCATGTTTCTCTACGTCCTTCATCGTCTAGCCATCTAGCGTAACGTGACGTAGCTATAAAGTTTTGGTAGTCTGTTGGTAGCATGTTATTCATCTTGTGTAACCTTTATGTTTTTAATTTTAATTCCATCAATATCAAATATCATATCTTCTATCTTTTCTTGTATGCATTCACAATATCCTTCCTTATCTACAGGTAATATATTTTCTTCTTCGTCTACTTCTAATACTGTGAATACTCTAAATCTCATTTAACTAAATCCTCTAAGTTGGGGGGTCTATAATTTGGTCCTTTTATTATCTTTCCATCTTCTCTATACACTGGTTTGCCGTTGTCATCTAGCTTAGACATATTACTATCGTGTACCCTATTAAATGCCACTTGTATATCTAAACCTAAAGCTACTGCTGCACCAGATAGAACATACTGTAAGTCACATAACTCTTTTAACAAATTATTTTTCTGTTGTAAAGAGACATTTTTACCTCTCTCTAAATCAATAAGCATGTTACAGAACTCTTCCATAACTTCTCCTGATTCTTCCCTAATTAGTTTTAATCGGAACTCTAATAACTTAACAGTCCAAGGTTCATCTATTGGATGGTTAAACTTGCTGTGAAATTCTAATACAGTATCTTCTCTGTTATGCGTTTTCATCATATTCATTTATCAACCTTTTCAAATAGTATTCACATTTCTTTAAATCTTCAAGTGCTGTGCCTTTATATGGGTGTCTCCATATATACTTGAAAGCATTTTGCCAACAGTAGTGTGCGTGACTAGAAGGTAGTGTAGCACCATCAGACATGGCTTTCATAGCTTCTATACACTCTATACCTATAGTATTATAGTGAGGGGGGCTATTAACCATATCTGTCTCATTGTGGTCAAATGTTGTTTCGCCAGTTAATACTATAGGATTACACACTTCGCATTCAGCACATTTTAAATCATCATCTAATATGCAACCACATTTAGAACATGTTTCTGTAGCCCATACGTTATTCATGTTATATCCTTTTAGTAAAGTTAAATTTTATTACGTTGCCATTTTTTTGTATAATGTTAGGTTTATCCTCTACTAAAGTTTCCAACATGTCAAGTTGTTTTAATGAACTAGATACATCAGGTTCTCTTATATCTATATCCATGTCGAGTTCATCTCTAGTTTCCCAAACTTTTTGAATAAAATCTTTATCTGTTTCTAATAACTTAACGCAAGTAGATAACAAAGTAAGCATGTTCATCATCATGTCTTGGGTGTCTGCACTATCTTTGTTTCTTTCAGAGATTACTATGTTACCATCTATATCTCCCATCCATTTGTTCTTATTGTCTTTATGTAAAGTAAATACGAGTGCGTAATCTTGGTCATTAATATTCATTTTATTAAATCCTTTCTAGGAGTTTTAAGTGTGATAACCGATAGTTTTATCTCTTTTCCTTTAGATGTCAACCATTTTTGTGGTATGACTCTATGAGAACATAAGAAACCTTTTTGTTCACACCAATCAGCATAAGTTGTTTTAGAACCTTTGTATAGTCTACCATTTACATTACTAAATACAAATCTAATGTCAAGCTCTGGGTGTTGTTTTTTAACTTCCATATGTTTATATCTGTCTTCTGCATCAAAAAATCCTTTTGTTTCTATTATGATTCCATTATCCAAAACAAAGTCAGGTGTGTAAGTCCTATATCTAAGGTCTTCCCATTCTATTTTCAAGGCTTCATACCTGATTTTCTTTTGGTTTTCTTTTAAAAATAACGCAACATTCATTTCTAAACCGCTGCGATACCTAGACTTGTTGTGTCTTTTATACACCATCAGGTTCAGCCAAGGATATGTATTGAACCATAGGCGGTTCTTTAGCATTAGATACTAATGATGGTAGTTCTTGTAGTGTATCCCAACAATCTTTCTTATACTTACAGAAGGTACAGCCTCTAGGTAAAATGTAATTGCCTGAAGGAACTTTACGATACGTTTCAGGTTCAGCTTCGTAGCATCTTTTAAATGGCTCATCATTCTCTATATAGTTAATTGTGTTTCTTATCTTGTCATTGACTTCATCTAAATTCATATCCTGTGCAGATACATATTTAAAATCTCCGTTGCCTTTATTTATTACCCACCAACCGCCTACGTCTACACCTAGTCCTTGTGCATAACCTGCAAGTTGAGGTACGTAACCAAAACTATCTTCTTTAGCTAAAGTTCCATATGATTCAAACTTATTTTTGTAGCTCCAAGGGGATGCAGACTTTATATCATCTACAGTATTTCCTATAGTTAAATCACATTCTCCTTTTATTTCTTTATCATCAACTTTTAAAGTAACCTTTGTTGCATCGTTAAATTCTACATTGGCTTCTCTCAGTAAACCTTTAAAGACTGCTTCTACTAAATCTCCTAATACCATGTTCATTAGGAAATTAGACGGAAAAGGTTCAGCTATCTCAGGTTTGTTTTTATCATACCATAGTTGGCATGTAGGTCTACCTAAGTTTGACATTCGTAATCTGAAGTCTCCTCTAGGTGGACCTGCAAACTGGCGTTTTAGTGCCGACTTAATATCAGAAGCTATATTATCTAAGTTAGCCTCAGATATAGTTCCTTTGCCTTTTACAGCCCGACTTAAGTACGCTCTAACCGCCAGTTCAGCAGGATGGTTCATACCATTATACTCCTTCTAGTTCATCTGTATCTATGAATTGGTCTATCAAACCTTTATCATCATCGGACATTTTATCCTTTGAGTTGGTGTGGTGCGTGTCAGACACCCAAGTATTAAATGCAGCAATCCAATCCAGAAAGTTTTGTAAGGTTACTTGGTCATCGACTGTTATATCAATAGACTTGCTATCTAATTTAGCAGTAATGACAAAGTATGTGCCACCCGATATCTTATCTTTTTCTTCAGTAGAGAAGTCAATAAGATGTTGGATAGGTAAGTGTTGCATAGATGCGAGTTTGTTAAAAGGCTCACCCATATTTTTAAAGGATACCTTACTATCTGTCTCAAATAAAACAGGCATCTCAAAATCATCTACTGGAGAACCTATAGCATCCGTAGCATCTTTAACTACTGCAATACCGAAGATATGTCTCTGTCGTTTAATTTGAGAGTATATAGCTTTAGTTTTTTCAGGTAGAGAACTATAGTCCTGTATGTAACCTGCTGTTTTACCACAGTTAAATCCACCTGATGTATCCATCAAGTCATTGTTTAAGCTATCGGACAGTACAGTTTTTATATACTCTCCTCTTTTGCCTGTATCCGCAGACTTCTTAGGGTCAAAGGATTGAAACCTTTGGTAAGACTGTCGTTGCATAAAAGGTCTAAGAGAAAGAGTAGGCATGTATATCTCTTCGCCATCCGTCTTGCGAATAACTAAAGAACCCGCAGGAACAACTTCCATTTTTACTTTCTTACCATTTACATCCTGTGTACCCATGATAGCTTCTCGTAATACTTTAACTCTAGCTAATTGAGAAGTCTTCTTATCCGTTCCAGAGTTAGTAGGTGCAGTCGCAACTCCCATAACTTTAGCCATGTCTGCAAAGTTTATAGAGCCGTTAGATGTTATTAATTCATTACTCATATTTATACGTCCTTTGTTTCTAGCCAATTTGGTCCTATCTTGGCTTCTAATAATAATGGTACGTTGAAGTCTACCCCATAGTACTCGTTAATTAGGTCGTGCAGATTTTCATTCAAAGTATTTACTGCTGCTATCACCTGTTGCTCTTCATTAGGGTGGACATCTACCACAATCGAATCATGTACCGTGTTTACCAGACAACTATAGTTGTTGTCAAGAAGTTTTTCAAACTCTAGTAAAACTATTGGAACAATGTCTCCTGTTGCAAATCCTTGCACAGGATAATTTTTTATCATAGTGAAGTTAGTTACGCTTCCATTGGCTCTCCTTTTCATATTTTCAAATTCATATTGTCTTCCAGAAGGTGTCTGTATTCTGCCTGTATTAATAGCTTCAGTAGCTAATCGACTATGCCATTTACCTATGCCACTATACTTAGTTGTGAACTGTTTGTAGTAAGAAGCTTCAGCAGGTGTTCTACCATAACCACTAGCTCCGTACAAAGGAGCAAATGTATGAGCCTTAGCTTCTTGTCTAGACGTAGGTTGCCCTGCATCTGAGATAACCTTAGCAGTGTAAGCGTGGACATCAAAGCCTGTAGACACTTCCTTCATAGCTACTTCGTCTTGACCTAAGAATGCAGCGACTCTAAATTCTAACTGAGCAAAGTCAGCTTCCATTATTTGACCGCCTTCCCATCTGGATACAAATACTTTCTTTACAGGAAACGTACCGCCTCTAGGCATGTTCTGCATGTTAGGATTACGTCCACTGAATCTACCTGTAGATGTAATGTGCTGAGTCAATCCTACGTGCAAGAAGTTATCCTCTTTGGTAAATATATCTATAGATTTAATATACGTATTAAGATAAGTTTCAAGTGCTGAAAGTCTTCTCAAGTTCTTTAAAAAGTCTCGTTGCATAGTCAAGCCTTTACCGTTAGCTAATGTTTCTAGTTTTTCTATGTTTCCTTTTGATGTTGAGAATCCACCTGCGGATACCCAATTCTTGCTAGGTGCGGTAAAGCGTAAACCTGCCACACGATTAGTATCAACAAGATAATAGCCAGTTGCATCGCAAGACTTGCACTTCGTAGGCTTTTTAAATAGTGAGCCGTCCTTCCTTCTTTTGTGAACATATTTATTTCCTTTACATTCATCACACATGTAAGCTTTAGTCTTGTACATAATCTGCATATTAACATCAACAGACTTTTTAAACTCTGCGTCTGTAGAAGTATGCTCAAACAACTCTTCGCCCCATATATGTTTGTCTATTACCTTTCTACTAAATATAAGTTGAGATACTTGCTCTGGTGAATTAAGATTGATAGGTGTGTCACCCATGAGTTCTTTAGTTGTTTTCTCTAAAGAATTTAGTATATCATTCCTTTCTTTTTCAAACTCATCTCTTACTTCGTATAAGGTTTCTCGATTTACTTTCAAACCATTCATATACATTTTAGTTAAGGCTCTGCATACTTCGTTTGTAATCTTGAGTACATTACACAGTGAATGATTCTCTTGGTCTTTGTATCGTTTATCTAAAGCTAAGAACAGTGCTCTAGTTACAAATATATCCGCATCTAAGTACTCACTTAGTTCTGCATGAGGTATATCTTTTGTGTTGTATCCTTTCTTGAAATACTCTTTAAGAGTGTCTTGTTTCTTGTATGGTAGCTTATACCTTTCAGCACAAGCCTCTAAAGACAAAGGTTTCTTAATTCCTCTGCATAGTATATACTCAGATAACATTGTATCATATATGTCACCATCGTATTTAAAACCACAAGACCATAGCCATTGCAAATCATGTTGAGCATTGTGCATAATAAGTAATGTAGTCTTATCTAATGTCTCCTGCAAACTATGAGGTAAGTCAGGAGTAGCTGTATCGGAGTGGTCGTATGTATATATAGTCGGGTGCTCATCACTGTCAACATCAGCTAGACCAACCATAGTTAAAGAGTTCTGTGGTTCAAAAGGGTCTAAGTGTAACTTGCCCCCTCTTGTTGTTGTAGTATTTTCTACGTCTAAAGCTAATCTCATTGTGTGGTGTACCTCTCTATTTTATGCAGTGTATCTAGATATAGCACCGTCTAATACTACATTCATACTACCATGCCAACCGCCTGTCAACTTATTTTTAGCTATAACTAAATATCGTACAGGGCTATCCTCTTCTTGTCCTTCTACAGGAGCGTTCTTACCGATAAGAATCATAAGGTCAGCTTCCGCTGCTTTACCTGTTTTAGAACCTTCAAGCATAGATTGATTCAAGCTCTGAGCTTTACCTTCCGCTTCAGCAGATAGTTGACTCATCCAGAAGATAGCACAGTTGTGTTGTTTCGCTATGTTTCTAGCGTAGATAGCTGCATCTTTCAAGTATACGTCAGACTTGTCTCCTGTACGAGCAGCAAACTTGTCACCCATATCCATGACCACAACATCAGGACTGTAAGTCTTTACCACCTGTTCAACCCAAGCTAAGTCTTTGCCAGTACAATCTTTGATATGTAAGTTGCCACGAATCTTTTCATATAGCATACCTGCTTTGGCAGGATTATTCTTTACATCCATCAAAGACATTCCTGTAGCTGCACTGAGATACCTAGCTCCAACTCTGTGATATGCTTCCTCGTTGAGAAGCACTAAACACTTAGCTCCTTGATGAGCAAAACCTTCTGGACCTGCAATCAAACTAGCGTGAAAGCTAGTCTTACCTGTATTAGGTCTAGCTCCTACTATAACTAAGTGACCGCCATTGATACCTTCAATACGTCCAGACAATGTAGGAATGTTGAACTTCCATTGAGCTTCCAAGTCATTGAGTTGCAATAGTGTATCTACAGAGATGTCTTCCCAATTAACTTTCATGTTCGGTAAGAAGTCATCGTTGTAAGACTCAATCATTCTACGCAATGGCTCTAATGAGTTAGCTTCACCATTGACGTAATCAAATCCGATGTTCGCTATGTCCTCACCTATGCTTTGTCTGAATAAACTAGATAGTACATCTTGAGCTATCTCTTTCGTCATAGGTTGTTCTTTCTGTAGCTGATAGAACAGGTTCTTATACATCTGCTTGTTGGCAGTTGTAATGGTCGTGTTGTTCGTCAAGAAGATAGCTTCTAGTTCTTCAGGTGTAAGAGTACGCTCATACTTATCCATAGCGTAATCTATAGTTTGTTTAAGCTTCCGTACATCCTTAGAGAATAGTTTGTCAGGACAGCGACTGCCTTTGTGGTCTTCGTAAAAGTCTCTGTCCATCAAAGACCGTAATAGTGATAGTTCCATATTATTTATCATCCTTCATTAAATATTTCCAAGATACAGGAAACAATCGTTCCATCTCATCATTTACTTGGTCAGCAACCATTTTAGTTTCTACTTGTGCATCACCTGCACATCTTAGTCTGCACATGTCAGCAAATGCATCAAGGCTACCTGACCAAAACCATTCAGTCAAGTGGCTAATAGGCAACACCATACGAGCTTGCTCTTCACATATACCTAGTTCTAATAGCTTACTGTACGATGCCATAGCTTCTGCTATTACTGCATTGTGATGAAAAGAAGCCAAGCTTTGAGTAGCTTCATCTTGAATTACATCACCACTACCTTGCTTCTTGTCCTTAGTTTGTGAACGCCAGATAGCGGTATCAGGGTCATCCATACTAGGTCTATACCAATTAGGTCTGGTGTCTACGTAGCGTCTACTGATTTCATTCCATCGTAAAAACTTGTGCTTCACTAATTGTCTAGCTACAAAGATTGGAGCTTGAACTTTGAATGAAGCAAAGCAATGACCGAAAGGTGACATATGTTTATGCTTCGCTAGATACGCAATGAGTTTTGCATCTGCATCTATAAATGTTTTCTTATTTACATTAAAACTAACTCTAGCTGCATTGACTACAGTTAAGTCATTACCCATGTAATTTATTAGTTGTACTTTCATACGTGTGTTTCCTTATTTTCTAAATGCCTTATTTTGTTTTTGTAATATTCTTGCATATCTTCATCGGGTTTTTCTTCAGTATACTTATTTAACTGAGATAAAAAGTATTCTTTTTTTTCTTCATCCCATTGTTTTTGTTTTTCTAAATACTCTTTGTTATATTTATTAAAAAATCTTTCCGTAAAATCTTTTATTCCTTTGCTGTTGTAGTGCATATCCATGCTTTTACTTTTAGGAGACCACTTACCTGTAGTCCAATAGTAGGTATAACATTTTCCAACTTCGTTTATTAAGTTAAACATAGTTGCACCTTCTTTGTATTCATGTTCGATACTATTTTCATTTAAAAAATCTATTACAAACTCCAGAGTTTCATTCGTATCTCTTCTAAATATATTTTCTCCTTTGCTGTTTTTTCTTACAAAAATCCACTCACTTTTACTTTTTGTTTTATCTATTTTAGTTTCTTCTAATATTCTTTTATTGATTCTTTCCTTCCAACTTTTTTGTTTAGGAGATAGCTTTCTTTTATTTTTTGTTTGCAATAAAAAAGAATAATCATGCTCGTATAAATAACCTAACTCATTTGCGTATTCTATTAGGTCTTTGTTAGGGTTAGCGTCTATTTTCTTAGCTATTCGTTTTAAACCCTCAAAAATATTACCTGTATCTATATCCATAAATTTATTTACGCAGACATTACCTACATAGGTTTCATTACTGTTTAATGTATTCTTTATGTAACATAGTTCTTTTATAGGATGATTGCATGGGCATCTATTCCAATCGTCATCTACTTCTACTCTTGATAGTTTCCATTCTAGTTTTGCTTTATTAAAATCATTAGACTCAGATAAAGGCAAAATATGTTTCTTTAATGTTTCAATATTATGATGTTCCATGTTTTCCTCTATACAGATGTTATTCTATTCATATTAATTAAACCATCTAGACGTTTCAAGTCTACATAGTTTTTGTATTTAATGTCATCCTGCAAAGACATAGCGTGAACTATAGACTGAGTAGCTCGTAGTTCTTTAGTCAATGACAATGTTTTGTTTTTAGCATCAGGGTCAAGAGCTACAATAACTTTGTGGTACTTACATAACTCTTGTCGGCTTTTACTAGATAAGGATGTGCCTAGCAACGCAAAGCCAGTAGCATCCATGTTCTCAGAGATAGCAATTGCACTGATGACATCTTCTACGACTACAGCACAGTATGTATTGTCTGTCTTAGATGATAGGAAGAAGTCTGCCTTACCACTGTAGCGTAGCCACTTAGGTTGCTTGCCAGTTAGGGAACGCCCAACAGCATCTAATACCATACCGTTACGACTACGGATAGGGAATACGGCTCGTTCATCTTTTACATCGTAAAGTAAATACGTATCCTGTAGATTCCATTTGTCTATAAACTTATGCATAAACTTGTTATCTATATCGTGAGATACATATTCAGGGAATACAAACTTCTGTGGCTCTTGCGTAGATACAGCAAGGTTATTCTTTTTATTTAATATAGTAGCTATATCTTCCTTAGAATAACCAGAACGTACTGCACCCTTTGTACCACAACCTAGTTTGTAACAGTTAAATATAGTAGACCCATCCATCTTAATAGCTGTAAAAGTTTTCTTACCTCTACAGGAAGGACAATCAATGCGTACACTTTCTGCTTCATTTAATGCTAAGTCATCTATAAATTGTTTAATATTCATTTTATGTTTTCCATTTAATGTGTTTTAAAAACCCTTACAGGGTGTATCGTTTATAAATTTAGTATTGTCAATATTATAACCTTTCTTTTTTATAAAAGTGTTGCACACTTACAACACATTCCTTCGTGCTGTTAGGGCATTCGTAGCTGAAGTTAACGTATTCTTCATATATGGGTTGACTGAGTTAGGATTTTTGTGACCGCTTACACTCATAATCTGAGCTAAGTCTACTCCTGCGTCTACCATCTGCGTTACACCTGTCCTTCGCATATCCATAGCGTATAAGCCTTTAGGAAGACCACTGGCAGACTTTATGGCATTTACGTGTACTGATACCTGCCATTTAGTATATGGTTTGTAGCCTCCAGAAATAGTCTTTACAGACGGTGCAACATAATCTTGGAATCCAAATGCATCTTTCTGATGTATAAGCATAGCTAACAGATTCTCCTCTATAGGTAAGAATACTGTAGCTCTTCGCTTGGATTGTTCTAGTGTCAATAACTTTTTATCAAAGTTTATAGAATCCCAAGTTAACTCACGCATATCACCTACTCTTTGCACAAATTCATACGCCATATGTACTATAAGACCTATGTTACGCCACTTGAACTGGCTGTAAGAAGTATCTAAGAATGTTTTTACTTGTTCAGGTGTCCATGTTGTATTTCTAGAGGTCTCTACTTGAGTTTTTATACCAGATATAGGGTTGACATCTAATACCTCTAGGTCAATGCCGTAGTTCAATACTTTACGCACCACTGCATGAGTAATGTTAGCTGTTCGCACACCTCTATCTAACCAAGTGTCATAAGCTATCTTGAATGTGCGTCTAGATAGGTCACGTACTCGCATATTAGCTAGGGTTACGTTCTCTACCTTGGTCATCAAGGCTCTGTTAAGTATATTTTTGTAATCTTTTTGTGTTTGGTCACGCAACTTAGTAAAATCGTGTGACTCCTTGTAGTGTTTAACTAATGTATGTAAATTACTTGTTCGTTTTGGTGTCATCATATCTAGTGCATCCTATTTTTAATGTCTACATTGTAATGATAAGCGTTAGGTACGTTATCTATACAATCTTTTAGTACTGCCGTAGCTTCATCTTCTTTATCTATATACTGTAGAAGTATAGACAATACTACCATAAGAATATCTTCATTGTTTAAAGTTATAGGTAAAGACAGTCGTATATTATCCCATTCTTCTTCAGTTAAAGTTATCTCATCTTCGTGCATATCTACTTCTCCTTCTTCTTTGGTGGTGGTGTAGCAGGATACATCTCATCGTGAGGGTCATCGTCCTCTCCATTGTCTAGTTCTTTAACTTCACCAGTAAACATATCTATGTATACACCATCATAGTCTTCTACGTCAGGGTACTTATTCTTTTTCTTGTTAGGTATTACCTGTGGGCTACGCCTTAAACTTAGCATAGCTTTAGCTATTGGATTTATTCTTGGAATTTTCATAATCATCATGCTCCTTAAATGCTTTGATGACATCACTAGAGAACAATTTCTGTATGTTTAACAAGTACATACGTGATGCATTGTGGTCTCCACCACTAACACTTTTCTTATAATCTAATGAGTCAATTATCTTACGTAGCACCTCTGTCTTAAATACTAAGGTAGCATACGTGTCCTTACCTATACAGAGATTGTGAAACCAATACTCTGATTCAGTAGCTGCTATGCCTGACGGCTTACCGTAACTCTGGTACTCTATAGCTATGTTGCCTGTCTTCTGCCACATACCTCGCTCAGACTTAACTTCTATCTTAGAGTTCTGTAACATATCAGCAACAGCACCCTCTCTTACTTTGCCGTACTCTAAGTCTATATCAAACTTCTTACGGTTAGCTTTGGTAGGCTCTAATTTATTGTCCATTCGTTACTCCTTTAAATTGCTATCAGACGCTGTAGTTCTTTCTCAGCTATCTCTAAATTATTACCACACCGATTACCAATCCTAACTCTTTGTTTCTCAAGCAGTATTTTCTTCTTGACTATCTCAATGTGACCCTTGGCTACGCATTTCTCAGTCATCGTGTCAAACTTAAATGGTTTGCTGTGGCTGTAGTGTATACTCATAGTGTTACTCCCTCTCACAATTATCTATTACATTATGTTTGTTGTCCTCATACCTGCATCTGTCAGGGTGAAACATCTCTTTGTATGTAGCTACCCAAGGGTCTCCCCACGCTAGGTAGCCTATGATGTAGGGCAGAGGTACAAGCATGAAGATGACTACCAGTGCTGCCTTGAAGAAGCCCTCGTTGTGGTATGATTTCATCTAAAGTCTCCTATGAGTGGGTAAGTAAACGTACTGAACCCTATCTGATTAGCCCAGTACTCTATGGTAGCACCCACCACAGCTATCGCTATGCAGATGTGTACCTCTAGTGGGTGTACCTTGTTCACCACTCAAAATCCTTACAAGCTATCTTGCGTATACTCTCTGGTATAGGACGTTGCAAGTCATACATGACAGACATCATCCTGTCGAGTGCTTCAACTGTGTTGTTCACTGACGCTATCAACTCACGCTGTCTGTCTTCAGGCATTGCGTTCCACTTAGTCATAAGACGTAGTTCCCATTCCTTCCTACGTTCCTCGTAGTACCTGTTTTGTACATCACCATAGCAATCATCCCAATGTACACCCTCTTGCCAATCGGGTTGCCTAGCTACCCATAGTTCTTGTACTGCCTTGTAACTTTTACCTGCATCCTCATCATCTAGGATGGGTGTCTCACTCTTCTGGTATCTCTTGTCTGTGTTACTCATTGTCATTCTCCTCTTGTTGTATAGGGAATTGTACTTGTACATATCCATCTTCATCCCACAGTATCTCAGCCTTGTGGGTAGGGCAAGTGTAAATCCAATCGTCAAATTCTTTACGAGTCATCATCATTCTCCTTATCTATTGGAATTTTTTTGTACCATCTATAGTCACACATATTAACCAAACCTTTCCTGTAATTGTTCATACTGTTCCTTATCAAAGGGTAGCTCCTTGCCTATGTTTATTAGGTAGTAAGTGTCTCCCTCATAAGTTCCATCCTCATTGTCTACGCCTTTGGTAAACCATACGTAGTCACCCACCACTGCTACTTTATTAAGCTTGGGTATAGACATACGCTTGTCACCTCTGGCTGTCTTATAAAACTTAATGAGTACATCATCCATGTTAAGCAGACCATAACAACC
>Ga0114915_1000245_pt1 | contig 25755 bp, 22 predicted proteins | sample MalvirAntarct_55_FD_87288 | JGI IMG/M metagenome (GOLD analysis project Ga0114915, IMG submission 87288) | Marine viral communities from the Global Malaspina Expedition - Malaspina viral metaG Antarct_55 | ecosystem: Environmental > Aquatic > Marine > Oceanic | place: South Georgia Island...
CCCGCCGACGCCACGCCGGGGCAGGCCCCCGAAAAATAGCCATGCCAGCCACATGGGCTGACCGGCGCATCTGGGGAATTTTACTTCGGCACTTCTGGGGATTTTACGAACGGCGTTGACAGCGCCATCGGTGCAGCCGCCAGATGCCCCACCCGATCAACGGCCCGATGACGGGGCCGAAGAACAGCGAGTGGGTGAGCCCGCGGTGATGCTCCCAGCTCGCGAACGGCCCTGCGAACCAGCCGACGACGACGTCCATGTCGGGGATGCTGCCGAGAACCGCACCCGCCACGAGCGCCTTGCGCCCCAACCTCCGACGGAAGCCGGCCTGACCGATGGTCGCGCCGAACAGCATCTGGGTGACTGAGTCCATGTCGGATCGTATCCATGGCAGGCGGGATGGGCGTGCGGTACGGCGAGGCAGATGATCCGGAAGATGCCGGTCGGCAACAGCTATCGGCTGCGGCCTGGACAGGAGGGCGCCCGGCAACCCGCTCGACACCGGACGACGGCTCTGATCTGTTCCCGCCTTCCTCGGAGGATCTTTTATGAAGACGACGTTTCGCGCGGTTGCCTTCTATGCCGGCCTCGCGATGTTCGGGACGGCGGTTGTCCAGGCCGCTGAGCCGGCCGTGCCGGGAAGCCCTATCGTGCCCGTTTCGGCCGGCGTGGATTTCGATCAGGCCTGCATGGGCTATTACAAGGAGGGCAACGATCCCGAGGTGGATCCGGACAACGCCCGGTCGTTCTGTTCCTGTCTGGTGGGCGAGTATGGTCGCGCCGGACTGCGGGGCGATGCGTTCGACTTTCTCGCGCGCACCTACATCGACGACGTGACGACCTTCCTCCAGGAATACACCAGCGGCGACGCGTGGATGGCGCAGTCCGCGCGCGCCGAAGACGCCTGCAAGTCCGTGACGGGAGGTGGCGGCAAGACCGGTGCCGCGTCGAAGAGAGGGCCCGAGACGGCGGCAGGGCCGGCGGTGCAGGAGGGTTATCCGCGGCCCGCCGGGTCCTGGGGCGGGATCGTGCGCAGCGGGCCCGGTCGCCGATACGACCGGGTCGGTTCGCTGGCCGAGGGCGAGCGCATCTCGCTGCTGGAGAAGACCGACGTAGTCGACGACGGCTACGCGTGGTTTCGGATCCGCTACCGCGGTGACCATGAGGGCTACAAGTGGGGCGGCATCCTCTGCTCGGTGGAGGGGCCCGTGGCGGACCTCTACGAGACCTGCAAGTAGCCCGGCGTCAGTCCGCGGACACGGCTGGCGATCCGCCTCGCGCGGCGGGCGGCAGTCGTGAAATCCAGTCGCGACACGCGGTGGCTGGATCCCGCACGCCGCAGAGGTCGAGCAGCGGCCCGTCGTCGTCGACGATGCGCCGGCCCGACTGGTCCGCGATCTGAACCAGCTTCGAGCGGGTGTCGCCCACGAGGCTGCTGCGCACGTTCAGGCCATGCCGGATCGCGGCCATCGCCGCACCCGCGCTGTCGCCGCAGTCGAGAACGCCGCGGATGACGGCCTCGGGTCCCGCGCGCCTAGCGGCGTCGATCATCGCGGCGAAGACCATCGGCCCGTAGGCGCCTGCGACCCACGGGGCACTGCGGATGTCCAGACGCAGCTGCGCCGCCGAGGCGGCTGCCGCGGCGGCGCAGGCTTCAATCCGGTCCTGGACGATGACCGTCGGGCTGCCCATGGGCTCCCCGATCCCGCTCGGGCCGGCTATGGCCGGCCCGGTCGGAGTCAGATGGTCTTGGCGAAGGCGACGGCGGTGTCGCACATGCGGCTCGAGAAGCCCCACTCGTTGTCGTACCAGGACAGCACGCGCACCAGCTTGCCGTCCACGACCTGGGTCTGGGTCGCGTCGAAGGTCGAGCTGAACGGCGAGTGGTTGAAGTCGCAGGAGACGAGTTCTTCCTCGTTGTAGCCGAGGATGCCGTGCAGGCTGCCGCTCTCCGAGGCCTTCTTCATCGCCTCGTTGATCGCCGCGACGCTGACGTCCTTCTTCGGCACGAACTTGAAGTCGATCAGCGACACATTGGCCACGGGCACCCGCACCGACGTTCCGTCGATCTTGCCCTTCAGGTCGGGCAGGACCTCACCGACGGCACGCGCCGCACCGGTGGAAGTCGGGATCAGCGACAGCGCCGCGGCGCGCGCCCGGCGACGGTCGGAGTGGAGCGTGTCCTGCAGGCGCTGATCGCCGGTATAGGCGTGGATCGTCGTCATGTAGCCGTGCTCGATGCCGAAGGCCTCGTGGAGCACGTGCGCGACCGGCGCCAGGCAGTTGGTCGTGCAGGACGCGTTCGACACGACGAGGTGCTCCTTGGAGAGCTTGTCGTGGTTGACGCCGTAGACGACGGTCAGGTCGGCGCCCTTGGACGGGGCGGAGACCAGCACGCGCTTCGCGCCCGCGTCGAGGTGGACCTTGGCGTGCTCCTTGTCGGTGAAGCGGCCGGTGCACTCGAACACCATGTCGACGTCGAGGCTCTTCCAGGGGAGCTTCGACGGATCGCGTTCGGCGAGGATCTTCACCTTGCCCTTGCCGAAGTCGATGGCGCCGTCCGACACGGTCACCTTGTTCGGATAGCGGCCGTGCACCGAGTCGTACTTGAACAGGTGTGCGTTGTCCTCGGTCGAGCCGAGATCGTTGATCGCCACGAACTCGACATCGCTGCGGCCGGATTCCAGTGCCGCGCGCAGCACGAGCCGCCCGATGCGTCCGAAGCCGTTGATCGCAACCCGTACCGCCATTTCCGTCCTCCGATATGCAGATCCATTGACCGGGCCGACGCGTGGGATGCGTCTGCCCCGATGCAGGCGTTAGCCCTTATTTAGGCGCGCCCGGGCGGTTTTCGCCACCGCATCGGGCGTCAGGCCGAAATGCTCGTAGAGTTCATCACCCGGACCGGACTCGCCGAACGTCTCGATGCCGACGATCGTTCCATCGGAACCGACGAAGCGCTCCCAGCCGAAGGGACTGCCGGCCTCGACGGCGATGCGGGTGGTGCCCTTCGCCAGGATCTCCTCGCGATAGTCCTGGGGCTGGGTATCGAACAGCTTCCAGCACGGCACGGAGACCACCGTGGTGGCGATGCCGTCGGCCTGCAGCGCCTCGCGCGCCGTCATCGCGATAGCGACCTCGGAGCCGGTGGCGAACAGCGTCACCTGAGCCGCGCCGCCTTCGGCTTCTGCCATCCGGTAGGCACCGCGGGCGCAGCGGTTCTCCTCCTCGTACGTCTTGCGCAGCGCCGGCAGGCCCTGGCGGGTGAGCGCCAGCAGCGACGGCCGGTCGGCCGTTTCCAGGGCGAGCGCCCAGCACTCCGCCGTCTCGACCGCATCCGCCGGACGCATGACCAGCAGGTTCGGAATGGCGCGCAGGCTGGCCAGATGCTCGATCGGCTGGTGCGTCGGGCCGTCCTCGCCCAGGCCGATCGAATCGTGGGTCATGACCCAGATGACCCGCGCCTTCATCAGCGCCGACAGGCGGATGGCCGGCCGGCAATAGTCGCTGAACACCAGGAAGGTGCCGCCGTAGGGGATCAGGCCGCCGTGCAGCGCGATCCCGTTCATCGCCGCACCCATGCCGTGCTCGCGCACGCCGTAATAAATGTAGCGGCCGGAATAATCGTCCGCCGTGACCGGCTGCATCGCCTTGGTCTGGGTTAGGTTGGAGCCGGTCAGGTCGGCCGAGCCGCCGACCAGTTCCGGGATCGCCGGGACCAGCGCCTCCAGCACCTTCTGCGACGACTGGCGCGTCGCGAGCTTCGGCGCCTCCTCGACGAGCTTGCGCTTCAGGTCGGCGAAGGCCGCGTCGAAAGTGGCGGGCAGCTTGCCCGCCATCGTGCGGCCGAGCGTCTCGCGCACGTCGGCCGGCAGGACCGCACGCCGGTCTTCCCAGGCGGCGCGTTCGGAACTGCCGCGGCGCCCGGCGTCGCGCCATGCCGACAGAATGGCCTCCGGCACCTCGAACGGGCCGTGCGGCCAGCCGAGTTTCGCGCGCGCGCCGGCGATCTCCTCGGCGCCCAGTGGCGAGCCGTGCGATGCGGCCGTGCCGGCCTTCTTCGGCGCGCCGTAGGCGATCGTCGTCTTGCAGCCGATCAGCGAGGGCAGGGGGGATGCCTGGGCCGCACGGATGGCGGCGGCCACCGCGTCGGGATCGTGGCCGTCGACCTCCTGGACGTGCCAGCCGAGCGCCCGGAAGCGCGCCGGCTGGTCATCGCTCATGGTCAGCGAGGTCGGGCCGTCGATCGAGATGGCGTTGTCGTCCCAGAGCACGACCAGGCGTGACAGGCGCAGATGGCCGGCCAGTGCGGCCGCCTCCTGGCTGATGCCCTCCATCAGGCAGCCGTCGCCCGCAATCACATAGGTGAAGTGGTCGACGATCTCGGCACCGAAGCGGGCTGCCAGCATGCGCTCGGCGAGCGCCATGCCGACCGCGTTGGCGAAGCCCTGGCCCAGCGGGCCGGTCGTCGTCTCGACGCCGTCGGTGTGGCCGATCTCGGGATGGCCGGGCGTGCGGCTCTTCAGCTGGCGGAAATTCTTGATGTCGTCGATGCCGACCGAGCCGTAGCCCGTCAGGTAGAGCAGGGCATAGAGCAGCATCGAGCCGTGCCCGGCCGACAGCACGAAGCGGTCGCGGTCGGGCCAGTGCGGATCGGTCGGGTCGTATTTCAGGAACTGGGTGAACAGGACCGTGGCGACGTCCGCCATTCCCATCGGCATGCCGGGGTGGCCGGACTTGGCCTTCTCGACCGCATCCATGGCGAGGGCGCGGATGGCATTCGCCATGTCGCGCTGCGAGACGGAGCCGGCGGAGCCGGCCGCGGGGCGCTTGGCGACATCCATCGCGTATGCTGGGCCTCTGTTGTCCGGGTATGCACGCATGCTGGCCCGGGACCTGAAAAGGAGGCGCACAATCCCTCGCGAAGGCCCGGGCGTCAACGCCGTTTCGCCCGATTTTTCGGCCGATGTTTGCCTGGACGGCGGTCCGGGCGCATATGTGGTCCACGACGAGCCAAGGAGGCATGGTCATGTGGATGCTCAAGCGCAAGAACATCGAGATGCCGACGCCGGAAACGGCCCTGCCGGGACGCAGCACCCGCCTGCCGGTGCCGCCCGCGCACTTCGTTCTCGGCACGCGGCTGGAGCCGCCCTTTCCCGAAGGCATGGAACTGGCGCTGTTCGGCCTCGGCTGCTTCTGGGGCGCGGAGCGCAAATTCTGGGAGGCGCCGGGTGTCCATTCGACGTCGGTCGGCTATGCCGGCGGCGTCACGCCGAACCCGACCTACGACGAGGTCTGCAGCGGCATGACCGGCCACAACGAGGTCGTCCGCGTCGTGTTCGATCCTGGCAAGATCAGCTACGACAAGGTGCTCGCCGTCTTCTGGGAATCGCACAACCCGACCCAGGGCATGCGCCAGGGTAACGACGTCGGCACGCAGTACCGCTCCGGGATCTACACGACGTCGCCGGAACAGCGCCGCGCGGCCGAAGCGAGCCGCGACCGGTTCCAGCAGGCGCTGACCAAGGCCGGCTTCGGCGCGATCACCACGGAGATCGTCGACGCGCCAGAGTTCTACTACGCCGAGGACTATCACCAGCAGTATCTGGCGAAGGTCCCCGGCGGCTATTGCGGTCTCGGCGGCACGGGCGTCAGCTGCCCGGTCGGCGTGGCCGCCAGCCCCGCCTGACCTGAAACCGCGCCCCGAAGCTGCCTAGGCGGGGGTGGCTTGCCTGGCCGCCACCTGCCCCGGCGGCGGAAGGTCGACGACGGTCTCCGTGCGGATGCATCGGGCCAGCCGCGAGCCGCCGGCGTCGCGCAGTGCCGGCACTCCCGCGAGGCAGCCGTCGATGACGAGCGGGCAGCGCGGCGCGAAGGTGCAGGCGGTCGGGGCGTTGGTCAGGTTCGGCGGCGACCCGGGAATCGCTTCCAGCCGCGTTCCCCGCATCGAGCCGTGGATCGTCGAAGCGAGCAGGCCGCGCGTGTAGGGGTGCGCCGGCTTGCGGACCACGTCCTCCAGCAGCCCGGTCTCGACCACCTGACCGCCATACATGACCGCCAGGCGCGAGGACACCTCGACCGCGACGCCCACGTCGTGCGTCACGAAGATGATGCTCAGGCCCAGCTCCTCCTGGAGCTGCGCCAGGAGCAGCAGGACCTGGATCTGCACCGTCGCGTCCAGCGCCGTGGTCGGTTCGTCGGCGAGCAGCAGCTTGGGGCGGCAGGCGAGGGCCAGCGCGATCATGGCGCGCTGGCGCATGCCGCCCGACATCTCGTGCGGATAGGCGCGCAGGCGCGTCTGGGCGGAGGGGATGCGCACCAGTTCGAGCAGCTCGAGCGCACGGGCTTCCGCCTGTTTCCACGAGATGCCCTCGTGATGGACGATCGTCTCGCAGATCTGGTGGCCGATCGTGTAGACGGGGTCGAACGCCGTCGCCGGCTCCTGGAAGATCATCGAGACCTTGGAGCCGCGGATGCCGGTCACCTGGCGGGACGACATCTGCAGGACGTCCTCGCCCTCCAGCATGATCGAGCCCGACATCACCGTGCGCCGCTCCGGCAGCAGGCGCTGGATCGAGCGCAGCGTCACGCTCTTGCCCGACCCCGACTCGCCCAGAATGCCGAGCACCTCGCCGCGGGCGAGGTCGAACGACACCCCGTTCACGGCGTGGACGGTCCGGTCGCGGGTGACGAACTTCACATGCAGGTCGCGGACGGAGAGGATCGGGTCGGCCGCCCCTGTCTGGGCGGGTGCAGTGGCCTGGGCGGTTGAATCGATGGCGGCGGCTGTCATGGCTGACCTTCGTTTCAGGCGGCGGCAGCGGCGGCGTGGGAGTGGCCGGAACCGGGAATGACCATGTGGCAGGCGGCTTCGTGGAAGCCGGCGTCGCCTGTCACGGTCAGCTTCGGCGCGACTTGGCTGCACACGCTCTCGGCGAAGACGCAGCGCGTGTGGAAGCGGCAGCCTGGCGGCGGCGCGATCGGGTTCGGCGGGTCGCCGGTCAGCGGTGCCTTCTTGCGCCGCTCGGACGGGTCCATAGCCGGCTGCGCCAGCAGCAGCGCCTGGGTGTAGGGATGCTTCGGGTTCTCGTAGACCGCGTCGGCCTCACCGATTTCGACGATCTCGCCCAGATACATCACCATGACCTTGTCGCTGATGAAGCGGACGACGTTCAGGTCGTGGCTGATGAAGACGTAGGTCAGGTCGAACTGGGTCTTCAGGTCGCTCAGCAGGTTCATCACCTGGGCCTCGACCGACTTGTCGAGCGCCGACACGGCCTCGTCGAGGATCAGCAGGCGCGGCTGCAACGCGAGCGCGCGGGCGATGTTCACGCGCTGGCGCTGGCCGCCGGAGAGTTCGTGCGGGTAGCGGTGGACGAACAGCCGCGGATCGAGGCCGACCTTGTCGAGCAGCGAGATTGCCCGGGCCATCGCCTCCTTGCGCGGCACCCCGTCGCTGATCGCGCCGAACGCCACCGACTCCTCGATCGGCAGGCGCGGGTTCAGCGAGGCATAGCTGTCCTGGAAGACCATCTGCACCTGGCTGCGCATTTCGCGCACCGAGATGCCGTCCTCGCTGGCCACCTTCTGGCCGTCGATAATCACGTCGCCTTCGTCCGGTTCGATCAGGCGGATCAGCAGGCGCGCCATCGTCGACTTGCCGCAGCCGGATTCGCCGACCACGCCCAGGGTCTCGCCCTTGGCGACCGAGAAGGAGATGCCGTCCACGGCGCGCACGGGCGGCGATTTCTTGAAGCCGGCGTTTCGCCCCTTCACCACGAAATATTTCCGCAGGTCCTGCACCAGCAGCAGCGGCTGCTTCGGTCCGCCCAGGTCGGGCCGCGTCTCGTCCACCAGATCCAGCTCCCGTGTTCGTGTCATCCGAACTCGGTGCAGTGCAGCAAGCCACGTGCCAGGAGCAGATTGCCTGCGGTTGCGGCAGAGATGGCGGGACTGGAACCGGGACGTGCAGCCCTAATGCCTGCGGATTGTGCAGTCGGGTGGAGAGGCGGCGCTCAGCCGGTCTGTTCGAACAGCTCCCGCCCGATCAGCCAGCGGCGGATCTCCGACGTGCCGGCGCCGATCTCGTAGAGCTTGGCGTCTCGGAGCAGACGGCCGGTGGGATAGTCGTTGATGTAGCCGTTGCCGCCCAGGCACTGGATCGCCTCCAGCGCCATCCACGTCGCCCTCTCGGCCGTGTAGAGGATCACGCCGGCGGCGTCCTTGCGGGTCGTGTCGCCCCGGTCGCAGGCCTTGGCGACCGCATAGGCGTAGGCCTTGGCGGCGTTCAGCGTGACGTACATGTCGGCGAGCTTCGCCTGCATGATCTGGAACTCGCCGATCGCCTGGCCGAACTGCCGCCGCTCGTGCAGGTAGGGGACCACCACGTCCATGCACGCCTGCATGATGCCCAGCGGGCCGCCGGACAGGACCAGCCTCTCATAGTCCAATCCGCTCATCAGCACGCGCACGCCCTGGTCGACGCTGCCCAGCACGTTCTCCGCCGGGATCTCGCAGTCCTGGAAGATCAGTTCGCAGGTGTTCGAGCCGCGCATGCCCAGCTTGTCGAGCTTCTGGGCGGTGGAGAAGCCCTTGAAGCCTTTCTCGACGATGAAGGCGGTGATGCCGCGCGCCGCGGCATCGGGGGTGGTCTTGGCGTAGACGACCAGCACGTCCGCGTTCGGCCCGTTGGTGATCCACATCTTGTTGCCGTTCAGCACGTAGCTGTCGCCGCGGCGGTCGGCGCGCAGCCGCATCCCGACCACGTCCGAACCGGCGCCCGGCTCGGACATGGCGAGCGCGCCGACATGCTCGCCGGCGATCAGCTTCGGCAGGTAGCGGCGTTTCTGCTCGACGGTGCCGGTCCGGCGGATCTGGTTGACGCAGAGGTTGGAGTGCGCCCCGTAGGACAGGCCGACCGACGCCGAGGCGCGGCTGATCTCCTCCATGGCCACCAGATGCTCGGTGTAGCCCATGCCGGCGCCGCCGAACTCCTCCTCCACCGTCACGCCGAGCACGCCCAGGGCGCCCAGCTTGCGCCACAGGTCGGCCGGGAAGTCGTTTTCGCGATCGATGTCCGCGGCGCGCGGCGCCAGTTCGTCGGCGGCGAAGGCGGCGACGCTCTCGCGCAGCATGTCGGCGGTCTCGCCGAGGGCGAAGTCTAGGGAGGGCAGGGCGTTCGGCAGCATCGGCGTCTCCGCGCGTCGTTGCCCCGAACCTAGCGCCGAACGCGCCGGTCGGCCATGCGCCCCGAGGGCGCGCGGCGACAGCGTTAACGATTTGGTCCCCTTTGTCCGTATAGCTTAAGCCGCTGTACCCGTAGCGCACTGCGGTTTTTCCGACCGATGTCACGCAAGAAGCCGAGCATCCTGCTGGTCGAGGACACCCCGCCGCTGGCGCGCGCCTATCGCGCCTACCTGCAGGGGGAGCCCTATCACGTCGACCATGTCGAGACCGGCAAGGCCGCGATGGCGAGTCTCGAGCGTGGCTACCCCGACGCGCTGGTGCTCGACCTGCAGCTTCCGGACATGAACGGGCTGGATATCCTGAAGCAGGTCCACGGCAAGCCCGGCGCGCCCGGCGTCGTCGTCATCACCGCCAACGGGTCGGTCAACACGGCCGTGGAGGCGATGCGCGAGGGTGCGGTCGACTTCCTCGTGAAGCCGTTCACCGCCGAGCGCCTGATCTACACGCTCCGCAACGTGCTGGAGCGCCAGCATCTCACGCGGATCGTCGAGACCTACCGCACCGAGATCGACCGCCGCTCCTATGCCGGCTTCGTCGGATCGTCGCTGTCGATGCAGGCGGTCTACCGCACCATCGACGCCGCGTCGGCGAGCAAGGCGACGATCTTCATCACCGGCGAGAGCGGCACCGGCAAGGAAGTCTGCGCCGAGGCTATCCATCACAAGAGCCCGCGCCGGGATGCGCCGTTCGTCGCGATCAACTGCGCGGCGATCCCGAAGGAGCTGATGGAAAGTGAGATCTTCGGCCATGTGAAGGGGGCCTTCACCGGCGCCATCGGCGACCGCGAGGGTGCCGCGGCACGCGCCGACGGCGGCACGCTCTTCCTGGACGAGGTCTGCGAGATGCCGCTAGACCTGCAGGTCAAGCTGCTACGCTTCGTCCAGCTCGGCAGCTTCATGAAGGTCGGCGGCACCGATATGCGGCAGGTCGACGTGCGCTTCATCTGCGCCACGAACCGCGACCCGCTGCAGGAGGTCGAGGCGGGGCACTTCCGCGAGGATCTGTACTACCGGTTGCACGTCATTCCGCTGCACATGCCGCCGCTGCGCGAGCGCGAGCGCGACGTGCTCGACCTCGCTACGCACTTCCTCCAGTCGTTTGCGGCTGAGGAGGGGAAGGCGTTCCACGGATTCGCTCCGGACGTCGAGGGGCTGCTGCTGACCTACGACTGGCCAGGCAACGTGCGCCAGCTGCAGAACGTCCTGCGCAACATCGTCGTCCTGAACGATGGGGAGACGGTGGAGCGGGCGATGCTGCCCGACCTTCTGCTGAAGGGCGGTGGCGCGCATGCCGCCCCGCATCGGCATTATGCGGCGACGATGCCGAGCGAGGCCCCGGGCGGGATCCGCCCGCTCGCCGTCGTCGAGCGCGAGGCGATCGAAGCGGCGGTCCAGGCCGCTGGCGGCAACATCCCGCGTGCCGCCGCCCTGCTCGAGGTCAGCCCCTCGACCATCTATCGAAAGCTCTCCCGATGGGAAGAGCAGGTCGCCTGACTTCCAATTCGGCGCGACGTCAAGTCTTCACCCGCCTCCATTGCCACCCTTCACAGGCTGGAACTCTATCAACGGAAAGGAGTTTGCTCCCCTGACATGGGCGCGCTCCGCCGCGTCCGTCGATGGAGGTTTGGCGATGAGCGTCACGACACTTCGCAGCAATCTTCTACTGGGGACCATACTCGCGGCCGGCATCGGCTGTGCCGGCGCTGCGCTCGCGCAGTCGACGACCGGCTATGGCAGCTATCCGTCCGGCACCTACGGAACGGCGCCTGCCCCGGCGACGCCCTATGGCTCGCCCACCTATTCTTCACCCAGCTACGCCTCACCCAGCTACCGGTCGTCGACGTCTTCGACCCCGACTTACGGGTCGAGCGTTTCGAGCGGCGGAATGCCGAGCGCGGTCACAGTGGATTCGTCGGTGGGCCAGCGGACGTCGGCCGATCTGATGCCGACGGAAAAGGCGCCGCCGGAGGCAATCAGCGACCCCGCACTCTGGGCGCAGTGGCAGAAGCACAGCCAGTACGCGTACGACCGCGGCTACGAGGCGGGCCGGCGCGCCGCGATGTCCTACATGCAGAGCAACACGGAGGGCGCCAACCAGTATCAGGGAATGGCAGCGCCGACGGACGCCGGCAGCATGCCGCAGGGCGCCGCGCCGCAGATCTACACGCGGACGTCGGATCGCTATGACGGCCCCCGCGCCGACGCAGCGCGGTACGACACGAGCTATGGCGGTGCACCGGTGGGTGAAGCCGAGCCCTGGTGGTCGACCAGCTGGGATCGGATGGTGAGCAGCGACTGGCCGCGCATGCGCGACGAAATCCGACGGCGCTGGCCGCAGCTCAGCGGATACGACCTAGAGCGGGTCCAGGGGCAGCGTTCGATGCTGCTGACGGTGCTTCAGGACCGGTACCGGCTGTCCAACGAACGGGCGCACGAGCAGGTCGTCGCTTGGCAGCAACAACTCGGCGGGTAACGCCGCGGTCCTGTCCTGATAGAATGAGGCCCCCCGCCGCAGCCTGCGGCGGGGGCCTTCGCCATTACATGCCGAGCTTCATCCGGGTGTCGCTGTCGACATGGCCACTGACCGGCAGGTCGTTGCGCGACTGGAACGCCATCAGCGCCTCGCGGGTGCGCGGCCCCATCGCGCCGTCGACCTTCAGGCCGGCGCCGTCCTTGTTGAGCGCACGCTGGAGATCGCGCACGTCGGACCGGCTCATCTGGCCGCCCATGCCGCCGCGATGGTGGCTGCCCGACGACATGCCGGCCGACGGCGGCGTGGGCTTGCCGGTGACCATCGTGGCGACCGGGTTGGTGTCGCCGCCGATCGGACGGGAGACCTTGGCGCCGTGCTCGACCGCTTCCTGGGCCGAACGGCTCTGTGCCTGGGCCTCGCCCGACAGCATCAGCCCGAGGCCGAGCGTACCGAGCAGAAGCGTTGCCGGTGCGGCGGCAACACGAGAAACGGTCTGGTTCTTCGACATCTTGGTCCCTCCCGGATCGGCCGCGACCGACAGCCGGGCGCGCCACCGAAGCAGTAGTCCGGTCAGAGGAGGGGGTCTGTGACGGGCTTCACATCGAACGACGAAGAATCGTCGGTCTTCGTCTACTCGCGCAGATCGTCCCACAACTCCTTGACCTTGGCGAAGAACCCTTCCGACTCGGGACTGTTCCCCTTGCCGTTGTCGGCGGCGTCGAATTCACGCAGAAGTTCCTGCTGCCGCTTGGTCAGGTTGCGGGGCGTCTCGACGGTGGCCTCGACATACATGTCGCCGGTGGAGCGGCTGTTCAGGACCGGCATGCCCTTGCCGCGAAGGCGGAACTGCTGCCCTGTCTGCGTGCCAGGGGAGATCGACACCTTGGCGCGCGAACCCTCCAGGGTCGGCACCTCGATCGACCCGCCCAGGGCTGCGGTCACCATCGGGATCGGCACGCGGCAGTAGATGTTGGCGCCGTCGCGCTGGAAGACGCGGTGGGTGGCGATGCTCAGAAAGATATAGAGATCGCCAGCGGGCCCGCCTCGCAGGCCGGCCTCGCCCTCGCCGGACAGGCGAATGCGCGTTCCGTCCTCGACACCGGCCGGGATGTTGACCTGCAGGGTCTTCTCGCGCCGAGCCCGGCCCATCCCATTGCAGACGCTGCATGGGTTCTGGATGATCTGGCCGGTGCCGTGGCAGGTCGAACAGGTGCGCTCGATCGTGAAGAAGCCCTGCTGCGCGCGCACGCGCCCCTGGCCGGCACAGGTGGGGCAGGTGACCGGCGCGGCACCGCCCTCCGCACCGCTGCCGTCGCAGGCGTCGCAGGCGACCGACGTCGGCACCTTGATCGTCGCCTGGCGGCCCTTGAAGCAGTCTTCCAGGCTGATCGTCATGTTGTAGCGGAGGTCGGCGCCGCGCTGCACGCCCTGGGCGCGCCGGCCGCCACCGCGCATCTCGCCGAACATCTCGTCGAAGATGTCGGCGAAGCTGGAGCCGAAGCCGCCGCGCGGCCCACCGCCGCCGGCCGCGGCCTGCGCGAAGGCTTCCGGACCCATGCGGTCGTAGAGCGCGCGCTTCTCGGGGTCCTTCAGGACCTCGTACGCCTCGCTGATGTCCTTGAAGTTCTGCTCGGCCTGCTCGTCGCCCGGATTGCGGTCCGGGTGCCACTTCATCGCGAGCTTCCGGTACCCCTTCTTCAGGGTATCGGCATCCGCCGTCCGGGGAACGCCGAGGATGTCGTAGTAGTCACGCTTCGCCATGCGCCGTGTCACCAGGTTGTCTCGGCCGCGCGCGAAGACCCCGGCTGGCGCTGCTGCGCCGGCCGGGGTCCGGGCGGGCTAGAATGACCCCGCGGGGTCAGTCGACATGCGCACCGCTCAGGCGGAGCGCTTCTTATCGTCGTCCACTTCCTCGAACTCGGCATCGACCACGCGGTCGTCGCCGGATCCGCCGCCGGTCGGCCCGCCGGCATCCGGGCCGGCACCGCCTTCGCCGCCACCCTGCTCCTGCTGGGCCTTGTACATGGCCTCGCCGAGCTTCATCGCGGCCTGGGCCAGGGCTTCCGTCTTAGCCTTGATCTCGGCCAGATCGTCGCCGTCCTTTACCGCCTTGAGGGCGTTCATTGCGTCGTCGATGGCACTCTTCTCGGCCGGCGGAACCTTGTCGCCGTATTCGGCGAGATTGCGCTCGGTCGAGTGGTAGAGCGATTCGGCCTGGTTGCGGGCTTCGACCAGCTCACGCCGGGTCTTGTCCTCCTCGGCGTGGGTCTCGGCGTCCTGGACCATCTTCTCGATCTCGGCGTCGCTCAGGCCGCCCGAGGCCTGGATGCGGATCGCCTGCTCCTTGCCGGTCGCCTTGTCCTTCGCCGACACGTTGACGATGCCGTTGGCGTCGATGTCGAAGGTGACCTCGATCTGCGGCACGCCGCGCGGAGCGGAGGGCAGGCCGACCAGGTCGAACTGGCCGAGCATCTTGTTGTCCGCGGCCATCTCGCGCTCACCCTGGAAGACGCGGATCGTCACGGCCGTCTGGTTGTCTTCGGCGGTCGAGAAGGTCTGGCTCTTGCGCGTCGGGATCGTCGTGTTGCGCTCGATCAGGCGCGTGAACACGCCGCCCAGCGTCTCGATGCCCAGCGACAGCGGGGTCACGTCGAGCAGCAGGACGTCCTTGACCTCGCCCTTCAGCACGCCACCCTGGATCGCGGCGCCGATGGCGACGACTTCGTCCGGGTTCACGCCGCGATGCGGCTCACGGCCGAAGAACTGCTTCACCGCCTCGATGACCTTCGGCATGCGCGTCATGCCGCCGACGAGAACCACCTCGTCGATCTGCCCGGCCGAGAGGCCCGCGTCCTTCAGGGCCGCCTTACAGGGGCCGATCGTCCGCTGGATCAGGTCGTCGACCAGCGCCTCGAGCTTGGCGCGGGTGAGCTTGATGTTCAGATGCTTCGGGCCGGACTGGTCCGCCGTGATGAACGGCAGATTGATCTCGGTCTGCGAGGTCGAGGACAGCTCGATCTTCGCCTTCTCGGCACCTTCCTTCAGGCGCTGCAGCGCGAGCTTATCGCCGCGCAGGTCGATGCCCTGTTCCTTTTTGAACTCGTCGGCGAGGTAGTCGATGATCTTCTTGTCGAAGTCTTCGCCACCCAGGAACGTGTCGCCGTTGGTCGACTTCACCTCGAAGACGCCGTCGCCGATCTCCAGCACGGAGATGTCGAACGTGCCGCCGCCGAGGTCGTAGACGGCGATCGTGCCGGCGTTCTTCTTGTCCAGGCCATAGGCGAGCGCGGCGGCCGTCGGCTCGTTGATGATGCGCAGGACGTTGAGGCCCGCGATCTTGCCGGCGTCCTTGGTCGCCTGACGCTGAGAGTCGTTGAAGTAGGCCGGAACGGTGACGACTGCGTCGGTCACGGTCTCGCCGAGATGCGCCTCCGCGGTCTCCTTCATCTTTTGCAGGATGAAGGCGCTGATCTGGCTCGGCGCGTACTTGGTGCCCGCCACGTCGACCCAGGCGTCGCCGCCGTCCGACTTGACGATCTTGTAGGGCACCATGCCCGAGTCCTTCTGCGTCACCGGATCGTCGAACCGGCGACCGATCAGCCGCTTGATCGCGAAGAGCGTGCGCTCCGGATTGGTGACGGCCTGACGTTTGGCAGACTGACCGACGAGACGTTCGTCGTCCGACGTGAAAGCCACCATCGACGGCGTCGTCCGGGCGCCCTCACTGTTCTCGATGACGCGGACGTCCTTGCCTTCCATGACCGCGACACACGAATTCGTCGTGCCGAGGTCGATGCCGATGACTTTGGCCATTCTCGACTACCTCATTTCTAGAAGCAGGTTTGCGGAGCCCTGAACAGGCGCTTCCGAAAACCCCTGTTGGCGATTGGGCAACGGCCCTGAGCGATGCCGGGTATATATGCACGCTCCGAAAGCGTACAAGGCGGGGGCCGGGGTGGTACCGGGACCCGGATCGACCGATGCCGCCTCTTGAGCGCTGCAACGCGACAGGCAGGCAGAGTAAGTGTGATGCACGGAACCAGCGCAGCACTGAATCTCGCCATCGGTATCCCGGTTGGAGTTGGGATCGGACTGGCGCTCGGCGATGTCGGGCTCGGTATCGGCATCGGCATCGCGATCGGGATCGCGATGAACATCGCCGCCAAGGGAGGCGGAGGCAGATGATCCGCCCCCGCCGCGTCAGGGCGACCGTCGCTTAGGCCGCCAGGTCGAAGAGCAGCACTTCCGCGTCGGCGCTCGCCTCGATGCGCAGGTCTCGCTCTTCCGAGACCGCCGCGGCGTCGCCCTGCGCCAGTTCGGTCCCCTGCACCGTCACGCTGCCCCGCGCCACCTGCACCCAGGCGTGCCGGCCCGCGGCGATCGCGTGCGTCACGCTGTCGCCGGCGGCCAGACGGCCGATATGCAGTTCGGCGTCCTGGTGGATCGTCACCGCACCGTCCCGGCCGTCGCGGGCGGCGACGAGGCGCAGCCGTCCGCTCAGTTCGTCTGGCGCGAACCGCTTCTCCTCATAGCCGGGGGTGAGGCCGGCACGCTCCGGCAGGATCCAGATCTGCAGCAGGTGCACCGGCTCCTCCTTCGAGGCGTTGAATTCGCTGTGCAGGATGCCGGTACCTGCCGTCATGCGCTGGACGTCGCCGGGTCCGATGACGGAGCCGTTGCCCAGGCTGTCGCGGTGGGCGAGCGCGCCCTCCAGCACCCAGGTCACGATCTCCATATCGCGGTGCGGGTGGGTGTCGAAGCCTGCACCCGGGGCGACCCAGTCCTCGTTGATCACGCGCAGGTCGCTGAAGCCCATATGCGCGGGATCGCGATACTGTCCGAACGAGAAGCTGTGGCGGCTGTCCAGCCAGCCGAAGTTCGCCTTGCCCCGCTCGTCGCTGCGTCGAACCTTGATCATCGTCGTCTCCTGATGCTCGGTTGCTCCAGAAGATGGTCAGTGCCGGGACGTCAACAATCGACCGAGCGGGAAGCAGATCCGTTCCGTTTCGGAAGCAATTCGCCGGCAGTACGGCGGTCAGCCGCCGATCAGTTCGCGCCATTCCTCTTCGAGCAGCACCGTAACGCCCAGCTCGCGCGCCTTCGTGGCCTTCGATCCCGGCTTGCCGCCGACGACCAGATAGTTGGTACTCCCAGAGACCGATCCCGCCACCTTGGCACCGAGGCTCTCGGCGCGCGCCTTGGCTTCGCTTCGGCCCATGCTCTCCAGCGTTCCGGTGAAGACGACCGTCTTGCCGGAGATCGGGGATGTCGCCTGCGGGGCTGCGACCGCCGTCACGGTGAGTTCCGACAGCAGGTCGTCGAGCAGGCGGCGGTTGTGCTCCTCGGCGAAGAAGGCCGTCAGGTCCTCCGCGACGCTCGGTCCGATCTGGTCTATGGCGATCAGGTCCCGCCGCGCGGCACTTTCGGGGTCGAGCGCCGCCATCATCGCCTCCATCCAGGCCCCGACCGTGCCGTAGTGCCGTGCCAGCAGGCGCGCCGTCGCCTCGCCGACCTGCCGGATGCCCAGGGCATAGATGAACCGGTCGAGCCCTATCGTGCGCCGCTGCTCGATCGCCTCGACAAGCTTCGCCACCGACTGCCGGCCCCAGCCTTCGCGCGACTCCAGCGCGTCCGTCCTGTTCTTCAGGCGGAAGATGTCGGCCGGCGACTTGATCAGCTCGTCTTCCCAGAAGGCGAGGATGTGCTTGCGGCCAAGGCCCTCGATGTCGAATGCGGCGCGGGAAACGAAATGCTTCAGGCGTTCGACGGCCTGTGCGGGACAGATCAGACCGCCGGTGCAGCGCCGCACGACGTCCTGCGTGCCGGTTTCGGCATCGGTCTGCCGCACGGCCAGGCTGCCGCAGGCCGGGCAGTGGTCGGGAAAGACGAAGGGCTCGCTGTTCTTCGGCCGCTTCGCCGCGACGGCGGATACGACCTGCGGGATGACGTCGCCGGCGCGCTGGATGACGACGGTATCGCCGACGCGCACGTCCTTGCGCGCGATCTCGTCCTCGTTGTGCAGGGTCGCGCGTCGCACGACGACGCCGCCCACCGTCACCGGCGCCAGATACGCCACCGGGGTGAGGGCGCCGGTGCGGCCGACCTGGATCTCGATGCGCTCGAGGAGTGTCTCCGCCTGCTCGGCGGCGAACTTGTGCGCGATCGCCCAGCGCGGCGCACGGCTGACCATGCCGAGCCGTTCCTGCCAGTCGAAGCGGCTGACCTTGTAGACGACCCCGTCGATCTCGTAGTCCAGCCCGGCGCGGGCCTCGCCGATCTCCCGGTAGAAGGCCAGCGCCTCGTCGGCGGAGCTGCAGCGCCGGACCAGCGGATTGACCGGGAAGCCCCAGGCCTTCAGCCGTTCCAGGAACGCCCACTGGCTGTCGCCGGCGCGCTCGCTGATCTCGCCCCAGGAGTAGCCGAAGAAGCGCAGCTTGCGCTTGGCGGTGATCGACGGATCGAGCTGGCGCAGCGAGCCTGAGGCCGAGTTGCGCGGGTTGGCGTAGAGCGGCTCGCCCGCCGCCTCGCGCGCCGCGTTCATGTCGCGGAAATCCTGCCGGCGCATGTAGATCTCGCCGCGCACCTCCAACACGTCCGGCGCGTCGCCCTTCAACTTTTCCGGGATGTCGCCGATCGTCCGGATGTTCGCGGTGACGTCCTCGCCCTGGGTGCCGTCGCCGCGCGTCGCGCCGAGGACGAGTTTCCCCTTCTCGTAGCGCAGCGAGATCGACAGGCCGTCGATCTTCGGCTCCGCCACCATCTCCACCGGTTCGTCCTCTGCGAGGCTGAGGAAGCGCCGCACGCGCGCGACGAACTCGTGGACCGCATCGGGGTCGAACGCGTTCTGCAGCGACAGCATCGGCCGGGCGTGCTTAACCGTGCGAAAGCCCTCGGCCACAGGCGCGCCCACCCGCTGCGAGGGGCTGTCGTCGCGGATGAGGCCGGGGAAGCGCGCCTCGATCGCTTCGTTGCGCAGGCGCAGTTCATCGTATTCCGCGTCGTCGACGGTCGGTGCCGACTCGACGTAATAGCGCCTGTCGTGCGCCGCGATCTCGGCCGCCAGCCGCTCCAGCTCGGCTGCTGCCTGTTCGTCGGTCAGGTCCTCGACGGCAATCCGATCGAACGTCTTCACCGCCGCACCGCACTGCATGACATCGTCGAGTTCCCCGAGTGGTTCAGGCGCTTTCCGCGGCGAGCAGGCTATCCGCCGCGGCGCGCGCCGCATCGGTGATTCGGGCGCCGGACAGCATGCGGGCGATCTCCTCGCGGCGGGCGAGGGGATTCAGCTCTTCGACGTCGGTCACCGTGGTCGCGCCGACCCGCTTCGCCACATGCCAGTGCCGGCCGGCGCGTGCCGCCACCTGGGGCGAATGCGTCACCACCAGCACCTGGACGGTCTCCGCCAGCCGCGCCAGCCGTTCGCCGACCGCGGCGGCCACGGCACCGCCGATGCCGGCGTCGACCTCGTCGAAGACCAGCGTGTCGGCGCTGCCGGAGCGTGACAGCACCACCTTCAGCGCCAGCATGAACCGGGCGAGTTCGCCACCCGACGCGATGCGCGCCAGCGGCCCGTGTGGGGCGCCGGGATTGGTCGCGACCTCGAAGGCGACGCGGTCGGCGCCCGCTGGGCCCCAGCCCGTCTCCGGCAGTTCCTCGATGCGCGTGCGGAACGCGGCCTTGTCCAGCTTCAGCGGCGACAGCTCCGCCGTCACCGCCTTGTCGAGGCGCTTCCCCGCCTTGGTCCGCGCGGCGGAGAGTGCAGCGGCCGCGTCGCGGTAGCGCGTCCGCGCCGCATCGGCGGCCGCGCGCAGGCGGTCGAGGGCGAGGTCGCCGCCTTCCAGCGCCTCGAGCCGGTCGCGCAACGCGGCATGTAGTGCGGGCAGCGCATCGGGCTCGACCCCGTGCCTGCGCGCCACCCCACGCAGGGCGAACAGGCGTTCCTCGACGTCCTCGGCACGCCCGCCGTCGGTCTCGACGCGGTTGCTCGCGGCCTCGATCCCGGCGGTCGCCTCATCGAGTTCGATGGAGGCGCGCTCCAGGGCGGCGAGCGGCTCGTCGAGCAGGCCGCCGGTCATCTCCGCGACGCGCTCCAGCGCCCGCTGCGCCGCACCGATCGCCGCCGCGATCCGATTGTCCTCGCCGAGCGCCGCGCCAGCGGCGTTCAGCGCCTCGACGATGCGCTCCCGGTTGACCAGCGTGCTGCGCAGTTCGGCCAGCTCGGTTTCCTCGCCGACGCGCGGCGCCAGACTGTCCAGCTCTTCCAGCGCCGCCCGCAACAGCTCCTCGTCGCGGCGTGCCGCATCGGCCTCGCCGCGCGTCCGCTCCCAGGCGTCCAGCGCGCCGCGCCAGTCCCGCCACGCCGTGTCGGCCGCCGTCAGCGCGGCATCGTGGGCCCCGAACGCGTCGAGCAGTCCGCGATGGCTCGACGGGTCCATCAGGCCGCGCGTATCGAACTGGCCCTGGATCTCGACGAGAGCCTCGCCGACCTGCCGCAACAGGCCGACGGATACCGGCTCGTCGTTGATGAAGGCACGGCTCCGGCCGTCCGGCGTCACGATCCGGCGCACGATCATCTCGTCGGCGGGAAGATCCTGTTCGGCGAGAAGCGCGAAGGCCGGATGGTCGGCGGCGAGGTCGAAGCCGGCGGTGACGACCGCACGCTCGGCACCGGCCCGGACGAGCCCGGCGTCGGCACGGGCGCCCAGCGCCAGCCCGAGCGCATCCAGGAGAATCGACTTGCCCGCACCGGTCTCGCCGGTGAGCGCGCAGAGGCCGCGCGCGAAAGTGAGATCGAGGCGCTCGATGAGGACGACGTCGCGTATGGACAGCGTCGTCAGCATGCTCCGATCAGAAAACGCTGTTCCAGGCGCGGCTCAGCAGGCCGGGCTGCTCGGACGGCGGCCGGACATCCTTGCCCTCCAGCAGCGCGTAGCTGTCCATGTACCATGCACTGCCGGGATAGTTGTGCCCCAGCACGGCCGCCACGCGATAGGCCTGGTCCTTGAGGCCGAGCGCCAGATAGGCCTCGGTCATCCGATGCAGCGCCTCCGGCACGTGGGTCGTCGTCTGATACTGATCGACGACCTTCTTGAACCGGTTGATCGCCGCCAGCCAGTGCCCGCGCTTCAGGTAGAAGCGGCCGATCTCCATCTCCTTGCCGGCGAGATGGTCGCGCGTCAGGTCCAGCTTCAGCTTGGCGTCGCGCGCATAGTCCGTGTCCGGAAAGCGGCGCGTGACCTCGTCCAGCGCGTTCAGCGCCAGTTCCGTGGAGCGCTGGTCGCGCCCCACGTCGGTGATCTGCTTATAGTAGGTCAGCGCCTTCAGATAATAGGCGAAGGCGATGTCGGGGCTGCCGGGATGCAGCTGGATGAAGCGATCGAGCGCCACGATTGCGTCGTCGAAGGCGTCGTCCTCGTAATGCGCGTGCGCCGCCATGAGCTGGGACTTGGTGGCCCATGCGGAGTAGGGATGCTGACGCTCCACCTCGTCGAAGAGATTCGCGGCGGTCGTGTAGTTGCCCTCGTCGAGCGCGTCCATCGCCTCGTTGTAGAGCTCCTCGACCGGGCGCACGACATACTTGGGCTCCTTGCTGGTGCTTCCGCACCCGGCAATGGTGAGCGTGATCGCGAGAGCCGCGGCGAGGCGGACGGCGCGGCGCGTGGGCTTGGACAGCTGCATGTGTCTGAACGTCTCTCCGACTGCGGAGCGGCGGTTCACCGTTCCGATGGGCGTGGCTCGCACCGACCCCATCGCCGCCCGCCGATGCCGGGCTGCTGTATAGCATGGAGCTTCTGCGGCACCAAAGATGGGCAGCGAGTGCCGCCGCGTCCATGGCCCGTCGCCACCCGGACGCGGGCACGCCGTCCCGGGGGCGCGGCCAATGGGCTCAAGGCCGCGGCAGGATGACGAAGCCGCTGGCCGGCGCGGCCGGAATGTTCCGGAAGTCGATCGCCAGATCCTGCTCCGGGACGGTATAGCGCATCTCGGTCGTCAGCAGTCCCAGGGTCCTGCACACCACCGCGAGCGCCAGCCACTCCCCGGCACAGCGGTGTCCTCCGAAATGATCGCCGCCGCCCTGCGGGATCAGGGCGTTCGCGGCCGGTTCCGCGCCGTCGAAGCGTTCCGGGCTGAACGTCTCGGGCTCGTGCCACAGACGCGGGTCGTGATTGGTGCCGTAGAGGTCGAGAAGCGCCCAGTCCCCGGCTTCGATGTGCCCGCCGCCGACCTCGGTATCCCGCGTCGCTTTTCCGCCGACGAACGGGAAGAACGGATAGAAGCGCCGGACTTCGTTGACGAAGGCCACGATCTCGTCGTCGGAACCGCGGGCGACGCGTTCCGCATGCTGCGGATGGCGATGAAGGGCGAGTGCTGCGAACACGATATAACGCGCGATCGCGACGATCGGGCGGATCAGGTTCAGCAACTCGACCGCCACGACGGCGTCCGGGAGCGGATGCCCCCTGGTGTCTCGATGAGCGGAGAACGCTTCGAGCGGCGTCCGGGCCGCCGCGGCGGCTCGCGGGTCGCGGCGGGCCTCGCGCACGAGACGCCGCGCCCATCGCTCCGTCCTCGCTCTCAGCAGCTGGCCCCACCAGTTGCGCGGGCCGAACGATCCGGCGCCTTCGATCATCGCGCGCAGTTCGCGGGTCCTTCGCGTCGCGTCCACCCGATCGAGCGCCATGCCCGCCCATCGGCAACCGGCGCGGCAGAGGATGGCCTCGGCTTCGTCGATGAGGACGACCGGCTCGCCGGGCCGCCAGCCCAGCATCCGGCCGCGCCATTCCTCGACGAAGACATCCAGCAGCGCCGACAGGCCGCGCTCGGACATCAGATCCATGAACATCCGCTTGCGATGTCGATGGGCCGCTCCGTCCAGGGTCTGAACGCTGTCTTCGTCCTGGAGCAGACGGAGCGTCGGCTTCGGCATGCCGCCGACCCGCGTGATCCGGCCGCTCTCGTAGAACAGCGAGGCGGCGTCTTCGCCGAGCATGCAGGTGACGGGCTGAAGCATCAGCCGCGTGCGGAAGACGTCGCTTCTCAGCCGGCGGCAGCGATTCGAGATGAAGAGATAACCTTCCGAACGAAGGGCAAACGTCGAATCGAAGGCGCGGTCGCGCGGGATCCCGTGCATGTGTCCGCCGAAAAGGTGCGGGACGCACCGTGCGGCCCGCGGATCATTCGCATCTTAACGGTGGCGCGCGGCCTTGGTGCGGCGGATATGGTTTAATCTAACGGAGCCGAGACCGTCGCTCTGGCGCTGTCTCCCTCGCTGCGCGTATTCGGCCGCGGATAGCCGCTCCGAAATCGCTCCACGTGAGGAGCGGCAGGGCGCCGAAACGCAAAGAGCCGGGGCTGGGGCCCCGGCTCGTTTCCGCGAAGGTGGCGCTCGGCCGCCTACTTGTTGTCGTAGGTGAACTTCGGAGCGCTCGTCAGCGTCTCCTTGTTCGTGTCGACGACGGCGCGCCAGTCGCCATCCATCTTGCTCAGCATCACCGTGGACGGATCGACGACCACATAGTTCTCGCCCATGCCGAGGAATCCGCCGACGCTGATCACGATGCCGGTGACCTTCTGGCCGTTCTCGATCACCAGATCCTCGATCTCGCCGACAGTCTCGTCCGCCGTGTTGTAGACGTTGAGGCCGACGAGCTTCGTCGACATGACGGCAGCCGGGCCGACGGTGGCAAACTTGAGCGCCACCACGCCGCTCTTCTTCATCTGCATGCCGTCCGCGCTGCCGGCCTTGGGTGGCGTTGCGGTATCCGTCATCGGCGCCTTGGTGGCGGTCGGTGCGGTCGTGGTCGCCTGCGCGAAGGCGACGGTGGAAATCGTGGAGAGGGCGAGCGCACAGATCACTAGACGACGGGCCAAGAGAGCCTCCTGCATTTATTTTTGTTACGCCTCGGAAATCGAGCGCCCGACATGAGCAGTCTAACCGATGTAACGATCACCAATGCGTGGAGGCGGACCCAGTTCCGATTTTCGGCTCTTCGCGTCTGTGATTAATTTTTTGCAGTGACAGGCGCACGGCGGAACTTTATGCGTCGAAGGGTCAGATCTGGTCGTCCGCCAGTGCCATGACCGACCGTCCGCCACTCTCGATCGGCGCGAGCAGCGCCGTCCCCGTCGGCAGTATGTGCTCCGCGAAGAACCGGGCGGTCACGAGCTTCGCCTCCAGGAATGCGGGGTCGCCGTCGCCGGTCTCCATGTGACGCAGAGCAGCGAGGGCACCCTTCGCGAGCAGCCACGCGCCGACCACCGTACCCGTCAGGCGCAGATAGTAGGACGCACCCGCTGCGGCGGCGGCCATGTCCTCGCGCGCCAGGGCGATCAGCCGTTCGGTCGCGGTCTCGAGGACATCGATGCCCTTAGCGAGCCCCTCCCGGATGACGGCGAGGTCGTCGCCACGTCCGTTCGCGAGGTCGGAGTCGAGGGCGCGCATCTCCGCGATCAGGGCGCGCATCGCCTCGCCGCGGTCGCGCATGAGCTTGCGCCCGAACAGGTCGAGCGCCTGGATGCCGTTGGTACCCTCGTAGATCGGGGCGATCCGCGCATCGCGATAGTGCTGTGCGGCACCGGTCTCCTCGACGAAGCCCATGCCGCCGTGAATCTGCACGCCGATGGATGCGACCTCGACGCCGACATCGGTCGACCACGACTTTACGACTGGGATCAGCAGGTCGACACGCGCCTGGGTGGCGGCGCGGCGTTCGGCGTCCGGTTCGCGGCGGGCGCCGTCGAGCGCCGCTGCGGCGTAGTAGGCGAGCGCGCGAACCGCTTCCGTCTGCGCGCGCATCGTCATCAGCATGCGGCGGACATCGGGGTGGCGGATGATCGCGGCCGGCGCGTCGCCGCCCTTGCCGGAGGGGTCGCGCCCCTGGGTGCGCTCGTGCGCGTAGGCCCGGGCCTGCTGCAGCGCCCGCTCGGCGATGGCGACACCCTGAAGGCCGACGCCGAGGCGCGCATTGTTCATCATCGTGAACATGTACTCGATGCCCCGGCACTCCTCGCCGACGAGGTAGCCGATCGCGCCGCCGTTGTCGCCATAGGCCATGACGCATGTCGGGCTGGCATGGATGCCCAGCTTGTTCTCGATCGATGCCACGCGAAGGTCGTTCCGCTCGCCGACCGTGCCGTCCGGCTTGGGCAGGTATTTCGGCACGATGAAGAGCGAGATGCCCTTCACGCCCGCCGGCGCGTCGGGCGTGCGGGCCAGGACCATGTGGACGATGTTGTCTGTCAGGTCGTGTTCGCCGTAGGTGATGTAGATCTTCTGGCCGGTGACCTTGTAACGATCGCCCTCGCGAACCGCGCGCGTCCGAAGCGCGCCCACGTCCGACCCCGCTTGCGGTTCGGTCAGGTTCATCGTTCCGGTCCATTCGCCGGAGACCATCTTCGAAAGGTATGTCGCCTTCTGCTCGTCCGTTCCATGCGCGGTCAGCAGGTCGATGGCGCCCTGCGTCAGCAGTGGGCAGAGCGAGAAGGACAGGTTGGCCGACGACCACATCTCGTTCAGCGCCGTCGACACCAGCCATGGCAGACCCTGGCCGCCAAACTCCGGCTCGAACGGCACGCCGTTCCAGCCACCCGCGACATAGGCGTCGTAGGCTTGCTTGAAGCCCGACGGCGTCCGGACGACGCCGTTCTCGAGGCGCGCACCTTCCTGATCGCCCGTGTGGTTCAGCGGCGACAGCACCTCGCCGGCCAGTCTGCCGGCCTCTTCGAGAGCGGCATCGACGAGTTCCGGGGTCGCCTCTTCGTAACCCGGCAGCGCGGCGACGGCCTCCAGCCCCGCGATCTCACGCAGGACGAAGCGCATCTCTTCCACTGGCGCGCGATAGTCGGGCATGCCGTTCTTCTCCTAGCCGGGCGTTGCACCATCAAGTGCCGTGGCTGCTCCGCGGCGTCAACGTGATCACGCAGGTGTGCGCTGCGTCACAGCCTACGGCCATTGGGTTCGCCATCCTGACGGTGCAATACTGATTATCAACCGTTAACAGGATTGCGGTCCCCGGGGGCGGGGCATAAGGGGGGAGG
>Ga0114915_1000246_pt1 | contig 25741 bp, 25 predicted proteins | sample MalvirAntarct_55_FD_87288 | JGI IMG/M metagenome (GOLD analysis project Ga0114915, IMG submission 87288) | Marine viral communities from the Global Malaspina Expedition - Malaspina viral metaG Antarct_55 | ecosystem: Environmental > Aquatic > Marine > Oceanic | place: South Georgia Island...
CAAGCAACGCCTGCCGCTAACCTCGGCGCGCCTAATTGGCAGCAATGGCAACTCGCAAGCGAATCCGCAGAAGCCATCGTCGATAACGAGGTCAATGACAGCGGCTTATTAATTGATGCCATTGCCGATGAGTCTGAAGCCGGCCTTAAACTCGACGAAGATGAGCTAGCCAGCTACGGCACGAGCGCTTCTTGGCTGCTACGCGGCGAACCCTATTTCATCGACACAATCGACCTTGGCCCACGCCAAGTCGGCATATCGTCATGGTATGGCCCAGGCTTTAATGGCCGCCGAACCGCCAGCGGTGAAATCTTCAATATGCATCAGCTCACTGCTGCACATCGCACGCTACCGCTGCCTAGTTATATCCGCGTCACCAACCTCAGCAATAACCGTGTTGTCATCGTTAAGGTAAATGATCGTGGCCCATATCACGGCAAACGCATGCTCGACCTGTCCTACGCGGCAGCGCAAGCCTTAGGCTTTAAAGGCGTAGCGAAAGTCAGCATTGAGCCTGTCGACCAAGGTCGAACCGGTCATTTGCGCAAAGGCAAAGCGCTCAACTCATCAGAGGTTTATCGCGTGCGTTTGGGTAACTTTCGCAATGCTGATCTTGCCCACGATTTGGAAAGTCGCCTACTAACTATCATCCCCAAAGGCGTTGGCATTGATGTCATCAAAGAGCGCGACCCAGAGCAGGCTTACCGAGTCTCAGTTGGACCCATGCTGACTCGTGAGGAAGCTGAGTTAGTGATTCGAGGTTTGCGCGCACAGCGAGTCGGCTTGATGATGAATATCGCCATTCGCCCAAGCCCCGAAGAATAAGCCTTAGCTTTTTATGCGGCGCGGCAAATACGGCTGTGCCTTTCCAGTCTGCACAGTCTTCACCGCCACGCGTTGGTTCTTACCAAACAGCAAACGCAGCTGATACCAGCGCTCTAGCCAAAATGCATGATTTTCCGATGCTGGCCATGCGCGCTGAAAGAGAAACTTAGTTGATGCCACTGAGTCTGGCGAACGCGTTGCAATGCTCGCGGCCAACTCACGCGCCGCAAGCAATGGCTGTTCGTGAGTCTCTGTCACCAAACCCCACACCTTGCCCTGCTCGGCACTAAAGCATTCGGCCGTCATCGATAAGCGCTTGGCAATATCTATCGGCACTAAATCGCGCAGGCTCACAGTGCCCGACATATCCGGCACTAAACCCCATTTCGCCTCCATGATTGAGAGCTCGCAATCTGGCGTGGCAAGGCGGAAGTCGGCGGCTAAAGCGATTTGCATACCCGCTCCATAGCAACGGCCATGCAATACCGCGATCACAGGCACGGCTAAACGACGCCAAACCCAAGCCACTTCCTGAAAATTATTGGTGTTGCGCCATAAAGGTCGTAAAAAGTGCCGCGCCATGTTTTGTGGCTTAGCCATAAAACTGGGAATGTTTAGGCCACTGCAAAAACTCGAGCCTTCGCCATGAATAATCACCGCCCGCAGGTTTTTATCGCGCGATAACTCGCGACCTGCAGCAATGAGCTCGGTAAGCGTATCGACGCTGACCGCGTTGTGCTTCTCCGCACGCGCCAAAATTACTTCAGCGATGTTGCCGTGTCGCTCAATCCGAATTGCCGCCATGGTTTATCTCAGCTCTAACTAATCTTGCGTGCAAGATTAGCAGATGACTGCCATCCCGAGGGCATCATGCAGTAAACTAGGCGCGCTCTCGCACAGTCCCAGCTCTCGCCTGAACTGTGCCCGCCACACACCGATTTAGGATCTGTTATGAATTTTCGTTTAGCCCTGCCCTTGGTGTTGAGCTTAGTCTCCGCCCCCGCACTGGCCTTTGTTATTCCAACCCCGCCCGCGCTCGATAATAAATCCTCAATCTTGATCGACTTTGCCTCTGGCCAAGTCCTCACTGACAACAACGCCGACATGCCGGTTGAGCCAGCATCATTGACCAAAATGATGACCAGCTACATCGTCGAACGTGCGCTCGATTCAGGTCGTCTAAAAGAGACTGATTTGGTCGGCGTTAGCGAACACGCTTGGTGCCGTGGCTCTAGCAATGAATCGTGCATGTACTTGCCGCTCAATGGTCAAGCCACTGTCATCGACATGCTCCGTGGCGTCATTATTCAATCCGGTAACGATGCATCGAAAGCCTTAGCTGAACATATTGCCGGCTCAGAGCCAGCATTCGCCGAGATCATGAATGGCGAAGCTAAGCGCTTAGGCATGAAAAATACGCATTTTATGAATGCCACTGGCTTGCCCGACCCAGCCCATATCACTACCGCTCGTGATATGGCGATCTTGGCACGCGCCATCATCAAAGATAGCAATAAGTACTACCCGATTTATTCGGAAAAGTCTTTTACTTACAACAACATCAAGCAAGGCAACCGTAATGCCCTGCTTTATACTGACCCAACTGTCGATGGCTTGAAAACAGGCCACACCAATGCCGCAGGCTATTGCCTAGTAGCATCTAGCCAACGTAGCAGCATGCGTTTGATTGCCGCCGTTATGGGCACCACCAGTATGCAAGCTCGTGCAGACCAAGTGCGCGCTCTATTGAACTGGGGCTTTAGCAGCTACGAAAGCGTGACACCAATGAAAGCTGGCACCATCCTCTCTGAAGCGCCATTGTGGTTTGGTGTTGCCGACACTGTGAAAGTTGGCTTAGCGGATGATTTATCGCTGACCCTGCCACGCGGCAAAAAAGATTCAGTTGAAGCAAAAACACGTTTGCAGCCAGAGCTCAGCGCACCAATCGCCAAAGGCCAAGTGGTTGGCGAAGTCGTGGTTAGCATCGATGGCAAAGTGCTTGCCACTCAGCCAGTTGTCGCCATGGAAGCTGTTGAAGAAGCCAACTTCGTGGTGCGCATGTGGCACTACCTAAAACGCTTTTTGACCAACTTATTCTAAGCCACTACACAGACGAGGCCGGCAATGACTGAACGCCCTACCGACATTAAGAATGAAGAACTATGGGTCTTTCCCATGGACTACCCCTTAAAAGTCATGGGAGAGGCGAGCCAGCCAATGGCACAGATTGTTGCCGACCTCATTTGCAAATATGTGCCCAGCTTTGATCCAGCCACAATTGAGATGCAGACCTCGTCGAAAGGCAAATATGTATCGATACGAGTGGTTTTTCATGCCGAGCGCAAAGAGCAGATTAACGATGTCTACGCCGCGCTCGCCGCTGAGCCGGCCATTCGTTTAGCACTCTAAATCATGGCACGTCCTTGGCAGATTAGCCGCTTAGCAGAGCTCGAATATTCGGGCTGCTATGAGGCTATGAAGACTTATACCGAGACGCGCGATGCCGATAGCAGTGACCAACTATGGCTGCTCGAGCATTCGCCGGTATACACCCAAGGCCAAGCAGGCAAGCCCGAACATGTCTTGCTCAGCAACAACATTCCCATTGTGCAAAGTGATCGCGGCGGCCAGGTTACCTATCATGGCCCTGGCCAGCTTGTCGGCTATTTACTAGTCGACATCGATCGTATTGGCGTTAACACGCGCAAATTTGTTGAGCGCGTGGAAGATGCACTCACCGATGCCATTCGCTCCTTTGGCATTGCCGCTGAAGCCAATCGCGACGCGCATGGTGTTTATGTGCAAGGTCGCAAAATTGCCTCGCTAGGACTGCGCATTCGTCGCGGTCGCAGCTATCACGGCTTCTCGCTTAATGTCGCCATGGATATGCAACCCTTTCTCGGCATCAACCCCTGCGGCTATGCCGGCCTAGTCATGTGCCAACTGCGCGATGAACTAGCGCAAGACCATCCCTCGCGCGCACTCAGCGACCGCGAATTAATCACCGCAGTCGATAAAGCCTGCTGCTTGGCATTGAGCCAACACTTCCCTGAACTAGACCTTGGTCTAGATGAGCAGCGCTAGACAGCCAATCGCTCATATACCATAGTCGCAAGTCGTTCTTATCATTGATGGAATGGCGCTATGCCACAGTGGCTTCTGCCCCTAGTCTCCGTCCTCTATGTATCACTGCTATTTGCGGTGGCGTATTGGGGCGACCATCACAGCCCGCGTTTAAGCCATCGTCAGCAAGGCATTATTTATAGCCTAACGCTCGCGGTGTACTGCACTTCGTGGACGTTTTATGGCGCCGTTGGCTCTGCCGTAACCAATGGCTGGGGCTACCTGCCTATCTATCTCGGCCCGCTGCTGTTTATTCTATTTGCTCGCGGCTTGATGGAGCGTTTGGTACTCATCAGCAAGGCGCAGTCGATTACCAGCATTGCTGACTTTATTGCCGCACGTTATGGCAAGGCTCAGCATCTAGCAGGTACCGTTGCGGTAATTGCCATTATTGGCGCGCTGCCGTATATCGCGCTGCAACTTAAAGCGGTGGCCATGAGCGTTAATGTGCTCAGCGCAGCCGGCCTCAACAACCCCTTCCCGACTAGCGATACCGCGCTGTGGATTAGCTTGGTGCTGGCCGCTCTCGCCATCTTATTTGGTACGCGCCACATCGATGCCACCGAGCACCATCAAGGCCTGATGCTCGCCGTGGCGCTTGAGTCTGTGGTCAAGCTTGCCGCATTGGTCGCTGTCGGCATTTTCGCGCTACTGCATCTCGATGCCCTGCCTAGCGATTGGATTAACTCACCAGCACTCGATCAATTAGCCCGACCTAGTGATCTGCCGCAAGGTTTTCTAGCGCAAGTCCTATTGGCATTTTTAGCCATGGTCTGCTTACCGCGCCAGTTCCATGTCGGCGTTGTCGAGTGCAACGATGCCAGCCATGTTCGCCAGTCGCATAATTGGTTTGGCGGCTATTTACTGTTGATTTCGCTAGCGGTTTTACCCATCGCCGCGATGGCTCTGCTCGACCCCGGCTTGGCGCGCATGCATCCCGATATTGCCGTGCTCGCGCTGCCGTTAGCGGCCAATAATGAAGCTCTCGCGGTATTTGCCTTTATCGGCGGCTTCTCCGCTGCCGCCGGCATGGTGATCGTCTCCAGCGTGGCATTATCGACCATGATCACCAACGACTTGGTTGTGCCCATGCTGCTGCGCTCGAAGCGCTTTGGCCAGCGTCTCGCGCTCCGACTCCTACTTATTCGCCGCTTATCAATTATTGCGCTAACGCTACTCGGCTACGGCTACTACCGAGTCATTGAAGAGTTCTCTCAGCTCAACGCCGTCGGCCTACTCGCATTCTCAGCCGTTGCGCACTTCGCTCCCGCCCTGCTTGCTGGCCTGTTTTGGCGCGGCGGCAGTCGCCAAGGCGTGATGGTCGGTCTCATCGCCGGCATCAGTGTCTGGGCCTACACACTAATGATCCCCGCCATGCTGCCTGCTCTTGGCCTCAGTGCTGAATGGCTCAGTCAAGGACCATTCGGCCTTAGCTGGCTACGCCCACAAGCGTTGTTTTATCTAGAGGGGTGGGACCCGCTCACGCACGGTGTATTTTGGAGTTTGTTGGTCAATATCAGCTGCTTTGTCGTGGTGTCTTTACGCTTTCGCCCAGGCATCAGTGAGCAGCTTGAAAGCAGCCACTTTCTTGATCCATTTACCACGCAAAGCCAAGCGCTACATACAGAAGAATGGCAGCGCCTACCGGTCAGCGAGCTTCACGCTTTGGCCTCTCGTATCCTAGGTGAGGAAGCGACAAATCAAGCCTTTGATCAGTTTGCTCGCGGGCGTGGCCAGCAACTCGACTTACGCCGCTCGGCCAGTCGTGCTTGGGTGCAATTTACCGAGCGCTTGCTAGCCGGTGCCATGGGCGCCGCATCATCGCGAGCCATTTTAACCACGGTTCTGCGCGGCAGTGGTTTAGAGATTGGCCAAGTAGTAGCCTTGCTTGATCAAAGCTCACAGCTGCAACGCTTTAATCGCGGCGTGCTCAACACCATGATGGAGCACATCGAGCAGGGTATTAGTGTGGTCGATGCTGAAATGCGCTTGGTGGCATGGAATCGACGCTATCTTGAACTTTTTGATTACCCCGATGGCATGGTCTATACCGGTTGCCCTGTGGCAGATTTGATTCGCTATAACGCCGAACAAGGCGAGTGCGGGCCAGGCCTAATCGACGCCCATGTCGAAAAGCGCATTCGTCATATGCGCGAAGGCAGCCCGCATATTTTTGAACGCATTCGGCCCGATGGCCAAGTGTTAGAGCTACGCGGACGGCCAGTGCCCGGCGGCGGCTTTGTGACTACATTTGCCGATATCACACACTTCAAGCGTACTGAACACACACTAGCTGAAGCCAAAACCGAACTAGAGGAACGTGTTGCATTGCGCACGGCCGAGCTACAGACAGCTCTAGCGGCACAAGAGCAGGCGAAGAGCCAAGCTGTTGAAGCCAACCAATCTAAAACACGTTTTTTAGCCGCTGCCAGCCACGATATCTTGCAGCCAATGAATGCCGCGCGACTGTTCTCATCAGCACTAAGCCAGCATCCTGAGCTATCTGGCGAGGTCGGCGTATTGGCCCAGCAGCTCGATAGCTCGCTGCGTGGCGCTGAAGAGTTACTCTCGGCCTTGCTGGATATTTCACGCCTAGATGCGGGAGCACTACTGCCGCACCCCGAAGCCATCGCGCTAGATGCGCTGTTAATCGAACTGATTGAGCAAGTCCGGCCCTTAGCAGCTCAACGTGGCCTTACCCTAAGACTATGGATGCCCAAGGGCGCAATTTGGGTGCGCAGCGATAGGCAATGGTTGCGCCGCATTATTCAAAACTTACTAAGCAATGCCCTGCGCTATACCCGCAATGGCGGCGTGCTCGTTGGCTTGCGTCGCTGCGACAATGGCCAAGGCTGGCGTCTTGATGTGCGTGATACTGGCCCCGGTGTTCCTTTGGGCCGACAAGCCAGTATTTTTGAAGAGTTTCAACGTGGCGGCGAAGCTTCTCCTTGGGGCGAAAAAGGCCTTGGCCTGGGTCTCGCCATTGTCGATCGCATGGTGCGGCTGCTTGGGCATCGCATTAGCCTGCGCTCGGCGAGTGGTCGTGGAGCCTGCTTTAGCATTCGCATGAGCGCCTGCTCACCTGCCATTCGCGATGTAAATAGCAGCGACTTAGCCGTGGCGAATGCCGGCGACTTAAGTCGCTTAACGGTGCTCTGCATCGATAACGAGCCAGAGATTTTAGCTGGCATGCAGGCCTTACTAGGTCGCTGGGGCTGCACTGTCGTCGTTGCTAGCAATGGTGCAGAAGCGCATGCGCAGCTGGCGGAATATCAGCCTGAGGTAATTTTGGCAGACTATCATCTGGCCAACGACGAAGATGGTTTAGACTTGCTGCTCACCTTAGCCGTTGGTCGAGTTGGCGCATTAGTGACAGCCGATCATAGCGATGAGACTGCGCAAGCGGTGCGCGCTGCGGGCTTTGGCTTACTGCGTAAGCCCATTAAACCCGCGGCATTGCGCGCATTTTTAGCCGCCAGCGCACAATCGCTTTAAGTCATTTATTAGCTGGGTACGCCCTAGGCCTTAGTTTATGCAGCAAAACATCGCCATTATTGGCAGCGGGATGGCCGGCTTAGCCGCCGCGCACTTTCTCTCGCGCGCAGGCCATCGCATCACGATTTTTGAAGCACAAAATGGCCATGGCATGGATGCGCATAGCCTGAACTGGCAAGGTGGCCTAGTCGATGTGCCCTTGCGCGTAATGAGCCCACAAGTTTGGGGCAGCGTGATCGATCTTGCCGCCTCCGTTGGTGTCTCAACATTTCCAGTCGATACATTTGCCGCCTGCAGTTGGCTCGATGATCAATCCACATGGTTTCGCAGCAGCCGCTTATTTGGCCTACCGAGCGTGGGCTCATGGCGTCATATCGGTCTCAATAGCGCCCGTCTTGCACGTGGCTTTTGGCAACTACGTACTTGCCTAGCAGACCTCAGCGCCGATGATCCGCGCACTTTAGCTGAGCTACTCGCCGACACCTCTTTCGACCCGTTATTTTGGCGCGGACTAGTGCTGCCATTGCTAACGACTATCTGCACCTGCGATGAGCAGCATCTATTGGCCTGGCCTGCGCATCAACTGCTGTCCTTACTCAACACTATTGTCCATGGCGATACTTTGGTGCGCTTGCAAGGTGGCACGCCGGCACTAGTGGCTGCGCTCGGCAAAGACCTCTTGCGCATTAGCGGCAGCCCTGTGCAATCGGTGCGTGAGTTGGCTGAGGGTGTTGAAGTACTTAATGCTCGTGGCGAAGGTGGTATTTTTGATCGCGTGGTGGTGGCAACTCAAGCTAATCAACTCGGCTTTCTCGATACGCCTTGGCAGCGCGAACAGACCTTAATGCAGGGCATTCGTTTCGATCATGGCGAGCTTTGGGTGCATACCGATACGCGCTTTTTGCCGGCAAAACGCAGCGATTGGTCGGCGTTGAACTACAGCATCTCGCGCGATTTATCGCAGGCGATGTTTAGTGTTTGGGTCAATGCTGTGGAGCCTAGCCTGCAAGATGCTGCGCCTATTTTGCAAACGTGGAATCCCTTATTCCCACCAGCCGATGAACATGTGATCGTTCGTGTGCCACTGGCGCGCGCCGTAGTTCATAGCGGCACTCACAGTGTGCATGAGCAGCTGCGCGTGCTGCATGCAGAAGCTGGCCGCCGTGTATTTTTCTGCGGCTCATGGGCTCATGCCGGCGTGCCGTTATTGGAGTCTGCAGTGCGTTCGGCACAGGCAGTGGCAGCATTTATTCCTGCTGCAAAAGCTTAAGGCGTGGATACACAAAGTCGCTTACTAGGCGCCGTTGGCCCTGCCCCGCACTGGAGCAATCTCGGTGCTTGGATTAGCGAAGATAATCAGCTCAGCTCGGACCAGCCATACAACGAAGCAGCGAATCGATTAGCGCTGCTGCATGCTGCTGCAGTTGGCATAAACGAGCGTGACAGCTTGCTTGAGCTAGGCGCAGGGGCAGGTGCTAGCCTGCGCTTATGGGCGAGCCATGGTGTGCGCAATATCATCACGATTGATCAGGCCCTAACGACGCTGCCGGCTGAGTTCAAGGGGCTTGGCGTAAATCATCGTGGCATTCAGGCAGACTTTGATGCGCCGTGGTCTGAGCTGCCGCTAGTTGATGTCATCATCGCTGTTGATGCGCTTTATCATGCCCGATCGTTCGGCTCTAGCTTAGGTAATATTGCCGCTCAGCTCACGCCGCAGGGACGTTGGGCGCTAAGCACATTGCACATTAATACCGAGCTCACGCGCTCACAAAAAGCGCAGCTAAAAACTCAGCTTCTGGCCTGTGGCATTGCCTGGTCCGGTGTTTGGCATCAATCATTTTCGAGTGTTGAGCCGCCGAGTATTTTTGAAAATGCCGGCTTAGCAATACAGCGTATCGATGATTTAACAGAGTCAGTATTAGCAGGCTTTGCTCTTGCCATTGCGCATCGCAAACAAAGCCTGTCGCTTAGCGATCAGCTGCATCCGGCATGGTGGAAACTAAGCTTAACAGCCCGACTCTGCCGCTCATTAGTCGCGAGCGGCAAGGTGCGTTATGTGCTTATTTCTGGCAAAAAATCCGCGTAAAAACTCGCGATCAATCTTCTTCAATTACCTGCGCTAAACGCATACTTGGGTCGAGTTGCAGCTTCGATGCAGCCACTACCGCCTGCGTTCGATTTGATGCGCCAAGCTTCTTCAAAATAGCGGTCATATGCGCCTTGATAGTCGCTTCCGACACGTTCAGCTCATAGGCGATCTGCTTATTCAGCAGGCCATCGGCGAGCATCATCAGCACGCGAAATTGCTGCGGTGTGAGATCACGCAAACGCTTGGCGATATCGGCTTCATCTGGGGCTAAATGCGTAGGCTGTGAACTCGCCGCGCTGGCTGGCAACCAGACATCGCCATCGAGCACTTGCGCAATGGCTTTCGCCATTTCATCCAAGCCTGTCGACTTCGGAATATAGCCACTGGCACCATGCGCTACCGCACGACGAATCACCCCAGGCTCTTCATTGCCAGAGACCACAATCACCGGCAACGATGGAAAGCGCGCACGCACATGAATCAAGCCTGAGAAACCTGACGCACCGGGCATGTGCAAATCCAAGAGCAATAGATCAGGCTCTTCGCCACGCTCTAATAACGTCTGCAACGATGCCGTGGTGTCAGCTTCGGCAATCGTCGCATCGGGGTAAAGACGTGCCACGGCGCCTTTGAGGGCATCGCGAAATAGCGGATGATCATCGGCAATCACAAAATACATGGCACACCTCTCTAGTAATGCAACGATAGCTTAAGCCTCGGCGCGACGGCCCTGTACCAGACTATCGACAACGCTCGGATCGGCCAAGGTTGATGTGTCACCCAAGCCGTCAAACTCGTTGGCGGCGATTTTGCGCAAGATGCGACGCATGATTTTTCCAGAGCGCGTTTTTGGCAAGCCAGGTGCCCATTGAATCTGATCAGGAGCAGCAATTGGACCAATTTCAGCGCGCACATGAATCACTAAAGCCTTGCGTAATTCTTCGCTAGGCTCATGGCCTTCTTGCAGCGTGACATAGGCAAAAATGCCTTGACCTTTAATATCGTGCGGAAAGCCAACAACTGCAGCTTCAGCCACCGCCACATGCGATACCAAGGCGCTTTCGACTTCAGCCGTGCCCATGCGATGGCCTGACACGTTTAGCACATCATCGACGCGACCAGTGATCCAGTAATAATCATCGGCATCGCGACGCGCGCCATCGCCAGTGGTGTATACGCCGGGGAAGACGTTAAAGTAAGTTTCAGCAAAGCGTTTGTGGTCGCCATAGATCGAGCGCATCTGACCAGGCCATGAGTCTGTAATAACTAAGTTGCCCTCACAAACGCCTTTCATCAGCGAGCCATCGTTATCTAAAATAGCGGGCTTAATGCCGAAATACGGACGGCTGGCGGAGCCCGGCTTCATATCAACAGCGCCAGGCAATGGCGTAATTAAGACGCCACCAGTTTCAGTTTGCCACCAAGTATCGATGATTGGGCAACGCGAGTCGCCGACAACTCGGTGATACCAATTCCATGCTTCGGGGTTGATTGGTTCACCGACCGAGCCAAGCAGGCGTAGCGACTTGCGGCTGCTTTCTAGCGTTGGGCCATCGCCCTCACGCATCAGTGCGCGAATGGCTGTCGGTGCGGTGTAGAGAATGCTGACGTGGTGCTTATCGACGACCTTGCCAATACGGCTCCAGTCGGGGTATTGCGGCACACCTTCAAACATCACGGTAGTTGCGCCATTGGCTAAAGGGCCGTAGAGCAAATAGCTATGTCCGGTGACCCAGCCTACATCGGCGGTACACCAGAACACATCATCTTCGCGTAAATCGAACATATTGGCGAAGGTGCTGGTGACATAAACCAAATAGCCGCCGGTGGTGTGCAGCACGCCTTTAGGCTTACCGGTCGAACCCGATGTGTAGAGAATAAATAACGGGTCTTCGGCGTTCATCGCGACAGCAGCGTGATCAGCTGAAGCGCCGGTCATTAGGTCATGGTACCAAAAGTCGCGCTTGTTATCCCAGTTCACCGAGCCGCCGGTGCGACGAACCACAATGACTGTGGTCACGCCAGAACCTGCTGGCGTGCGAATCGCGTTATCGACGTTAGCCTTCAGTGGTACAGCTTTGCTGCCTCGCAAGCCTTCGTCGGCAGTAATCACTACGGTAGAACCGCAGTCTTCAATACGCCCTGCTAGTGAGTCTGGCGAAAAACCGCCAAATACCACCGAATGCGGCGCGCCAATACGCGTACATGCCAGCATAGCCACCGCTGCCTCTGGGATCATCGGCATATAAATGGTGACGCGATCGCCTTTTTTGACACCTTTCGCTGTTAGCACATTGGCAAATTTACAGACCTCAGCATGAAGCTCGCGATAGGTAATGTGGCGCGACTCACGCGGGTCATCGCCCTCCCAAATAATGGCAGTTTTATCGCCGCGCTTGGCTAACTGACGATCTAGGCAGTTGGCGGCAACGTTGAGCTCACCATCAGCAAACCATTTGATGCGTAAATCTTCAGGGTTAAATGAGACATCTTTGACTTGAGTGAATGGCTTCATCCAGTCCACGACCTGCGCCTCTTTCGCCCAAAATGCGTCGGGATTAGCGATCGACTCGGCATAACGCGTGGCGTATTCATCGGCGGTATTACGTGTGCCCGCAGCTAAATAATGGGCTGGTACAGGAATTACAGTGGCGTCGCTCATGGCGTTGGCTCCTCAGTTGTCTGTCTTATATGCCTTAGCACCTTCCCCGAGTATGCCTCGCGCAAGGCATTATCTGCATTAGCCTTTCGTATCACTGGCACAAAAACTCGACCAGCACCGAGCATTACGACCTAAGTGTTAGATACCAATGCCTAATACAGTTCACACCAGCGTAGCGCTATACAAGCAAAACCTACTTTGCGTTGGAGAATAAGAAGATGAAGCGCCTAACCAAAATCGCCCTGCTGACCCCACTAGCCGCTGCCATGTTTCCTGGCTTTGCCTTAGCAGACACTAGCAGTGAAATTGCCGCCTTACGCGATCGCCTAGAACAGCTCGAAGCTCAAGTGGCACAACAAAAAGCCACTCCAGCACCAGTCACCTCAAATAGCAGCGTCTCTTTTGGTGATACCAAATTTAGTTTTGGCGGCTATGTAAAAGTTGACGCACTGTATTCACGCTTCTCTGATGGCTCAGTGGCCGGCAGCTCCAGTGGTCGCGACTTTTACGTGCCAAGTGCCACGCCCATCTCTGCTGGCAATGGCAACGCAAGTTCAGTGTTTGATATGCACGCGCAGCAAACACGTTTCTTCTTCAAGACTGAAACGCCTGCTGGCGATGGCAAGTCGGTCAAAGCCTATATCGAGATGGATTTTCAGAGCCCGGCACGTGGCTCTGAGCGCGTCACCAACAACTATGATCCCGGCTTACGTCACGCATTTTTGACCTATGACAAATGGTTGATTGGCCAAACTTGGACAACCTTCCAAGACCTCGGTGCATTACCTGAAACTGTGGACTTCGTTGGTTCTTCCGATGGCACAGTTTTCGGTCGCCAGCCTCAGGTACGCTATAGCACGGGTAATTGGCAGTTCTCCGTCGAGAACGCCGAAACTGCACTAGCTAGCCGAAGTGTTCCAGCTGGTGCCGTATCGATTACTGATCAAGGCTCCAACGCCATGCCAGACTTAGTTGCTCGCTATACGCACAAAGCAGACTTTGGCCATATCAGCGTTGCCGCTTTGGCGCGCCAGCTAAAAACTAGCCAAAATGCAGCCGGCCAAGATGAAACTACCGAAGGCTACGGCATTTCTCTCTCAGGCAAATATAATCTCAGTAGCGGCGATGATATTCGCTATATGGCTACCTACGGCAGCGGCCTCGGTCGCTATGTTGCGCTCGGAACCAGCGGTGATGCCGTCGTCGATGCCAGTGGCAATCTAGAGGCAATTGACGTGGTCGCGGGCTATGTGACCTATCGCCATTTATGGTCCGATAAACTGCGCAGCAGCATTCAGGCCTCTGTTTTATCAATAGATAACCCAGATATTCTGGCGCCAACGGCAGCCATTAGTGATGCCAACAAAACCATTTTCTCTGGCTTGACCAACATCATTTATAGCGTGACACCGAAACTGGATATCGGCGCTGAGTATCTACATGCCAATCGCGAGGTTGAAGATGGTCGTGACGGCAACTTAGATCGCCTGCAATTCATGGCCAAGTACAGCTTTTAAGCGCCCTGCGGCACACAAAGGCCATACATATCTGCCACTAAAGCCTTGCAGATAAACCACCATGGGCTAACCTACACTTAAGTTGTCTTAGCCCATTTGAGTACACGCTCATGAGTCGCTGGCACATTGCTGGTCGCAGCTTACGCGCCTTAGAAGCCATCACCGATGGCCTTCCTGCAGGCAAAGCCCCCGAGTTCGATACCCGAGGCCCTACTGAGCGCCTTCGTAGCATCACACTTCCCGCTTCCGATAAAGATAGCCATGTCGACTTCTGCGTCGCTACCGGCGCTTGGCCGATTGCCGCGTTTTGGAGTGCTCACGCATTTCTAGCAATGGCCGGCGTTTTGTCTGGCGGCGGAGGCGGCTGGCTACTTTGGCTAGCGGCCGGCTTGTTTGGCGTACTTCGTCAAACCAGTAATGTCATGCGCATCAACCAGCATCGCGTGCTAGTTCGCGAAGGCTTGGCTGGGCGTGCTGAACGCAAAATTGAGCTGCATCAAATCAGCTCAATTTGGGTGCAGCAAGGTGCGACCGGTCGTGCTCTCAATATTGGCCGTGTTGGCATGCAACTGATCAATGGTGAAGTAGTTTGGGGGCCGGTTATCGGCCATCCAACGCGTGCAAAACGCGCGATCGCGGTCGCGGTCAGTCGCCGTACGGCAAGTAATTAAACCACCCGTTACAGTATTGAAATTTAGGACTTGAGCAAGTCACTCGTCTCACGCATGATCTAGGCACAACTAAAACAACCTAGGTCATTGCTATGAGTGATAGCGTTTTTATTTTGGTGCTCCTGCCCATCTCTCTTTTTATCATTCTATTCAGCCTTGGGCTTGCGCTCACAGTCGCTGATTTTCGCCGTGTTGCGGTCTACCCACGCGGTGTCGCCATCGGTATGGCTAACCTGATCTTCATCTCGCCCCTTCTCGCAGTTGGCCTTGCAATAGCCTTTAAGCTACCACCAGAGCTTGCTGTCGGCATGGTATTGCTTGGCGCATCGCCAGGCGGCACCACTGCCAATATGCTCACTCATCTTGCGAAAGGCGATACCGCACTATCACTAACCATGACAGCAATTAGTAGTGTTGCGGCAGTGTTTACTGTGCCGATCTTGCTCGACTTATCGACTCAATGGTTTATGCATGGCGAAGCGCAATATGAAATCGCCATGATGCCCATCGTGATGAAAATCCTGCTCATTACCTTGCTACCACTAGGCATCGGCATGATTGTTCGCAGTCGCGCCACACAATGGTCGATACGCTTTGAGCCGCTAGTGAAAAAAATCGCCACCATCTTTTTTATCTTGGTGGTGTTTGTTGTGCTCTGGTCTGAGCAAGAGCATATCTTTAGCAATATCGCCAGCGTCGGCCTAGCCGTGCTCTGCCTTAACGTCTTCGCCATGGGCATTAGCTATGGCAGCTCAAAACTCGCCGGCTTAGATGGCCCGCAATCAACCGCCATCAGCATTGAGCTCGGCGTGCATAACACCACGCTAGCAATGGCCGTGGGCGCAATGGTATCGGCATCAATGATCATCCCTGCCGCGGTGTATAGCCTGTTTATGTTCTTCACTGCCGGTGCATTTGCGAAATGGATGCATAGCCGCAATAGCTAGAAAAAAGCCCCGCCACACAATGCATGTGGCGGGGCTTTTTAGTGTTAAGGCAGCGCTTTGCGTCTGTTAAAACAGACGGTTCATGCCATTGAGCGCCGCCACCCGATAAGCCTCAGCCATGGTCGGATAGTTAAACGTGGTATTGGCAAAATACTCGATCGAGTTATTCGGCAAATTCATCACCGCCTGACCAATGTGGACAATCTCAGCGGCGTTATTACCGAAGCAATGAATGCCCAAAATCTCACGCGTATCGCGATGAAATAAGATTTTCAACATACCAACGACATCGCCCGAAATCTGCGCGCGCGCAAGATGCCTAAAGAATGACTGACCAACCTCATAGGGCACTTTATCTTCGGTGAGTTGGCGCTCGGTACGGCCAATGCAGGAGATCTCGGGGATGGTGTAAATGCCCGTCGGCACATCGCCAACATGCGGCACATCTTGACTACCAGTGATGTGCGCAGCGGCACAGCGACCTTGATCATAGGCAGCAGATGCTAGCGCGGGCGGACCAATGACATCGCCTGCCGCGTAAACATTCGCGGCGTCTGTGCAATAGCGCTCATCGACAGCAATTTGGCCACGACTATTGGCACTCAAGCCTACGGCCTCAAGGTTGAGCGTTTCAGTATTACCGGCACGGCCGTTGCACCAGAGAATGGCATCGGCCTTAATTTTCTTGCCCGACTTCGTGTGCAAAATCACGCAATCGTCCTGCGTTTCAAGCTTGCTGTATTCCTCTTGATTGCGAATAAGCACGCCTAAGTCACGCAGATAATGCGACAGCGCATCGGCAATCTCATTGTCTAAAAATGACAGCAACTGCGGCTGCGTATTGACCAGATCGACCTTGTAGCCGAGGCCAACAAAAATCGATGCATACTCGCAACCAATCACGCCAGCGCCATAAATAATCAGCTTTTGCACTGGATAGTCGAGCTTCAAGATCTTATCGCTATCGAAAACGCGTGGATGATTAAAGTCGATGTCAGCAGGCTGATACGGGCGACTGCCGGTAGCAATTACCGCAGACTCAAAACCAATGCGCTCGCTAACACCCTCAGAGGTCAGCACGCTCATGGTGTGATCATCCTCGAAGCGAGCCTCACCGTAATACAGATCAACGTCGTTGCGCTCGAAAAAGCGGTGATGAGTAGTTACTTGTATATCAATGACTTTATGCGCGCGTGCCAACACTTGCGACAGCGGCAGGCTGCGAATATCGGCCATGCGCGACAGCAATGGGTCACGGCGAAAACGCATCAGGTTATAGACGGTCTGGCGCAGTGCCTTGGATGGAATAGTGCCCACATGCGCACAGTTGCCACCAACTTCGCCAAGCTGATCGATCACCGCAACGCGCCGGCCTTCCTTAACCAATTTCATGGCCGCACCCTCACCCGCAGGTCCAGCACCAATCACTACCACATCGTAACGCGCTAACATGCTGATCCGCCCTATTTGCTATGCCTTAGATTGACTATTAGGGTAGTGTTTTTACGGGCGTTTGTCTGGCTTATTCAACCAAAGAATGGTCTCTCAGCGTAATACATGCCGGCACACTAGCATCGGTTTTACGCTACACTCAGGCACATCTTTAGTGTCCTGATGAGCCATCATGAGCAACTCCAGCGAGCCCACTCTTAGTAGCCCCAATCCTGTGCGCATCGAGACCGGCGTGAAGCTGCGTGGTGCAGAGAAAATGGCGCGTATTCCGGTGAAAATCATCCCCACCGTGGAAATGCCGCGCAAGCCTGACTGGATCCGTGTACGCATTAAAAACCCAGCCGAAGTATCACGAATCAAAGGCCTGCTGCGCGAGCAAAAACTGCACACCGTGTGCGAAGAAGCCGCCTGCCCTAACCTTGCCGAATGCTTTGGTGGCGGCACCGCGACCTTTATGATCATGGGCGATATTTGTACACGCCGATGCCCATTTTGCGATGTCGCCCACGGCCGCCCCAATATGCTCGATGCCGAAGAGCCACATAACTTAGCCGAAACAGTGGCCAACCTTGGCCTGAAATACGTGGTGGTGACTTCGGTCGATCGTGACGACTTGAAGGATGGCGGCGCACAGCATTTTGTCGACTGCATCGTCGCTGTGCGCGAGCGCAACCCTCACATCAAAATGGAAATTTTAGTACCCGACTTTCGTGGCCGTATGGATATCGCGTTGCGCTTAATCAGCGAATGCCCGCCAGACGTGTTCAACCACAATATCGAAACTGTGCAGCGCTTATATAAAGCTATTCGGCCGGGCTCGGACTATCAGCACTCGTTAACACTGCTGCAACGCTTCAAGCAAGAGCGCCCAGACATCGCCACCAAATGCGGCCTTATGGTCGGCATTGGCGAAACTGAAGAAGAAGTACTCGCGCTACTCGATGACTTGAGAGCTCACGATGTCGACCTAGTCACCATCGGCCAGTATTTGCAGCCCTCGAAAACGCATGCGCCGGTCGATCGTTTTGTTCATCCCGATGAGTTTGCTCGCTACGCCGCTTATGGCCGCAAAATTGGTTTTCGCAACGTTGCTAGCGGCCCCATGGTGCGCTCGAGCTATCACGCCGACCTGCAATTTGCTGGCGTCGACGTCAATGCGATGACTGTTGCGGCTCAAGCCAATTGATGGCCATAACTACTGGATGGCTTTTAGCGCATGACTGACTTGTTTCATCGTTTGCAGATCAACCACGCCAGTGGCGAAATCCCTGGTGAGCGCGTCGATATTGGCTGGCGCGCTTGGGCATCTCGTGCACCTATAAAGAAGGTTGGTAGCCTGCGTTTTTACGTAGAAAACTTGCAGTTTTGGCTAGCCGTCTGGCGCTTTTTCGGCCAGCAGCGCGTGCTCATTCAAGTCGATAACCACTACCTAACGGCCACTAGCGCCAGCATCACAGCCAATGATCAGGGCAGCATTAGCGTCACTCTCATGCAGCGCACTACTATTCTTGGGCACTTCTTTCGCTATGTTCTATGGCGCCGGAAAAGCCCTTTACACAGCACGCTCATGGGCAATGATGTCCGCATCAGCTTCAGCTCGTCGATTCCTACCGAACTACCAAAAAAGCTAAGCCATTGCCCCGAAGCACTGTTGGATGGCGATAGTGCGTTGAGCTTGCCGCTGCATATCACGCGCTATATTAGTCAGTAGCTAGCGCCGCTTTTGCCGCCGCCAATGTGGCGCGCGTCTCAGCCCGATCAAGCTGCTTTACAGCACGCTGGGCCATGGCCAACGCCGACAGGGGACGGCCACTACGAATGAGCACATCGGCTAAATTATTTAGCAGCCAAGGCGACTCCGGCTGCGCTTTCAAACCTTCCTGCAGCACGGCCTCAGCGCTGGCCAAACCTGTTTCTTGTTCAGCGAGCTGCGCCTGTGCCAACCACAAGGAAATCTCTTCTGGCCAATAACTTAGACCACGGCGCAAACCGGCCATGGCAAGCTCTGGCGGTGCTGCTTTAGCCATGACCACGAGCTGCTTAGCCACGACAGATGAGGTCACGGATGCCGGCCATTCAGCCTGCACTGGCAGCAAACGAATAGCCCAGCGCCCACTACGTGCCCACGTTCGATCAAACACCGACCAACTCAGCACCAAGCGCTTCTGCTCGCCAGAGCGCAGAATAATCTTTTCACGTGCAGTATCGACGCCAATAACAACGGCGTAATGCCAGACCGGATACCACGACAAACCATTGTTTTGAAACACCACGACCGGGCTGCCATCGGCGACTGCCTGTGCAAGCACGCGCAAGTTCGGCGCTAAGCGCTCGGGCACAAACCCGCGCTGGCGCGATTGAGCCACTAGCTCATCGGTGAGCGTGCCTTCTCGACCTGGAATATACAGTGATGGCGCAAGCGCTTCGGGCGTGACCGGCGAACCAAGATAGGTCATCACCATGGCCAATGCCGCAGGGCCGCACTCATACTCGCGCTGAGCATAGAAAGGGACGTTGCTGAGTTCTACCGATGGCGGCGGCTGCACGCGTAAATCAAGCGCCTGCGGTGTCATGCAGGCGCTCAATAATAACGCCAGCAGCGCCGTCAGCCAGAGTCGGCTTAGACGCATACTGGATCGACTCAACGAATGGAGCGTGTGAACGGGAAGATTTTGGTGAAGCCTAGAATATCGGTTACTAGCAATACCAAGAAAACAAAGATGACGGCGCCAATAACGCCACCACCACCAGCACCGACTGGCGTGGAGTCAATTTTCTCTGCTAAACGCTGCACTTCTTCATCAGATAATGCCGCAACACGATCAACCGCTTGGTCTGAGTCAACACCAAAACGCGTCATTTGCGTACGTACTTCTTCGCGCTGAAGCCAATCCACCACCTGCGCACGTTGGCCTTCAATTGCAGCGCTATCGCTGCTCGACAAATACGTTTCCGGGGCAATGGGCCCAGCAATTGCAGCCATGCTCCAGGCGCTCGTAGTCACAATCAATACACTTGCTGTTGCAGCTCGAATGAACTTTTTCATTTTTATTACCTCATGGATAGCTTGTCCAATATACGCGTAAACCATCTACCACGTTGACATATCTCCAGTCGCGCCATTCTTTCGAACCGCTTAGTCAAAGCGCTAACATGCGCCTCTCAGCCGCGTCGGTCGGCCACAAATGGGTTGGTACGGCGCTCATGGCCAATGGTCGACATTGGGCCGTGGCCGGGCACAAAACGCATATCATCAGGCAGTATCCAGAGCTCACGCTTAATGGCATCGAGCAAGTCCTGATGGTTGCCCATAGGGAAATCGGTGCGGCCTATAGAGCCGGCAAACAGCACATCGCCAACAAAACTCACGCCTGCACTTTCAGAAATAAACACGACGTGGCCGGGCGTATGGCCAGGGCAATGACGCACCAATAAGGTCTCAGCGCCAACCGTAACTTCATTGCCTTGGTCTAACCAACGTGTCGGTGTAAATGGCCGCGCCGTGGGAAATTGAAACATGCGCGATTGATCATCTAAGCGATCGATCCAAAACTGATCGCCGGGGTGTGGTCCCTCAATTGGCAGGTGCAATTGCTCAGCCAAATCGGCCACGGCACCGGCGTGATCGATGTGTGCATGAGTGACTAGCAGCTTGGTGAGTGTCACGCCTTCGGAGGCGACCAGAGCCAATAGTTTATCGGCGTCACCGCCGGCATCAACGAGCGCTGCTTCATTGGTGGCATCGCACCAAATCAAACTACAATTTTGTTCAAACGGGGTCACGGGGTGAATACGAAAGCGTAAAGCCATTAACTCAGCTCCTGGTTCGGGCGACTGATTTCGGCCGCAGCGGGTGGTCGGTGCTCTGGTTTCAGGCGCACATAAAGGGTTTTATTCACGCGGGCAATCACTTGGCCATCGGCATCAACAACCTCCACAACAAGCTCGGGACGCACGGCGCCACCTGTGGCGGCCTGCGTTTTGATTTGCTCAAGCAGGCCATCAGGCAGGCGAAAGCAGGCAAATACTTGGCTCTTACCAGGGCGCAAAAAATCAATTTTCGCGGCCTGATCCCAGACAATATAGTTCGGCCCTAAGCGTCTCATTAGGATGAGCATGTAAAACGGATCGACCATGCTGTAAAGGCTGCCGCCAAAGTGCGTGCCGACGTAATTTTTATTCCAGAACGTTAGCTTCATGGAAACGTCGATTTCGCTAAAGTCTGGACTGATACGATCGACTCGAATACCCGCCCCTAAGAACGGAAAATACAAAGAAAACAACCACCGTAGACGACTCGCTTTCATACAGACACCTTCAGATATGATGACAATTTGGGCTACACTCGCCCCATCATTGCCAAGGAGCACTTTACCATGCCATCGATGGATGTCGTTTCAGAACTCGAGGTTTACGAGGTTAATCACGCCGTACAAAACACCACGAAAGAGATCGCTACGCGTTTCGACTTTCGCGGCTCGGAAGTATCGGTAAGCTTCAACGAGAAAAACAAAGAAATTAAACTTAGCGCTGAATCAGACTTTCAGGTCGAGCAAGTGCTCGCCATGCTCGAAAGCCAAATGATCAAGCGCAAAGTCGACCCACAAGTTTTCGATCCACAAAAAATGGAAGCCTCGGGCAAGTTCATGCACCAAATCATCAAGCTGAAAGATGGTTTGGACAGCGACACTGCAAAAAAAGTAGTGAAGCTATTAAAAGAAAATGGCCATAAAGTTCAAGCCAGTATTCAGGGCGACAAAGTGCGCGTGAGCGATAAAAAGCGCGATACCTTACAAACCGTAATGGCATTTTTACGCGAGCAGCAGCTGGGCTTGCCGCTGCAATTCAATAATTTCAAGGATTAATAGCGATGGCTTTTAGCAATAACATCACGCGCGCCATGCGGCCTTTTCAGGCCCTGCCAGAAAGTTTACGCCAACGCGCTATTTCAATGATTTTTGGTCGAGTAGTGCCTTTTGTTGGCACTTCGGCTCTGCTCTATGAAGAGATCAGCGAAACCCGTGTGATTGTCAGCATCAAGAACCGCCGTAAAGTGCAAAATCACATCAAAAGCGTGCACGCAGCAGCGATGGCGCTCTTAGCAGAAACCGCCTCAGGCTTTGTTGTTGGCGTGAACTTGCCCGATGACAAAATGCCGCTGATTAAAACCTTGAAGGTCGATTATGTTCGCCGTTCATCAGGTGATTTGCGCGCAGTGGCAACGCTCACGCAAGCCGACATCAACCGTATTCGTAACGAGCCAAAAGGTGAAGTGCTGGTGCCGGTCGTGGTGACTGACGCCACTGGCGAGCAGCCGGTGAATTGCGAGATGCTCTGGGCTTGGACCAGTAAGAAGCGTAAGTAAGCGCTCTTCAGCTCAATAATGCGGTGGCGGTGGCTCAATTTCCGGGCTACCGCTGCCGCTGGGCTGCAAGGTTCGCATCTGCTCGTATAAATGCCGCATATCGGCCTGCAAGCGCGCAATATGATCTTGCTGCGTCGCCACTAAGCGGTTCAATGCATCGAGCAAATCATCTTGATAAGCGACCTTTATTTCTAAGTCTGTCAGCCGCGACTCCATCATTATTCCTCAGCAAAACCTATGTGCCGCGCAGTATGGCAGAGGCTCTATAGGCCTGCATCTGTTAGACTCCGCGCCACTCAAACTTTAGCTGTTGTTATATCCATGGCCTTGCTTTCTCTGCGTGATGTATCCATTGCTTTTGGCGGCCCCGCGCTGCTATCAAAAGTGTCGTTTAGCCTTGAGCGTGGCGAGCGTGTCTGCGTTATTGGCCGCAATGGCGAGGGTAAATCGACCCTGCTAAAAATCATTGCCGGCGAATTGATAGCCGACACCGGCGAAGTCATGCGCACACAAGGTGCTCGCGTCGCGTCATTGCGCCAAGAGGTGCCACAGGGCTGGACCGGAACGGTTGAGGACATTATTGCCGGCGGCTTTGATGATCTGCCCGATAGCGATGCCGCTTTAGAGGACTGGGAAATCCAGATCCGCATCAACAAGATCACTACGCGCTTAAGCCTCGACCCATACGCAGACTTCAATTCGCTTTCTGGTGGTCGTAAGCGCCGCGTTTTGCTCGCACGTGCATTGGTTACCGAGCCCGACATCTTGCTGCTCGATGAGCCCACCAACCACCTCGACGTACGCTCGATCACTTGGATCGAAGATTTCCTTTTAGGCTGGAATGGCACGCTGTTGTTCATCAGTCACGATCGTCGCTTCTTAGGCAATTTAGCGACTCGCTTGGTCGAAGTCGATCGTGGCCAACTGCGCAGCTACCCCGGCAATTACGAAGCCTATTTAGAACGCAAAGCTGAGCAGCTAAGCGCCGAAGGCCATCAAAACGCGGTGTTTGATAAAAAGCTCGCGCAAGAAGAAGTCTGGATACGCCAAGGCATTAAAGCCCGCCGTACCCGTAACGAAGGCCGCGTGCGTGACTTAGAACAACTACGTCGCGAGCGCGCTGAGCGCCGTAATCGCCAAGGTAACGCGCGCTTGGTAATGGCCGAAGCGGAACGTTCAGGCAAGCTTGTACTAACGGCGGAGAACTTAAGCCTGAGTCTCGGTGGTCTCAACCTCGTTCAAGATTTCTCTACAGTCATTATGCGTGGCGATAAAATTGGCCTAATCGGCGATAACGGCGTCGGCAAAACCACGCTAATTCGTATGCTGCTAGATGACCTCGAGCCCGACGCTGGCAAAATCACTCACGGCACTCAGCTGTCCGTGAACTATTTTGACCAGCTCCGTAGCGCCCTCGACCTTGAGGCCACCGTGGTTGATAACGTTGGACAAGGTTCGGATTACATCGAGATTAATGGTCAGCGCAAACACATCCTGGGCTATCTACAAGACTTCCTATTCTCACCTCAACGCGCCCGTACGCCAGTGAAAGCGCTGTCGGGTGGCGAGCGTAATCGCTTGCTGCTGGCCAAACTATTCACGCGGCCAAGCAACGTGCTCATCCTCGACGAACCTACCAACGACCTCGATGTTGAAACATTGGAGCTGCTTGAAGAGCTGCTGGTTAGCTATCCAGGCACCCTACTGCTAATTAGCCACGATCGAGCCTTTTTAGACGCGGTTGTAACGAGCACATGGGTATTTGAAGGCGAAGGTCAGATCAATGAATACGTCGGCGGTTATGCTGATTGGTTGCGCCAACGTCCAGAGCCCATTAGCACAGTGAGCGAAGTGCCTACGGCGAAAGCCGCGGCCACTTCTGCGAAGCCAGCCAAGCGCAAGCTCAGCTTTAAAGAGCAGCGTGAACTCGATGCTATTCCTGGGAAAATCGATGCCTTGGAAGCTGAGCAGGCCGAGCTACAAGCGGCACTTGCCGATGGCCAACTCTTTGTTAGCGATCTCGAAAAAGCCACCGCGATGGCTCAGCGCCTGCCATTAATTGATGATGAGTTATTGGTGTTGCTGTCACGCTGGGAAGAGTTTGGCGGCGAAGCTTAAGATAAAAAAGCAAAGTGTGTGCCTCAAAGCTTGACCAAGCGGTCACGCTTTGGCAGGCTGCGCGCATTAATTTAAATGAGCGCCTTAAATGACAGCTTTAGCCTCACACAATACACCTTCCTACGACAACACCGATCTCCCTGATGTGCAAGCACCAGCGCCTTGGACACTGACAGGCCAAGGCTATTTAATCGCATTGAAAATGCCCGAAGATGTACTGGATAGCTGCACATTCACACCAAGCTCTTTACGCAGCTCACGCCGCAGCAAGCTTAGCCTTGCCATGCTCGTGAACTACGACAGCAGTCCAGTCGGCCCTTACCAAGAGCTGTTATTCATACCTGGAAGCTTTCAGTTTAACGATGCCCGTCGTGCCAGCATTAGCCGCATTTATGTATCGAGCCAAGCCTCAGTTACTAATGGAAGAAGCAACTGGGGTATCCCGAAGGATCGCTGCGACTTTGAAATCAACTTTAATGATAGCGGCACCGACTCTGCTCGTCTCACTGCCGATAATGGCGACATGATTGCCGAATTAGTTCTTAGCAGCATGGGCCCTAAACTGCCGCTTCCAACTAATCTCGTGCCAAAAGCTATTCGCACATTGTCGCAAGTTTGGGAAGGTCTTGAGTACACGCTAACACCGTCAACGACCGGCCATGGCAAATGGGCGAAGGTAATCGACTGGAAGTTTAACTCAGATTATTTTCCCGACTTAGCGAAAGGCCGCTGTATCGCTGCGATAAAAATCACTGACTTTACAATGGTATTTCCGGAGCCTCGCATCCAAAGCTGGCGTGGTTGAGAGCGATGCAGCTAGAGCTTGAATGACTAAGCTCTAGCTGCACCTGGCCGCTTAGCGCGGCTGGTGGAATTTCCCCGAGCGCTGTACCACAGCCTCAATGAACGCACCGGCGTGCACCGGATCAACAAACTGTTCAATGCCATGGCCCAGGTTGAAGATATGGCCGCTACCGGCGGTTTCACCGAGCTCAGGCGTCCACACATTGGCATAGCTAGCTAGCAGTTGCTCTACTTCTTGCTCGATGCGTGGCAGCGGCGCGTAGAGCATGGATGGATCCATATTGCCTTGCAGCGCAACACGATGGCCTACGCGAGCACGCGCCTCGCCTAAGTCGGTGGTCCAGTCTAGACCCAAGGCATCAACGCCAGTGTCCGCCATTGCTTCCAACCATTGCCCACCGCCTTTGGTAAACAGGGTGATGGGCACACGACGACCGTCGTTTTCACGGATCAAACCATCGACGATTTGCTGCATATAGCGCAATGAGAACTCGCGATAAGCACCATGTGAAAGCGCCCCGCCCCATGAGTCGAAAATCTGAATAGCTTGCGCGCCGGCACGGATTTGCGCATTCAAATACAGTGTTACCGATTGCGCGAGTTTATCGAGCAGTGCGTGCAGCACTTCTGGGTTCGTCGCCATCAAGGTTTTCGACTCGCGGAAATCGCGCGA